>Ga0116102_1001259_pt1 | contig 9691 bp, 4 predicted proteins | sample June2015DPH_4_50_FD_89822 | JGI IMG/M metagenome (GOLD analysis project Ga0116102, IMG submission 89822) | Peatland microbial communities from SPRUCE experiment site at the Marcell Experimental Forest, Minnesota, USA - June2015DPH_4_40 | ecosystem: Environmental > Terrestrial > Soil > Wetlands >... | reverse complement strand
GCGCCGGCGATCCGGACGCCGCCCCAGTCGAAGTCGCCGTGGTAGCCGAACTCCGCGCCGCCGGCCGCGAGGAGTTCCAGCAGCCGCCACCCGGCGGCAGAGGGCTGTCCGCCGACGCAAACCAGCGGCTGGCACCGGGCACCCAGTTCGTCGGCGGCGGCCGCGACCACCACCGGGTTCTCGCATATCCGCACCCGGACGGCGCGCAGGGGCTCGTCATGGCAGCGGAGCTGACGGAGCGTGAGCACCGTCGGCTGCCCCGCCTCGCGGCACAACGCCAGCGCCCTGCCCAGGGCCGTGCGCGTGTCGCCGGGCAGGCCGAGGCAGAGCGCCAGTGACGATAGCTCGTCGAGGTGAACTCCGACGGCGGTCCAGGCGGCCCGGCGGGAGTCAGCGGTTCCCTCTGCCGCGAACGGCAAGCCGCCCAGCGCACGGACCGCCGACAGCACCAGCGTGCCGACCGGGCGTGCGTCGTCCAGGGCGTGGGCATCGCCGCAGCATTCGGCGGCAAGCCGACCGATGGGCACGCCGCGCGAGGGTAGCCGGCGGAGCACCGCCGCCACCTGGGCGAGGAGCAGCCGCGCCTGATCAGGTTCGGGGGCGAGACGGCGCACCACGCCTGTCGCGTCCAGCCACCCCCGCCACCGCGCCAGCTCGTCACGGCCATCGGTGGCGGCGTCCAGTGACGCGAACGCGGCATCCCAGGCGGCCGCCAGCTCTGCCCGTTCGCGGTTGCGATCCCGGAGCGGACCGGTCAGGCGCGTTACCGCCTCGGCCAGCCCTCCTGGCGCGGCATCGCTGTCTCGCAGGATGCGGTCGACCTCTGTCAGCGACACCGACAGTGACGCCCCGGAACCGGCCGCTCTTCCGGTCAGCCGCTCAACAGCGCGCCGTTGCTCCGAGGTGGCGGCGGGCAAGGTAACCGAACCGGTGAGGGGACGTCCGGCTTCCAGCCGATCTCGTGCCCGCCGCACCAGCCAGGCGACTGGCTCGCCGCCGAGCAGGCGGCGCAGCTTGGCGTCGGCATCGGTCACACCGCCGCCTGCTGCGCCCGGCGGCGTTCCCGCCCGTCCCACCGCCAAGGCGTGACCAGGACCGCGTCGAGACCGTCCTGCCGCGCAAGCTGGCAGATGGCGAGCCCAGGGACCTGTGGGTAGCAACCCCACTCCCGCTCGCTGGTCATGACCACGTCCATGTCGAACGTGGCGAGCAGCCCGAGGCACTTCGCGCGGGAGTCGTCATCGACTCCGGCGAAGGCCTCGTCCAGCGCGATGAGCCGCGGCGCATAAGGGTTGTCCGCCGACTTGTAGTGGGAAGAGGCCGCGGCGAATAGCGGAACGGAGGCGACCAGCGCCCGCTCGCCGCCGGACGCCGGGCCGGTGGCGGGCCGCCACTGTCCGTCCTGCAGGCGCTGGATCACGAACTCGTGCCACTTCCGGTAGTCCAGTGCGGCGGTCAGCGCCTCGGTCCATCCGGCGGCCGGGTTGTCCGCGTGCTCAGCGGCGATGCGCTGCTGCAGGAAGGCCCCCACCGCGGCGCGCGCGTCAGAGGACCACGCGTCGATCGTCTGCCGGAGCTTGTGCCTGATCTTGTCGAGTCCGTCCGGCGCGTCCCGTGCCTGCTGCCAGATCAGCCGCAGCTTCATCCCAGTTGACGTCGGCCGGGATTCTAGCTCGTCGTTCATCTGCCTGACCTCGGCCTCCGCTGACGCGATCAGCTCATGCAGCGTCCCTGCCACCTCGTTGAGCAGGTGGTTTTCCAGGATCTCCCGTTCCCTGGCGGACAGCAGCCGCGCCCGCTGCTCCGCTTCCTCGCCGAGCGCCGCGGCCAGCCCCGGGATGTCGTGACTACGGCCCTGGAAAACGACGTCGACCACGATGACGCCCTCGCGCAGCGTCAGCCCGGCCGAATGCCCATGCCGGGCCATGGCGTCGGCGAGCAACTTGTGTTCCTCGGTGACCCGCTTCTGGATCCGGTCCCACGGGCCGTCCGCCTCGTCCACGGACTCCAGCCCGGCATTCACAGCGCGGGCCAGCAGCACGGCCGGCGTCGACGCCCACGGCTGAGCGACATCAGGAACCTCCAGCGAGGGCAGCGCGACGCGCAGAAGCCCGGTGGCCGCGAAATACTGGAACTCCGCGACTGCGGCGTCGCGTGTCCGCGTCGCCTCCTCGATCTCCGCGCGCAGCCTTTCCCGCGCGCCCTCGGCCTTGCCTCGATCGCCTAGCGCCCGCTGCTCGACGGCACGCGCGGCCTTCTCGGCGGCGTTCCGCCGTTCCAGGTCCCGCCGGACTTCTTCAAGCTGCCGGTACAGCTCCTCCACCGCCGCCCCGGCGGTCTCCCGAAGCGCCTCGTGCATTGCCTGAGCGGCCGACGCCTCCTCCCGCGCCGTCGCCGCTGCTTCGGTCGCCTCTGCCAGGCGCCCGCGGCTTTCGCCCAGTTCCGCCAAGGCCTCGTCCGCGGCCTGGGCTGCTCCTTGCGATCCCTCGGCGGCCGGCCACAGGCCGGCTAGCGCCAGCCGGTACGCGTCCACCCCGGCCTTGACGTCGGCGAGCTCGCCAGGCTCGGTGGGCAGGCCGACGTCTTCGGCGAACTCATCGGCGCGCACGACGGCGGCGTCCAGCTCCTCCTGCCGCTGCCCGCAAACGGTGACAGCGCGAGCATGCTGCTCTCGCAGTTCGCCGCGCCGCCGACGTTCGGCGGCGGCCACGGTGTGGGCCTCGCGTACCGGGGCGTCCGGCGGCACCGCGCGATGTTCGTCGGCGAGCTGCTCCCGCCGCACGCCCACATCGGCCAGCGCCGCGTCGAGGTTGCCGATCGCAGTCCGCTCCTGCTCCAGCTCCTCGGAGAGCCGCGCGATCCGAGCGCGCCGCGCCGCCTCACGCGCCCCCTCGCCGATGTGGCCGGCGCTGCCCTTTCGCCAGGCGCCGCCGAGCACGCCGTTGGCCCAGCGGCCATCCGTGGATACCCACGTCCCACCCGTACCACCAAGCCGTATAGCGGACAGGATAGCGCGGACAGTCTCATATGACAGCACCCCCGCCTGGGGATCGGCGGGGTCGATCGCCGGAACCAGGACGCTCGCGCATGATGGGCCGGGCACGGGCGCTAGCCCGGACACCACGGTCACGTCGCCGTCGACCAGGTTGCCGTCGGGGGTGACCCACGCGTCCAGTATCCCTGCCGCCTCCAGCGCGGCCTCGAGTCCCGCGCGATGCTCCCCCGGCACGTCCGGCGCGAAATCGGTCACCTTCCACAGCGGCGCGCCCGGACGGTCATCCCGGACGCCCGGCGCCCTCGTGTGCGGAACCGGCGGGGCGTCGTGACCGCCCGCTCGCAGCCGATCGATCTCGCCCTCGACTTCGTCCGCGTGCTCGGCGTGAGCGGCACGACGGGCCGACAGTCGCGCCTCGAGGCGACCTAGCTCGGCACCCGCCGCCCGTGCCGCGTCGTCTACGGCCGCGACTGCCGGGTTAGCGCCGTCCCCGGTCGCCGCCCACGCTTCAAGGGAGTCAATCAGTTCGTCGGAATCAACGACCCTAAGCACGGTCAGCCCGTCGAGGTAGGACCGGTAGGCGGTGCGAAGTTTCGCGGCTCGTTCTGTCGCTTCCTGCTCGGCGGCGGCGAGTCGTTCTGCTGCAGCCTGTACCTCCGTGGCGAGCCGCTCCTCCTCGGCGCGCGCCGCTTGCAAGATCCTCCGCCGGCCCTCGGTCTCGGCGAGTAGCCCCTGAAGCTGCCCAACAGCCCGTGCCTGACGGTCGGCGACCTCCTGCGTCTCCCGGCGGGCGCGCGGCAGGTCCGACTCCCAGACGTCGGCGGCCACACGGTGACCCTGCGTGCATCGGGCCGTGGCCGCCGCTTCCTCGGCCTGGCGCTGCGCGGCGTCCAGCGCGTTCCGCGCTGATTGGGCCCGCCGTGCGGCCTCATCGGCCCGCACCAAACGTTTCTGCACCTCGGCGGCCAGCCGGTCGCGGTCCTGCTCCCTGATGCGTGCCGTTTCGTCCCGCCGCCGCGCCTCGCCTCGCATCTGCTCGAGCCGCTCTGCGTCCCGCATCGCGGGGTCCTGCTGCAGTGCCTCGCGTCGAGCCACCAGCTGGGTCCGCCGCTGCTCGAGCTCGTCCACTTCACGCCGCGCCGTCGCCAGCGACTCATCCGCGGCCGCGAAAGCCTCCTCGGCCGCAGACAGATCCCGGCCGAGCTGCTCGTACCGGCTCTGCGCCTGCCTCGGTCGCGCGGCCCTGCGCTTGGCCGCGACCATCGCGTACCTGCTGTAATAGCGCAGGAAGTCATTGGCGGCCTGGCGCGCCTCTTCAAGCGCTCGCAGCGCGTCGCGTTCCTCGTCCAGACCGCGGAACGCCTCGGCCACCGTCGTCAGCAGGCCCGGGCTGAGCGGGGGCAGCGACTCGGTGAGCGCGCGGGACAGCAGCTTCTCGTCGGGCTTCTTGGACAGCTGCGGCTGCCGGAGCTGGATCAGCAGATTGATCAGCGCCTCGTATCGATGCTCCCCGAGCCCGAACAGCGCTTCGTCCACCGCACGCCGGTAATCGGCGGCCCGGTCTTACACCAGCCCGTGTCCGTCGATCTCGTCGCGCAGCTTCTCCCTGGTGAGCGGAACCCGGCTAGCCGGCAGCAGATGGAGGTGCTCGCCGACGCGCTGTGTCGTGACGAAGAACCAGTGGCGCGCGATGCCGCGCCCGGCGACTGCCTTCAGGCCGCAGCCGACGGTGCGGAACTGGATGGTCCCGTCGGCAGCGCGGCGGCCGAACTCGAGCCAGGTGTACCCGAGGCGTTCCGGATTAGGATGCTTGCCGCCGAGCAGCAGGTTCCACTCCATCTTCTTCTGCCGGTCGCCATCCGGCTCCACCCGGTGCGGCGCGAGCTCTCCGTCCAGCAGGAACGGCAGCGTCAGGGCGAGCACCTTGGACTTGCCGGTTCCGTTATTGCCGCGCAGCAGCAGCCGGCCATCGTGAAACCAGAACTCCTCGGCGTCGTAGTAGAACATGTCGACCAGGCCGGCACGCAGCGGCTTCCACCGCTCAGAACAGGGGACTGGCAGCATCAGGTGTCGCCTTCCTCATCTCACGTATGGTCGGCTCGTCCAGGGCGAAGCGCGCGATCGCCGGCCGGCTACGAACCATGTAGCCGTCCACCTCCACCAGGCGGAGTGCCGATAGCTTCTCCAGCGCGGTCGCGAGCAGCTCCGTTTCCGCGCCTGGCTCGGTCACGCCCTTGCGCCAGTACGAGACGTGCTCGGCGGCCGCCCGCCGGACAAAAGCGTGCAGTTCGTCTAGCATGGCCTGCTCCCGGCGAGCGAGATACTCCGCGACAAGCAGCGTGACATGCCCGTCGGTCCGCTGCTCTGGCATCCGCACGTCGGTCAGCTCGTCCTCCGGGTCCAGCATGGCGATTCCCTCGGCGCGCATCTCCGGGATCAGTCCGGAGGCGTCGGCGATCCGCCGGGTGATCGCGTGCCGCTGCGACAGCAGGTAAGCGCGTTCGTCCTCCTCGAGCTCGTCGTAGTACACGACCGTGTCCTCCAGCAGCCGACGGGTGAGCCGCCTGCGCAGCGCCTGGTTGCGCAGTTCGTCGCTCTCGGCGACCGGCTCCGCGGTCAGCTCCGCGAGCCGCTCTTCGAACCGTGAAGCCGTCACGGTGGACGGCCCGCGGGTGCCGGACAGCAGCACGCCCAGCACCTGCCTACGCACGTCGTACAGCACGTCGGTCCCAGCCGACAGGTAGGCGTCCTCATCCCCCGCGACCCGGCCCAGCACTCCCCAGCCGAGCAGCAGCCGGACCACCGCAACGAGGTCGGACCGGTCCGCACGGCTGTCCAGGGTCAGCGTGAACCCGCATCCGGCCAGCTCTGGTTCGGCGGCAGCCGTGAGCACGTCATCGGCGAGGCCGCCGAGGGTGATCTGCGCGTCGGCGCGGGCGAGCGCCGACAGTGCCAGGCACAAGGTGACGTACCTGCGCCGACCGAACGGCTCCTTGTTGCGCCCGCGCGCGGGGTGAGACGCGTCGGTCAGCAGCACGGCGGTCTTGAACAGCCGGGCCGTCTCCGAGTCCGCGATCAAACGCCATCCGGTCTCGCGGTTCAGCCATTGGCGCAGCTCGGTCAGATGCCGCCGGACCAGGGCCAGCATCTCGCTGTCGGTGTCGGCGATCAGCAACGGCTTGGCCAGCAGGGCGCGGAGCGCGGTCCTGCGTTGCGCCTGTTCCTCGGCTGGGATCATGTCGCCGTCAGATCCGTGATCTCGATGACGTGCTCCGGACCGGTGAGCACGCCGTCGGTGGTGCGGACCGTGGCAGTTCCACCGTCGGGGACCAGCGAGAGTCGCACCTCCAGCGTGCCGTCGTTCGTCACGGTCTTCACCTCCGTGTCACCTGGCTTGCGAGCCGCCAGCGCGTCGCCGAGAAGCGCCAGGAATAGCCGGAACGCCTGGGGGTCGAGCGCATCCAGGTCGGACAGCAGCGTCGGCCCAGCGGTGCCGAGGCGCCGCCGCGCCGCAGCGGTCTCGGCCGCCTCGCGTTCTGCCTGCCTGCGCAGGAACTCCCGCTCAGCCGACCTGTCAAGCACCTGGTTGGGCTTGCCGCGCCGCTCGTAGGCACCGGTCTTCCTGAGCTGCGGGGAGATGTGGATGGGTGGCGCGTCTCGCCATGCCGTTCCGTGTGGAAGGTCGTGCCAGGCGTCGGCGGTTTCGCCGGTAACGGACAGGTGCCGTGCGGGGCACAGGCCGAACGCGGCCCGCCACAAGCGGTGGGCAGCCTCGTCGTCCCGCGCCTCGGCGAACCACCGGGCGAGCACCCGGAAGTCCGCGGAGCGATCCGACCGCCCCGAGCGCCGCTCGTTGAGCAGGCCTACCGCGTCAATGAGCTGTTTGATCGCGGTCACGGCAGCCTGGCGCAGCAGCCTGGCCTGGGACGGGCGCCCGGCGTCCCGCGACGTGAACCAGTCGTCCAGCCCGCGCCACCGGTTACGCCACGCCTCGAGCGCCTGTTTTCCCGCCCTGGCCAGGGATTCGGCAGCGTCCGGGCCCTCGGGCACCGCGTCGGCCGCCTCCCGTCGCGCGGCCAGTTCCAGCAGCCGCTCGTGACCGGCGGCCTCCAGGTCACCAAGCAGTACCGCGATCTGGGCACCGGAGTTGGCGAGGTCGGTGATGAACCTGTTGATGTAGTCGATCAGTCGTTCCTTGTACGCCAGGAACCCGTCGACGTCCCCGTCGGAGAAGTCGATCGCGCGCCGCAACGCAGACATGAACGCCTGCGCGTTGTCAGCCAGGGAAGAGAACCGCTCCGCCACGGACAGCAGCAGCAGATGGACCTTGGCCGGGTCGGGATCGTCGCCCGCGGCGAGGACTTGCAGCGACCGCAGCCGGTCGGCGATGTCGGCCAAGGCCACCGACTGCAGCTGGCCGCGCCGGCCGATGGCCTCCTCGTAGAACGAGATCGCCTGCTCAGCGGCTTGCCCGGCTGCGGTGAGCTGATACAAGGAACGCTTGCGGTGGAAGTCCTCCACCGTGGTGACGCGGCTGGTGTCGACGTCCGCGCGCAGATTCCCCCACGCCACGAGCTGCTCAAGGGCCTGAGTCAACTGCTCGTCGGCGTCGGTCCGGAGATCGGCCGCAACGTCTTCCGGCCGCAGGTGCACGATGAAGCGCTCCTTCGCCCGCGCGAAGGTCCGCAGCACGCTCCGGTAAAGGGCAGCGTTCGGGACGCTCAGATGCGTGAACGGTTGCAGCTCGCCCTGGCCACGCACCCACTGAGGGGCTCCGCTAATCACCACTAAATACTGCGGCAGGCTACCGACAGAATGTACGCAACTCGCCGCCCAACCCCGTCCTGCCGCAGGCGCATCCCAAGATCAAAGTCCAACATTAGTCGGTCACCGCTTGCCTCATCTGTGCCTGTGAGGAGGTCCAGCAGCACGTCCTGGGAGGGAAGCCAAGTTGATCGGCGAGTGTGCAGCGGGCGCTAGACCAGAACTCTGCTTCAGCCTGATCGTCGCACGCGACGGCGGTATAACCGCCGCGCCACGCCGGCGGTTATACCGCCATGGGCTCGCGCATGATCGGATGCAATCCGTGGAAACCCCGCCCGAGGCAGCAAGGCACATCCCCATGAAACAGGAAAGGGCGCGCCGCGAAACGCCGCCGCGGCCGCGCCCGGAGTCCCGGCAGCGCACTGCCCTGGTTACTGTCCGCGCAAACGTGCCTTGAGCTGGTATGTCGCGGAATCAGGCCGTTCCGCGGTAGCCGCTCAACCACCACTCAGCCAAACGGATCAGGCCAATCCCGCCCGGGGCCGTCCGGCCTGACCGGTATCGTGCGGTGCTGTGCTGGATGGCGAGGCGGTATTCATCCCGGACGTGATCCCCCGGCGTGGCATGTTCGCGTTCTGGGGCACGGGCTCGGGGCCGGACAAGGTGGAACTTGTCTTCGCTGGCGGCAGGTACGGAATCCGCAAGCAGCTGGACTCGGCGGATCTGGTCCCGGTGGCTGATGCCCTGCCCATGCTGCTGGCCGTTAATCCGGAGACGGCCAGCCGGCCTGATGCGCCGGTGCGGCGGTCCGTCAGCGTGTGGTCGGCGGCCGCGATCGCCGGGGTCGGCTTAGTCGCCCGCGGGCGACTGCTGCCCACTGTCACCGCGGGCGGCGCGGACGCCTGGCGGGCCGGGCCGCTGGACCCGGCCGATCTTGCCTGGCTGGCTGAGCTTGCTGCCGCGTTCCCAGCGGCGGCGCATGCTCTCGCGGTCCCGGGTTCGCGCCCGATGCGGCTGCGCTCGCCGGAGTCGCTGATCCGCGGGTTGTGGGATGCGATCGCGGACACGCTGGTCCGCAGCGCGGCAGCGCCTCGCACGGTCCGGTCACCTGCGTTCGCCGGGGCCGGGCCGACTCCGGTCACCGATCTGGCGGAGTGGCTGGCCGATACCACCGATGGCCTGTCCGCAGGCGCACGCCTGGGCCTTCGGGTCGAGGCCGTCCCGCCATCACCGCAGCTCGCGGACGAATGGGAAGACGGGGATGCCGGAGGTCCTGCCGTCGGCACCGCGGGGCCCGGCGCGGGCGAGCCTGATGAGGTGGTACCGGCGTTCCGCATGGTTCTGCAGTTGCGCAGCGCCGCGGACCCGAGCCTGATCGTGGACGCTGCCGCGTTGTGGGATCAGCCGGAGCGCGTGCTGGCGCGGTTCGGCACGCAGGCGGACACCGACCTGCTGCTGGCGCTGCGGCGCGGCGCCGCGGTGTGGCCGCCGCTGGCCCCGCTGCTGGAGCAGGCCAGCCCCGCAGCGCTGGAACTGGACGATGACGCGGTGGCCAGCCTGCTCGGGCCCGCGGCCGAGGAACTGGCGGGGGCCGGCATCGAGGTGCTGTGGCCCGCCAGCCTCGGCGACGGGCTCACGCTGCAGGCAGTCCCCACGCCGGCCCCCGAGCGGCTGACCGAGGCCGGGTTCAGCCTGGACGCGCTGCTGGAGTTCCGCTGGCAGCTCACCCTCGGCGGGGAACTGCTGGATCCGGACGAGGTCGCGGAACTTGCGGAGGCGAAACGGCCGCTGATCCGGCTGCGCGGCCGGTGGGTGACCCTTGACCCGGTGCTGCTGGCCAAGCTGCGGCGGCCGCCGCGCACCCGGATGCGCGCGATGGAGGCGCTGGGCGCTGTGCTGGCGGGCAGCGCCGAGATCGATGGCGAGACGGTC
>Ga0116102_1001257_pt1 | contig 9706 bp, 7 predicted proteins | sample June2015DPH_4_50_FD_89822 | JGI IMG/M metagenome (GOLD analysis project Ga0116102, IMG submission 89822) | Peatland microbial communities from SPRUCE experiment site at the Marcell Experimental Forest, Minnesota, USA - June2015DPH_4_40 | ecosystem: Environmental > Terrestrial > Soil > Wetlands >... | reverse complement strand
CCTCTAGGAGGATCGATATGAAGCTCACAGCCAAAACTCTACTGCCGCTGGTTCTGTCACTATCCGGGATCCTGTTCGCACAATCCAAACCGGCAGCCACATTTCCCTCGCAGATTCAACACGTGGTCGTAATCTTTCAGGAGAACCGCACACCGGACAACCTTTTTCAAGGCTTGACTCCACTCTGCCAGATCCCTGCAGGAGCCTCCGGTCTGGCCGCCTGTTCACCCACCGTAACCAACAAGTGCTATGACATTTCGCCCTGTGGCGTCTCCAACCAGACGGGAGCCAACGTGGCCTACCCCTTGGCCCCGATCCCGCTGTCGGGCAGCACCGACCCCAGCCACGCCCACTCCGCGTTTGAGGACATGTGCGATCCGCTCCCACCTGCATACGGTTGCCAGAACAATGGCGCGTGGAAAATCAAGCCGTACAACGACTCCTACGCCTATGTCGAGAACATGACCGTCACCAACTATAACGGCACACCCGGCACCCTGCTCGGTCCCTACCTGACGTTTGCCGAGTCATACGGCTGGGGAAACTACGTGTACCAGACCAACCAGGGTCCCAGCTTCCCTGCCCACCAGTTCATGTTCAGCGGCACCTCGGCCCTCACCAAAGCCGACGATGCCCTCTCCTATTTCATATCCGAAAACTACAAACCCAAGGGATCGGAAGCCGGCTGCCTGGCTTCGGCAACGACAACCACTAACTATATTGCTCCTCTGCTCCCCGGCGAAACACTCTGCACCGGTGGCACCTCGTACGACGGTGGTACCGTTCAGGAGTGCCCGCTTGACAACACACTTCTGGATTTTCCGACCAACCCGGTCGGAAGCTTCTGCGGCAGCAAAGAGTCTATGGGCAGTCTGTTAGACGCGGCCGGCCTCAGTTGGAAGTATTACGCGCCTTCCGCCGGTTCCATCTGGACCGCGCCCGATGGCATCCAAAGCATTTGCAATCCGCAATTCGTGAGTTCGACCGACGACACCCTGGAGTGCACCGGCACGGAATGGACCACCCACGTCGATGTGACCCTCAAGGGTGCGGACATTCTGAATGACATCAACAACTGCAAACTGTCCAGTGTAAGCTGGGCAATTCCCAATGGAACTTGGTCCGACCATGCCGGCTCCACCGGAAACTACGGCCCGTCCTGGGTAGCGGCGATCATCAACGCCATCGGAGGACAAGGCAACACCTGCGGGTACTGGAGCAACACGGCCGTCGTGCTCACCTGGGATGACTGGGGTGGCTGGTCCGATAATCAGATCCCCCCTCAAGCTTCTGCTCTGCCCTGCACCACAACTGCCTGCGAAGGTGATTATCAATTTGGATTCCGCGTGCCGCTCGTCGTGGTCTCCGCCTTCACGGCTCCCGGTTACATTAACAACACGCCTCACGACTTCGGCAGCGTTCTTCGCATGATCGAAGGCATCTTCAAATTGGGAGAAGGCGCTCTCGGAGTCGCCGATGCCCGAGCCACCACCGATCTTGTTGAATTTTTCCAAGGCTCACAACCCACGTACACCGTGGTTCCAGCGATCGAGCCAGCCAGCTACTTCACCGGAGCAAAAGCCCAAGCGGGCCCGCCAGCGCCTCCGGACAATGATTAACGTAGCCGATGGTCATGTGGTAACGGGGCAGAGCCCCGCCACCACACTTATAAACACCGGAAAGCACCCGCCCAGGCTCTCGCTTGGGCGGTTTTTTTGCCAAGTCTTCCACATCCTTTCCCGAATCATCACAAATTTGGTGTGATGGCCCGCACTTAGCGGCCACGGGTTTCGCTCTACACTTTTCCCTGATCAGGTAGCCGCGGTTCATTCGCGGAAAAAGTTGAGACCGCTTTTTCCCAGCTTGGAATCGCGGAGAGGTTTCGGGTGTCAGCTCTCATGTATTCGGTTTGTTTTCCTGAAACCTGAGACATAAGACCTGACCTGATTTTCCAAGGAGTGGCATCGGCATGAACGTCATCACCCAATTTCCGGCGGCGCGCGATTACGGCCAGGATCTGCGCTTTCAGGCGATGTTTGAAGGAGCCGCGATTGGCATTGGGATTTGCCGGCTCGATGGCTGGATTCTGGAAGCCAATCCCACGCTCAGCCGCATGCTCGGCTACAGCCCACAAGAACTGGCGGGCACGCACGCCGGTGAGCTTTATCCGGAAATTGGCCATCCACTTTATTCCGGCACGCCCGATGAACGATTGCTGGGCGAACTGATGCGGGGCGAGCGCGGCTGGTTCGAGGTCGAAAAGCGCTACCGCCGCAAAGACGGTTCCGAACTCTGGGGATATCTGACGGTCTCGCTGGGGCGCGACGCGCGACGCCAGCCTGCCTTCCTGATCGCGATGCTGGCCGACGCGACCGAGCGCCGGCGCGTGGAAGAGCATCTGCGCCAGGCCGAGAAGATGGAAGTGATCGGACGGCTGGCGGGAGGAATTGCCCACGACTTCAATAACCTGCTGACCGGGATTCTGCTCTACTGCGACCTGCTAAGCGCCGGATTGGAGAAGGACGGTCGGCAGAGCGGCGGATCGGCCAAACTTGCATCGGCCAAACTTGGAGCGGCGAACCTGAGCTTAGAGAATCTGAGCTTGGAGAATCAGGACGCAGACGCCCCTGGACCGGAGACGAGCGCGTTGTGGCAACACGTGGAAGAGGTCCGCATGGCGGGCGAGCAAGGGGCGGCGTTGACGCAACAGTTGTTGGCGATTGCGCGCAAACAAGCCGCGGAGCCACGGCCGATCCGGATCAACGAGATTGTGGCTTCGGCGAAGAACCTGTTGCAGCGGCTGATTGGCGAGCAGATTGAGCTGGTCATAGCACTGGATTCGGTACTCGACTCGGCGCGCGACTCCGGCGCGGGACTTGTCCTCGCAGATCCGGCGCAGTTGCGGCAGATCCTGTTGAACCTGGTGCTGAACGCGCGCGATGCCATGCCACAGGGCGGAAAGATACGGTTGAGCACGCGGGCGGCGGAATTTCCCGGCGCGGAATCTGGCGGAAAATTTCGCGGTAACGTCGATGCTGGCGGCTCGCGCCGCGCCGTCGCGCTGGCGGTGCAGGACCACGGTTGCGGGATGGACGCGGAGACGCGCGCGCGGCTGTTCGAGCCGTTCTTCACCACCAAAAAGCCGGGCACCGGTACGGGTCTGGGTCTGGCGACGGTGCAGCGCATCGTTAGTGAAGCGGGCGGCATGATCGAGGTCCAAAGCGAACCGGGACACGGCACATTGATTGAAGTGTTTCTGCCGGCCGTCGAGTCTTCTACACCGAGTCTTCTAGCCAGCGCTAGTAGCTTGTAAAGTTTTGCATCGCAATGGAGATCGCCAATGTTCAGTGCATCGACCGCCGTTGTCCTTAGTCACAGCCAGACCCGTGCGCCACAGATCGAAGGCGCGAACTTCCTCAACCTTCTGATCGTGGACCATGACCGCACCATCCGCGAGGCCTGCCGCGAGGTGGCGCAGTCGCTCGGTTTCACCACGCAGGTGGTGGAAACGGCAGAACAGGCGTACCGGTTGCTCGACAGTTCCTGCACCGACGCCGTGCTGCTGGATTTGCGGCCGGGTACAGGCAGCCTCGACGCCCTGCACACGATCAAGAAACATCGCGCCGACGCGGTGGTGATCGTGGTCACCGGCTATGGGACGGTGCAGTCTGCCGTGCAGGCTATGAAAGATGGCGCCTACGACTACGTCACCAAACCTTTCAGCATGGAAGAACTGCGTTTGCTGCTGGAGCGCGTGGCGGGGCATCTGCGGCTGAAGACGGAGAACCGCGTGCTCCGGGAGACGATTAAGTCGCGGCAAGGGTTCGGCAACATTATCGGCCGCGCCCCGGACATGGAGAAGCTCTACCGCATCATCGCCAAAGCCGGACAGACCTCGCACCCGGTGCTGATTCTGGGCGAGAGCGGCACGGGTAAAGAGTTGGTCGCGAAGTCGATTCACTTCGCCGGTATCTTCCGCAATAAACCATTCATCCCCGTCGATTGCGGATCGCTGGTGCCGACGCTGATCGAAAGTGAACTGTTTGGGCACGTGCGCGGCGCGTTCACCGGGGCGACGCATCCGAAGGACGGCCTACTGGCGATCGCCGACGGAGGCACGGTATTTCTGGACGAGATTGGCGAGTTGCCAACCGACTTGCAGGCGAAGCTGTTGCGGGCGATTCAGGAGAAGGAGATTCGTCCGGTGGGAAGCGTGAAGCGCGTTCCCATCAACGTGCGGATTTTAGCCGCTACCAATCGCAATTTGGAACGCGCCGTGACCGAGGGCACCTTCCGCCGCGATCTTTTCTTCCGCCTGAACGTGCTGACCTTGCGCATTCCCCCGTTGCGCGAGCGGAGGCAGGACGTCCCGCTGCTGGCGGCGCATATTCTGGAGCGCATCGGACGCGATGCCGGCATAGAAAAGAGGATTTCAGACGAGGCCCTCAAGGCGCTGCTGAATTACGACTGGCCGGGCAACGTGCGCGAACTGGAGAACTCGCTGGAACGGGCATGCGCGCTCAGCAGCGGGAACGAAATTCAAGTTCGTGATCTTCCCACTGCAGTTTATGGCGCACCCGCCGACCTGATGGTGATGAGCCCTCCGACCAATGGCATCGTGCCCATGGCGGAACTGGAGAAACAGACTATCCTGAATGCGCTGGCGCAGGTGAACGGCGACAAGATGCTGGCGGCGCGACTGCTGGGGATTGGCAAGACCACGCTCTACCGCAAGCTGAAGGAGTACCAGTCCCAAAACTGAGCGGCCCGAGGGAGCGCTGGTGCCAGAACAGGAAGTTCCGCGCAGCCACGCGCGCACAACTCATTTATTTTCAGGCAAAGTAATTGGCCCGGAAGTTGCGTAGGGATTCATCGTGATCCTTCTTGTGACGCCGAGCGAGCGCGCACGCGAGTGTGCCGCAGCATTGCAAGCGGCTACGGGCGAAGACGTGACGATAGCGGAAAGTCTGGTGCGGGCAACTGCACTCTTGCGAGCGGAATGCTACCTGGCCGTGGTGCTCGACCAGCACTTGCTCGAAATCGAACCGGATGAAGCCGGAACCACAATCGAACACTTGGGCACTGCCATTCCGGTGCAGGTCAATCTCGGGATCAGTGGAATGGAGCGCCTGGTACGGGAGGTCCGGGCGGCCATACACCGTCGCCAGCGCGATGAAGTAAGGGCCCGCCAGGTGGCGATCGGCAGGCTCCACAGCGAACTGAATGGCACGATTACGGCGCTCCTGCTGTCCACAGAACTCGCCCTGGAAACTCGTGGCCTGGCGTCGGCTGCGGCCGAAAAGCTGGAGTTGGTGCACGACCTGGTAAAGAAACTGCGCCAACAATTGGAAAGTGCGGGGACAGTGGAAGAGGTCAAACAGGCTGCAGGCGTCTAACGGCTTCTGCGGGGAAGCTGAGTGAAAAAATATCGGCACTCAGTTCTACCCGGTTCGCCCCCGACTCTAAGTAACCTCATTCCTTATGAATAACGGCGACTTTCTTGCCGATAACTATCCTTGCGGACTAGCTATCGATTGAGGCAAAGCCAGCGTCATGGAATTTTTCCAACAATCGTTGTCTTCTGATTTCATGCCGCATGGGTTCTGCTACCTGTGGGATCCACGAATATTGTGGCTACACGTCATCTCGGACGGGCTGATCGCACTCTCGTATTACTGCATTCCCATGGTCGCTATCTATTTCATTCGCAGGAATCGGGACCTCCCCTTCAGTGGGATCTTCTGGATGTTCGGGACCTTCATTCTGGCCTGTGGCACGACCCACTTGATGGAAATTTGGAACGTATGGCACGGCAGTTATTTGGTTGCGGGTGTCATCAAGGCAGTCACCGCCGCGATTTCAGTATTGACCGCGGCGATGCTGATCCCGCTGGTTCCGAAGGTGATTTCTCTGCCCGAACGGATGCACCTGCGCGCAAAGGAAATTGAGTCACTCGCGAGGGCGGAAGCGGCGCTGCAAGAAAGCCTCGCTATGAGCAAGGCTGCGCTCAAGGAGTTAGCCGATCAAAAGTTCGCTCTCGATCAGCATGCCATCGTGGCGATCACCGACGTCGAGGGGACCATTACTTACGTTAACGAGAAGTTCTGCGCCATCAGTAGATATTCCGAGAATGAACTGATCGGCCGCAATCACCGCATCCTCAACTCCGGCTACCACCCCAGGGCTTTCTTCAGGCAGATGTACCACACCATTGCCAGCGGGAAGGTTTGGCACGGCGAGATCAGGAATCGAGCGAAAGATGGATCGATCTACTGGGTGGACACCACCATAGTCCCTTTTCTCGGGCCGAATGGCAGACCGCGCCAGTACGTCGCGATCCGTACGGATATAACGGAGCGCATGCGGACGTCGGATGAGCGCGCAGGTTTGGCCGTGGCGGTTGCGCACTCGGCGAATAAACCGCGCGCAACCTGATTCGCGAAGGATCTTGAAGTCTGCGACCCACCTCCATTGGCGCACCCCCATAAGTAACCTGCCTCTCACTGGTGACGGTAGCGGCCTCGCCGATAAATCTTCAGTAAGGTAAAGCCGGAATCTTGAAATTCTTCCAACAATTCGATGCGCCGATCGAAGCCAAACTACGGGGCAGGGTCACCGGCGGTTTCGCCGTAGCCCTGCTCCTGACAGTCTTCATAGGCTTTTTGTCGTGGCGCGGCGCTCATCTGGCGGCGGATGATGCCGACTGGGTAGCCCACACCTACGCCGTAATGGACGCGCTTGAGCTCACGTCCAAACATGTGATCGAAGTGGAAACCAGCGCGCGGGTACTTGCTTTGGCCGGGCAAGACCCGTTGCTTGCGCCCTACGAGGCTGCGAGGGGCGCCCTCGCGCAGGACGAGGCCGAGCTGCGCCATTTGACGGCGGACAACCCCAATCAGCAACGACGGCTGGACATGCTTGAGCCGCAGATCCGTGCCGCGCTCGACTTCGCCGAGAGCATAGTCGCCAAACGCCGGCAGACTCACACCGTTTCTGGCGCCGACGAAATTCTTGAGACCGAGAGGCTCATGGGTGCGGTGCGCGTAACGACTCAAGAAATGCGCGCCGAAGAGATGCGGTTGTTGAGCCAGCGCACGCAAAGAACGGAGGCGGGACGGCGGTTGACCAGCTTCCTCATAGTCGCAGGCATTTTCGTTGGGGCAGGATTGTTGGCGCTAGCCCGGCGCGCCGTCAACCGCGAGATCGACGTCAGCGCACGGGGGCGGGCGCAAATCATCACCCTGAACGCCGAGTTGGAAGAGCGCGTGGAGCAGCGGACCGCGGCCCTGGAGTCCGAGATTACCGAGCGGAAGAGAGCCGAAGAAACCCTGCGCGAGCAAGCCCAGGTTATGGATTCAGCTCAAGTGTTTGTGCGCGACATGGAGAGCCGCGTGGTGTTCTGGCCTCAGGGCGCGGAAAAGCTCTATGGCTTTAACTCGCAGGAGGCATTGGGCATCTTCTCCCACGATCTTTTCCATACGCAATTTCCAGAACCGCTGGAGACAATCGAGAAGAAACTTCTTGAGACCGGCGAGTGGGAAGGCGAACTGATACACCGCAAGCGTGACGGCAGCACCATCGTCGTCTCCAGCACGTGGATATTGCATCGCGATAGCCAGGGGCACCCGGTGCGCATTCTGGAGACCAACATCGACATCACGGCCCGCAAGGAAGTCGCAGAAAAGCTCGCGGGGCAGGCAGAAGAAATGGCCCGCCAAGCCGAGGAACTGTCGCGCTCGTGGCAAGCCGTGGAAACTCAGACGCTCATGCTTCGGTCGGTGCTGGACAGCATGGCCGAGGGATTGGTGGCGGCGGACGAGCAGGGAAAGTTCGTCATCTGGAATACCGCAGCGGAAAAGATCCTGGGTATGGGTTCGGCAAACCTGCCTACCCAGAAATGGTCTGAGCATTATGGCCTCTTCCTGGCCGACATGGTGACACCCTTCCCGAGTGATCAACTCCCGCTGGTTCGCGCCCTCCGCGGGGAAGCGAGCACGGCCGAGATGTTTGTGCGGAATCGCGGGCTCTCTGAAGGCGCGTGGATTGAGGTTAGCGGCAGTCCACGGAGGGACAAGGACGGCGTGGTGTGTGGCGCAGTGGCTGCTTTCCGCGACATCACGCAGAGGAACGCCGATGAGCGGGAAATCCAAAAACTTAACGACGAACTCGAGCAGCGAGTCGCAGAGCGGACGGCCCAGCTGGAGGTTGCCAACAAAGAGCTGGAGGCTTTCAGTTACTCGGTGTCTCACGATCTGCGGGCGCCTTTGCGGCATATCAGCGGCTTCTCCAAGATGCTGGTGGAGGAATTCGGTTCCACCCTCGATCCGAGCGCTCAGCACTACCTGGAACGGATTCAGGCGGGGTCGCACAAGATGAACCTGCTGGTGGATGAATTGCTGGATCTCGCGCGGGTCGGCCGCCATGTACTACGTTCGCAGCCAGCCGGGCTGAACTCAATTGTTGCTGAAGTAATAGCGATCCTCGAACCGGAGACCGAGGGGCGGCGGGTGCAGTGGATCGTCGCTGACCTGCCCACGGTGGTTTGTGATCCAGTTCTAGTCAAACAGATCTTTCAGAACCTGCTGGCCAACGCGCTCAAGTTCACTCGCCCTCGCGCCTCCGCCGTCATCGAGGTCAGTCACAAAGAAGAGGATGGGCAACCGGTGTTCCTGGTTCGGGACAACGGCGTCGGCTTCAGCATGAAGTATGCCGACAAATTGTTTGGAGTCTTTCAAAGGTTGCACAGGGCGGAAGATTTTGAAGGTACGGGCATAGGCCTGGTCACGGTGCAGCGCATCGTTCACAGGCACGGAGGCAAAGTGTGGGCGGAGGCGGAGCCGGACAAAGGCGCTGCGTTCTATTTCACCCTCGGTGCCGGAAGGCAAGTGGAATCGAAAAGTAATGAAGCTATGGCGGGAGGCCAATCATGAGCTCAGGGAAGCTCGACATACTGTTGGTGGAAGACAATCAGGACGATGTGGATCTCGCTCTGCACTCGCTGCGGCGGGAGAAGCTGGCAAACAACATCTACGTCGCCCGCGATGGCGAGGAAGCTCTGGACTTTCTCTTCTGTCGCGCGGCGTTCACGCACCGATCATTCGATCATCCCCCCAAGCTGGTGTTGTTGGATTTGAAACTTCCCAAGGTGGATGGAATGGAAGTGCTCAAACAGGTCAAGAGCGACCCTCGGACCAGGACTATCCCAGTCGTTATTATGACCTCCTCCAAAGAAGAGCGGGATTTGGTGGCCAGTTACAACCTGGGGGCTAACAGCTATATCCAGAAGCCGGTTGACTTCGACCAGTTCCGGGAGACGGTCAAGGCTGTGGGACTGTACTGGCTGGTCACCAATCAGCCGCCGGTAATGGAAGATTCCCGGCATTTGGCAGGGCTGGCCCATGGCACACAATAACGATCTCGCAGCTCAGGCCGGCGAACTCCGAGTGCTGCACGTTGAAGATAACGAACTGGACGCGGAACTCGTAGCCCAGGCGCTGCGCAAAGGCGGCTTCACGTTTACCGTGGTGGTGGTACAAACGGAAGCCGAGTTTGAGCAGCAGCTGCGCCTGCAAAGTCCGGATGTGGTGATCGCCGACTACAACTTGCCGCAGTGGAAAGGGATGGACGCGCTCGATGTGCTGCGGCGCGAAGGGCTGGACATCCCACTGATCCTGGTCTCGGGCGCATTGGGAGACGTAACCGCGGT
>Ga0116102_1001256_pt1 | contig 9712 bp, 13 predicted proteins | sample June2015DPH_4_50_FD_89822 | JGI IMG/M metagenome (GOLD analysis project Ga0116102, IMG submission 89822) | Peatland microbial communities from SPRUCE experiment site at the Marcell Experimental Forest, Minnesota, USA - June2015DPH_4_40 | ecosystem: Environmental > Terrestrial > Soil > Wetlands >... | reverse complement strand
GCTCCCCGAGAGAAAACGCGATCAGAGCAGCAATGATGAACCAACTGTAGTGAAGCCCGATCTCGATTCCCGCGATTTTTCCCAGCTTAATGTTAGATTTCATCGATGAACCTCCGCTTGTAGGGGTGGCCCTCGGACTAATCTCAGACTGAGGTTTTCATACACACCCTTGTGGCCCGCATTGGGAACAACTCCAAGGGTTGCCCCCTACGCCGCTACAGCTCAATGTGTTTCTCCGCCGCCTTCGCTTTTGCCGCTGCCGCCTTTGCCTGGAGTAATTCGACTTTAGCCCGGGCCTCGCGCTGCGCAGCCTCGAGTCGCTCTTTGGCCTTTTGCAACCCCGCCTGAAGCTTCGAGTCGAGCTGGTTGATTTTTTCCTGGAGCTTCACCTTTCGTTCAGCGCGAGCCTGAGCATGTTCTGTTTTCATTTGAGCCAAGTCTGCCTGCATAGCCGCAATGTGCTCATCATGAATAGTGTGTCTAACCTCTGAAAGGGCGCGGCGAAATACAGTGCCCCCTATAGCCTCCATCTGAGTGTCCACAGGAGCAGTCGTGTCCTCTTCAATCTCTGCAACAACTGCCGACCTGTTCGGCAAGAGAGCCTTGGCCACATCATCAACAAAGTCCTCAGCAACCCAGCCGTTACGCAGGTCCACCGCGCCGCCAGCAACTAACCCGACCGTACCGCCGATACCAATGCCCGCGAGCCCGCCTAGTGCACCTAGGAGTGCTCCGAGTGCAGTTCCGACTAGAAGGCCAAACGGTCCCCGGTCATCAATCTCCCTCACCGTTACCGTGCAGTCGGGATTCTTCACCACTATCGCGTGGCGATAAACCGTAAGACGGTCGTCAAGATCCAACTGCCGAAGGGCCTTCGCCCCTTCGTGGGCTTTGCTCTCGTCCTCGAATACTACTACCAGCATTCGTTGCATGATGGTTTCCCTCCTTCTACGAGCCTGCACGCCGGTATTCAATTGTTTCTCAAACTGCTTTGCGGCATCGGCGATCCTCCTCGGGAGAGTTACTATGACTTAATGTGCGTTTCAGTCGCCTTGGCTTTGGCGGCCGCCGCCTTTGCCTGAAGTAACTCGACTTTAGCGCGCTCCTCGCGCTCCGCTGCCTCGCGGCGCTCTTTGGCCTTTTGTAACTGAGCCTGCAGTCTCGACTCGAGCTGGTTGATTTTCTCCAGGAGCTTGACTTTGCACCCTGCGTGAGCCTGGGCATGCTCTGCCTTCATCTGCGCCAGGTCGGCCTTGATGGCAGCGATGTGCTCGTCATGAATGGTGTGTCTAACCTCGGATAGGGTGCGGCGGAAAACAGTGGCCCCTATTGCCTCCATCTGGGTGTCCACAGGACCAGTTGTGTCTTCTTGAATCTCAGCAACAACTGCGGCCCGGCTGGGAGAGAGAGCCTTGGCCACATCATCAACGAAGTCCTCTCCAATCCTGGCCCTGTTCAAGTCGGCCGTGCCACCGGCAAAAAAACCGACAGCGGTGCCGATGGCCACACCGGGCGCACCTCCCAGCAGACCAATGAGGGCCCCCAGTGAAGTCCCGACAAGGGACCGGAAGGGGCCTCGCGCGTCACTTTGCTTTACCATCGTTGTACCGTCGGGATTTCTCACCACCACCGCGTGGGCGTAAACAGTGATGCTACCGTCGAGATCCAACTGCACAAGTGCTCCCAACGCTTCTTGAGCTTTGCTCAGGTTATCAAAAACCGCTACCAGCATTCTGTCCATGATGATTTGCTATGCCTCCTTCAGCGCCTGGTTGACGGCTTCGGTCAGGGCTTTGTCAAAGGCTTCGACATCGGTATTCAGTTGCTTTTCAAACTGCTTCACGGCCCGCGTAGTTACTTTTTGCAAGGCCTCTTGCAGCCTCGACCGGCCGATCACGATCAGGGTTGCCGTGCTCGCCTGAAGAGTATCGCCAATCTCTTTCAGATCTGAACGCGACATTCCCGCCCAGAGGTGCCCGATGAGAGTTCCCAGGGCTGCGCCGCCCACGAGTTCCCAAATCAGGTAGGGTGGGAAGAAGATACCCAATAATGCTCCCACGGCCAGGCCACCCCATGCCCCGTACTGCGTCGGCATCTCGGTCTTGTGGATCTTCACTTGGCCGGTGGCGTCTTTGCTGACCACTGCCGCGTCGAATGCGCCGATCACGCCGTCAAAATAAAGCTGCTTGACCCCTGCGTAGTCAGCCTTCGCATCGTCGACGCTTGAATAAGTCGCGACGTAAAGAAAAACCGGCTTGTTCGTTCTGTTTGCCATAGCTCCTCCTTGTACAACAATTTGGTTTCTAGTAATCACTCGCCTTCGACAGTCACCGTGTCGCCGTTTGCAACCTCGGTGGTAAAAGGATCAACGGTTATGCCGTTCCGTTTGGTGGTCCGCCTGAACAAGTGGTACTTGGAAGTTGCAACATCGCGCACCGTTGTCTCCTCACTGACCTGCACAATGGACCGAACTTTGTCCGGATCGACAAGAGTTGCGGACATCATTTTGGCTCCTTAGCGGTATGCTGCCGCCAAGACAAGCACTCTCGCGCACGAAGCGATCATTCACCGGGCAAGCTGTGAATGGCGCCGGCGAAAGCTATCAGGGCGCCGCCGTCGAATAAGAGGTCGACGCCAATTACGATACCAATGAAGACGGTGCTGGTTACGCCCCAATTGGCTATGACGAAAATGCCGAGACCCACGGAAACTAATCCAGCAAGCACCGTCCACCCCCACCAGGGGAACTTAATAACGCTTGCCGCAGTGGTGCGGAACAGCCCTCCCACGATGAAGAGCACCGCGAGAACCATGGTCACGCCTTCCGCCCCCGCGCCAGGGTGCCGAATCAGCAGGTATCCAACCGCACCCCTAAGCAGCGCGTTGAGCAAGCACAGGAAGAACAGGGACCAGTTGAAGGTGAGAAACGCACTTACGAGCCAAAACACGCCACTGAACACAAGCACCCAGCCCAACACCAATATTGAGAAAGCGGTTGCGGTCTGCGCTTTGGCGATGCACACGGCGCCAAGAATCGTCAACAGGATCCCTAGCACCAGGAACCAGCCCCAGGATTTTCTAATTTCGTCTATCGCTGCTGCGAACACATCAGAGATTTTCGACATTGCCCTGCTCCTTTACGGCTGCATGTTTTTTGTGTTTCTTGCCGTTGCTACCCGGTCAACGATACACATTCGTGTTCAAATATGCCTCCCATGAGGCTCCGCTGATTCAGGCCGCAGCGCTCACGTACGGCTGGGGCGGCAGCAGTCGGCCCACCTCCGAGGCCGTCAAGGGCTCGACCAGATAATCCTTGGCTCCCAACTGCATGGCTTCTATATAGGAGCCCATGTCCAGGCATGGCGCCACGACAACAACGGGCCGGCTGCGATCAATCTCCATGGCCCGCTTCAGCACGCAGCTCCCCTCGAATTTAGGGGTTCCCTGACTCACGATGACAAAGTCAAAGGAATCACTACCCACACAGCGGACACCCTCGCAATATGAGGGGCAGCGTCGGACCTGATACCCATACGCTTCGAGCATGGCGGCATAATGTTCAAGCCCGTCGGGGCGCTCGTCCACTACGAGAGCTCTAGGTTCAGGAGAAGTGGGATATCCGCCACTGATTTTCTGCTGTTCGCCTCTCAGCTCCATACGCCACCTCCGCGCCGGCTGCCATCCTGCGCTGCGTCTTTCCGATTTGAGGTCCGTGTAGCGGCCGTCTCGCCCGCAGTTGCGCAGGGGAAGCTAAGATCAACGGGCGGGACGCCCGCGCTACACGACTTCAGGTGCTAAATGTGTTTCTCTGCTGCTTTGGCTTTCAAGGTTGCGGCCTTAGCCTTCAAAATCTCGATCTTGGCCTGCGCTTCTCGTTCTGCCGCCTGGCGTTGCTCCTTGGCTTTCTCAAGTTGGGCTTGGATCTTGGAGTCGAGCTGGTTGATCTTCTCCTGAAGCTTCGCTCTTCGGTCGGCTTGCGCCTTGGCTTGCTCGGCCTTCATTTGCGCGAGATCGGCTTTCATGGCGGCGACGTTCTCGTCGTGGAGCGTTTGCTTTACCTCTGACAGTGCTCGCCGGTATACTTTCCCGCCGATCGCTTCCATGCGGCGGTCCACCGGAGTCGTCCAGTCTTCCTGAATCTCCGCCACCACGGCGAATTTGTTCGGTTGCAGTTCCTGGCTGACGTCATCAATAAAGTCTTCACCAACCCTGGCGTTGTTCAGGTCCAGGGTGCCGCCGACAAGTAAACCTGCCCCTGCACCAATCGCGAGACCGACTGGCCCGCCGATCAGTCCAATGAGGCTTCCCAGCGACGTACCCACCAGAGTTCCCAACGGTCCCGGGTCGTCACCTTGCTTCAGCGTCGTGGTGCCATCCGGGTTCTTGCCAATCACCGCGTAAGCGTAGACGGCAATGCTGCCCTCGCTTTCCAGTTGAGAAAGCGCTTTCTTCCCTTCGTACGCCTTGTTTTCTGAGTCAAAGACAACTACCAGCATTCTATCCATGGTTTTGCTCCTTTACGGCTTGTCCCATCTGCCGTCGGACCCTATCAGTGCAAGCCAAGCGCCAAGGCCAAGCCGTTGAAAGCACAGCCGCTTAGGTATCGCCGAGTCACGATCTCTCTCGCGAATTCGCGAAATTCGTGAAAGCTTGCCGGCCAATGGGTGAGGTGCGGCCATCAGATTCAAAGGGCAAGGCTGGGGGGAGGATCACGTCTGGCTCTAGCGCTGACTGGGACGAGGGTAGGGAGGGGCCCGCTGTCCCGATGCGCGTCATCGGGAAGCGGGCCGTGTGGAGGGTCATTTCTGGTGGGAAGGATTAAGGCTGGATGTAGTGGGAACTGTTAGCGATGCCGCAAGCTTCTGGATCGCGCGGTCCATCGCCTGGCTCATCTCGGCTACTACTGAAGGCACGCTTCGCTTTTCTACCCGCGTGCTCTCTGATGCGGCGTCGGCCCAGACTGTCTTACCCGCCCGAGGGTCCGTGATTTGCGCAGAAAGGGCAACTTCAACCTTGACGCCGCTTTGATAGTCCACCTCCTCGAGCTTTTCGACGCGTCCGCTGAGAACGAAGTCCACGTCCGATTGTCCGTCGTAGGCACTTACCTGGGCGAATCTGCCGGTCGCACGCAAACGGTCGATAATGGCGTTGGTCACAAACTCGCGCGGATCAACCGCCCACCGGTGATACTGGTAGAAACCGACTTGTTCCGGCGAAGTCCGGTAGACAATGGCGCCTTGGTGGAGGTACTCCGGCGAGCGAAATTCACGCACCGCAAGTGACGGGCGGCTTGCAGCCGCACTTGGCATTTCAGCGGCCGGTGGCACATGCAATGTGTAATAGGCGGGAAACTTGGCCCCACCGGCACAACCCGTCAGGCACGCCGAAATTGTGAGTGCAGCAATGCTTGCAGTCAGGCGTCTGGTCATATTTCACTTCCTCTATTGCGGCACTTTGCGGTCCTTATCCTGTTTAACTCGAATCATGCTCCATGGCCGCTGTTTGAGCGAATCCGTCAACTGATCCAGGTTCTCCGTGGCAATGCGCAAGTTTTCAACCGTATCGTCGAGTTTAGAATCGTTGGCGCGAAGGATAACCTGCATGGTTGCCAATACGTCCCTGGCCTCCTTCAACGTGCTTTGAAGTTCGGCGAGGTCCTTGGTGCGCAGTTCGCCCACCGTGGCATTGGCGTTTTGAAGGGCCCCGTCGGCATGGTCGACCACGGGCCCCATCTTCGCCATCACCGCGTCCGCATGCTGCGTTAGTGCCAATAGTTGGTCGGCAATGTGGTCGATCTTCGGCCGCTCGGTGGCTACCAGCCCATTGGTCTGTTCCAACAACGTTTCAATCCGTTTCTGATTCGGCGGGCCGGTAATCGAATTGAGATTGCCAAGGAGATTTCGCGCGTCGGTGCTGATACCACCCAACTCCCCCTGCGCCTGCGTGACCAGGGTGTTTGCGTTTTTCGCAAGTGCGGAAATCTCCCCTTCGAGATCAGCAACGCTCAGCGCTTCTTCGGACGGGATCACGGTGCCGGGTGCGAGCCGCCGGGCAGCATTACTGCCTGGGGTAATCATCAAGGCCGGGTCGCTCATCAAGCTGATGGAGCCGAGCTTCGCTACGGACTTCTCGTTCACAGGTATTTCCTTTTTGAGTTGCAAAAGAATCTCGATACGGGTCGGATCCGCCGCCGAGGGCCTCACAGCTGTGACTTTGCCTGCCGTGATGCCTGCAAACAGCACATCGTTACCGGCTTCAAGTCCCCCGGCATAGCTTAAGTACGTGCGGTAGGGCACGCCCCCGCCTCGGAATTCCGCGTTCACCAGGTGGATAAGCGTGTACGCCATGAGCGCCAGGGAAGCGAGAACGAAGATTCCGACCTTGGCTTCTGTGGTCACGGCGCCACCTCCTGGGAGCTCAAGTACTTTTCAAAGAAGGATTCCACCACGTGCGCGGTTGCAATGGTATCGGGTACGCGGTCTAGAAACTGCCGTATGTGCGGATTCTGACTCGCTCCAATCTCATCCTTCGTGCCGACAGCGAGAAACGACCCCTGGTAGAGCATCGCGATGCGATCGGCGATTCGGAAAGCGCTTGCCAGCTCGTGAGTCACCACCACGACAGTCATCTGGAACACCCGCTTCGAGAAGAGAATAAGGTCATCCAGCTCTGCCGCCACAATCGGATCGAGGCCGGCGGATGGTTCGTCAAACACCAGGATTTCAGGGTCGAGCGCCAGGGCACGCGCCACCGATGCACGCTTTCTCATACCGCCGGACAGTTCCTGCGGGTAGAGCTTGCCGCAATCTGCCAGTCCCACGGCGGCCAACTTCATCCAGACGTCCAACTCAATGATGGAAGGGGCAAGCGACGTATGCTCGCGCAGAGCCAACGCGACGTTTTCCTCAACCGTGAGGGAGTTGAACAATGCCGCGCTCTGAAAGGAGACACCAATCGAGCGCCGAACGCGCTTAAGTTCCGCCGGCGAGCAGCTCGTGATATCCACTCCCTTAATAACCACGCTGCCCGATTGCGGGCGTTCGAGCCCCAGCAGGTTACGCAACAGCGTGGTTTTGCCCGCGCCGCTGCCGCCGAGTAACACCATGGTTTCGCCTGCCTCGATCTCCAGGTTCAGTCCATCCAATACCCGGCGTCCGGCGTACTCCACCGCGAGATTGCGAACCGAGATAATCGACATCAGTGTTTCCCGGTAAAGTAGAAAATCGCGGTGAAAAACATGTCTGCGACAATCACCAGGAAAGTCGACTTGACCACCGCGGCGGTAGTGGACCGGCCCACCGCTTCCGGCCCCCCTCGCACGCGGAATCCTTCCAGGCAACCCACGAGGACGATGATGGCAGCGAACGCTATGCTTTTGATGAGCCCGCTGACCACATCGCGTAAAACCAACGAGTCGAGTACTTCACGTAGATAGAGCTTCAGACCGAGATGGGTGCTGAAGAACATGTAGATCCAACCTGCGAAAATCCCGCAAACGTTGCAGACGACGGTAAGACAAGGCACAGCGATGAGCGCGCCGAGCAGCTTTGGCGCCATGACGAATTCGACCGGTTCGAACGCCATGACCTTAAGGGTGTCGATTTCTTCGGTCACCACCATGGTCCCGATTTCTGCAGAGATAGCAGAGCCTGACCGCCCACTGACCGCAATGGCCGTGAGGAGCGGGCCTATTTCGCGCGTGAAGCCGATGGCCACGAGGTCAATCACCAGGCTCAAGGCGCCATACCGGCGCAGCTCCGAGCCCCCTTGCATAGCGAGGATGAAGCCGCAGCACAATGCCATGAGTCCCACCATGGGGGTCGCTTCGACGCCAATTTGGAGCATTTGAACAATGGAGGCTTTCCAACGGTAGCGGTTTCCGGTGACGGGCAGCGCGGTGCGCAGCGCGCGAACCGCGGCCCACAGTCCAATACTCAGGCCTCCGACATATTCCAGGCGTTTCAGCGTGTCTCTTCCGACGCTTTCGATGAATTTCGTCATCAATGCACCGTTGAGAGCGGGAGATGACCCATCTCCCCATTTGTGTCGAAGAGATGCAAAAGCCCCGTGACCTCAAGCAAATGGCGAGGCCCATCGCGTAACCCTCGCAACTGCAGCTTCGTATCGCTCTGACGCGCGATCCGGAGTGCCTCGACCAGCGTCGCGATCCCCGAGCAGTCGATATAGCTCAACTCCGACAAGTCGACAATGAGGGTTGGCGGGGACTGCTGGCCGAGTAGCGCGTGGAGCTCTTTGCGAAGGCCGGGCGAAGAGTCGATCGTGACCCGTCCGCTCAGGCTAATGACTGCTTCGCGACCGCTGTGGGTCACCTGAATGCTTAGATCCTCGATAGTGGCAGATTCCGTCGCCAAGCCTTTTCTCCTCGATTTGGCATTTCCTCGTTTTCAACAATGCAACCTAAGCGCCATCGGTAAGCCCCTGGAAACACGGGAGCTCATGCATCACGAAATCCCGATGATTTCGCGAATTCGCGAAGATCGTGAAAGCTTATGCTGGATTCATTGAAAGGCGGATTCCAGGCACTTGTTCGTCAGTCACTTACAGCTCTTCCTTTTGGAAAACGCATTGCCTAGGAAGGAGCGTCCCGCCCGAAATTGACAGTCAGGACAAAGAAGATGAACAAAGCCAGGAAGAGTCCATCGTGGAGTTACACCGGCCCGGCGGCGCAGGTGGTGAATCTTGATTGTAGGACGCCAAACCCGATGCTCTACCGTCTCTACACCACCCGTTGTATCACTTGCTCGCACATGAGGCCAGCGGAAGCTGCGTACCGCAATGCTCGGTACGAGTTGTTTGGAATAAAGGCAAGATGGCTAGCAAGAACGGCACCGGGAAAAGGTATGGCTTCCGGTACAGCCGTGCCGACCTGAAGGATTACGGGCCTCATCGCGGCACCCACCTGCGTCATCAGCATGATTCCGGCTCTGAAACCCGGCATTCATGCTTTTTTCGCCGCGTAATACTCTCGGCGAATCCGCTCGATATCGACCGTGGCCTTAGGGGCCTTCATGCTTAGACTTTCCAGATGTTCGACAACGATACGCGACACAGCCAGGTTGCGAAACCACTTATGGTTAGCCGGGATGACGAACCAGGAAGCCTGTTCAGTGCTGCACCGTGACAAGGCGTCCTCGTACGCCTCCTTATATTCGTCCCAGAATCTTCGTTCCGTGTAATCGGCCTCGCTGACGTTTCATTGCTTAGCGGGATTATCCAGCCGCTCTTTGAAGCGGGCCAGCTGCTCTTCTTTCGAGATATGCAAATAGAATTTGAGAATCTGGGTGTTGTTATCGGCGAGGAAGTGCTCGAAGCCATTGATCTGGTCGTAGCGACGCGACCAGACGCTCTTCGGAACCAGATTGTGAACTCTCACAATTAATATGTCCTCATAATGAGAGCGGTTGAAGACGACCACCTCGCCCTTGACGGGCGCCACCCGGTGAGCTCGCCACAGAAAATCGTGCGCGGCCTCTTCGGCAGAAGGCTCACGAAAGCGGGCCACCCGGCACCTCTGAGGGTTCATAACGCCTAGAACATGATTGATCGTCCCGTCCTTACCCCCGGTGTCCATCGCTTGCACACAGATCAACAGTGAGCGCCGTTGTTCTGCATAGAGCAGTTCCTGGAGGTCTCGCAGCCTCTTCTGGTAATGCTCAGTTTCCTCCCTTGCCGCCTCGTGGCTCTCGTAATG
>Ga0116102_1001252_pt1 | contig 9720 bp, 6 predicted proteins | sample June2015DPH_4_50_FD_89822 | JGI IMG/M metagenome (GOLD analysis project Ga0116102, IMG submission 89822) | Peatland microbial communities from SPRUCE experiment site at the Marcell Experimental Forest, Minnesota, USA - June2015DPH_4_40 | ecosystem: Environmental > Terrestrial > Soil > Wetlands >... | reverse complement strand
GGCAACAACTCGGTAGCATGTGTTCTCGGAGATCCAGACTGCTACAGTTCATCGGCGACCGCCAGCTACGGAATCCTGGTAAATCCCAACGCGGCGCTGCCTCAGCCTGCCTGGCTGACCACTCCCGGCTATGACATGGCCACCGGGTTGGGCACGGTTAATGTGGCGAACTTGGTCTCGCAGTGGAATTCGGTCAGCTTCACTCCGACGACCACCACGCTCACCATAACCCCGCCCACGGGTTCCACCTTGTCCAACATCCCGCATGGCCAGCCGGTGAGTCTTGCGGTCGGCGTTAGTCCCTCAGCTTCCACGGGTGATGTCTCGCTGCTCGGGGGGCCAAGCGGCTACAACGCCTCGTGCACGTCAACTCCCTGCAATCTAGGCATTGATTTCGCTACCTTGTCCGGCGGTTCCGCCTCCGGGACCACCACCATGCTGCCCGGCGGGACCTATAATGTGACGGCGCGCTATGCAGGCGACGGAACCCATGCTGCGAGCACTTCTTCGCCGGTCCAAGTCACGGTGGCTGCGGAAAACAGCAATACGTTCCTGGTATTGGCTACGGAAGATTGCAGTGGGAACATCACCTATGTCACCTCAGGGACGTTTGCCTATGGGAACAGCATCAGTTGTAGCGGCGTTTATTATAGTCAATATTGGTTGGTCATGAATGTAACCAACAGCACGGGCAGCCTTAATGCTGCCGATCCCTACGGGGTCGCGGGCGCGTGCTTTGAAACCCCTGTGTACCAATGTCCTACCGGGCAGCAGGTGACGGTGACGCTCAACGGGAGCGCCTTGCCACCCACAGCAGACGTAGGCGCGCCCCCGGGTTACACTCCCGGAACATATAACTTGAACAGCCAAGGGACTGCTGAAGACCAGTTCATCCAACTTCCCGTGGGCGCAGACACCCTGGTTGCGACCTACGAACCTCACCCGATCCCGCCGAATAACAGCTACAACACGAGCACGTCTACCGCCGCTGGGGTGACGATTACTAAGGCTACTACCGCCACCAGCGTTGCGGCTTCTCCGTCAAACGTCGCCTCAGGCGCTACCGTCAGCTTGACCGCCGCTGTGAACACCATGAGCTTCGGACTTGCACCCGCCGGCACTGTGGCGTTCTTCAACGGAAGCACTCAGATCAGTGGTACGCCGGCATACACCTATGTGCCTGGATCGCTTGCGGGTCCTGCTTCGCTGACCGCGACCCTCTCGACATCTTTCACGGCCAACGCCAGTGTTACCGCTCAATACAGCGGCGATGTCAACTATGGCAATTCGACGTCGACGGCAGTCCCGGTAACCATCACCGCCACGCCCGACTTCGGATTAAGCGCTGCCCCAAGCAGCTTTACGATTACGTCGCCGGGCGCGTCTGGGAGCACAACCGTTTCGTCAAGCGCTATCAATGGCTTCACCGGTACAGTGAGCATTACTTGCGCGCTGCCGGCGTCGCTCACTTATAGCACTTGCACCCTCAGCGCTAGCACGCTTACCCCGGGCGGCACCGGATCGCTATTGACCGTCGCCACCACCGCTCCCTCGGCGGCCTTGCGCCTGCCTAACCGTCCCCGCTGGTTCCTGCCGGGCACAGGCGTTCTGTTGATTGCCTGGATTCTCTTGTTGTTGGCGGCAGGGAAGCACCGCCGGATGAGGCTGGCCTTCGGCTTGTGCGTCTTTGCCATGCTGGCCGCAGCTTTCGTCGCCTGCGGCGGTGGGAGCAGCAGTACGCCTCCCCCGAGCAGCCCCGGCACACCAACGGGCAGTTACACCGTCACCGTGACGGGCACCAGTACGGTCAGTGGCGCCAGTGTCTCACACACGCTCAATATCCCGGTGAGCGTGCAGTAAAGCAACCGGGCGGTTTAGGGGCGGCCACAGGGGCCGCCCCTGCATCTTGGTCAACCCCCTAATCCGTCGATAACGAGGGACGCGACTGGAAGCGGCGCCCGGCAGTGCGTCGTTTTCCGGTACCCTGAACACCCGGGCGGCGTAGGGGTAAGGCTTGCCCTACCCGCCTGCCACCGGCCCGGCGAAAGGGGACAGCAAGCCGTCCCCCAACATCGCCTGCCTTTACCGACGGTTTGGGCCCATCGTAACTTCCTTGAACCGGCGGCATCCCTGGGTTATCATCTGAAGAATCAGCACGGTTAAGAGGGGCGCTTCGAAGGTGGTTGTGTCAGACTCAACGAGCGCGCGTGGGGTTGTTGCCTGAGCGGCATTCGACAGCCTGGTGGAGGTGCAACGATGGTTGCTGACCTGCGAAGGGGAAAGGAACGCGAGTTTCTGCGGCGTGGTTTTTCCCGACGCGATTTCACACGCATCTCGCTGCTGCTGGGCGCCGCAGCCGCCTTGCCGTTTTATAACGAATCGGCTTTGGCGCAATTATCCGACATCGGCCCCATACCTCCGGATGCGACAAAACTGAACGCCAACGAGAACCCCATGGGCCCGTGCGCGGAAGCTGCCGAGGCCATTCACAGCGTAGTGCAGAAGTGCGGGCGTTACATGTATCAGGAAGGTTTCAAGATGGCCCAGACCCTGGCAGAGCAGGAGGGCCTCGAGCCTTCTTACGCGATGGCCTTCCCGGGATCGAGCGATCCGCTGCACCGCGCCGTGCTGGCCCATACTTCTCCCACACGGCCGCTCGTGATCGCCGATCCAAGCTATGAGGCGCCCGAGAAAGCGGCGGGTTTCATCGGCGCGCCGGTCATCCACGTCCCGTTGCGTCCCGACTATTCGCACGACGTGAAAGCCATGGCGGCGGCTTCGCCGGACGCCGGGCTCATCTACGTCTGTAATCCAAATAACCCCACAGGAACCATCACCTCGAAGTCGGATATCGAATGGCTGGTGGCCAACAAACCGGCCGGGTCGGTGGTGATGATCGACGAGGCTTACATTCACATCAGTGGAGAGCCTTCGTCGGTGGGATTGGTCGCCGCGGATAAAGACGTCATCATGCTGCGCACCTTCTCCAAGATCTACGGCATGGCGGGTCTTCGCGCCGGAGTGGCGCTCGGACGCCCCGATCGGTTGATGAAACTGAAAGAATACGGCATGCCGACGATGCCCGTCACCGCGATGGTGGGCGCCACAGCCAGTCTCTGCGCCAAGAATGTGGTCCCCGAGCGCCGCAAGATTATCGCTGACATCCGCAACGACGTCTTCGATTGGATGACCAGGAAGAACTACTCTTTCATTCCGTCGGTTTCCAACAAATTTATGGTGGATGTGAAGCGTCCGGGGCAGGAATTTGTGGCGGCCATGGCCAAGGAAAATGTCTACATTGGGCGAGTCTGGCCCGTCTGGCCAACCCGTGTCCGCGTCACCGTGGGCTCGCGCGAGGATATGGAGAAGTTCAAGACGGCGTTCGAGAAAGTGATCAACACGTAAGCACAGGGATTAGGGAACAGGGAACAGGGAACAGAAAATAGGGATTAAGGAATAGGGAACAGAAGACTCGCATGGGGCGCGTAACGCTCGCCTCGACAATTCGCCGCTTGGTTAGGTGGATGGTCGGGCGCTGTGCCCATTCGACGCTCGCACCGGTTTCGAAGCCAAAACGGCATGGTTCCCCGCCAGTCATTATTCGCCCCCATGGCGTGGCCATAGGCGCCGTAGCTCCGTCAGAACTGAGGTGAATTGAGGAGGAAGACGACGAAGCGAAGTATGCACGACTTGCTTGACCAGCGGCAAGTGGGAATCGAGTTTTCCGAGCTTGGGTTGTGAACCTGCGACTATGATTGATCGGTTGTCTATTCCCTGTTCCCTGTTCCCTCAACGCAAACGCCACATAAGTTCCGCCCGAAGGCGATCCCCACTTGCCCCCTCCGGCCGCAATCACCACATACTGTCGGCCCCCCACTTCGTAAGTTGCGGGTGTGGCATTGCCGGCCGCCGGGAGTACGGTCTCCCATAACAACTCGCCTGTTGCTTTATCGAACGCCCGAAACTTTCTGTCGTGATTCGTGGCGGCAATAAAAACAAGCCCGCCCGCGGTCACCAGCGGCCCGCCATAGTTCTCGCTGCCTGTGTTGGGCATTCCTTTTGAGACAAGCTCGGGAAACTCGCCGAAGGGCTTTTTCCAGACGTAAGCGCCCGTGTTGAGATCGATCGCGTTGAGCGTTCCCCAGGGGGGCGCGACGGCGGGATAGCCTTCCGGATCGAGGAATTTGTTATACCCATCGTGTGTATACTTAAGTGGTTTCGGTAACTGCTCATTTAAGGGTACGGCGAACTCAACGTCTTTGCCCGTGGCGAGAAAAACGGCCATCGCCTCGATGACGTTCCTCCTGAGGTAGGCGAAGCTGGGCATGCGGCCGCGGCCCTCTCGTATCACTTTGGCAATCTCCTCCTGCTTGTACTTCTTTCCCACTTCGACCAGCGATGGGAACTCCGGCGGTGTGCCCCGCATGTCGGAACGGTGGCAATTGGAGCAGTTGGCGGCGTAAACCTGTCTGGTACTCGCCAGATCAGATGTTCCAGGTCGCGGCACGAGCCTCAGGATCCAGGCCATTTCATTCGAGTTCACATAGAGCACTCCGGTTTCAGGATCGAACGCCGGCCCGCCCCATTCCCCGCCGCCGTCGAACCCTGGGAAAACCACGGTGCCTTCGAAACTGGGCGGGGTGAACTGGCCTCCGCTGCGAAGTGTTTGCAGTTGTTCCAGCACGGCCTGGTGCGCCTCCGGCGTGCGAGTGGTGACGATGTCGGGCGTGAGCATCTGGCGCGCGAACGGCGCGGGACTCACAGGAAACGGTTGCGTCGCCGCCGTCACCTCGCCGTCGACATCCGAGGACGGCACTGGCCGGTATTCGATCGGGAAGAGCGGCCGGCCGGTCTCGCGCTCAAAGACGAACACAAAGCCGGACTTGGTGATTTGCGCCACCGCATCGATTGCTTGCCCATTCCGCTTCACCGTGACAAGGGTGGGAGCGGCGGGGAAATCGCGATCCCACAGATCGTGTTTGACGCCTTGGAAATGCCAGACGCGCTGCCCCGTGTCCGCTTGGAGGGCGAGCACGCAGTTGGCAAAGAGATCGTCGCCCAGGCGGTTGGCGCCGTAAAAATCGAACGAGGCGGAACCGGTGGCGGCGAACACCCAACCACGCTTCTCATCCAGGCTCATTCCGGCCCAATCGTTAACGCCTCCGGTGTAGGTCCAGGCGTCCTTCGGCCAAGTCTCGTACCCGTATTCACCGGGATGAGGAATGGTGTGAAACGTCCAGCGAATCTTTCCGGTGCGAACGTCGAAAGCGCGAATGTCGCCCGGAGATGCCGGCAAGTCTTCGCTGACGATGCTGCCCAGAATGAGAAGGTCCTTGTACACCACGCCCGGGGAGGTGGCGGAAATCGATTGCAGCTTGGGGTCGCGGCCAAGCCCTTCCCGTAAGTCCACTCGCCCGGAGTCGCCGAAACTGGGGATGAGCTTGCCGCTCGCCGCGTTAATGGCGTAGAGATACTGCTGGGCTACCCGGAAGACTCTGCGATCGTCTCCCTCTTCCCAATAGCTGACGCCGCGGTTGCGAAGCTTGGCTGCGACCGGCTCGTCTTGATTGGGGTCGAAGCTCCAGCGCAACCGGCCGGTGGCTGCATCGAGGGCGACTAAGCGCAGCTTGGGCGTGGTGACAAACAAAACGCCGTGCTGCACGATGGGATTGCACTCCATCTCCGACTCGGGGAATTCATCGCCGGAATCGTAAGTCCAGGCAACCGCCAGATTGCGGACATTGTCTCGATTGATCTGGCGAAGGGTTGAATAATGGATGTTGTCCGGAGTTGCGCCGTAGTCCTTCCAATCGCTGTAGCTCGTGGATGAAGGCGTAAGTTGGCCGGACCTCCCCAGATGAACCACCAGCAGCACAGCGGGCAGCAAGGCGAACTTCCAACGATGGCGTAGCATTATCCCTCCCACTCTCGTGCAAGGTGGATTCTACCCCTTGTTTAGGAATGCGGCTGCGGTGCCCGCGGGGCTGCCGCCACGAGACCTCGACACACCCGAGGTACCGGTCGGAAGGCTGCAGCCGCGCCATTCTTCCAGGCGGACCAAGAATATTGACACACCATGCACGGGCAGTACAATGATCTTGCGCACCTCGTTCTTCGGGATGACTTTTGCCGAGATGGTAATGAGGAGGGCTCAAAAATGCCCAAGCGGACACCCCACGGCCCGGTCGATACGGTGCTGGCTGGATTGTACGAAGCGGCTTCCCGCCCTGAGAGAATACCGCAAATCAAGGCTCGGTTATCATTCATTTTTCCGCAGATTGTGAACGGCACACATCGAAGGCATTTGGAAGAGACACTCGAGCGCCTTGAGGAAGCCCGAGGTTCTCGTCGAGACTTGGACGCGATTGTGCACCAACTTGACGCATGGATCGACAGGGAATTTCCGCTCTGGCGCGGCTACCGAAACCGGTAAATGCTTTCGGCTGCCAGGCGGTGCAAAACGCAAGGTCCGATGTGCAGACACGCTCGAGCGCTCACCAGGGGCGGCCCTATCCGACGCGCCGCCGGCACACTGCGTAGACCGAAGGCGCACAATAATCCAGCAAACGGGGAGAGAGCAGCAAGTCGAGCAGCGGTCCGGGCAGCCGCCCTGTATACTTCATGCGCAAGAACTCGCGCGTGAGGCATTCCACATCAGTAAAGCCTTCGCTGAGCAGGGCGAGAAGTTCCGCGCGGGCAAATCCCGCGTGCGCGCCTTCTTCGTTCTTGAACCGGCCTGTAAGCCGCGCCCGCCAATCGATCAGGTTCCAGGTGATTTTCTGCCAGGTGGTGGCATCGAAAGAGCCCAGGTAGCCGACGATGCGATGGCGATTCGGCACGCCCACATAAAACGGCGCCCCGGGGCGAAGCACACGGCGCACCTCCTCGAGCGCGGCGCGGGCGTCAGCAACGTGCTCGAGGGAATGAAAGGCGGCGGCAAAATCGAACCAGCGGTCGCGAAAGGGCAGGCGCAGCGCGTCCGCGCGTACCACGCAGCACTCGGCGCGGGCCAGCGGTGAAAAGCGCGAGTCCAAATCTATTCCCACAATACCGCTAGTTTGAAACGCCCGTCGCAAGTAGACTGTTTCGTCGCCGTTCCCGCACCCCACAACCAGCCCGCGGTATCCGGCGCAATCTTTGAGTATCGGCTCCAACCGCCGGCGGCAATGCTCGACCATGGCGTGCACGGGGACTGTGTTTGGATCGATCACCGGCTCGAGACTCCATCTGGGCTCTGACCTGAATATACACTGCGTGGCCGTCATCTTTCCAGGCCCGCCACAGGCGCCGGCGAGGAAGGTGTCAGGGAATTCTCCTTGACAACTTCCGTCCCCTTACTCAACATGCACTGTTAGTCATCACACATCTGAATCTAGGAGACGCCGCGCTAAACCTGCGCCGTCTCGATGAGGAAAAAGCCATGAATAGATCCGTTGATATGCAGAGTGTTTCTTCCGTGCGCAGGCAGTTTCTGCGCACCCTGGCAGGTCTGGGATTTGTACACGGCGTGATGGGAGTATTAAGCGTCGATGCCAGCGACGGCTTGCCGAATCCCATCGGGTACGCCACGATTGCCTGGCCTCAGAAGGAGTTCGCCCACGCGCTCGAGGTCGTTTCGCATCTGGGATTTCGCGGCGTGCAGATGTTAGGCTGGGTGCGCGAGGCTTACGCAGGCTCGAAAACGCAGGAACTCAAGCAACAGCTTGCCTCGCTGAAATTGAAACCGGTGGCGCTTTCCTGCTCCGCTGCGCGTCTGGCCCCGGGACAGCACGGAAATGAGACGGTCGAGGTGCGCGGTTATGCTGAGTTCTTCTCTCGCCTCGGCGGAACCTTCTTACAGGTGACCGACGGAGGTGATCCGACGAAAGAGTATTCAGCGGAAGACATAAAATCTCTCGGCGCGCGCATGAATGCCGTTGGAAAGATGGCGCAGGATTTTGGATTGACTCTTGGTTACCATCCCCACTTCGGCACCATTGGAGAAACTCGCCAGGGCTTAGGGCGCATGCTCGAAGCGACGGACCCACGATACGTGGAGCTGATTGCCGATGTCGCGCACCTGGCGCTGGGCGGCTCAGACCCTGCCGAGGTTATTCGGACCTACGGCCAACGTTTGTGCTTTCTGCACCTCAAAGACACTCGCAAAGAAGTTGCCGCCGTCGCCCGGAAGGACCGCAATCGCGTGGTAGCGATGGGGCCGCCGTTTTGCGAAATCGGGCTGGGCATTGTCAATTACGACGCCGTGGTCCAGGCTCTGCGCGACGTCCGATTTACCGGTTGGGGAATCGTCGAGTTGGATACCGGCAATTCAACCCTGGGTGGCCCTGACGCTGCCGCGGCTGCGAATCGCGATGCCTTGCGAAAGCTCGGTTTCAACGTATAAGGAATTGGCATCGTCCCAATTTCCCTGGTAGCGCTGGCTTCAGGCCAGCGCTTGCCGACCCGTCGTTTCGCTCAGGGCAGGCTCTAACGGTCGACGCTACCTCGGAATTATGACAGTACCGAGAAGCTCTGTGCCTTGACAACATCCGTAGGTGAATGCTAGAAAACTTTAGTGGCCTTTTTGGCGCTATCGTCTAGGGGTTAGGACGTCAGATTCTCAATCTGAAAACCCGGGTTCGATTCCCGGTAGCGCTACCAAATCTTAGAGTTAGCAATTAATCCCAACAAATTTAAGTAATTAGGAGACGGTTACAGTGATTCTGTCTTGTCTATCGAGTTCTCCACAGTCTCTGTCTTCCCCTGCAAAAGTGGACACCAAATGGACACCACGAAAGGAAAATAAAGTGCTTTGAGGGGGCGGGGCGTTTAGACTGATGACCCGCACCACTTTTATTTGGTGGTGCGGGTTATCAAAGTGAGTACGTCGAGCATCAGATAGTTTTTTTTCACGTTGTAAGCGTGAGTTGCTTGGAGTTGGTGGTTGACCCCCGGGCGTGCGGCGACCGAGCAGAGAACACAATGTCAGCGCCAGCAAGGGCACGCGTCACTGAATCGTGAGTTTACCATGATCCAGGCCGCGAAGAGTTTTTTCGTTATCCCATAAGGTCTCAAGTAACGCCTTTGCTTCGGCATCCCAATCGTTAATTTCTTCGGTGAATTCGGGATCTAAAGAATGTTGGCGTCCCCGGCGGGATTTGAACCCGTGTTACCGCCGTGAAAGGGCGCTACCCGCCCGTAACTTACTGAAACGATGCGATGCGGATGGCTACCGAAGACACGTTCAGTAAGCCTGCGGAACGGTAAGTGGACCATAACTGGACCATGATTGGACCAGGAAATCCTGCCGTCCCGCACGAGATCATACACTCGGGAAGGACACGATCTGCATGACCTGCATGGCACCGATCGGCCCGTTGCCGAGTTGCGGCTGCCTCGTGTTTGTGATGGGAGCGGTGGCACGCCCGAAGGAGCCACGCCGTTGCTTGTGCGCTGATCATTTCGATTCCTCGCTCCCCTCCAGAGCCGGCCTGAACCGTTCTCGAGCCGCTTGAATGGCTTGGTGCAGCCTACGTTCCAAGACCTCTCGGGGAGGCAGTTCCGTCAAATACTCCGCGACTCGAATGCCGCTTCTCTCAAGCTCCAGCAGTTCGACATGCTCGGCAGACTTCCCGGCACAGAGGATCAGGCCCAAAGGTGATTCTTCTCCCGGCTGGCATTCGTGCTTTTCGAGCCAGCGGAGGTAGAGTTCCATCTGCCCCTTGTCGGCGGCGCGGAAGC
>Ga0116102_1001247_pt1 | contig 9733 bp, 9 predicted proteins | sample June2015DPH_4_50_FD_89822 | JGI IMG/M metagenome (GOLD analysis project Ga0116102, IMG submission 89822) | Peatland microbial communities from SPRUCE experiment site at the Marcell Experimental Forest, Minnesota, USA - June2015DPH_4_40 | ecosystem: Environmental > Terrestrial > Soil > Wetlands >... | reverse complement strand
CAGTAGCGCTCCACCCGCTCGACTTCCGCTTCGCTGCGGCCCGTCTGCCGCAGGTAATGCAGCGTCTCCTCATCCACAGGGAAGAATCCCATCGTGGCCCCGTATTCGGGCGCCATGTTGGCCACGGTGGCGCGGTCTGCGAGCGTCATTTGTCGGAGGCCGCCGCCATAGAACTCGACGAACTTGTCCACCACCCCGTGCTTCCTCAGCATCTCGGTTACAGTGAGCACAAGATCGGTGGCCGTGACGCCCTCGCGCACCCTGCCTTGCATCTTGAAGCCTACCACCTTCGGAGTAAGGAAGTAGTAAGGCTGGCCCAACATCGCCGCCTCGGCCTCGATGCCGCCCACTCCCCAACCCAGCACCCCCAGCCCGTTAATCATGGTGGTGTGCGAATCCGTGCCCACCAGGGTGTCGGGAAGCCAGACCACGTCTTGCCCGTGCCGGTGTTCGAGCACTACCTTCGCCAGAAACTCCAGGTTCACCTGATGCACGATTCCGGTGGCGGGAGGAACAACCCGGAAGTTATCAAAAGCTATCTGCCCCCAGCGCAGGAATTCGTAGCGCTCGCGATTGCGGTGAAATTCGATGTCCGCGTTGCGCTCCAGAGCCTGAGGGTTGCCGAAAAAATCCACTTGCACGGAGTGGTCGATCACCAGGTCGACCGGCACCGAAGGGTTGATCTTGGCCGGGTCTCCCCCCAAGCGCTGCATGGCCGAGCGCAGTGCGGCCAGGTCCACAATCGCAGGCACCCCCGTGAAATCCTGGAGGATGACGCGCGCCGGCTTGAAAGGCACTTCGCGCGCGGCGGGACTCTTGGCATTCCATGCGGCCAGCGCGGCAACGCCCTGCTCGGTAATCAGCGCTCCATCACAATGGCGCAGGACCGATTCGAGCAACACCTTGATCGAAAACGGCAACCGCGAAATGCCGCCCAGTCCGCGCTTTTCCAGACTTTCCAGACGATAAATAACCGCGCTGCCGTCGCCCGTGTTGAGCACGGCTCGCGCCCCGAACGGGTCCTGCCTATTCTTCTCTGTCACGGTTCATCCTCCAAGGCCCTGCTTCTATCATAAACCCTGCCAGTTACCCGGTGAGAAAAAAGTGGCGCGGACATTCAGAGACCCGCTATAGTTCTAATTGGATCCCGGGGGCGGCGCGTCATCTCTTTTCGACGTCGTCTCACCGGGCCCGAGGTGGATTTCAGCCCTATTTTCTAGTTTCGAATTTCTAGTTTCTGTTTTTGCAAGGAGTTCCCATGCCTGACCTAAAACCCGGCAAGTATGCCATCTTGGAGACCAGCCTTGGAGAAATAACCTGCGAGTTATTCCCGCAACACGCTCCGCTGACTGTGGAGAATTTTGTTGGCTTGGCGACAGGAACGAAGGAGTTTACTGATCCGAAGACTCGCCAGCGTGCTCGGCGGCCCTTTTACGATGGGCTGATCTTCCACCGCGTCATTCCCGATTTCATGATTCAAGGCGGCTGTCCGCTCGGCACCGGCACGGGCGGACCCGGGTATCAATTCAAAGACGAATTCGCCAAAGGGGTAGGGTTCGACAAGGCAGGCAAGCTTGCCATGGCCAACGCCGGCCCCGGTACAAACGGCAGCCAGTTCTTTATAACCCTCGCGCCCACAAGTTGGCTGAACAACCGCCACACCATCTTCGGTCAGGTCGTGAAGGGCCAGGACATCGTGGGAAAAATCGGCGCGGTGGCGCGCGAGCGGAATGATCGGCCTAAAACCCCAGTGGTGATCAATGGGGTGAAGATTGTGGATGTGACCTAGATGCTCAACGGTAGACTTCGCGACGATGGCCGACGTGAAGGATAGTGACAGTATGTTGTTGGTCGTCGATTTCGTACACTACACGGTAGTCACCTATCCGGATGCGCCATCCTTCCCGCCCGGCAAGCTTGAGGCATCCTCGAGGCCGCTGATCCTCAGCCAAGTCACGTATTGAGTCGCGGACACGCTCGTAAAATGGCGTAGGGAGTTGCGCCAATTCCTTCTGTGCGCGGCGCAAGATGAGGAGAGTGTACGTCACTTGCGATCCATTTCAATTTCACCCACTGCCTTCTCAAACGGGATCGCGTGATCCTGCGAACCCTTCGCGGCATCGTACTCACGGATACACTCGAGTTCTTCCAACCGGTCGAGTAGTGCTTGGTAGTCGGCTATGTCTAGGACAACGCTGATTCGGTTTCCCTGCTCGTCCACCACGAACCGTTCCTGAAGCTTCGCCATTACGGTTTCACCTCTCGAACAGCTTAGCATGTTGATCGCACCAAGTCTGCTTCCGTTCAGAAGGCCCCTGCGGCGCGAGTTCTGCTGCTGCCCTCCAAGAGCGATATTGCGCCCTCTGGCCTGGCTGGGGCACAATAGCATTTATGCTGCTAAGGCCGCGCGAGCCCTTCAATTTTGCCCGCACGCTGCGTTTCATCCTCAGCCCGCCCGAACTATTAAGCCAGCGGCGCTTTCCTCCTTTGCTGGATTATTTCGAGGACGAAGAATACCGCCGGGTCGCGGACATTGGCGGGCAATTGGCGCTCTACGGAGTGCGCGAGGAAACTGACTCCGGCAAACCTGCACTGCGGGTACGCGTACTGGCCGGGGCGGCGGAAGAGACCGTCAGGCGCTCCCTGGTGAGCCAGATTGAGCGCCAGTTCTCCACCCAACTCGACCTTTCCCCCTTCTACGCAATGGCTAAAGCTGATCCCGTGCTGGACCGTCTTTGCGCGCACTTCCGCGGCATGCGTATCCCCCAGGCACCGACGGTCTTCGAGACCGTGATCTCCGCCATCCTCGAACAGCAGGTGAATCTCAGCTTTGCACACCAAGTGAAGAAGGCCTTGATTGACACCTATGGCGGAAACGTGGAATTCGAGGGTCGCCGCTACAATGCCTTTCCCGAGCCTGCCGCGCTGGCAATCGTGACGCCACGGGAATTACGCCGCCTGAAGATTTCCGGCCCCAAGGCTCGCTACATCATCGCCATCTCGCGCGCCACCCTGGACGGAAGTTTTGACTTGGAAGGCATGCGTGGACTCGAGGCCGGGTTGGCTCATGCTCGCCTCATGGAGCAGAAAGGGGTGGGCCCTTGGACTGCCCACTACGTGGGCCTGCGAGCGCTCGGGCATCTTGATTGCCTGCCTGCCGCCGACGTGGGCTTGCGGAAGGTGGTCCGTGAACTCTATGGTCTGCGCAAACAGCCTTCTCCCGCTCGCGTCGAGCAACTGGCCGCGCGCTGGTCCGGATGGCGAAGTTACGCCACCTTTTACCTCTGGCTCACCTACTGGGAAGACAGGGCATGGAAGGCCGGGCTGCGGGAGAGTATTCGAAGGCGCGGGAAGAGAGGAAAATGAAACCCTCAAACCTTACGCGAGCGTTTTTGGCTCAGGCCCGCCACCTGCTCGCACAAGTTTATCTGCCACGCATCGCAGCCTGTCTGCGCGAGCTTTCCGCGGAACAAATCTGGTGGCGTCCCAATCCCGCCTCGAACAGCGTGGGCAACCTGGTTTTGCACCTGGAGGGAAACGTCAGGCAATGGATCGTTTCGGGCTTAGGCGGCACGCCCGACCGGCGCAAGCGCGACTTGGAGTTTGCCGAAACCGGTCCCATTTTGTCTCGTACTCTCATCGCTCGTCTACGCCGGGCAGTCAACGATGCCGCGCGGGTGACGGATAAGCTGGACGATGAGGCTCTCGCCAAGACTTATTCTATCCAGGGTTTTCGCGTTACCGGGCTGCGCGCAGTCTTCCATGTTGCTGAGCATTTTTCCCATCACGCCGGGCAGATCATCCTCCTCACCAAATCCCTCGCAGGGAAAGACCTGAAGTTCACGCACTTGCCAAATAAAAAGGGAAAAAGAGGCAAACTTCCGGGCCTTCCGGCCCTCTGAGAGGACCGGCCAGCGCGACTCGCGATATGGGTGTCGGCGCTGCTTTCTAAAGCCGGTGAACTTGTTTGGCGAGGATGACCATCGTACCCGCCGGCACAGGCACGCCGGCGATGGTCTGCGCTTGCCGCTCGTAGAATGGCAGGCCCTTGACCAAGAGCGTGGGAGTTCCGCCTCCCCCAGTCAGTGAAGACAAACCGCTGAGGTTGACGAAATTGGTTTGGCCGTTGGTGAGAACGATGGTCGGCGTGTTCTGAAACATGACGCCGCAGGGGGTGAACGTAAATGCTCCCGTCTTATCGTCATCTGCAACCTGGAGCAACGCCGAGGAGTTCCCCTGAATCGATTGCAGCTTATCGTAAACCTTGTTGGCGGTGACGATTGTAGGCAGAGCCGGCGCACCCGGGCCACTCGATGCCGAGGGCACCGTGATCTGTCCGTGGACAATCACTTCCTGCCCCACGTTGATGTTGCTGGGGCCAAAAGGCAGGCTGGCAAAATTGACCGGCCGAGACGAATACTGATAGCTAGTCGAAGACGAAAGGTTAACCACGGGGATGGAGTCGAGGGCAATGACGGCCGCATCGTAGGGCTCGATATCGCGCGCCCATAGGTTGAAGCTCGTTACATTCCCGCGGGCATCGCGGGTCAGCGATGTGACCGGCCCGATAATAGCTAGTGTAGCAGGCTGTTGTTGGCTCGCCAGTTGGGGAACGACTTCCGTGTATTCGTCTTCCACTGAGGTCGCCACGAAATTTCCGACGTCGTCGATGTAAGCATCCACTTCCATAAAACTATCGGTGTACAGTTCATTGAGGTTGGAAAAGCCATAAAGCTGGGTCGACCCGTTGAGATAAATCGTGGCCTGCGGCGGTGAACTGATGGAAGCAGAAAGCAGTTGCAGGGTGAAGCTGCCGTTATACTGCGTGAGCGGCACCGGAGGGGGAATCGTCACCGAGCGCACAAAACCCACCAAATCGTCGAGTTCGCCAAACCCTTGGCCCTGGCTTCCCATTGCCGTAATCGGCGTAAACGTGATCAGGGGGGTCGCACTGACCTGGGTTTTCAGGTTCGCCGGATCCGTCGTGATTCTCTGAATCATGTGCAGCATATCAAAATCGATCTGAATAACGCTGGGAGCGCTTTTGGCCACGACCAAGGGCGGATTGACGGGAAGCTGGTAGAGCTTCAACGGCTGCATGGTAAGTTCCGCCGTATTAATAGGCAAGTTCGGCGGAAGGATGGTCGGATCGTAGAAAACTACCGAAGGCTCACTGAGATAGATTTGAGCCAGGTTGTACGTTCCGACAGTCGCCGCAGTCATGGAAAGAGGGGTCGAAAAGTCTCTCAAGCAACCCAGATTTATTCGGATCTCGGGCTCGGAAACGGAGGCCGCGTTGATGGGGACGGTCGCAATGGAGGTTTCGCCATTAGCAGATGGCCCGGTGAAAACGAGGTCGGTGATATTGAAAGGGAATGACACGGCGTCACACGGCCCGGGAAGGTCCCCCACCAGGGTTGTCAACGAACCCGTGGGGATCGCCACCTTCGGTTTCGACGATCCACAGGAGGTCAGAAACGCCATGGCCAGTACAGCCATCAGCGACATTGTGCCAGTCCATTTGACCATTCCGTCTCGACTTCCTCCCCCTCTGATGCCCCCTATAAGGCGACTCGAGAACATTGCGCGCTGATTAGACAAATGATATTGAATCCAAATACCAACTGGCGAGGCGTGCTAGGGCAATTCGGATCGTTGTTCCCGGACTGCCCTCCGTAGGCTGACTGATGACCCTACAAACCGCCCACTCCCCGATCTGTCCACGCGCAACTCTTCCCTGAGATGACAAACGCTTCCCCGGGGTTTTCCCGCCTAGGACGGCATTTCCCCCTATCTTCCAAACTTGCGAACATACCGTGAATTAACTCGCTCTGGCAAGAGCTATTGCCGGCCGGTAGTGTCCTAGTTTCGGCGTAGCACTGGCCTTTAGACCAGCATCTGCCTATCTAAAGGTCGGCGCTACCAGTTAAAACAGGACACTACCTACCGGCCTGTTGCATTCAAGGTTGTATTATCGGGGATAGGAATCAAAAAACGCAAGGTCAGGCAGCAGGATGCCGCCGAGCGCCTCTAAGCCGGCGGTGGGCGGACCCCCTTTACCCATCGAAGGAGGAAGCCTCTCTGATCAGGGGTATAATCCCAAGGTCGTTCCGAGTCAGCCTGAAGCCGAAGCGGCGCCCTGTGTCCGGGCTTGGTCACATTGGGCGGGTGGAGTTTGTGGCCGGGACAGCCGCGCCGGTCCCAAGTGGGCGTAAGCTATGATATCAACTAATGGGAATGGAGATCGTCTCATGATTGCAGCCAGCAGAAGGAAGCTTATCAAGCGGACGGCATTGGCCTGGCTCGGGTCATGGGTCGGGACCAAGATCGCCGTGCCTCAGCAGGCGTCGTCCGCAGGCGGCGGCCTGGGCATCCCGGCGCCTCGCACTCAGTCCGCAAAGCGTGCCAAATCGAAGCGGGATCTCATGCTGGAAGTTCTGAATATGGACTCCAAGCCGGATTATGTGCCGGCCGGTTTCTTCATGCACTTTGGGGTGCGCGGCGATGCCGCGGTGAAGGCGCATCTCGATTATTTCCGCGCCACCGGCATGGATTTCGTCAAAATCCAATTCGACGAACAGACCCTTCCGCCCGCCCCTCAAGTCCAAACACCGCGGGACTGGGCCACGATACCGGTCCTTCCTGAAAAGTGGTTCGAGCCTTCCCTTTATCTGTTGAAGAGCCTCGTCCGGGAAGCCAAGTCCGAGGCGCTGATCATCCAGACCTTGTACTCGCCGTACCAGATGGCCAAGCAGGCGGTACCGGTGAAACGGCTGCTCGAGCACGTCGAGCAGGATGCCGATTCCGTGTGCCGCGGAATGGAGAACGTCACGCTCTCACTCGTTCACTTCGTGCAGGCCGCCTCCCGTGCGGGGGTGGATGGGTTCTACATGTGCACACAGGGCGGCGAGACCAACCATATTGCCGACCGCGGGCTGTTCAATCGGACGGTTAAAAACTACGATATGCTGCTGTACAAAGAGGTCTCGCAGTTGACCTCGTATAACATCATGCACATCTGCGACTATGAAGGTTCCTACGAGGATTTCGTTCCGCGCTTTCATGACTATCCGGGGCAAGTCGTGAACGTCCCGCTGGCGGCGGACGGCAAGCCATTTTCACTGCGCCAGTCAGCTGAGATCTTCAAACGGCCGGTCATGGGCGGGCTCAACCGGCTTGGCATTGTGAGCACCGGCGGCCCGGAGGAAGTAAGGAAAGCTGCGCTGGAGGTGCTTAAGAACGCTCCGGCGAATGTGATTCTGGGCGCCGATTGTACGGTAAGCGCGAAGACGCCGATCGAGAACCTAAGGACCGCGATTCGCACCGCGCACGAGTCTAGGTCATAGCGCCCCCGCAGCAAGTCGGTCCCTGCGGGATCATCTTCCGGGGCGGCGCCCGGCATGGCCGGGGATCCGCGGTGAAGGCAACCACCGCTTGCCCACTCCATTTCGACGGGAAGAACCAACGGAGGCACTCGTATGTTGAAGAAGGCGGAAAAGGAAATTGTATGTGTGGCAGAGTTCATAGCCAAGGAAGGCAAGGAGGAAGAATTGCTCGAAGCGCTGCACGCGCTTATTTCTTCCACGCGCCGCGAGAAAGGCAATATCCGCTACGAACTGAACCAGGCCATCGACGCGCCGCGCACTATTACGTTCATTGAGAAATACGCCAGCCAGGAGGCCTTCGATTTCCACTGCAATACGCCTTACATCAAGACGTTCTTCGACACCGTCCCGCCCAGGCTGGTGGAGACGCTTATCGTGACTCTTTACAAAGAAGTGCTCCCTTAGCGGGCGGCCGTCCAAGGAGGAGAATATATGCAGAGGCAAACTCGTACCAGGCGATGGACAAGTAGATTCTCAATCGCCGTCGTGATTGCCGCATTGGGATGGATGGCCGCTCCCGGCCTGCGCACACCACGTGCGTCTGAGCGGACGAAAATCGGGGAGCGAACCGGAACCGCTGTGGGGAGCGGCGGGGCGGGCGGCGCGGCAGCGGTCCCAGGGTTGCCCAGGCTTCGAACTCGAGCCCGCAATCCCCATCTGATCGAGGATGAAAACGGAGTGCCGTTTTTCGTCGCTGGAGTCTGCCCGCAGAGCATCCTGCATTGGAGCACGCCTGAACAAATGGACGCCTATTTCGCGGACCGGCAGAAGCGGCTCTTCAATTCTGCCTGGGTGGTGATCAATAGCTTTGACTCGGCAGGAAAGCAAGCTTTGACGAATCCAACCGATGCGCGGGGGAATTCCATGCTGCTCAGCGGCACGAGTTGGAACCCGCAGAATCTGAATCCCGCCTTCGTGGCCTCGGTTGACGCCATGGTCCAGTCTGCGGCAAAGCACCGCATCTACCTGTTCCTTGATCCGATGAGTTCCGGGTACGAACCTGGGCCGGGGGGCTTTGATCCTGCCCAACATTCAACTGACGAAATGCGTCAATGGGGCGAATTCTGGGGCAGTCGTTACAAGAACTCCTCCCATCTTAACTTTGCGTTGGGCAATGACAGATTGGTTTCGCCGCAGGTCGACAGCCTCGTGAGCGGTCTTACGAAATACATGCCGGATCGGCTGATAACCATCGACTGGATTGGCGGACCACCGGACTGGAGCAGCGATGCGACAGGACCTCGCAAGTTTTACGATGCCGGCCACCGTTGGGTCAATTTGAACGCGTGGTATGAATACCACGCTCCGCAGTGGGCAACTTGGTATCACTACAATATGCTCGACCCGGTGATGCCGACGTGCATATTCGAGACCATGTACGAACACGTCGAGGCCGGGAATCCGAAGCATATTCTCACACCACCCGAGACAATGAGGGAAGAAGTTTGGGCAACGGTACTGAACGGCGGTTCTGGGTTCGGCATCCTGGGCTCTCCGGACTGTACCGAGGACCCAATGCGATGGCTGGGGAAAACTCCGGGCGTCGAACAGGCCCAATATTGCACGGCTTTCTTCAAAGGCCGCAAGTGGTACGATCTGATACCCGACTGGTCGCATTCGTTCCTCTCGAGCCAGCACGGAACGCCTGGGAAGGACGATTACACCTACGTCTCCGCCGCCATCACGAACGATGGCTCCCTGGGCATATGCTATTATCCCGGCGAAAGTGGCGACAGGTTTCAACTCACCGTCAACATGTCGAAGATGGGAGCAGGGTCGGGGAGTTCCCGGGCGCGCTGGTACGATCCCACAGACGGTACCTACAAGACCGTCGGCAGAATAGCCAACTCAGGTTCTCACACTTTCACCACTCCCGGTGCGAATAGCAAGAATGCCGCCGACTGGGTCTTGGTGCTCGAAAAACTGTGAGACTTCTCCAGGAGGTCTGAAGATGGGATTTCTTACCCGACGAGCAGCGCTGGCGCGTGCAGGCCAAGTCGGAGCAGGATACGTTCTCGGCTCCTCAATGGCGAACGCTGCCAGCCGAGCGAATTCCGATTCGCAGCCGAAGAAACTCAAAGTCATCGTTGCGGGAGGACATCCCGGCGACGCCGAGTACGGCTGCGGCGGCGCCATCGCTCGCTTCACCGCACAGGGCCACGACGTTGTTCTTCTCCATCTGAACAATGGTGAGTGGCCGAAAGAAAAGGGCGGCGCACCCGCGAACGTGCGCGTTGCGGAAGCCGCTAAGGCCGCCGAGATACTCAAGGCGCGCGCGGTCTTCGCTGGACAGGCCAACGGCCATGCCATCCTGGATGCCGCCCACTTTGATGATTTCCGGAAGATTG
>Ga0116102_1001237_pt1 | contig 9783 bp, 7 predicted proteins | sample June2015DPH_4_50_FD_89822 | JGI IMG/M metagenome (GOLD analysis project Ga0116102, IMG submission 89822) | Peatland microbial communities from SPRUCE experiment site at the Marcell Experimental Forest, Minnesota, USA - June2015DPH_4_40 | ecosystem: Environmental > Terrestrial > Soil > Wetlands >... | reverse complement strand
CTAGCGAGGCCGCCGACTCCCTGATGTAAAGCCGTCGGCTTTATTGCGGGGGCGCTGCCCCGGGCCCCCGGCCCTCCCTCGGAGATGGGGGGGATCAGAACGGGGGTCATCTCCTCGCCCGGGCAGGCAGAGCCCTACTCCCGAACCCCCCGGGACGGCAAGGGCTCGTTTCGCTCGACCCTGCGGGCAGACCCTTGCCGTCCCGGAGAACCGGGAGTGGCCCAGAGGGTGCCCGACCGAGGAGATGACGCCCAGATGTGGCTAGGCCCTGTTTGGGCGGAACACGAGTGCGAGCACGCGCAGCGCGAGGATAGCTGAGATCACCAGCAGGCAGTAGCCGAGGAACTGGAAGAGGGATACCCGGCTGGTGATGGTTGGCCCGCCGCGCAGGCCGAGCATAAGTACCGCCATGATGCCGCTGGTCGCGGCGAGAAACGTGGTCAGCACCAGGTAGAGCAGGCCCGTGACTATCCGGCGGTCGCCTTCATCGGCGAGGAGGCGGACATTGACGCTGAGCCGTCCGGCTTCGAGCGCTCCGCCGATCCGGTCGATGCGCCTCGGGAGGCGGCGCAGCAGGGGCAGCAGCGCGACCAGCTCGTCGGCCGCGGTCGTGCGCAGCGTGTCCGGGCTGAACTGCCCGGCAAGCTGCTGGCCCGCGAACCGGCGGGCTTCGGCCACGATGTCGAAGCCCGGGGCGAGCTGGGTAAGCGTGCCCTCCATCGTGGCCAGCGCGCGGAAGACCGCGGCTATCTCCGGTGGTACCGCCAGCCCGTGGTCGGAGACGATGCGGAACAGGTCGGTGAACATCGTCACGTCGGGGGTGATCCCGGCTGCGACGTGCCGGGCCAGGAACCGGCCCAGCATCCGTTCCAGGCGTAGCTCGTCCAGCTCCTCGGGTCGCTCGACCACCTCCAGGAGCGCGTCGGCCAGCCCGGCGGGGTCGCCCTTGTCCAGGGCCAGCAGCAGCCGCTGCAGCGCGGAACGCAGCCCTTGGTCGATGCGCCCGACGGACCCGAAGTCCAGCAGCCCGAGCCTGCCGTCGGCCAGCAGCAGGACGTTGCCCGGGTGCGGGTCGGCGTGGAAGGTCCCCTCCAGCATGATCTCCCGGAGCAGGCAGTCGAGCAGGCTGCGGGCCAGCGCGGCGCGCACGTCAGCGGGCATGCCGGCGTCGATCGCGGCCAGCGGCCGCCCGTCGAAGCGTTCCATCACCAGCACCAGCCCGGTGCACAGCGGCTGGTAGGGCACCGGACTGGCGATGCCGCGGCTGCCCGGCGCGGCGGCCACCGAGGTCATGTTGCGCGCTTCTACCCGCAGGTCGAGCTCCTCGCGCAGGGCGCCGGCGAATCCGGCGGCAAGCCCGGCCGTGCCCACCGCCCGGCCCCAGCTGGTGCTGCGCTCCAGCCGGGCCGCCAGCCGACCGGCGATGTCCAGATCCCTGTCCACGATCTGGCTGACATCCGGCCGCCGCACCTTGACCACGACCCGGGCCCCCGACGGGAGCGTCGCCGCGTGCACCTGGGCGATGGACGCTGCGGCAAGCGGCTCACGATCGAAGCTGGCGAACAGCTCGCCCACCTCAGCGCCCAGCTCGGACCGCAGCACCTGCTCGATCCCGGGCCAGGGGACTTCGGCCGCGTCGTCTTGCAGGCGGCTCAGCTCGCTGATGAACTCCGCCGGGAGAAGATCACGGCGAGTGGACAGCACCTGCCCGAGCTTGACGAAGGTGACCCCGCCGTCCTCCATGGCCAGGCGCACCGAGCGGGCCAGCCTGGCCCGGCCCTCGGGCGTGGCCAGCTCGGACCGGCGTCCGCCCCGCACGTACGGCATCAGGCCGCGCCGCACCAAGATCCTGCTGATCTGCCAGTAGCGCCGCGCCCGGCCCATCCGCCTGTGCATGTCGCGCAGCACGTAGAGCGGCCCCGGCACCGACCCGCTCGGCACCAGCGCCTCGGCCACGACCAGGAACACCATGCCGACCACCAGCGCGATCGTCACGCCCAGGATCACGAACCACAGCTCGGGCAGGACGCTCGTTCGCTTTGTGACCACCGAGCCGCTGATGGCCGTGATTATTGGCGAGGCGATCAGGAACGCCAGGACGCCTGCGATCAGCGTGCGCAGGAACGAGAACCGCAATCCCAGCAGCCGCCGGGCACCGACCGCGAACACCAGCACGGTCAGCGCGGTGAACACGAAGATCAGTGGTAGCACCAGAACCCTCATCGTGATCGCGGGTCCCCTCCAGCCATCCGGAGCGCCTCCTCATCCTCTTTGCCCGATACCGCAGCCTAGAGTCACAGCCTGAGGAAACTGGACTTTACCCGGCAGGCGACAGCATCCGGCGGACCGGATTCTGGTGGCTGGACGGCCAGGCTGCCCGAGCCGGCTCCACGGTGACCTCGCAACCGAGCTTCGCGAGCCCGGCGACGAGCGACGCGGAGAACGACAATTCGGCGCATGGCGCGGGATGGCCGTCGATGCCGGCTGACGTCGTTCTTCCGTATTTTCATGATCATCCCGATCTGGATCGTGCTCGGCACCGTGTCCGGCGGAGCCTGGGGATGGGCGGGAGGCCATTCCACCCAGAAGGCGTTTCATGGACACGAAGCCGAGACGGATCTTGTGTAGCCGGGGCAAGACTGCAGGCGCGGGCCACAAACGGGCCACATCCACGGACCCCTGCGGGTAGCAGCGATCACTCAGACGCGCCGTGAGCTGATAGCCAGTACGAACATAAAGTCCTGGCCAGGCAGGGTGGCCAAAATCACCGACCTTCTGAGCTGGCCCATCAGAGGGATGAGGACGAGCAGCAGGCCACGGACGGCGCATCCAAAATTGCCGGGCCATTAACGGGCCATTAGCGACGGTGGCAGGCGGTAAGCCAGGGTCAATCACGGCGCAGCAAATTGACAGGTCAGGCCCTACGACGGCTATGCGATACCGAACTTACAAGCTGGTGATCTCCGACCTGCTTGCCGCTCAATGATGTTGGCCCACTCCGTCCAGGCCAGGGCAAGATCGTCGTGCAATTAACGTGCAACTAGCCAGGGTCAACAGAGGTCAAATAAGCGCACTCAGGGGCACCGTCCCATGCAGGTCAGGCCTGCAACCGGCCGGTATCGGACCGATTCCCAAGCTGATAGTGCGAGTTCGATTCTCGTCACCCGCTCCATGCAGTTAGCGCAGGTCAGGCATCTTTCGAGCGTGATCATCTGGCGCGTCCTCTGGCTGCTCGGCGGCCTTTCTTGCAATGACGCGGCAGCCTGGGTGCGGGCCGTATTCCACGCGCAAGCTCCGGGATCACCAGTTCGGGCAGCGCTACCTTGCGGATGCCAGCTCCGGACTTCGGCTTGCCCTTCACGAGCCGGTCCAGCTCGTAGACAGTCTCGACCACCCGGACGATCCGGTTGGTCGAGGGCTAGGTTCCGGAGTCCGGAAAGTTGGAGGCGCAAGCCGGCCAGTTTGTCGCTTGGCACGATCGCGTCGAGTGCCTCGACAGTCGGCGACCAGTTAGCTTGACAGACCCTCGCCGCGGAGGCGAGTGAGCCCGGTCAATTCGCTGGTGCGTGTTGTGGCCCGAATGGACGGCACTTCACCGCCGCTGTGCGCGCTGGCGGACGGCTTTCCGAGCTGAGTGAGTTCCTTGCCGGGTTTGATCGGGACGCAGGGCCTTGAGTGCCTGCCGACGTGGCGGGACGGTCAGGGCAGGGTCCACAGGTGTACTTTGCCGCCTAGCTCGGAGCCGTCGGCCACGATGCGGTCGCCTGGGGCCAGGGTCGGCTGGGAGTCGCTGACGTTGCGGAAGATGGTGGTGAGGTCGGAGAGGGCGCCGGAGCTGGCTACCTGCCAGGTGAATACCGTGTCGCGGTCCGTCGTGCTGGGAAACGCCTCGGAACGGTCGATCACGACGGTCAGGGAATGGCCGTCCGGGGTGAAGCCGATTGCGTAGGCGGCGGTTGCGCAGCCGGGATTGCACGGGTCGGCCGGGCCGCGCCCTCCGCCGGGGAACCGGGCGCTGGCCAGGAGGTGGGGGCGGGTGGCGACTCGGACCGGGTGGCCTGGCCCGGCCAGGCGGAACACCAGCACGCTGCCGTGGAAGGTCACGCCGGCCAGCAGGTTCGCCCGGGGCGAGAACGCGAGAGCGGTGAAGTAGTCGCTCGGGCCGCGCAGGGTGGCGATGCGGGTGGCACGGGCCGGGCGGGTCACGTTCCATAGGGTGATCTGGTCGGTGCCGGATGCGCTGGCCAGGATGCGGCCGTCCGGGGAGAACACGAGGTCGCCGTCGCCGAGGTCGAAGTTGCCGGGGTTGCCGGTCTGGACTGGGGCGGCGAGGGTGCGCAGCAGGCGGGGCCGGGCCGGGTCGGCCACGTTCCACAGGACCAGCTCGCTGGTGGAGGCGGCGGCCAGGAGGCGGCCGCTGGGGGAGAACGCCTCGCCCCACGGGCCGCCGGCGAGGCCGGCCGACAGCACGGCCAGCCGGGCCGGGTGGCGCGGGCGGGTCACGTTCCACAGGATCGGCTGGCCGCCGAACGCGATCGTGGCCACGGTGCGGCCGTCCGGCGAGATCGTAGTGGGGTTGCCGCCCTCGAACGCCGCCAGCCGCCGCGGCAGAGCCTGGTCGGTGACATCCCACAGGATGCTGGTGCCGGACCAGGGCGGGCCGTCCGCGGCGCCGGCCAGGATGCGCCGGTCGCGCGAGAACGCGACCGGCCCCACCGCGCCGCTGTTGGACAGGTGCCAGCTGCTTTCCCTGATGTTCTGGGCGATGGCGGGCAGGGCCACGAGCGCAAAGAGGGCGGCGGGCACGGCGGCGGACAGGACGACGGCTAGCTTGGCGTCCTTGCTCAGGCGGGGCATGGGGCGGATCTCCATCCGGTAGCCGGGGTCCAGGTGGGTGGTCAGGGCGCCGCCGGCCAGGCTGAGTACGGTTCGCGGTCCCGCGCGGTGCTGGTCGAGAACATCGAGCATTTCCGCGGCGTAACGCTGCTTCCAGCGGTGCGGATAGCAGCCGACCAGGGCGCGGCACAGCCGGTCGGCCAGGGCGGGCTTCATCGGGGCTCAGGCGGTGGCGATGCGCTGGCGGCCGGTGCGCACGATCTGCTGCATAGACTGCAGCTGCTCGGCCAGGACCTGCTGGCCGACGGCGGTGATCTCGTACGGGCGGCGGCGCTCGTCGGCGGTCAGCGGCCGGATCCAGCCCCGGCGCTCCAGCCGGGACAGCGCCCCGTACAAAGTGCCCGGCTCCATGCCGACTCCGCTGAAAGCGGCGATGTCGGTCATGATCGCGTAACCGTGCTTGGGGCCGTCGGCCAGGCTGGTCAAGATCAGCGCCGACGGGTCGGCGAACCGGCCGAGATCATCGAACTTGCCGTGCACCCGGCACCTCGTTTATTCAGTACTGATTACTAAGCAGCAATTAGTAGCGCGCCGCCCCGGAGCCTGTCAAGCTCGCCGCTCGCATCAGAGAGGCTGCCGCTGAACCGGTCGCACGGGGACCGTCGGGTTCGCGATGTCGCCGCCCTGCTCGGCACTAGCACGCAGCGTGTCTCTCAGCTCACCGCGCGCAAGATGAGCTTCGCACAGCGTAAGAATTACCGCGTGTCGTCCAACTGACGGCAAGATCGCCGTGCCATGAGCGTGCCATTAGACCCCCTAGCTCCACATGAAGTAGCAGGTCAGAGTGATGTTGATCTCTATGAAGATCGTTTAGGGGCCATCGCTGGGAGCCATGGGGGCGCTGGCCTGTCCGCGGTCGGGCCCGGCCTGGGCGGCTGTGCCCAGGCTCAAGTCGCTGATTCTTTCCTGGCAACGGGGGCTGCGGGCTGGAACAGCAGTTGCGCGCAAATAGCCGCCTCGTTCTGATCGGCATTCTCCGTGGGTGATCTTGCCGTCGATCGCTGAGCACCACAAATCCAGGTGCTCAACGCCGCGTGCCCCGTCTAGCCTTCCGACATGTCGTCCGACCCGTTCGCAGACCTGGCCAGCAGCAGCGAGGCGTTCGCCACGGAGTTCCGCGAGTTCATGAACCGCAACCCGCGGCCGGCTCCGGGATCTCCGGCTGAACAAGAAGCGCAGGCTGAGCCATTCGCAGGTGACTGGAGCGACCATCCATCGAGTGACATCTTCGCCACGACCTACCTGGCAGCTACGTCCTGTACCGACCACCTTCTCGGCCTCGCCGACGTCCTCAGCTCTCGCAACGCCCTGTTCGCCGCCTACACCCTCACTCGCGGCGCCGTCGAAGCGGCTGCACTCGGCTGTTACATCACCGACCAGGACATCGACGCCAGAGAGCGAGTCCGCCGGACGATGAACTACCGGCTCGAGGCCATGTGCGAGCGAGTCTGGCTATTCAAGGACATCCACGGCGATTACGCTGCCGAGAAGCTGGCCGAGACCAGGCAGCGGATCTCCGACTTCGCGCGCGGCGCCCGTGAGCACAACTTCATCTTCCACGAAATGAACGGCAAGGGACGCACGGCGCACGTCGGTCCAGAGCAGCCCAAGGCGATGACCCTGATAAGCCTCGCTGTGGACAAAGAACATGCCCGAGCTCGGGCGGACCTACCAGCGGCTGCTGAGCGCGACCGCTCACTCCGCTGTCCACGGTCTGGCACGCATGCTGACACCTGTGTCCCCGAACACGGGTCGTCCTGGCGAAGCCCTAGCGGCGGTCAACATCGACCCTCGAACGCTCGCGGTGGAACTGGTCGTCGGACCGCTCACCGCGCACAGCCTCGCGAGAGGCATCGAGTGGTTCACCGGCTGCGACATGAGCGACCTCCACGGATCCGCGAACCAGATGCTCAGGACCTGGTCGCGCATCGGCCAGATGCCGTTGGTGACAGCATGACGCGGCCAATACCGCCAGCCGTGGACCTGGCGAAATTCGCCCAGGCCGCGCCGTTCAACGCGCGAGACGCTCTGGCCAACGCCAGAGCGTGCCGCTTCAGTCCGCGCATGGGCCGGAGGCAGGCTTTGAGTCGTCCGTGGTCTCCCCGCGAGGCCCCGTCCGTGCACAGATACAAACCCCTGACAAGCCCATTCAGGCCGTCCATACCGCACAGGCAAACCGCAGCGGGACCCAGGAGCGGATCAAGCGCCGACCCGTCCTCGGCGGCCTGATCAACGAATACGAGCGGGCCGCGCAGTTTGGGAACCGCGCAGGGTGCGCCGAGCAGCGTACGGGCGGCGCGGCAGGTCACGCGCCCGCGCTGCTCCTGATCTCGAGCAGCTCGATCGCGGCTCCGGCATCGAGGGGCGAGAGGGCGCCGCACGACGGGCAGACGACCAGATGGCCGGCTACGTCGTCGGGAGATACCGCCCACGCCGCCCCGCACAGCGCGCACTCGCGGCGGTCGGCAAGCTCCTCGACGAGCAGGCGCGATCCGCTGAGCGGCGTGTCCTGCGTCAGCATCTGGTAGGCCTGTCGCAGCGCCTCCGGCGAGAACACCGGGCTCGCCCGAACGCGGACCTCGGCGATGTCCGCCGCGAGGCTGGGATCGCGGGTCAGGCGCGCTACGAGCGCACTGACCGCGTGGTAGTCGTGCAGCGTGCTCCTCCTGATCCGGGGGGCATGGTGTCCTCCGGCCCGCGCCCGGAGTCCTCCGACGCCCAGTGCTGGACCTGCTCCAGGACGCGCCGGCCGAGCGGCCCTATCGCCGCAGCTACGGGCTCGCTCAGCGGCGAGCCGAATATCAGCGGGCCTGCGACCTCGACGGCGAGCACCCGCGTCTGGTCTGGGAAGCCCATGCCGAGCCACCTGGCGACCGCGGCAAGCTCGGACATGCCGGCCTGGTGCAGGCTGGGTGCTGTCGCCAGGCACATCTCGGCGAGCCCGACCTCGACGATCGTGCCCGCCGGGCTGCGGCCCGTGCGGATCGAGTCGACGACCACGGCGCGGTCATGCCCGGCGAAGACCTCGAGCAGCGCCAGGCCCGAGGCGGCGCTCTCCACGACGTCGGCACACCTGGCCAGCTCCCGGCTCAGCGCCCGCACCGCGAGCACGCCGACGGCGTCGTCTCCCGCGTACTCGTTGCCCAGGCCGAGGACGAGCGTTCGCACCGTCAGTCCCGCCGGATCTCACGCACGAGAGCACCGTCCGGGTCCCTGATCTCGACGATCAGCGGCATGTGGCCAGGCAGGCTTTGCGTGGCGCAGCCGAAGCACGGGTCGTAGGCGCGGAACGCCATCTCGACCTGGTTCAGCAGCCCGTCGCCGACCTGGCCGTTCCTGATCAGCGCGCGCGCCGCCTTGTCGACCGACAGCGCGATCCTCGCGGCGTTGTTCTGCGTGGCGACGATCAGGTTCGCGGCCGTGACGAGCCCGCGCTCGTCCGTTTGGTAGTGGTGGAAGAGGGTCCCCCGTGGCGCCTCTACGACGCCGACTCCCTCGCGCGGCAGGGCGGTCGGCAGCGCGCGCACCTGCGGGTCGGTGATCTCCGGGTCGCCGGCAAGTTCGGCCATCCGCTCCGCCGCGTATACGAGCTCGACGATCCTGGCCCAGTGGTTGGCGAGCGTGTAATGGACGGGCTTGGGGCCCAGGGTCGTGACGAACTCCTCGTAGGCTTCCTGTGCGCGAGGGGTCGCCATGCCGTCAGCGACGTTCAGCCGGGCCAGCGGCGCGACGCTGTAGACGCCGCTGCCGGCCCCGTCGGCGAACCCAGTCCAGCCGATGTCCTTCAGGAAGCAGAACTTCATGTACGTCCACGGCTCGACGTGCTCGGCGACATGGTCGAGGTAGTCCCTCCCGGTGAACGTGAGCAGTTCCTTCCCCTCCGGGCCGACGACCCTGAGCGTGCCGTCATAGAAGGTGACCTTGTTCGCTCCGTCGACGAGGCCCATGTAGTAGGTACGGTGCGTGTATGCCTCGGAGCTGATGAGCTCGACGTAGCCGGGGTTGCCGAGCACTGCCTCGCGGAACGCACCGAGGGCGAACTGGGCGAAATCGACGGCGCGGGCCGCCGCCGCGGCCGCCTCCTGCCGGACCTCGCTGCTCAGGGAGCGCGACACGCCCCCGGGAAGCCCGAAGACGGGATGGACCGCCTTGCCCGCTACCGCGGCAACCAGGTCACGGAGCTGCTTGCGGACGCCGATCACCTCCTTGCCCACCTCGAGGCCCACGGCGTCGACGACGCCGAGGATGTTCCGCTTCTGCCGCGGCGCATCCGGGCCGACGATGAAATCGGGCCCGCCGAGGAAGAAGAAATGCAGCGCGTGGTCTTCGACCATGAAGGCGTTGTAGAGGAGCTCGCGGATCTTCCGGCCAGCGGGCGGCGGTTCCACCTGGTAGAGGGCGTCGAGGGCTTTCGTCGCGGCCATGTGATGGGCCATGGGGCAGACGCCGCAGATGCGCGAGGTGATCTGCGGCATGTCCTCGGCGCGCCGCCCCTGGGCGAACTTCTCGAAGCCGCGCAGCTCCGGGATCTGGAGGTAGGCCCGGTCGACACCACCGTCGGTATCGAGGAAGATGTGTATCTTCCCGTGCCCCTCAAGCCGTGTCAGAGGGTCGATGACAATCGCATCGCTCATGGCGCCACCTCTGCCTTTTCGTCCCTGGCGGCCGGCCGCACGCGACGGTGCAGCAGCGAAGCCGGCAGGCTGTAGCGGTAGAAGGTACCGACCGGGTCGGTGATCTCGGCAACGCGAGCGGTGATCTCGTCCTCGCCGTCCGCGTCGAGGACCGATGCGATGGCGGACAGCGCCTTCGCCCCGTAGTCGACGACACCGCTCGTAGGCCCCATGCAGCCGGTGCACGGCATGTTCCCGCCGGGGCAGGCGGCGG
>Ga0116102_1001234_pt1 | contig 9793 bp, 7 predicted proteins | sample June2015DPH_4_50_FD_89822 | JGI IMG/M metagenome (GOLD analysis project Ga0116102, IMG submission 89822) | Peatland microbial communities from SPRUCE experiment site at the Marcell Experimental Forest, Minnesota, USA - June2015DPH_4_40 | ecosystem: Environmental > Terrestrial > Soil > Wetlands >... | reverse complement strand
ATTCTACGGACTCAAGGAACAACCCTTTGGCGTTACTCCCGACCCTCGGTCCCAGGTATAGGAAACGAGGGTCGGGAGTAACGCCAAAGGGTTGTTCCTTGAGTCCGTAGAATTGAAGAAACATAGAGAAACGCCCCTACTCCTGTTGTCCCGACAGCAAGAGTGAATCGTCGGTCTCGCTGGCGCCCGGAAACGAATGGTGGGCGAGGACACCGCCGCCGGCCATCAGCCCAAACCGCGGAGGGCCGGCGGTCTTGGCGAAACAAGCGAGCACTGGGAGCTCCATGACCGCTGCAATCTCTTCGGGCGGGCGGAAGGTCGGATCGAAATAGTCGGCCACAAAGGCAACCGCAATGCTCATCATCAGCGCCACAACGGCTGCGGCTATAGCCAACAGCAAAGGCGAATAAACCGGAAACGACGGGACCACCGGAGTCTCCGTGATCGCCACGTTCAGAATGCGGCTCTTGTCGAGTTCATCCGAGATTCGAGCCTGCTCCTGCTTCTGGACGTAGAGCGTGTAGTCTTGCTCTGCATCTCTGATATTGCGCAGCAGGTCCTGCCGCTGGATTCCTTTTTGATCGATCAGGAGGGCCTGCTGCTGGTAGGCATCGACGACCGGAGCGGTGGCTCGGGCTCTGGCCTGGAAGCCGGTCAGGTCCGCGTTTGCCTTCACCAGCTCCGCCTGGAGTAACAAAAAAGTGGGATTCTGGGCATCGCTCACCTGTTTTACCGGAGACTGGTTCTGGGCCGCGATGGCTTTCTGGAGGTTAGCTATCTGCTTGTCCACATCCTGCACCAACCGGTAAGTCGGCTGGTATTTCGTCAGGAGGTCGACCCGCCGGGTTTCCAGCTCTGCCAAGCTGGACTTGAGGTTCGCCAAAAGTTGTGAGTTGTCGCCGGAGGTGACCTGAGTCGTCAAACGCGCCGGCGTCCGGTTGATCTCGCTTAGGAGCTCGTTAATCCGTTTTTGTGTGTCGGCAACCGCCGACTCAGTCTGCCGCAAATCGCCCTCGAACTCTCCCGCTTTCTTCACCAGGATCTCTTTCTCGAGTTCGGGATCACTGGAGTTTTTGGCGAGATCGTAGCTCGCCAACTGGTTTTCGGCGCTCTGCACTTGCTCCCGATAGTGCTCCGCCTGCTGGTGGAAAAAATCGTATACACCCGCCGGCCGATAAACCGTCAGATGCTTCGCCAGGTATTGCTTATTCAGGTCGGTCAGGATCTGGGCCGCCATCTCGGGATGACGCGAACGGTAGGCAACGTGAATCACGTTGGATTGTGGAACTTCCGTGATTTTCAGGCCGTCGCTCAGAGCTCGGGTCGCCCGGGCGAGCCTCCACTGCTCGTCGTGCCACGGAAGCAGGGAATCCCAGCTGTGTCGTTGCACTTTATCGAGGCCCAGGTCCTTGACTACCGCTTGCAGAAGGTCCTGGCTCTTCAGCAGCGAAATCTCCGTGTTGATTTCGCGCTCCGTGGGCACGTCCGTGGAAGGCTGCGGGTCCCGCGAACTCGTGTCAGTGGACACGACTTCGTCGGCACGCCGGTGCTTGACCAGAATCTGCGTGTCCGCCTCATACTTGACTCCGAAGAGAAATACAGCCAGAAGCGCTCCTCCGAAGGTCAATAGGAACGTGATTTTGAGGACCCGCCGGTTCCTGAACACGGCGCCCAGCAACTCGCGCATTGCGTCGGGGGAAGAGCGGACAGGGGTCCCGCTCGAATTGTGAACCAGGATGTCCCTCATTTGTGCGTCTGGCAATAGTCGGCGCTGCTCATGCATGCTGGCTTCTCCTTTTCCCTTCTCTGGGGCTGAGGTTAAACGCGCGCGGCCCTCAGGGGAGGGGTCCGTAGGTCCCCACCGTGGGAGTAGGAACCCAGGCTTTCACCTTGGATATGGCGTTCTGTGGAACGTAGACCATGTCCCCTGGGCGGAGTGAAGATTCTTCGCTAAGATTGCGAGAATTCAGCATGTGTTTCAGGTCAACCTTGGTGACCGAAGTCCATTTATCATTAACGCGGCGAAATAGCAGCACCTGAGAGTGCTTTGACTGACTGTTAAAACCTCCCGCCAGGGCCACTGCCTCGGAAACTGTAGTGACGCCCCGCAGGTCGTACTTGCCGGGCCGTCCGACTTCTCCGAGGACCATAAAATACGGCCGCTGGAAGTCCTTCAATTCAATACTGATGACGGGGTTGGCAAGTATCTTTTCGTAAGCGGATTGCACGGCGCGTCGCAACTCCGGCAGGGTATCGCCCTCCACCTGAATGTCGCCGACTTCTCGCAATGTGATATATCCGTCTGGTTGTACGGTAACCGTTTGGTTGAATTCAGGTGTCGACTGGAACTGCAGATCGAGAACGTCCTCGCTGGCGATACGGTAGCGGGAATTGCGGCGGTCAAGGGCCGGAGCCGGCGCTGCATCCGTAGGATCGATATGGTCCACGCCGTGAGCGATGGCCTGCTCGACAGGGTCGGATTGTTGTTCCACACCTTTGTTGTTTTGACCGCGGGCAAAGGCCCATGCTCCGCTCATTACGACCAAACTCGCCACTAGCGCGCATGACTGTTTTGAAACCACTTGACATCTCCTCCGTAGTTGAGTCGCCTGACGCCGTCTGGGCTCTTCACGTGCCCCGCCCAACGGCGATTAGATTGGTTAACCGACCTCGGAAACAGGGCCTCTCGATCTCAGAGAGCGGAAATCCGAGGTGGTTCCAATTCAACAAACCGCGGCGCTGTAGCCCGACTTGGAACTCGCCCTAAACGCTGGTTAGTGGAGAAGAACAGTGGTTGAAAATGAGAGGCTTTTGTTGTAGCCTTTTCAGGTGCCACTGCGTTGTCTCCGTCGTATGAGCCGGGGGAGCGTTTTGGCTTGGCCGCACGGGAGTCATCACCTCACGTGCGGCCTTTCTGTTATGTTTCCCTCCCCGTAGCGCGAAGAACCTTGAAGTTCATTTCTTTGCCCCTGATCTCTTTGCTGCAAATTGCCTGGCGCCGCGAACGCCTCGCTTTTCGGTTCTGCCCACTCGCGGAAACACCACAGGGCACCCTCAATTGCTATCGTGCTTCCATTGGTGTGCCCTTGAATGGTTGGAAGCGAGGCAAGTTCGCTTTGGTTGCCTTCGCAGGGAATTCACACGGCACTCGAAATTTCGGTTTCCCATTCTTTCCCTTTGGTGCCGGGCCTGCTGCCCTCAGAAATTAGCCGGGCGAGCTCTAGACACAATACAGCCACAGCACTTTCTAGCCACCCCACGCGTACTCTGGTTGCATATCGCTTGCCATTCCAGGCAATTCCATATCTACTTGATTCTAAAATGGCCAATTCGTCCCTGCGTGCCCGGCAGGATGGTTACTGCGAAAAACTACATGCAGAAGGAAATTTGCATCCTGCGCCTCTTTTCTGCACACGCGAGGTCCGAGGCCCGGAAGCCTGCGAAATGAAAGACTCAGCGTAGCTTCGCGAGTTGTGGCAACCGTCTTGCCGGGTGTTTACTCCGACCAATGCAGCCTGCGCTGTGCGCAGGCCGTTTCGGGGTCTGCCTGAATGCTGATGGCAGATCATTTTATGCATCCAGGCGGAGCGGAGCGAGGCTTATGGAACTCGTGGAATCATTGACGGCATTGTTATGCTCGTTTTTGTTTGGACTGCTCATCGAGTGGGTGTTGCTGCGATGCTTATTCAAATTGATTGGGAAACAGCCGACGGAACCGATTTCGGCGCATAACGGGCCGTGAAGTGATGGCACACATTCTCGACAATTGGCAGGCTTACCTATTGTCTCCCGGCATTGTCGCCGGCGCCCTCATTGTGGGGCTCCTTGCACATCGCATCGCGTTTTCGATTTTGGCGAAGCCTTCCCTTAAACTCAGCGTTGTTGATGCCTCGCGGGTAAGGCACAGCCGAAGACCGTCCACATTTATCCTGCCGCTCCTGGCCGTCATCATCGCGGAACGCGTACTCCCTGTCAGTCCTACGATTAAAGATGCGCTCCACTCTGGCGAGCTTGATTGCGGGAATTCAAATCGCGCTCAGCCAGCCCATTCGAATTGAGGATGCCGTCGTGGTGGAGGGCGAATGGGGTTGGATCGAGGAGATTACGACCACCTACGTCGTGGTTCGGATTTGGGACTTGCGGCGGCTAATGGTACCTCTCTCCCATTTCATCGAAAAGCCTTTTCAGAACTGGACCCATAGGACGGCGGACCTATTTGGCTCAGTTTTCATTTATACGGACTATTCCGCGCCCGTCGAAGCATTGCGCCGGGAATTGGCGCGAATTCTGAAATCCACGGACAAGTGGTTAGGAGAAGTAGGCGTTCTGCAAGTTACAGACGCGCGCGAGCACACCGTGGAGTTGCGGGCGCTCATGGACGCTCGAGACTCGAGTGCCGCGTGGGATTTGCGCTGCTATGTGCGAGAAAAGCTAATCGAGTTCCTGCAAAGAGAGTATCCGGAATGCCTTCCCAAAGCACGAGTGGAGCTGCGTCCTTTTCATGAGACAGCAGCCGAAGACGGCGTCATGAGGAACCCGCAAGCCCAAATCGGGGAGCATGAAGTCAAGAACAGAGCCCAAATGTAGTATAATCCAGGCTCTCTTCCCAGCAGCCAGGCGTGGCCTAAAACTTTCAGTTGACGCTGCGGCGGAGCCGAGCTTCGGCGCCCTCACCTTTGTTGTCAAGGGCGGTACTCCCGAATTCGTCGCCTGTGTCGAGCTCAAGGGTGTGGCCAGACATCAGCCCGTGTGGGGCGGACTTTGTTCGTCCTACACGGTAATTTTTACAGACGCGGTCACGCCCTGCGCATTCTCAAAAAGCTTGCATGTTGTTCAGGAGAAAGAGACTAATGCCATGAGTCGCTGCTCTTACGCCTTTTGGCAATGACGTTGCGGGAGCGTTTATTGCGGGGCAGTACCAACATTCGAACCACGGGGCCGACAAAAGAAACGAGGCGCACAATGGGCACCGATGTAGTAACTCACCCCCAGGCCGAAACCGGGCTGATCGCTCGAGCCAAGGACGGTGACGACCGGGCTTTCGAAGCCCTTTACCACGCTTACGTGCGGCGTGTTTATTTGCTTTGCGTCCGCATGACGGGTGACTCGAGCGAGGCGGAGGACTTAACCCAGGAGACCTTCCTCCAGATCTTTCGCAAAATTTCGACCTTTCGTAATGAGTCGGCGTTTGCCACCTGGCTCCATCGGGTCACGGTTAACGTTGTACTGATGCATCATCGCAGGAAACGTCTTCCGATCGTACCCTTCGAACACGCAGATGCGTCACCGGAAGAACTCTCCTGGCGGGAGTATGGTGCGGAAGACCGAACGCTAGTCAGCCTGATCGATCGCATACTGCTCCGGCGGGCTATCACGCAGCTTCCCGAAGGCCGGCGGGCCGTACTGGTCCTCCATGATCTGGAAGGCTATCGCCATACGGAAATTGCCAAGCTTCAGGACTGCTCAATCGGAAACTCCAAGTCTCAGCTCTCCAGGGCACGCTGGAATATGCGTGGGCTACTCCAGCCCGGGAGAAATGATCATTCTGCTAACGCGATTGCGAAGAAAGCGAAGACGCGTGGTCATCAAGCGATTCGAAAGGAGGGCGTATGCGGACTCATGTAGTGGACACTCCGAAGGGATATGAGTTCTTCCCCCAGCAGGAACCGGACGCCAGCCTGTCCTGTCACATGGTGCGCGGTGGAGCAGTCATCGACCTGAGGGATCCTCTTACCGAAGAACGGTCCGTTCACGCTCTTTATGACGCCATACGGGAACTGCTGGAAGAGGGCGCCGACAACTTCGCCATCAACCTCGCGCAAGTGTCCGCCGCTGATAGCTATACGCTGGGTGCCCTGGCGGGCGCTTATAACCTGGTTCGACAGGCAGGAGGCCGGATCAAGTTCTTTGCAGCTCGGGAGAGACTCATCCGAGCCCTTAGGAAGTTTCACCTCGACAGTGTCCTGGAGCTCTATGCCAATGAAGTATTGGCTCTGTCCAACTTGCAATAGCAGCCGGCTTCACACGCTCATAAGCGAGGTAAACCGCTGTAACCTCAAAGGGTACTAGCACAAAAAGGAAGTATGAGTCTAACCCTGGGCGCGACCCTGCTCGAAGGGAGGCAATGCCAGTTCCTGGTGTGGGCTCCGCATGCAAAGAGCGTCGAGGTGCGAATTCTCGACCCGCGGGACTCCTTCTCAGCCGCGACGCTGGTGCAAGTCTCGAACCGCAGCGGCGATCGATTAATTCCACTGGAGAAGCGGGTTCGCGGTTATCACGCGGGTGTCGTCGCAGGGGTGGAGCCCGGAACCCGCTACGTCTATTGCCTCGATAGAGAGAAGGACCGGCCCGACCCGGCTTCGTCCTTTCAACCGGCCGGTGTTCACGGACCTTCCCAAGTTGTGGACTCGAGGGCATTTCAATGGAGCGATGCAAGTTGGCGAGGACTCTCGCTCGATGATTACATCATTTATGAAATCCACGTTGGCACTTTCACGCCCGAGGGGTCGTTCGATGCCGTTCTTTCTCATCTGGAGGACATAAGAAAAATCGGGGTAACAGCTCTTGAGTTGATGCCTGTAGCGCAGTTTCCAGGAGACCGTAATTGGGGTTACGACGGAACCTACCCTTTCGCCGTACAGAATAGCTACGGCGGCCCCGAAGGTCTTAAGAAGTTGGTTAACGCATGTCATGAGTGCGGATTGGCGGTCGTGCTGGATGTGGTTTACAACCATTTGGGCCCGGAGGGAAACTACCTCAATGATTTTGGCCCTTATTTCACCAGCCAGTATCAATCGCTTTGGGGGCAAGCCCTCAATTTCGACGGCCCGGACAGCGACGAGGTGGTAAGGTTTTTCATTGAGAACGCTCTCTACTGGCTGAGGGATTTTCACATCGACGCTCTCCGCCTGGATGCGATCCACGGGATCGTGGACCGCAATGCGCAACCTTTCTTACAGTTGTTGGCGCGGTCGGTGCGCGAGTTTGCTCGACAAGCCGGGCGGGAGATCTACCTCATCGCGGAGAGCGACTTCAATGACGTCCGCTTTATCCAACCCGCAGAATCCGGCGGATCCGGATTGGACGCCCAATGGAGCGATGACTTTCACCATGCCCAGCATGCCTTGCTCACCGGCGAGCGGACCGGCTACTACCAGGATTTTGGGAAGCTCGAGCATCTCGAAAAGGCATTCAAGGAAGGTTTCGTTTATTCCGGCCAGTATTCCGAATATCGACGACGGCGCCACGGCAATTCATCTCGAGATATTCCGGCGCCCAAGTTTGTTGTCTTCTCGCACAATCACGATCAGGTCGGCAACCGCGTGTTGGGCGATCGCCTCAGCACGTTAGTGAGTTTCGAAGCGCTGAAACTCTCGGCGGGCATTCTGATTCTATCCCCGTATATTCCGTTGCTCTTCATGGGTGAGGAATGGGGCGAACGCGCGCCGTTTCAGTATTTCACCAGCCACTCGGATCCGGCACTCGTGGACGCAGTACGCCGCGGCCGCGAAGCGGAGTTCGCTTCATTTCACTGGCAAGGCGCGCCGCCCGACCCGCAGGACGAGGCCACTTTCTTACGAAGCAAGCTGGATCACAGTCGGCGGCACACCGGATGGCATCAAATAATGTGTGGGTTCTATCAGGAGCTGATCAACTTGCGGAAGACGCTGCCGGGCCTGGCAAGGCCGGACAAACAGCGTCTCGAAACTTGCGGTTTGGAACAGGAAAAGGTGCTGCTGATCCGCCGTTGGAGCGATGCCGACGAAGTAGTCGTCGTGGCGAACTTCGGCGAAGAACCAAAGTCCGTCCTGCTGGCTGTTCCTGAGGGAGAGTGGCGCAAAGTCCTGGACTCCGCAGATCAAGGTTGGCGCGGACCGGGCAGTATGGTTCCACCCAGGTTCGAGTCCGATGGAAAGGTTCAAATGAGTCTCGGCCCGAAGTCGTTTTGCGTTTTTGAACGTGGCGTGAATTAGTGCTTAGCCAAATTAGTAAGCGAAACTAATCGTTGGAACCGGAAGGGCGGGGCTAAAGAGTCTGTGTGGGAACCTTATGCAGGCTGTCATTCCGAGCGAAGCGAGGAATCTCGCTCTGAGCATTTTCAAGGCAGTGCGAGATTCCTCGTCGCCTGCGGCTCCTCGGAATGACAGCAAAAACGACTTCTCACACGGACTTTAAAACCCCGCCCTTCCGAGGGCCATTCGAAATTGCGCTTATTAGAGCACTCAACCAAACCTATGGGATACATCTGCATTCACGGACACTTCTATCAGCCCCCGCGGGAGAATCCCTGGCTCGAGGCCATCGAGCTTCAGGCCTCCGCGCGTCCCTACCACGACTGGAATGAGCGGGTTAATGCTGAATGTTATACGCCGAACTCGGTCGCGCGGATTCTGGATCAGGACAAGGGCATCGTCAAGATAGTAAACAACTATGCCAAGATCAGCTTTAACTTCGGCCCGACTTTGCTTTCCTGGATGGAGGCCTATGATCCGGCTGTGTACAAGGCCATCCTCGCGGCGGATGCGGAGAGCTGCAAGGTTTTCTCGGGGCATGGTTCAGCGCTCGCCCAGCCCTACAACCACATGATCATGCCGCTCGCCAACGAACGCGATAAGTATACCCAGGCATTCTGGGGAATCCGCGACTTTGAACATCGCTTCGGACGCCGGCCGGAGGGCATATGGCTGCCCGAAACCGCGGTGGACGTGGCTACTCTGGAGACCCTGGCTTCCTTGGGAATCAAGTTCACGATTCTTGCTCCCAGCCAGGCGCGTCGGGGCAAGAAAATCAGCGGCCGCAATTGGAAGGACCTCGGTAACGGCTCAATCGATCCCACCATGGCGTACCGCATCAGCTTGCCTTCGGGGAAGAACCTCAGCGCCTTCTTCTACGACGGACCTATCTCGCGCTCCGTAGCTTTTGAGGGCGTTCTGGACAACGGCCAGCAATTCGCCGAGCGGCTGCTGGGAGCCTTTTCCGAGGAGACCCGCTCCTGGCCCGAACTGGTGCACATCGCATCCGACGGCGAAACCTACGGCCATCACCACAAGTTTGGCGAAATGGCATTAGCCTATGCCTTGGATTATATCGAGTCCAAATCCCTGGCTGAACTCATCAACTACGGGCTGTACCTGGAGCGGCATCCTCCCACTCACCAGGTGGAAGTGTTTGAGAACACCTCCTGGAGCTGTGTGCATGGGGTGGAACGCTGGCGAAGCAATTGCGGCTGCAACTCCGGCGGCCATCCCGGCTGGAATCAGCAGTGGCGCGCCCCCTTGCGCGAAGCCCTGGATTGGCTTCGCGACACTTTGGTTCCCCTTTTCGAAGAGAAAGCGAGGACCTTGCTGAGGGATCCCTGGGCGGCGCGAAACGATTACATTGATGTCGTCCTGGACCGTTCGCCTGCCAGCCTGGGAGGGTTTCTGGCCAAGCATGCGGTGCGGGCGCTGGATGATGCCGAAAGAATAACCGTCTGGAAGCTCATGGAGCTCCAGCGCCATTCCATGCTCATGTACACCAGTTGCGGCTGGTTTTTCGATGAGCTATCGGGAATTGAAACCGTCCAGGTGATGCAGTATGCGGGCTGCGCCGTCCAACTGGCGGAGGAACTCTTTGGAGATCAGCGGGAGAGCGTCTTCGTCGAGAAGCTGAGCCAGGCAAAAAGCAATATTCCCGAGCATCAGGATGGCGCCCGCATTTACCATAAATTGGTCCGGCCGGCTTTTGTCGACTTGCGCAAGGTGGGCGCCCACTACGCCATTCGCTCTCTTTTCGAACCTTACGAAACCGAGAT
>Ga0116102_1001232_pt1 | contig 9801 bp, 10 predicted proteins | sample June2015DPH_4_50_FD_89822 | JGI IMG/M metagenome (GOLD analysis project Ga0116102, IMG submission 89822) | Peatland microbial communities from SPRUCE experiment site at the Marcell Experimental Forest, Minnesota, USA - June2015DPH_4_40 | ecosystem: Environmental > Terrestrial > Soil > Wetlands >... | reverse complement strand
TTTTCATCACAAAATTTCCGTACACTCATCACAGACGTTCAAATCTCACAAATGCAAAAATGATTCTCGGATTGCACCAGCGAGCGTGTGCCCGTCGCCAGCGACGGATCTCAGAGTTCTTTGATAACTTGAAGCGAATTTAGCGGGCGGAATCCCGCTGCCGGAATCCTCAGCGAAGCGAATGTTTAGCGAATGTGAAGTGTCCACAAAATCGAGGAATTTTGACACTTCAGCGCAGTCGTCACCTGTCCCCAAGTCTACGCCAATCGAGCGATTTCGAAGCTAAGTCATTATTTATGAATACTTTGAAGTTAAAGTATTATTTTTGAATAGTTTAGGGGAAATAGGGGGGAGGGGGGTACCCCCCAAAAAAGCGGTACGGGCGGTATATTCCCCCGCAGAATGTCGGGAACGAGAGCTGCTGAAATCAACAGCCGAATCAACGCTCCAATTACAATGTCCCACATGCCCGATCTTCTGCGCGACGATCTTCTGCGTTACCGCTCCGAGTTTCCCATCCTTGAGCGCACCAACTACATGATCTCCAACTCCCTGGGAGCCATGCCGCGCGCCGTTTACGACGCGCTCCACGCCTACGCCGACATCTGGGCAACCCGCGGAGTTCGCGCCTGGGAAGAGCGCTGGTGGATGCTCGCCCTCGAAGTCGGCAACGAACTCGGCGCCCTGATGAACGCGCCCAAAGATTCCGTCTCTCTGCATCAGAACGTCACCACCTGCCAGGCCGTCGTCGCATCGTGTTTCGATTTCGGAGGAAAGCAACAAGCCAAGCGCAACAAGATCGTTTACAGCGACATGAACTTTCCCTCCGTAATGTATTTCTGGGAAGCGCAGCGCGCCTACGGAGCAGAAGTTCACATGGTCAAAACCGACGACGGCATCACCGTTCCCACCGACCGCCTGCTCGACGCCATCGACGATCAAACGCTGCTCGTCCCTATTTCTCACGTTATCTTTCGCAGCTCCTACATCAACGACGCCAAAGCCATCATCGACAAAGCGCACAAAGTTGGAGCCCATGTAGTCCTCGACACCTTTCAATCGCTCGGAACCGTCCCCGTCGACATCCAGTCGCTCAACGCGGACTTCGCCTGTGGAGGCGTTCTAAAGTGGCTCTGCGGCGGACCAGGAGTTGCGTATCTTTACGTGCGCCCCGACCTCGGCAAGAAGTTGGAGCCGAAACTTACCGGATGGTTCGCGCACGAAAATTCTTTTGAATTCGCAACCGGCCCCATCCGCTACGCCGATCCACCCTTCCGATTCATGAATGGAACTACGCACATTCCCGCGATCGAAGCGGCGCGTCCCGGCCTGAAAATCATTCAGGAAGTTGGTATAGAAAAAATCCGTGAGAAATCAAAACGCCAAACTGCTCGTCTGATCGAGCTCGCCGATCAGCACGGATGGCGAGTCAATACTCCCCGCGATCCCGAGCGGCGCGGCGGAACCGTATCCATCGACATGCCCGATTCGCAAGCCGTGAGCCGTGAGTTACTGGCCCGCGACATTCTTGTAGACTGGCGTCCTAAAGCCGGAGTCCGCTTCTCCCCGCATTTCTACAACACCGACGCCGAAGTGGACGCGGCCATGGCAGCTGTAGTAGAAATTCTGAAAACTCGCGCCGTGACCGCGTAATTCGCCCTTGCGCCAAAACTAATGTAGAGACGCGGCCTGCCGCGTCTCCGCCGCCATCAGCACTCGGTAACGATTACTTCCGTAAGCCGATTCCGCCGCTTTACTCGTTTCTTTTCGAAACCTCTTCTTTATCCTCATAATCAGATCCGAGACAATTCCAGGAAATCGCTGTGACCGTCTGTCTTTCCATCTTCATTTCGACTAACCACCTGACGATTCTTTCTTCGATCGCGATTGCCGGCGGTTTATATTTCTTCTTTCTCGGATTTCATCTGCTCGCCCGCAAGCGCCTTTTACTAGCCACACCAACATCCAAGATTCGCAGCGCCGCCATGGGACTGGTCGAAATCAATGGCTTCGCGGCTGGCCCGTACACTGTGTCGGCGCCAATCACCGGCAAACCCTGCTTTCTCTACCACACCGCCGCATGGCAGCAAAGCAATCGCAAGAAGCAGGAATGGAAGAAAGTTGCAGATGAAACTCTGCACGTGCCATTCTTCATCAACGACTCGACCGGCCAGTTACTTATCGAGCCTCTCGGAGCCGACCTCGATTTGCAGCGTGACTTTCGCGAAGAGTACGACGCGTCGTTTTTCTCGTTGAACCTGGATGACGTTCCGCCACGGGTTAGTGTTTTTCTTTCACGCCACGGCATCGTTCCAGGCCGCCGCTTGCGCATCGAAGAGTGTGCGATAAAAACGGAAGACAAGCTCTTCGTCACCGGAACGCTCACGGAAAATCCGGGCATTCCTGTATGCCCGTTTGCACCGCGCAGCGATTCGGCGCGCCACGATTCTAAGCACAACCCAGCGCCCAACAATTCCTCGGAACCGGCTCCTGCCCCGCAGATCATCCGGCTGCAGAGTGGCGCGGATCTTTCCAGCATTCCAGAAATGAGTCAGCAGGCGACAATCGCGGCCGCGCTCACTCGCGCCGGCATTTCGAGACCAGAGGCGTGGGCCGCCGCCGGAGTGCCATACCAAACTGTGACCGCGGAAGAAAAGACGCTGCCTGCGACCCCCTCCATGGACTCCGAAGTGCGCCGGCAAGAAAAGGGCCCGCAAGAAGCGCGTCAACAAGAGGATCAGCCCGCCTCATCCGCCTTCAATCTCACTCCACCCGTCGTATTGATGAAAGGTGCGAAAGATCCCACGTTCGTGATCTCCTTCCGCAGCCAAAAGGATTTGGTCGATGCGCTCGCCTGGAAATCCGCCGCCCTGGTCTGGGGAGGCGCTGCCATCATGTTGCTCGGCATCTACATGCTGCTGGCACAGATGGAGTTACGGTAGCCGACTGGCGCTCCGCGAATCCCGTAGCTAACTGCTCAATGCCATGTATGGACCGTTAATTTAGAATGTTCCCTGTGACCGAATCCGTCCGGATCGGGATTCTCGGCGATTTCAATCCCGAGTTCCGTTCCCATCACGCGACCAACGATTCGCTGCAGCATGCGGCTCGGAAGCTCCAACTCAAAGTGGAATCGGCGTGGCTTCCGACGCCTTCGCTGCTCGAACCGGGCGCGGCCGCCGTGCTCGATTCCTTCGATGGTCTGTGGGCCTCGGCGGGCAGCCCGTTCAAGAGTTTCGACGGCATGCTCAAGGGCATTGAGTTCGCCCGCGTCCATGATCGGCCGTTTATCGGCACCTGCGCGGGCTTTCAGTATGCGCTCATCGAGTGCGCCCGTAACGTGCTCGGCGTCCGCGACGCGACCACCGCCGAAGAAGACCCGCACGCCAAGAACATAGTCATTTATCCGGTCGCCTGCGCGGTTCCCAACCGCGATAAGAATGCGCCCAAACTCTCGGGAAAGGTCGGCAAGATCCGCCTCCGGCCCGGCTCCTATCTCGCGGCGTTTTATGGAAAGGAAGTCATCGAAGAGGAATTCTTCTGCAATTACGAACTCAATCCCGAGTTCGAATGGATGGCGATGGAAGCGGGCTTTCCGGTGGTAGCCCGCGGCTCCAAGGAAGAATGCCGCGCCATCGAATCGCCCGCACACCTGTTTTTCATCGCGACGTTATTCCAACCGCAACTTTCGTCCCGCGAAGACAAGCCGCATCCGCTGATCATGGCATTCGTCCAGCATGTCGCCGATTTCCGCCGCAAACGGCTCGACGACTCTATCCTGACGTGAAGTTGCTACCCGATAAGAACACTTGACCGCACCCTCCCCGCTGTCGTAGCCTCGCGTGCAAAATCCAAGCAGTTGTCCCGTTGCGCCTTAAGGAGGCTGCACATGGTTCCTCTCACCGCTCTTTGGCTACCGATTCTGCTGTCGGCGGTCTTCGTTTTCATCGCCAGTTCCATCATGCACATGGTGCTGCCTTATCATCGTAGCGACTACGGCCAACTCCCCGACGAGGACAAGATTCTCGCCACGCTGCGCGCCGCCGGTCTCAAACAAGGTCTCTATGTCTTCCCCTATTGCACCCACAAGGACATGAAGTCGCCCGCCATCGCCGAAAAGCAAAAGCTGGGACCGGTCGGATTCATGACCATCGCTCCGAGCGGCCCGCCCGCTATGCCGAAGTTCCTGATCCAGTGGTTCGTGTTTTGCCTTTTGATCGGATTCTTCGTCGCCTATCTCACCGCCCACACGGTCGCGTCCGGCGCAAACTATCTGGCCGTTTTCCGCGTCGTAGGGACCGCCGCATTCCTCGCCTACGGTCTGGGGCAACTGATCAGCGGCATTTGGAAATGTCAGCCCTGGCCGTCAGTCATCAAGGAAGTCTTCGACGGACTCGTCTTTGCTTTGCTGACCGCCGGCACCTTCGGCTGGCTTTGGCCGCGATAGAACCGTTGGGCCACCTACATACCCATGCCAGAGCCGAGCAGGCTGTAGAGCAAGACTGCCAATACGATCAGCGTGAAAACCACATACATGCGATCCCGTTCGAGGGCGAATCCTACGATAGAAAAAGCTACGCGGGCGATGGGCGTTGCAATAAGGAGCAGCAATCCCAGTTGGATTAAGCCACGGCCGCGGCCTGGGTTGTGGCCGAGACTCTGAATGACTCCGGGGATGGTGCGGTATTCGGAGGGCTCGCCGCGAAAGATGCGGTAATCGGCCTTCTCGTGCGCGTGGTGCGACAGGTAGACGCAACCTCCCGCGAGGACGACAGCCGCGGAGAGCAGGACTCCGAAGCGAAGCAGATTGCCGAGAATGACTTCGATGCGGTGATCGTCCCAGACTGGGGCTCGAGTTTGGGGATGCTCTTGGGCGGCGGGCATCAGATTTTTCCCCAGAGTCCCTTGTAGAGCATTTGCAGGCCTAGCACCAGAATCACCACGCTGAAGACGAGGCGAAGCGATTTGGTTTCGGCTTTGACCAGGATGCGGCTGCCAAGCAACGAGCCGGCGAGGACTCCTAACATGACGGGCATGGCGAGGCCCGGATCGACATATCCGCGGCTGAGGTAGACACCGGCGCTGGCAGCAGCAGTCACGCCGATCATAAAGTTGCTGGTGGTGGTAGAAACTTTGAAGGGGATCCGCATCGCCTGATCCATGGCGAGCACTTTGACGGCGCCGGAGCCGATGCCGAGCAATCCGGAAAGCGCGCCGGCGCCAAACATGAGGCTGAATCCGGCGGGGACGTGCTGCACGTTGTAACTGCGCTCGCCCTCCAGGTCGGGAAAACTGCCGTTCATGCGCAGACGCGTGGCCAGCGGATCTGGCGGCAAGTTGCGCTGGTCCAACGGACGCGGCTTGCGGGAAAGATACGCCGAGTACAGCAGCACGGCGCCGAAGATGGCGGCCAAGGCGCTGGTCGGAATCCGGGTAGCGAGGAAGGCTCCCATCAATGCGCCGAAGGTGGTGGCGATTTCCAGGAACATGCCGATACGAATATTGGAGAATCCTTCTTTCACATACGCCGCCGCGGCCCCGGAGGAAGTCGCGATCACGGAAACCAGCGACGCTCCGATGGCGTAGCGGATATCCACATGAAACAAGATGGTGAGCAAAGGTACGAGGACGACACCACCGCCGAGGCCGGTAAGCGATCCGAGAAGTCCCGCGACGAAGGAAACGATCGCCACTACGGCGGTGAAGTTCAGGATGGTCATCTGAATTTCCCATAGGGTAACATTTCTTTCCTTAAGCGCATCGCACGGCGATCGCTAGAAGGAGAGAAACTTACATGAAGGCAATGAGGCGAATGGTGCCGGCACCGGTTACCACAGTTCTTTTCGCGTTGGCGATCGTCTTGGTGCGGTGTTACGGGCAAGCCCGATGACGACAATGTTGAAAGAAATGTGTGAGGATCTGGTCGCTGGTCCGTGCGCTGAGTTCTCGTGACTGTGCGGTTGCGCCCACGCCTACTAAGTTGTATAGTACCCGCCGGTTCGGCGGATCGAAAAAGAGACCCCGCCTAAAGCCGGGAGGCGAACGTTGTGTCCTATTCCCTCGTGGTGGTCCTTATTGTAATTGCAGTAGTGGTTGTGTTGGCTGTCTTCACACGCAATGCCCTCCTTGCTGGTTTCCTGATAGGTACTTTTGCGCTGGTCGGAAACGGAGTTTTGCGCTTGGCGCATTTCTTCGGACCAGCCACCTGCTGTTATCACCGTGAATTTCCTCTGGCTTATTTTTGGCGGGGCCTTCGGGTGGTTCATCGGAATTTTGCTGTCCCCCTATGCGGACGAGAAGCCGCAGTTCAAGGCATGGGGAACCGCGCTCTCTACTTTTCTGTCCGGGTACGTTGTATCTAAGTTCGGCGACCCGCTGGCGAACTTCATAACCACCGGCAAGCCTTCCGAACTGATGATGGGTCGCGCGCTGGTTTTCGGGAATACTTTTTTGCTCTGTATGCTGATCGTCCTTGTTACGCGACTGTACTGGTCGAAGCCGGCGGGCAATCCGCCGCCCGCGAAGAATCAGAATGCTGCCCCCGTGTCGGTAAGGTAATGGAGTTTGGGCAGGTCGATCACGATGGGTGTGCCGTTTTGGTAGTCGCCGCTCTTTCACTGGTCAGCGTGGTCAGTAGGACGGCACAACAAGGGAACCTTAGTTTTTACTGCAAAACAACCTGGCCTACGCGCAACCCTGAACAGAGCGCGCCTTGAGATTGCCGGACAGGAGTGTCCGCGCCCGATGTTATTCGCTGACCGTTATTGGTCGACCGTTATTGATTTACCCAGACGACGCGGGATTTTTTCAACTGCGCATGCTGTTTCTTGATTTCACGGGCAAAGGTACCGAGGGGAACGGCGTCTGCCTGCGGGAAATCCGAAGCCGGCCTGTCTCCCCCGGCGGCGGTGTAACTAGTCCCGCCTAGGACGCTCTGTTCCTGAGACATGGGCGCATAATTTGCGTGTGCTGGATGATTCGGCGCCTGGTAGATCACCGGTTCACTGCTGCGGCCCGAGCCACCGTTGTAGTACTGCGCAAATGCCGCGCTGCTGGAAAGTAGGCAAAGGATCAAGATAAACAGGGTCTTTTTCATCGCAGGGTCTCCCAGTTGCGGAGTAAGCGAGGGATCATCCGCGAACCGAGCGGCGGATGTAAGCTCCTCCAGTCAGAATAAGAGCAAGGCCCATGCCAAACATGGGCGGTGTTAAGTGGCGGCTAGCGGCGCTTGGCGGGTAATAAAGGCAATTGTTTGCACAATTGTGGAGAGCGCATGGAATAGGCGCTGGCAAGGTTCCAAACGTCCGGGTTGCAGGCGGCCTGCCACTAACATCAAGAGGGCCAATCAGATCCCTTTGGTAACCTTCGGTAGTGTCCCACCTAACCTTCATCTTCATGACTCTTTAACAACTCGCCATTTACAATATTTGTAGACAAATAAATGTGGGGTGTGAGCAGTGGATAGCATTACAAGAACTCGTGAGCGGCAAAAATTGATGGTGGAATTATTGGAGAGAAAAATACGGCTGCGTGCGCGCGAACTTTACGATGAGCGCGGACAAGAGGAAGGACGAGAACTGGAAGACTGGGTCAGGGCCGAGTCAGAAGTTCTGCAATCGAGTATTCTTGCGCCGCTGTGGAATAAGCGGCAGGAACCGGATGTGTTCGCAGGATAGGGTGGGTCGCATAGAAAGTACAAAACGCCGATAGAGCGCGTGATGCGTTGGCCGTAAACTCAACCATGGACAACCCCGCGCCAGAACGTAACTCCAGCCGCACCGCGGTTGGCGCCGCCGCCCTCCGGGCCGTTCACCAACTTCTGGACGGCGAACCCAAGATTCTCGACGATCCGATATCCGCGCGCTTGCTTGACGCGGATATGCTCCAGCGAATTCAATCGGACCCAGCGCGCGTTCAGGAACCGCCGACTCGAGGATTGCGTTCCCATGTGGTTCTGCGAAGCCGCTATGCCGAAGAGCGCATGGCTCAGGCGGTACAACGCGGCGTCCGCCAGTGTGTGATCCTCGGAGCGGGTTTCGATACCTTCGCATATCGCCAGCCCGCCTGGGCGCGCGACCTGCGTATCTACGAAGTCGATCATCGAGCTACCCAGGAGGACAAGCGCCAGAGACTCCAGTCGGCGAGCATTCCCATTCCTGCGAATCTTGAATTTGTCGCGATTGATTTTGAATCGGTCTCGCTCCGCGAAGGCTTGCAAACCAGCACTCTCAATTTCTCCGAGCCCGCCTTCTTTCCCTGCCTGGGAGTGATGGTCTACCTGACGCGGAAAGCCGCGGCCGCAGTATTTGAACTGGTCGCGGACTTCCCAGCGAACAGCGAGATTGCTTTCACTTTCTCCTCGCTGGATTCTTCGCTTGCCGAAAGCTATGCCGCGAATCACGCGGCTTTGGCGGACAGGGTAAGCGCCCTGGGAGAACCTTTCCAGACATACTTCGAACCTCAGACTCTGAGGCGCGATCTCCGTGCGCTGGGGTTTTCGGAGATCTCTTTCTTGAGCTCGGAGGCTGCGGAACGAGCTTACTTCCAAAACCGCGGCGATGGACTGCGGGCGCCCCGCCGAAGAGTTATCGGTGCGGCCATCGTAGGCAGTGCCCAACCCTGACAGCTCCCCAAGCCTTGGTTTTGCCGAATGAATCTGTTAGCTTTCAGCCTCAGTGTGCGGCAGAGCTTTTTGCGAAAGTCTCTTGGGAGGATGGACGTGCGATTTCAAAAATGGTGGGTGAGTCTGTTTTTTTGTCTTCTGTTTGCGGCCTCGGTGCAAGCGCAACCATCGTCGCGCGAGGATGAGGCTACGCGATGGCTGGCGGTCGACATTTTCAAACAGCTCATCGAGATTAATACGACAGACTCGGTAGGCAGCGTGACCGCGGCTGCCGAAGCGATGGCACAGCGCTTTCGCGATGCCGGATTTCCCGACAGCGACATTGAAGTGCTCGGCCCAAGTTCCAACGACCGGAAGAAGAACGTGGTCGTGCGGCTGCATGGATCGGGCAAACACAAGCCCGTGCTGCTGATCGGTCATCTAGACGTGGTGGAAGCAAGGCGCGAGGATTGGACGACGGATCCGTTCCAATTCATCGAGAAGGACGGATACTACTACGGGCGCGGCACCAGCGATATGAAGGACGGCGACGCAATCATGTCGGCTACGCTCATCCGCATGAAGAAAGAAGGATACGTACCCAGCCGTGACATCATTCTCGCAATGACGGCGGATGAGGAAGGTGGCACGTCGAATGGAGTGGCCTGGCTGATCAAGAATCATCGTGAACTGATCGATGCCGAGTTCGTGCTCAACCACGACGGCGGCGGCGTGCTGGCCGATCATGGCAAGCCAGTGATGATGGAAGTAAACGCCACCGAGAAGCTCTATGGCGATTTCGTACTGACGGCGACCAATCCCGGCGGCCACAGCTCGCTGCCGCGGCCGGATAACGCGATCTACGAAGTGGCCGATGCGCTGACGCGAATCCAGCACTACCAGTTTCCCTTCGAGCTGAACCCGATCACCCGCGCGTATTACGAAGAGCAGATCAAGCTGGCGACGCCCGAGCGCGGCGCTGCCCTGAAAGCCATGCTGAAAAATCCTCCAGACCTGGACGCCGTGGCGCGGCTGTCGAAAGAGCCGCTGGACAACTCAACTCTGCATACCACGTGCGTGGCAACGCGCTTGAGCGGAGGCCATGCCAACAACGCGCTGCCGCAGATGGCGCAGGCCACCGTGAACTGCCGCATTGAGCCCGGACACACGCTGGAAGAAATCCGGCTGACGCTGGAGAA
>Ga0116102_1001226_pt1 | contig 9837 bp, 11 predicted proteins | sample June2015DPH_4_50_FD_89822 | JGI IMG/M metagenome (GOLD analysis project Ga0116102, IMG submission 89822) | Peatland microbial communities from SPRUCE experiment site at the Marcell Experimental Forest, Minnesota, USA - June2015DPH_4_40 | ecosystem: Environmental > Terrestrial > Soil > Wetlands >... | reverse complement strand
GGCTCAGCTTGTCGCGCCCTATCCCCCATGACACGAGTTAGCTTATCCCTTCCCTCCTGCTGGGCCCCTCCACAGCTTGGCACCACCTCAGCTCCCTCGGCGCTGCCGGGAATCTGTTCTCGAAAATAGGCTCATTCACAAAGCCCCTCGGCAAATCCGCCAAACCGCACCACTACTGCGTACCCGCTCGCCCTCAGCCGTTAACGTTCCGAAGTCGCTGCGCCTTGCGCTCACCTCTGTACCGACCCGAGGCGTTATTGTAGAATCAAGACGACGTTTTCGTCAGCGGCTTCCTTTGCCGTCGCTCTGGCAGGAACCTTTCCACCTAACGCCCGAAGGGAGTTGACCACATTACACATTTGCGGTTCGGGCAGACACGGCCGCCTGACGGACGACCTGCGCTATGACGCCACTGTTTACCATTCACGCTTGGGAATACTCGGCGGGCAACTGTCCATTCGCTCGCTTCTGGCATCCATCACCTCTGTCAGCAAACGTGTTTTCCACAGTTTTGTTCACAACCCTGTGGAAAAGCGGCTCAATGTTACTGGAAGGTTAAGAATTAAAAAAGTAATTCCCTCTTTGCACTGATTTGGTGCATCAGCAAACCTGCTCGTGCAAACTCCGACAGTCCTACCGGTGTCTGAAAGCGCCATGCTACATCCGTTCGGGAAATCAAAGACCGCAAAATTTCGGCGTGCCCGCCCGCAGCGTTGCTAGACGCCGGGTGTCAATGATAAGCATTCAGGATGACGCCGCTTCAGCTCGACCAGCATGGGCCCGAGCAGCCCGTGGTCCGGGATGCATGCAATGAGAGCAGCGTCGGCAGCCGTGCGGACAAAGGTCGGCGTGTTGCCCCCCGCTCCGATGCCCAGCGAAGCTATTATGGAACCGGAGCGGCGATGGCCTTCCCGCTTCGAGCCGAGCGAAATCATCACCTCCCGCCCTGCACTTGCTCCTGCGAGATTCCCGTACTTCCGTTCTATGGCGGGGAATACCCTTGCCTGGAATACTCCCAGTCGGCAGTTTGTTACGGGAACATTTGCGGCAACGCTTCTTCTGGAATCCGCCCTCAAGGAAGGTCGTAAAGACGCCCATGAAGACCTGCCCAACTTGCCAGCATGCCTACCCCGACGATGACGAGTTCTGTCCCGACGACGGAACTCGGCTTGCCGCCGAAATCCGTGAGGAGCGGGAATGCCCGTACAACGGAGCTGCCCAGTAGGATGAGACTTGTCATCACTGTTTATCGAATGTGGCGCTCCCGGTGTGCGCTCCTCAGGAGCTTAGACCTGCATTCGGAGGAAACATGAGCGAGGTGTTGGACATCAGTGAAGTGGCGAAGGGCGTATTTTCACGGGCCAAGGAGATTCTTCAGCACGAGGGTTCTTTGCCACCGGTACGGTTGGTCCTGAACGCCTCCGGCCAACTTAAGGATATACAAGAAGACCGGCAAAGAACGCAAAGGGCGGCAGCCGTAGCCTTGTTCACCGTTTGCGAGACGACCTACCAGGCCTTTGAATCCCTACGGCTGCCGCCGGGCGAGTCGGGCACGATGCCGGAAGGGTGGATTAAGGACACCCAGCCGCACGACTGCCTTGACATGCGGATCGAAGTGCCAGGACAAGAGCCGACGTGCATCGTCGTTCCCTTTCGGCGGTGCCCGGACGGCACCATCGAGTTTGGGGAGCAGTTGGAGGGACTGGAGGAATTCAAGGGTCTGCTGCCGCCCTCATGCGATGGGATCAAGGGTCCGGTGAATTGACCACAGACTTGGACTCTCGACTTTGCTGACACGGATGGCGATGACGACGGCTAGGCATGCCTCTCCGCCTCGTCGCCGAACCCGACCACCACGCAGTCGGCCGCCCTCACGGGCCACTTTCCGCCCCGTCCATCCCGGACCCTGTATCCGCCGCTCAGGCAGCACAGCGAGCCGGGGTGGTAGTTCACGGCGACGATTCGGCCGCCGAATTCCTCCGCTGTGTCCCGGGGCAAGTTGTTTTCCAGCAGCCCCTCACAGTCTGGCAGCCTGATGCGGCGTCGCCGCCAGTCGTGCGGAATCCTCCACGCCTTCCCGGAAGGGCCTTTCCAGAGGACCTTGGGGACTTCGCCGGGCGCAACGCTCACCTCGATGCAGGCTACGCCCCGCTCCCCGTCAGCGGCTGGTATTTCGTCGATATTTACGTCCCCGAGGTCCCACCATGTCGGCGGGCACCAGCCTTCGAGCCAGCACGACTTCTGGGCGACCTTTTACCGGCTTGCCTCAATCACGGGCGAGACTCCGCCGGAGAGCCAGTGCCGTGGCAATCTCCACACACGGCTGTCAGCGCCCGTGTATAGCACCCGTGCGGGCCAGTAGCCATTCCATGCGATGCCGTCATCGCCGATCAGGAACGGCAGGCCGTCCGGGAGGTCGTCCAGGTCGAGGCGGCGTGTCTCGGCCAGGGCTTCAGGGAGGACCTCGACGTACACTGCCTGCCCCGCCAGGGCGGACGCCAGCTCGTCGGGCATGTTTAACTCCTCCAGCCGGAACCTCTCGCTGGGAAGGATGGTTTTGCAGGTCGAGGTCATTGCGGGTGCCAAGCTATACCGGATGTGCCGTCAAGCGTTTTCCCAAACCGGGAGTGCGCCACTGACAGTATACATCGCCAGCCAAGCATATCCCGGGCACCTGCGACGACGGGGCGGGCGTGTTTTACGGTAGGCTTGACAACGAGCCGCTGCTAGGCACGGCCCTTCACGTTAGCGATGAGATTGCACTGAGCTACTGGAAGGTTGTCGAGCACAGGAAGGCGTCGGAATTCCAGAAGCAGGAAGACAAGGCCCGAGGACTACGACAAATGTATGGGCTTGACTCAAGGGTGCGGAGCTGCCCTTTCGGGCAGAATCCGATGTCCCGGAACCGCCCTCTTTCCGTGTATCTCCGTGTATCTTAAGGAAATCCCCAATGAAATCAATGGCAGGCGTGGAGGGACTCGAACCCCCGACCCACGGATTAGAAATTCTCTGGCCCCATGTGCTCCCGTGTAATCTCAATGACTTACGGGTGTCCTCAGTCCTGCATTCTGCTGCCAAATCACCTCATTAGTCAGTTATAGGACACCTTAAAGGACACTGGTTTGCGCTGGACTCGGCCGCCCTCCACCTGCGAAGGCCACTCGCGCGCCTGAGGCAGTTTCGCCGCTGCCAAAGGCTACGCCCCATGGCGGCCCGATCTAATCGCCAGCTGAGGTGAGCTAAAACGTCGAGAACCTTGAGACCGGAACCCTAGGGTGCCTCTAACAAGGAGGCAAGCCGAATGACTCTTATTCTCCTCCGAGTTTGTCGATGCGCATGTGGCGGAGGATTTCGTCTGCCGTTGTGGTTCTGTTGTCTGTGATGAGAATCTCTGCCTCCAGAAACGCAATAATAGCGGGGAAAGCAGGCAAAAGCGCCATTTCGTCATCTGCTTGCGAAAAGCGGAGAAAAGTGTTACCATGCACTTCCAGCGAGTCTAAGCGGTAAACAACATCGTAGACCTTCCCAAGTCGTGCCTCGACGGCCATCTCTTCTACCGTCTTCTTTTTCACGATCAACTTGCCGAATTCAGGTAACAACGCTGCGGTCACATCTTCGCCGGTGGTCTTCCGACGGAGTACCGCTCGCCCTCGCGTGAGGTGAACACGACCGATCTTCGCCGGCTCTGATGCTAGACTTTTGGCGTAGTTCGCCGCATTGTCCTTGGACTGCAGAACCCAGAACATTCGGAGAAAGTCCTCGCACAGCACGCGGCTCATCACCAGAATGGGTGTCCTCAGGTCGGCGACGCGGAAACAGGCCTCACCGATTTGAACCCCGCGATCAATGAAGTGAAGAACTAGCTTGTCCTGCTCCTCGTTGGAATACGCGAGGCCCGGAAGTTTGAGCCGAGCTTTGAGCCTATCGACTGTCTGGCGCAGTTCCAGCAAATACTGATCTCTGGTTTTCTTCACGTTGCTCATTTCAAAGCGTCAGCCGCTCCACAGTGTACCGCGCTCTAGCGGCTTTCCCAAGCTAGCAGTTCCGACTTCGCGGCTCGTATGTTAGCGTAATAAAGATGCAGACGTTAGTTTCAGGTCCAAAATTGTTTGGCCCCGTTGCCCGTCGCCTTGTTTCCCCCGACCGCTGGACGGACTCATATCCAGCGTGGATCGCCTATGCGAAAGAACTCGATGCACTCCTGCTTTTTGCCGATCATCAGGGCTGCCTACGGCAGTTTGTGCCACGCTTGGAATCTAAGAACGCTCTACGTGACGAAGCACTCAACGAATTGCGCATCGCCTACCTACTTCATAATACCCAATTCCCCGTGGTCCAGTGGGAACCACCGGGCCTAAACGGAAGAATTGGCGAGTATCTCATAGGCACCCCGGAAGGGCAACGAGTCTTCGTAGAAGTGAAAAGCCCTGGATGGGAAGGCGAGCTTTCCGATGAGCAGCGCCGAGCTGGAAGAACGAAGCAGCCAAAATACCAGCAGGGAGAGGGTGGTTTCTTCGGCAATTGGTACCCATTGCAGAAGTGCATAGCCTCCCAGAAAACGTATCCCAAGTTCGCACCCACGCAACCAAATTTGCTAGTTGTTGCAGACGACCTTCGAGTAAACATGCTCGATTGCCCGGACCATGTCGAAATCGCGTTATACGCTGACCACAATAGATATGGCGAGGCGGGATTCTTCACTTCTACCAGGTACGAAAATCTTGGCGGTGTCGCAGTTTTCCGGGCCTTCTCTATGGGGCGTGGTGTTGAGTACGAACTCAGGTTGTTTGACAATCCTTTTGCATTGCCCAGCACCAAATTGCCGGACTCGCTCCTCAGATTCAGGACCAAATTTAACTGCATAGTACGCGCAACATTTGTCGCGCCCTCCATCTAGCCCGCTCGGGCTTATCGACATTCGCGCTTCATCCATTACATACGGGCCATCTCAGTGACCGTCATCGGCTTTTCATTCATCCGTCTTAGCCTAGGGTTTATGAGTGCCGTCGGAGGAGAGTCTGCACGGTTCTGCACCATCATGCCAGAACGCGACGAAACCCTCATGAATACAGGCGATCCCCGCTCCCGATCCCTGTGCGCCATCGTGCGCGGATGGGCACAAGAGAACGGCCCCAACTGACACCGCTATTGACACCGGATTCCGGAAGGATTCGCAGGCGGACTCCCCATTATAGTGGCGCATTCTGCCTGACTCTTGCCCCTGGCGAGCAGCTTCCGCAGCCGGGCAAGGGCTTTGCGGTCCAGCTTCCCAGGCTGTCTGCCGTTGCCGCCATATCATCTGAGTAGTCAGTTATAGGTTATAGGATATCTAAACGGACACCGGTTCGCACATGTAATCGGGTGCCTGTCCTCGTTTGTTGGCTACCATCCTTCTCGTGCGTCGACTCTGCTTTCAGCCAGAATTGTGGTTTCCAGAAGCAAGGTAGGGGTTGGTTATTGGGGAGCAACAGGCTCCGAAGTCGTTTTGGGTCTCGAAGGACGTGAGCGTAACACCGGCGAGTTGGATTCCAGCGGCAACCAATTATCTCGACGGCCCCAACGACCGTTCCTTTCGGAAGCTCGTCCGGGCATTTCCCAAGCCTTTTCCAGTCGGAAGGGTCGCCTGCTATCGAAGCCGCGTACAAATATACTCGCTCTCGAATCAACGTCGGCCGCGAATGTCCTGCCAGAGTTGCTCAAGCCAAACGAAACTCCAGACCTCCCACGTTTCTTCTTTCACGCGTGTCACGTTGCCAAACTTCCGGAGAGCCGTGTAACGCGCCTCCTCAGGCGGCAGGCCAGGATCGATGTTGTCCTGCGTCTCGCGCTCAATGTAGTCACGGATATCCTGGTTGAGGTCCTCCATCATGCGCTTCCGGCGGCTCATGATTCGCCCTCCCTTTCGGCGGGCATGAGAATTCGCGCGATGGCTCCCGCCAGTTTTTGCCACTTGGTGGTCTCAACCGTCAGTTGGCGCCTTCCCCTGGCTGTCAGCCGATACATTTCGAGGAGACGAAGTTCTGGCGAACGACAGCCGGCGGCTCGCTCTCTAGCTGCGTAACGAGAGTTCGATCAGAGTTGCAGAGTGGGCAGGAAAGACATATTCAAATCGCGGCCCCACGACGGTCACGCTGTGCTCCCTGACTGCGACCTCGTTTGGAGAATCAAAGTCATTTGCCGTGGTCACATCTGGGGCGTTCAATTCCCGCACAATGCCCGTCTTGTTCACGTCCAGGTCTCTCAAATCCACGTCACCGCGGATGTTCTGGTCCTTATGTCGGTTGATGGTTGCTATGTACAGCTTCCCCCTCTGCTCATCGATTGTGGCCACGCAGTCGAGATACGGTACCCAGTTGACCGGCGTCCCTGAAATCTTGCCAACATCGTAGCTGGCGACTTCGGTCTTGACGTCTAGCACCGTGGTGCCGCTATGATGGCGGTATAGCTCGAAGGCGAGCCCCATCGGGTCGATGTAGAGCCGGTTCGTATCGGCTACGATCATGCCGCACGGATCGCTGTTGACCATATCGCAGTAACTAGCCATGCCCACCCTGTTGCAATTGCGCAAGAACACATGGAACATTCCCGCGGAAAATAGGCCGTCGCTCAACTGCAATTTGTAGTAGGGGCCGGCAGTGCCATGCCAGGAATCCCACTCGTCGACGGCGATCAACACCCGCCGCGGCTGTGCACCGCCAGCGGTTTCCGTTTTGAACTTATCGATCAATTCCCCCATGTTTTTTACCATGATTTCCGCTTGCAGGGGGCACGCGACGAGGCGGTAATGGTCGTCTTCGCTGTAGTACGGATGCATAGAAATGAAGTCAATAATGTGCCCGGCATTCTGGAGCAGCAGCCGGTTCCAATCATCCGACAAGCAATTTGGCCTTTCGTCCCCACCGGCGACAATCTTGATATCGCTGTCGACTCTGCGCATGATTCCCGCATAGGCTATAACCGTCTGGGCGTGCTGCTCGGCATTCATACGACCGACTTCAGCCTCGTTGTACAACTCGTTCCCCATTCCCCAGTACTTGACGCCGAAGGGCTCTTGGTGGCCGTTGAACGCTCGCAACGTCGCATACCGGGTCTTCCCAACGCGGTTGCAGTACTCCACCCAATTCGCCGCCTCTTCCGGCGACCCTGTACCGACGTTGACATTGAGATAAGGCGCGGCGCCGATTTCGCCGCAAAAATCAATGAACTCATGAGTACCGAAGGTGTACGGTTCAATTAGGTTTGGTTCCCAGGTGGCAAGAGCGGGGACCCGTTTTGCCTGTGGGCCTACCCCTTCCTTCCAGTGATAAACACCGGCAGGAGTGCCGCCAGGCCAGCGAATAATGGTGGGCCCCAGGCGCCGGCAAGCCTCGAGCACGTCCCTTCGCATCCCCCTGAGGTTGGGTAATGGCGAGCCCTCTCCCACCCACACGGAACCGTAGGTCCCGTTTCGCTGGTCGTTCGGCTTCGCGTAGCTGCCAAAATTCTCCAGCATGCTGCCGAAGACCAGAGGACTCGCGGTGCCGATTTTCTTGCCGCCTTCTACGATGATAGCGGCCTCATAAGCGCGGTTGCTTTCGGTGGAGGGCTGCTCAGCAAGGAGGCAGTTGGCCAGGCCCAATGTGCCGAGGGCGCCTTGCAGCAGGCGGCGGCGATTCGTACTAGCGGAATGAAACATGTCAAACATGTTTTCCTTCTCCCGAACTCGCGCACTGATTAGCCACGAGAATCACGCGCCGGCGCCCCCTAGACCCAGGAGAACCGTCGCCCCAATGAGTATGACGATACCCACAAGCAACATGCGCAAGGCTGTGCCGGTAACCCCCTTCCATTCGCCGGTCAACAACCCACAAACAAACGTAGTAATGATGAGGATGGCGTTCCACAACGACCATCCCAGCGAGGGCCCCAGGCGCCCCAGGTTATTGGCACCCCAGCCATAAACGATCAAAGAGCCCGTCCAAAGGACAGCCATCATCGAGGCATGGAACCAATCCCACGGGGCAGTGCCACGCCACAGCAGTGGCCAACTCTTTCTTCGCTGAAGCAGATAAAAGCAATAACCTACATTCAGAACTCCTCCCGCGGGCACAGCAAGGAGCCACAATGCGTAGACCCCCTGATCTTTGGTGTATCCGAGGTGGCGGGCAGCGTCGACGATTGGCGTGCCAAAAGCATATCCAAAATTCAGCATGGCAGAAAACACGCCGGCGAGAATGCAAATCGTCAGCGCCACGGGGAAAGAGAGCTTGGTATTGAGCGTGCCCGGAGCAACCTTCTGGCCCATCTCCCTATCGCGGCGCTCGCCGGCGTTTGCACAAACCACGACCCCCACAACTGTGACGATGTTTCCAGCGATGATGAGCAACCCGTTTTGCGTCCACGCAAGGTCGGGAGTAATAACAATCAGTGGGACCACGGCCCCGAGCGCCGTATAGAGCCCAGTCATCATCGAGAATCCCAAGGCCATGCCAAGAGCATCAACGCCCAGACCAAAGAAGACTGATCCTGCGCCCCACCCCGCCCCAAAGAGGGCGGTCACCAGAAGAGTTCGGGGAGGGCACGTTTCGTACACCTGCCAGATGTGATGAACACTCCCCAGGGTAATAACGGGGAGTAAAACAAAGAAGGCAATCACAGAATAGACCAGCCAAAGGTGTTCCCACTTCCAGCGGCGGACGTATTTCATGGGAAGCACAAAGGCTCCCGCCGCCGTGCCGGCCACAAAGAGCCAGAAGAAACCACTAATGTAATTCTCGCTCATCTAGGGAAACTGTCCTTCCGCAGTTGATTGGGGAGTTATCACAGGTTGTAAAAGCGTTCACAGCTCTTCCTAAAAAGCCAGTCCTTTTGGTCTTCAGTCAGGTCTGCTAATGCTGCCAAGAGCACCTCCAACCATCGTTCCGGTGAAGACGCCAAAATGCACACTGGCCAGTCGGTTCCAAACATCAAACGCTCAACACCAAACTGGGCCAGAATATGGTCTATGTAAGGTTTGAGATGCTCTACAGTAACGTTCTCCCTTCCGGCTTCCGTCACCAGACCGCTCATTTTGCAATAGGTATTCCCGAGGGTAGCAAACTCAGCGATCTGGTCAGCCCACGGCTGCCACTGACCATCCTTGATATTAGGCTTGCCACAATGGTCTAAAACAAACTGCACACCCGGTGATTGTTTGACCAGTTCAAGTGCTGCTGGCAGTTGGGTATTTCGAATGCAGATATCGAAAGGCAGACTGAACTGCGCCAATGTCTGTACACCTCGGATGAAATCCGGCCGCGCCGGAAAGTTGTCGTCAGGCTCCTCATCCAGTAAACGGCGAACGCCTTTGAATAATCTGTGTTCAGCTAGACGCTGCAAATCCTGCGCCGCATGAGGGCTTTCAAGATAGACGGCGCCCACGATACCGGCGATCCACTTGTTATCTCGCGTTTGCGAAAGAACCCACAGCGTTTCATCCACGCAGTATTCACGATTGACGTAGGCTTCTACAAAGACTGACTGGGTGATTGGGAGAGATCTGGCAGTCGCCCAGTACTCGCAAGGGAGCATATCCCGATTAAGTTCCGGGACAGCATTCAGCCAATCATAGGAAAAACGGGAGCGATCCCAGAGATGGAAGTGACTGTCGATAATATTCATTGGGGTGTCTCTCTTTCCTTAGGCCGGCAGGATTCGTCAATCATTCAAGCGGTGCAATGCCGTAACCGAAGCCTCCCGTGACCCCATAGGCAGATCCAGTAACGAATGATGCGTCATCACTGGCAAGAAAGACGGCCACACGCGCCACCTCCTCCGGCTGGCCGATCCGCCACAGGGCGTGCAGTTTCCCAGCCGCCG
>Ga0116102_1001223_pt1 | contig 9855 bp, 6 predicted proteins | sample June2015DPH_4_50_FD_89822 | JGI IMG/M metagenome (GOLD analysis project Ga0116102, IMG submission 89822) | Peatland microbial communities from SPRUCE experiment site at the Marcell Experimental Forest, Minnesota, USA - June2015DPH_4_40 | ecosystem: Environmental > Terrestrial > Soil > Wetlands >... | reverse complement strand
GCCCACTGCCAACTGCCAACTGCCTACTGCCTACTTCTTGCCTGTCCCCGGTTCCGCTCTTCCCTACACTAGGTCGCCAAGGTCCATGCGCAGTTTCTGTGTAGCGCGGAAAAGGCAGTTCTTAACCGTTTGCTCGCTGGTCTTACAAAGCTCGCCAATGGCGCGGAGCTTCAGGCCCTGGTAGTGCTTCAACTCGAAGACCAGGCGTTCGCGAGGGTTCAGGCGCTGAAGCGCAGCTTGGATGCGGAGCCCGATTTCCCTCGAGTGCACGGCGCGTTCCGGGTCGAGCACCGGACTTTCCTCCGGCACCGTCTGAAAGTACTCCGGTTGACCGTCCTCGCTTTCCGGTCCCTGCACTTCCTTACGGGTGTTCTGGCGGCGCAAATAGTCCAGGCAAACATTCATCACCACGCGATAAAGCCAGGTGGAAAATCGCGCCTCCAGCCGGAAGTAGCGGATGGAGCGGTAGACCTTCAAAAACGCCTCCTGGTAAAGGTCACGGGCTTCTTCCGGCGAGTGCACCACTTGCAGCGCCAGGCGGAGCACGTTCTGGTCGTAGGCTCGCACGAGCGCCTCGAAGGCTACGGGGTCGCCTTCCTGGGCGCGGCGAATCAGCGTCAACTCATCCGCCCCACTCGGTCTCGCTTCTTCTGGTATGTGTCCGGCTAGCTCCAAGCAGCCTTCCATCACCGACTTTGCTTGACCTCTCAACCCGTTACGACGACTGGGCGGGCAAAAGGTAAGCGGCCGGAGGCGAAAATTAAGAGTCCGAAAACAAGAAATGGCAGCCGCCTTGCGAACGGTCCGGGCCGTTCAATCGGGCGGGCACCACGGATAAAGACATATTGACTGAAGTGCGCCCCCGCTAGCAAGTCTGGTCCTGGCGTGAAGCCCAACTCAGGCGCGCCGGAATGTGATCTTCAGCCGCCATTTCGCATCACCGATGTCTTCTAGTCCCCAAGAGGCAGTTCGTTTTCCCATGCACACTCAGAATGACACAGTTGAAGTGTGTTGCCGCAGCCTGCAGAGAAAGCAAACTTGACGCTGAGGGGCAGTTGGCCTAGTATTGAGTTCAACAGGACAGTCTGTCAATTTCGTTCCGGAGTTAGGGAGACCGGTGGGACGTTGCATTCCGCAAGCCCGAGAGGAGAATCCAAGGTCTGCGGAGCTATGCGACGGAGCCGGGCGGCGTCTACTTGAGGACTGTTGGACTCTCCTCCGGCAGTCGGCATTTTTTGGTAATGGTTGCGTCAGGCCTCAGGGAAAGGAGTCCGTTATGAAACACCGCGTTTCCCGAGCATTTCCTCTGGCAATACTCTTACTCGCCTACTCAGGTGGGTTCGGCAGCAAAGCCGCGAGCGCGGCCCCGCCTCCCCAGCAGGACGGGCAAGCCCAGCAAGCCGGGCCAAGCGCTCCCTCTTCGGGGACGGGCGTCTCCATTCCGGGCCCTCTCCGGCCCTTCCTGCGCATGGCCGGCATCAGCCAGAAGATTCCTCCGGAGGAAGTGTTGTCGCTTCTTGCGCGGAATGTCGTGACTCACGGTTTTACCTGGCAAGAGGGCGGACGCAGGGCCACTGAGTTTTTGGTGCTGCTGAGGCGTTACGTTGATCACGCCCGGGAACTTCAGGCGCTGGCGGGCGCGGAAGGGATCATTCGGGTTTCGAAATGCAGCGAGGCACAGCCGCTGCTGAATACTCTGGGCTACCGGCTCTCGAGCGCTTGCGGCCCTCGAGTGGCCCTCGAGACCGCTGACCAAAAAAGGGCGTTCATTACTGTGGATTCCGGATTCCCCCTGGCTGAATTGGAACAAACGCTTCGAGGGGGCAAGCCGTTCGCTTACCCATTCCCAAGCACCAGGGCACCAGTCCTATTCAGCCAGGCGGATTGGACGAAAAATAGCAAAGCCAAGAAAGATGATGTCATTGACGTTCTCTTGCAGGATCCCGAATTAGCCCGTCTTTATTGGGCGATGTCTCGAATGGATGACAGCACCCGGCGTGCCCTGCTGCGGTCTCCGGGGATCGAGAAACTTGCGCCCAACGCGGCCATCCTGGATTTCTTCGGGAACCACATCTGTATTCGATCGAACCGCGTGGTCGTTCCGGGCGGAACTGCGGCTGAACCAGCCTGGAAGAGCTTGGTTGGCGCCAGCCCCGACTCACCGGCGGAATTCGTGTCGCGGCTCGTGGCAAGAGATTCGGGGTGGCTGGCGGCTTACTACGACGCACTCGCGCGCATCAACCCTTCTCAGCAGCCATACTTCGTTGAACCGCACCGACTGACTCGATTTTACGTGGCTTTACGAGGGCGGAAAGTTACCCCCGGCCCGGCGAAGGGCGCCTTCAGGACTGATCCGGGCCTGTTGTTGCTTGTGACCCGGCTCTGGTTCGAGCCAAACGGCCAACCCCACATCCCTGGCAGCCTGGCAGTTTGGAAAGGAATCCTGGGCGGCAAAGTTCATTCTAAACTCGGGGCTGAATGGGCGCAGCATTCCAGGGAGTGGAAGGCTCCTGACGACTTGGTCGCCGGCATGTTTGGACTTACCAGGGAGCTCTCGCAAGATTCACCTCTCAAAGTATTCCTGACTTTGAACGAGATTGACCGCCGGCGCTCCCCGGACTCGCGATTAAGTCCCCAAGCCGTGAGTTTGCTGGCGGACGACTTTCCACGCTTCGGGGACCAGTATTCTATTTTCTCAGAGTTTCACGCGCTGAACGACGACTCGGTCAGGCGTTTTCTCGCCGTCGCAGATGCTATTGACCGCATTCCTGACTATGGCGTGCGAGGAGACACGCTGGGGATTTATCAAGCCGTCGTCGGACTCTGGGAAATCCTGGCGCGCCAGGGCGAAATTCAAGACGTGAACCAGTCCTGGCAGCAGGTTATCAATCCATTCAACAGCGTCTCTTCCTCCGTGCAGCTTTTCGACGCCACGGAGAATTCGTTCGGCGAGCTTTTGCGCGCCGCGACGGGCGAAACGCAACGCTCCCAGGACGCTATCATCACCCTGCTTGCCGGTCCCAAGCAGACAACCCCAGCGGGCCGGCAGGTGAAGCGTCTTCTGGCCGACAACATCCGCGCGGTTCTGGATGCGCAGCGGCTCATTTCTCTCGATAACCTGTTCGGTCTCGGACACGGCCTGAACCAGACGGCGCACGGAAAACCCAATGTGGACACGCTGTTGGTACTGGCCGGGGAGTTGCACGAGTTCGAGCTGCCAAAGCCGCTCTTCACCTCCGGCGAAAGATTGGAATGGGCCAATGGCCTTTACACAACCCCGCACATCAAATTCGAGTTGCAGATGAACCTGACACCGCTCATCCAGTCGCCCGGGTCTGCCCGGGACTTGGCTGCAGCTCGCGGCCAACTCGTGCCCTTCCTGCGGGACACCTTAGTGGGACTCAACTACGCCTACTACGAACCTCCTGGGGCGCAGATGCTGCTGACGAACCCACTATTTGTGCGCGCTCACGATCCCGTGGGAGAGAAGATCAACGGCGAATACCATTCCTGGGAAAGTCCCGCTCTGATTGGTGTTGGCGATGCGGCAAGCGGAGGCGCTCATCTTTCCGGCTCCTTGGCTAACTTGCCTTATGCGCTGGCGGAAGTGGAGCAGAATTTCATTGTGCCGGAAAACGTTCAGGCCCTCATCTGGGAGGATCTGGTGCCTTCGCTGTTGGTGGGCGCCGTCCTGCCGCGATGGTGGGGAGTGACTCAATCCGAACTTCACGCCGTCAGCCTCTACCAACGCGCAGGAGAAGAGCTCTTGGAAGCTGCCGCCAAAGACGAGAAGCTGCGCGGAACCGTGATGACAATTCTCTCCGATCGCATGCTCCCTCAGCGAGCCGAGAAAGTAGAGGACGCCCTCCGCGGCGGACAGCCGGAGGCTGCGATCTCCCATGTGGCACCGGCAGAAATCCTCTATTTGGCCCACGAATACCGGAAGCGATTCCCGGGCCAGGACTCGGGACCGGCAGGGCAGGAACTGACTGAACTTATCGAACAGCATCCCTCTGAAGTCAGCTGGGAACGCCTCTCAGCGGATTTTGGCGTGCCGCATCCGGCGCTTGAAGAGACCTACGCGCGCGAACTGCTGAGCATAAAACCGCTTCCCACTTTGATGGGGTTCTCGAGCCGCCTCCTGGGTGAGTCCTGGGACTCCAACAACCTTTACTGGGCGCGCCTGGCAGACGAGAACGGTTACTCACCGGAAATGCTTCACGTTCTGGTGCCCCAGTTAACCCACCGCATGATTGAGAAAATTTCAGCAACCGATTTGGAGGATTGGCCGGCACTGCTTCGAGCCTTGCGGGAAACGGGCGAGGAGTTTCGGCAGGGAAAAATCCGCACCTTGGCTAAAGGTGAGCTTGTTCCAGGAGCTTGAGGAGTCGACTATGGCGAAATGGCGCGTCTTGGTTCCGATGCTTTTGCTAGCTAGTTTCTCCGGCAGCGTCGCTTGGGCTGCGGCGCAGGAGGGGAACAATCCGGATGTGACGGTCTTTAAAGTCACCGTCAACATGGTGCAGTTGGACGTGGCGGTCACAGACAAGAAAGGAAATTATGTAACTCGTCTGACGCCTTGGGATTTTGCGATTTATGAGGATGGTATCCCTCAGAAGATTGCCTCGTTCGGTGAAGAGAACGAAGCGCCGCGAAAGATAGAGGACTATAAGCCCGGTGAGAGCAAGCCGGCTTTGGCGCCATCTTCGAATCCCAAGGGCCACGGACACCGGAACAGAGACTCCGGATTCGAAGAGGCTACCCCTGCTCAAGTGGCCTCGCTGGTGGCCGGCGCCAATGTCTTCATTCTTTTCGACACCAGCAATTACATGTATCGGGGCTTTGTTTTTGCACAGGATGCCATTGCGGAATTTGTTCGGTCGCTGCAAGATCCCGCGCGCGTGGCATTTTATTCTTATAGCCGAAACTTCACGCGAGCTGCTTTACTCACTCCTGAACGGTCGGACGTCATCCGCGCCATCCGCACCACCGTGGCAGGCGACGATGCCGCCCTCTATAACTCCCTGCTGATGACGCTCAGAGATGCCGCTCGGCTTTCCGGCCGAAAGGTGGTTGTGGTTTTCTCTAACGGCCCGGACAACGCCAGCGCCGTGGGGCCCGAAGACATCCGGGAGATGGCGCAAACGGAGGGGATTCCGATTTACATGATTAGCACCCAGGAAGCGCGGCTCGACCCGATCTCGACCGCCGTTTTCGAACGGGTCAGCGCCACGACGGGCGGCAAGGTCTATTTCGCCAAGAATTGGAAAGAACAGCAGGATGCGTTTGCTTCCATCCGGGATGACCTGGCGCACTTGTATTCGATCAGTTACTACCCGGCGGCCAACCCTAATCGCGGCTGGCGCAGTATCACTGTGAAAATGGTCGGTCAGGACATGAAGAGCTACCATGTTCGCACACGCAGCGGCTACCGCCCCAAAGCCGTCCGGCTCACCGAACAGGTCAAAGCGACGTCGTAACAGTGGGTGTCAGGTTTCAGGTGCCAGGGATTATGTGGTTTTGCCCTCTCCCTTGGGGAGAGGGTGTCCCGCTGCAGGCGCATTCATCAGCCGGAGCGGGACGGGTGAGGGGTTACTTCCTCGGGAGTTACTTCTCTCCCGTTGCAAGGCCGTGACGCCGCGAAACGGCTCATTCGCGCCGCCTACTCATCGCTCGTTACTACTCCAATGCTCTCCGCCATCGTCGGAAATCCACTTCAAACCAGAGGCGGTCTTCACAGTTATGTGTTGAGGGTCAGACGACGAGCAATTGATAGAGACAATCGCCTCCGTGCTGGGAAGACTGCCTAAAGCCAAGCGGACGCGCGTCCAAGTCGCGCCGCCATCGCTCGAGTTATACAGGGCCCCACCAGTTCCGCCCGCCCAAATTTCCTTGCCATTGCTCTGGACCGCACGGAATTCGACCTTGTCGTCGACACCTACGTTTTCCCAGCTCTTTCCTCCGTCGGCCGAGCGCTGGATTTTGCCGTCCGGCGAAATGGTCCAAAGCGCGCTTGGCAGGGCTGTCGTGCCCTCCATTTGGCTGCGGAATGGCCTCGCGGAGAGCCTGGCTCGCTGGGCGTTTGCGCGCATCTGCATTGATGCCCCGGCTTCACCCGCTAAACCTCTCTTGTCGTAAGCGGGAACCGGGTGGTGATCCACGACGCCGCTCGGCTTGGCGGCAGCACGGATGAGATCGGTGTTCGCCCCCGCCGAGATTTCGGCGGATTGGGAATACCTCGAGGGAGATGCCGCTGGCGCCGGCGGGCGGAGCTGGGTTCCGGGCGGCGTTTGGGCTCGTACTCCAAGGTCGGCAGAGAGAGTGGCGAGTTGCCGGGCCTGTGGTGCTGCGGCAGGTTTCTTGAGTTCTGCCATCTCGCCTGCAGCCTCGAGAGACTTTCGTTTAGTCCTTTGCGTTGCTACTTTGGAGGTGGACTGCGGCGGCAACGGCCGCGGAGCCTGCGGAGTGGCTTCGCTGGCTTTCGCCAAAATAGTGGTGGGTGCATTGTTCGGCGAAGTCTGCACCCTGTTCTTCGGATGCTGGCGCAAGACCGCGACAACTACCACGGCGCCCAGGACCGCCGCCAACGCACCCCAACGGAGAACAGGTCGGGCGCTCCACCCGCTTCGGACAGGCAAACGGGCAGGCTCGGCCGCCTTGGCTTCGGCCGGCAGTGATAAGGCCACGATCTCCCGGCACTCCGCACACTCAGCTAGATGGTTCAGAACCTGCGTCCGCTCGCGCTCCGTCAGCGTTCTTTCGAGGAATGCCGTCAGCAGGTTGGCATCCGGATGTTCGAATGGCCGATTCCCGATTGCCGATTGCCGATTGTCCTGACTGGCGACGGTTCTTCCTTTAAGCCGCTCCATCACGATTTTGGGTATTCCCCACATAGCTGATCCAGTCTACTCTCCCAAGGGAACAGGGAATAGGGAACAGGGAACAGAAAAAACAGTCCCGGTGTTCCAATCCCCACTTATGGAACGCTCCAGGCACCGCCTTCTTGCGTGTTTCAGCCCTTAACCTTCGATGCGTTCCAAACGCTCGGTCGCCTTCCGTGCTTGCTGATCTCTCGTCCCTAATCCCTATTCCCTAATCCCTGTTCCCTACACCCGCCAGCCGGCGGCGAACATCCAAGGACAGCTCGCTGACCTCCACTTCCATGGCTTGTCGCGCTTCTTTTGAACTCATGCCATGTCTTACCAGTCGGGCAAGGATGGATTTGCGAAGCGCGGAGGTGATTTTCTCAAGTCGTCGACTGACTGTCGACTCGTGCACACCCAGCAGGCGCGCGATCTCAGCCAGGGTACGTCCATCGAGATAATAACCGGCCAAAATGAATTTGTCTTCCCCGGGCAGAGCGGCGAGGGCTTGGTCCGTGGCATCCTCCAAACGCGCGTCGAGTTTCTGCGCGGGGTCACGCGCTTCGGCCGGGAACTGGTTTCCTGCGTCAGCCTGCTCCTCCAGGCTGACCAGGCGCTGCTGCCGGCGATAGCGATTCACGTATTCCTGCGCCAGGACGGCCCGAAGCCAGCCCTCGAGGGAGCCGCGGCCTGTAAATGAGTCGAGTTTTGAGACTCGCCTGCCCTCCTTCAAGCGCGTTCCGTATAGGTCGGCATAGAGAGAATCCGCCAACTCCCGGGCAGCCGAATCCTCCGAGGTTATCGAGTGCGCGGCGTTGTAGAGCTTTTCGCGGTAGCGGGTGAGGAAGGCTTCCCAGGCAGCTTCGTCGCCCCGGGCGCAGGCGCGCGCCAGCGCCAGTTCCTCAACCCTCAAGGTTTCGACAATCTCCAGCACTTCGGCTTGGCCCGCGTCTCGAGGGAGGTACTTAGCGGCGGCCTCTTGCAGGATGCTCGCGAAATCGCCAAGAGTGAGGCCGTACCACTCCGCACCCGCTTTGTGATAGAGCCGGGTACACACGGGTTCCGGGATCATGAACATTGCGGAACAGTCGCCCTTCTCTTGGGTGGCGCTCATGAAAATCGGGCAGCCTTCGAGCGTGTCATCCTGAGCAATGACAGCCGCGGGGGCTGCCCTTGCTGACCAGAAAGACGACGCTTGTTCCTCAGTAAGGGTTTGTTGAAAACAAAAGACATACGCGTCGTCTTTCTGCAGAGCGTAGCGAAGGATCCCCGCAGTTCGTCAGCGGCGGAAATGAACGCCAACTGCCGAGATCCTTCGCTGCGCTCAGGATGACAGCGTAGTTAATGGCTTGCTCCCCCTGCTAAACTCAGTTCCGACGATATCTCCAGTTGAACTATCAGAGCCGATTTTCGAATTTCGATTTTCGAGTTTCGACTTTCGGCTCTCATTTGGATGCAAGAATTATAACCTGAGGCGTTCTCCCAGTAGACCGGTTTGATGCCTTCGGTCAATTCTTTGGGAGGAACGTGCGATGAGAGGAAAGCTACTTCTGGGCTTGAGTATGGTTGCAGTGGCGGCAGGGTTGATGGCCCTGGCGCTGGAGCCGGGTCTCGGCGCGGCCGGCGAGGCGGGGTCGACTTACAAGGTGCTGGAGCCGATCAGGCACAACAATCTGACCATCTTTCCGGTGGTCACGGACCGAACCCACAACACAAAGGATTTCCTGACGCTCGATGAAGGTTTGCGTTCCGGCGAGGTGGTGGTGAGCGAAGGCGGATTGATCCAGCCACTCCTGCGTGGCCGCCTGCACCCCACGCCGCCGGGGCCACAGGTTAACCAGTTGGTTCTGGTGAACAATTCCAAACGTCCGCTGCTTCTGCTGGCAGGCGAAATCCTGACGGGAGGCAAGCAGGATCGAGTGGTCGGCAAAGACCGCATTGTCCCGGCGGAGAGCGACCCTATCGACTTGGGCGTCTTCTGCGTTGAACCGCACCGTTGGGTTGCCACGAAGTCCGGCTTCGGGTCGTTTGCTTCGCAGATGGCACAGCCCAGCGTTCGGAAGAGCGCAATGGCGGACCAGGATCAACGAAAGGTGTGGTCGGAGGTTGGCGCTTCGGCCACGAGGATGGCGGCGATGGTACCACGCGCCGCTCCGCAACTACAGGAAACTTCGTCCTATGCCGGCGTAATGGGCAACGGCGAGGTGAAGCAACGTGTCGAGGCAGTCGCCGCGCCTCTCGAGCAGTCTTACCAGGGAGTGATGCGGGAATTGCGCGACCGGAACGCCGTGGGCGTGGTAGTGGCGGTGAATGATCAGATCGTTTGGGCCGACCTTTTCGCCAGCACCGCGCTGCTGGAAAAGTACTGGCCCAAGCTGATTCGCTCCTATGCGGCTGAAGCCCTGACTCGGTCCACGGCGTCGGTGCATCCCGATTTGAAGACGGCCCAGGCGTTCTTGCAGAATTTCGAGGCGCGGCGTGAGACCGTGGAAAGCGAGCCTGGGCTTTTCCGTCGCACGGAGCTTGATGGCGACGGATTCACAGCATTCGAACTCACCACGCTGCTGCCTGGTACCGGCTTCGACCTCCACATCGCCAAAATGGCGAATCAATGAAGGCAGTGACGAGTGATAAGTGATGAGTGACGAGCCGGGGTGTGTGGACCCCGTTCTCCCAGGGGTACCGGGACTTTGAAGGTGTGAAAAGAGCGGAATGTGTCATCCTGAGCGAAGACTCCATGATCCTTGGGCTCACCACGGGTGATGAAAACGATTCCCCTCCTTGGTAAGGAGGGGTTAGGGGTGGTTGCCGTTCGCCGACGATACCACCCACCACCCCCTGCCCCTCCTCCCGCTGAGGAGGGGAGTCATTTTCATGGCAGTCGCTCATGCCCGTCGGCGAACGGGCACCCGGAAACCATGAAAATCGCCCGACGGTGGACGGATGTGGCGCGGGCGTCCCGCCCGCTGTGGCACGGGCATCCTGCCCGTGC
>Ga0116102_1001215_pt1 | contig 9868 bp, 8 predicted proteins | sample June2015DPH_4_50_FD_89822 | JGI IMG/M metagenome (GOLD analysis project Ga0116102, IMG submission 89822) | Peatland microbial communities from SPRUCE experiment site at the Marcell Experimental Forest, Minnesota, USA - June2015DPH_4_40 | ecosystem: Environmental > Terrestrial > Soil > Wetlands >... | reverse complement strand
GCGTGACGTCTCCTCGGACGATAGTTACGCGTCCACTCATATCGCCGCGCGCTGCGATGGACTGGAGCTCCACGTTGCGTTGAACCAGCGGCTGCACCTCTTCGACCGGCGAGCCTGCGCGAGCCTCGGCGACGATACGTGCGACATCCTTCGGGCCGCGGCCTGAATATTCGTTGAGCAGTTCGACGCGCACAGCATCTTGCATCGCGTCATCTACGGGGCGGATGCGCAGGTACATCTCAACGCTCCAAAAACCGAGCACCAATGGGATTGCGACGAGAGCGTGCCAGCCGCGCAATTGGAAGTTGTATTCGGCCATTCCCAAGCTCCCCCAGTGATGAACGCTTCAGTGATGACGCTTTAGTTTATTAGTGCTTGCAAGAGCCATTCTACTGCCGCTGAAGCGGAGTTTCCGCACCCGCCGCGCAGTCGAAAGGTCAACAACTGAGGGGTTCGGGTTTTGGCTCGAATGACAACGCCAGGGCAGACACAGCGGCGAGATCCCGGTACCTTAGGGGGTGAAGCGTTATTCTAAGGTGAGCCTTCCGAGGACGTGCCGGATCGGGCAAGCAACTAATTTCCACACACCGGGTTCTCATCTGCCTGGGTTCTGGCTCACAGGTTCAGAGTGTACCCGTCTAACTTGTAACTATTGAGGAGTTCTGATATGAAGCTTTCCCCCATTGTTCTTATAATCCTGATGGCAATTTCTGCGGCCAGATTATCCGAGGCGCAGCAGCCAGCCCACGATTGGATGCCGAAAGGTATTGAGACCTTGCGGCAGAGCGCGTCTTCGAAAGCCGAGTTCACGCTCGACCACTCCATGTTGGTGTTTGCGACCAAGATGGATCCGGCCAATCAGGATCTGCAGCGGGTGATTGCGGGCGTGAATGGAGTCTCGGTTCACAGCTACCGTTTTCCGCGAACCTGGAGTTATGATCCGGCGGCTCTGAGTTCGGTGAAAGACGAGTACGAGGCGGCGGGCTGGAAACAATTGATGAACAAACAAGATAAGGATGGAGGCACGGGCATAACCGATCTCTGGGTCCGCTTGGAGAATAATGCGATCAGCAACGTTGCGGTTCTCCAGGCGAAATCGAACGAGGTCAACTTTATAATGGTTTCGGGGTCGATCAGTCCGCTCGACCTATCGCATCTTGGCGGGCATTTCGGTATCCCAAAGATTGAAGGCGGAGTGGTGGTGCCAAAGACTCAGTAGCGCCAATGATTTAACAGCGGCCGGGCGGGAGGCCCGGCTCTCCACCGGCAACCGGCTAGTGGCTCTTTGGCGCCGCTCCCAGTTTGCGTAGCTTGTCTCTGGCTTGCGTGGCTTCGGTCGTGCGTGGATAGCGCTGAATGACGTGCTTCAATTCTTGTGCGCCCTCGTCTTCTTTTCCGAGTTCGATGAGTGCGAATCCTTTCTTGAGCTGCGCGGCGGCAGCTTTGTTTCCGCTGGGAAAGTTCTGCAGGACCAGATCGTAATTCGCGACTGCTTTCGGGTATTCGCCAGCCTTGAACTGAATCTCAGCGAGATAGAAATATGCGTTTCCGGCTAGATCAGTGTTCGGGTAGAACTTGATGTAGTCGTTGAATTCCTGGACTGCCAGGTCGTTCTTCGCGCCGTTGTAGTCGCGCAGGGCGTTGTTGTAGAGCACGTCGGGCGGCGGCGCTGAGGCCATCGCCTGCTGCTGTTGTTGCGCTTGCGCCTGCTGCGCGGCCATCGATTGCTGCGCCGCCGCCATGTCCTCGAATTGCTTGCTCAGTTTGGCGAGGCGGACCTTGAGTTCGTCCATGGTGTCGTTCAGCGCCTGAATCTGCCCGGAGATCTGGTCGACCTGGCCGGCGCGATCCTGCTGCTGTTTATTGATGGAGACTTGCAGTTCGGTGATCGCGCTGGTCACTTTGTTGGCCGCGTCGGTGTTCTGTTCGAGGAGATTCTTCATGACGCCCATGCGCTCATCAAACGACTGCTTCATCTGGGTCATCTGCTGCTGCAACTGGGTGACCTGGGTTTGCAGTTCGATGATGTCTTTGTTGGCGCCGTGGGCGGGAGTGATCGAGATGGTGAAGAACAACACGAGAACTAGCGGGATGCGATTGGATTTCATAGTTAACCTAGTAGATGTCAAAATCCGGTATCGCTAAGGCGATACCCCGATACAAGACCCAAGTTTTTTTGCCGCTTGGTGGAAAGCGGGGCGGGCGAGACGCCCGTCCCTCCACAGACTCTGGCCTATTGTCCGTAAACGAAGTGTCCACGGCGGTTTTGCTGCCAGCAACTTTCGTTCGACTCGGTGCAGAACGGTTTCTCTTTGCCCATGGTCATGGGCTTGATGCGATCGCCGCTCACTCCAGCCTGGATGAGCGCATTCTTCACCGCGCTGGCGCGATTGGTGCCGAGGGCGAGGTTATATTCGGTCGAGCCGCGCTCGTCGCAGTGTCCTTCGATGGTGATGCGGATGTTGGGATGCTGTTGCAGGAACTGGGCATCGGCCTGCAACGATCCTTGCTCCGCCGCGCGTATATCGGACTTGTCGTAGTCGAAGTAGATATCCTTGACATTTTGCGCGAAGAGTTCCTGTTCGGTGGCGTTCGAGGCCGCTGTTGGCGGCGGCGCCGGTGCGAGGTTGACGGTCACGCGAGCCGTGGCATCCTGGGTTCCGCCGGCGCCCTTGGCGATGAGATGGTAGGTGGTCGAGTCGGCCGGAGTCACCTGCCGCGAGCCGCTGGTTGCCACAGGGCCAATGGTGTCGATGCTGACGTCGGTGGCGTTGGTGGTCTGCCATGTCAGTGTTGTCGATTGCCCCTGGTCGATAGTGTTAGGGTTCGCCGAGAGCGAGGCAGTGGGAGCGTTTGGTGCGGGCGGCGGGGGTGGCGGCGGCGGAGCAGCCTTCTTCGCGCATGCGGCCAGAAACACGATTGTACTCAGTGTGAATACCAGGATGCTGCATCTCACTATCGTCATTCTCATTGCGTGCTTCACTGGTTCCTCTTTTCTGTGCGCCCACATAATGGCGTGCAATTTGCAGCTTGACGATTTGCAGCTTGACGACAGGGCGCACTTTCGGCCAGCCGCAAGATCCGTGCTTTTCAATAGCTCGTGGCGAAACTCCAGTCTCTTGCCCCAGCGCCTGAAGGCGCTTTCATGAGTGTCTCCTGCGGCACGCCTGAAGGCGTGCCCTGATACGAACCTTATGCTCAGACTTGAATCTTATGCCCTGATAGGGACCTCATGCCATGATGCAAACCACATCTGCATCACGGGCTGTCAATTAAATCTACTTCCAACTCCAGTTGGGCTGCGTGTTCGCGCCATCAAAGGTTAACTGCTTCACATTGGTGCCGTCCGCCAGCATCGTCCATATCTGATCCCTGCCGGAGCGGTGGGATTGAAACACAATGTGCCGGCCATCCGGAGACCAGCAGGGATAATCGTTGAACCCCGCGTCGTGCGTGAGTTGTACCCACTGCTTGCTGGCGACGTCCATTAAATAGAGGTCGTTGGAACCCGGCTCTCCTGGCCCATACTTGCGAGTCCATGAGAAAGTCAGAAACTGTCCGTTCGGCGACCAGTTGGGAGAAACTGCGTAGCCTTGATCGGTGACACGCTGCAGGTTGGTGCCGTCGGCTTCCATGGTATAGATCTGGGGCAGGCCGGTTCGACCGCTGACGAAAGCGATCTGGGCGCCGGTCTTGCGATTCCAGGTCGGAGAAATGTCGGGCCCCTGGCCGTTCGTCAGGCGGCGCGAGTTCCCTCCCGATGCATCGACTACGTAGATGTTGGGATAGCCGTTGCGCGAGGACGAGAACGCGATCTTGCCATCGGGAGACCATGAAGGGGAAAAATTCATGCCTCCGAGACGCGGGAAACTGACCAGGCGGTTGAGATCGAATGAATACATCATAATTTCCCAGCTGTTCTTGGTAGCGGAACTGAAGGCCAGCCGCGAAGCATCGGGCGAGATGCTCGGAGAGAGAGAGATGCTTCCCAGGTGCGTGACCTGCTGCTGGTTGGCGCCATCGTAGTCCATCATCCAGATTTCTTTGTTGCCGGTACGCTTGCTGACGAAATAGATCTTGGTTTCGGCGATGCCGGGTACGCCTCCGCCCAAACGGAAGATGATTTCGTCGGCAAAGCGGTGCGCGATGACGCGTACAGCGTCGGTCGTAGCGCTATCGGCGTACTGCTTGCCGAGGACCTGCGGCGACTTCTCGTTCTTCACGTCGTAGAGCCATCCCTGGACCGTGACTTTGCCGGCGGCTGCGCCCAGGTTGCCGAAGGCGAGCATGGAGGTATTTGGCGGCGGAGAATTCCACGCTGAAAAAGTGACCTCGGAGGGTTGTCCCGGCCCCTGCAGGGGATAGAAACTCTTGGAGACGAGATCGAAAATTCCAGCGTTGTCGAGATCGTTCCAGAGTACGTCGTTGAAGGTCCTGAGGAGCGCTACGTTGTTGGCGTCGTTGGTCGATGGCTTGAAGTCGGCTGCGGCCAGGCGCACGCGCTCGACGCCCAGCCCGGTGCCGGTGCGAATCCAGTCTTGCGCGGAACTGGCGGCTGCCAACAGAAGTAGCACGGCGGCGGTGATCAAAGCACGGTGACGGATGGGGCAAGCTGAGATACTCAATTTGTGCTCCCTATTGGCGGCTGGTCGTTTGTCGTTGGTCATTGGTCGCTGACAAAACCGTAGCAGAACTCCAATCTTTTTCTCAGCGCCTGAAGGCGCTCTCATGATCCAGGTCCGGCGGTACGCCTGAAGGCGTGCCCTGATACGGACCCTACTGCGGCCTTCCAAACGACCAGCGACCAGCGACTAACGACTGACTCACCTCTTGTAATCGAACCAGAACTCTACCGACACTTTGCTTCCGGAATAATTTGACGGCAACGGGCCGAAAGAATCAATGCGCTGGAGCGCGCGGACTGCCGACTGGTCCAACGACGGCACGCCACTCGATTGCTCGATTTCGACGTTCGACGGGTGACCGTCGCGCGCGATATCGAATGTCAAATAAACCCGCTTCGCCTCAGAGATGCGCGGGTCGACTTCGTATTTCAGCCAGTTTTCGGTAACCTTCCGCTGCACGGCGTCTACGTACCAGGCAAACTGGCTGCCGAAATCTCCGCCGCTTCCGGTAAATCCAAATCCTCCCTTGGCAGCGCCCGCGTTCATGGTGTAGGGGCCGCTGACCGGGCCGCCTTCGCCGTACGGAATCTGATTCGACTCGGATGATTCTGGTTCCGTCTTGCGTTTGGTTGCGCTTTGGACCGGTGCGGTTTTCTTGATCTTCGTGTTCTTGTCGGGAATCGGAATCGCTTCCGGTTCTTTTTCCTGCACGGTGGGCTGCGATTTCGACAGTCCCTTGGATTCCGTTGCCAGCACATTCGTTGTTTCTGTCGGATTAGCGGGCAAGGGAACCGCGCTCACGAGGGTTGCTCCCATGGCATCTCCTGTGCCGCCGCTGCCCCAGCCTGTGCCACGGATGCCTTGAATAAACGTTGCGTAGAGCACGACGACCGCGGCGAATGCCAGATGCAGGCCGAACGACCAGGCCAGCGGACGGCGCAACTGCGCGTGTTCGGAATGAATGTCGAAGCCGTCCATGTGAAAATCGTCCACGTGAAAATCGTCTACGTGAAAATCAGTGATGGCCGCTCTGCGTATCCATCGGCTGCGTAACGATGCTCACGTTGCTGATTCCTGCCTGCTTGATCGCGTCCATGACCGTGGCGAAGGCGCCAAACGGCACATCTTCGTCAGAGCGCAAGAAGATCGACTGGTGTTGCGGATCGCGAATTTTCTGGCGGAGACGCGCCCCGATCTGGTTGATGTTGATGGGATCGTTGCCCAGAAAAACTCTCTGCGATTTGTCGATGCTGATGACGAGGCGCTCTTCGGTGATCTCTTTGACGGTGCGAGTGTGCGGGACGTTGACTTCGATTCCGGACTGCAGCACGGGCGCGGTCACCATGAAAATGATGAGCAGCACGGGGACGACATCCACCAGCGGCGTGACGTTGATGTCGGCAAGCGCCGTCTGAGTGCGTCCGTTGGCGGTGGTGAAGGCCATCAGCGACGCGCCTCGGTAGCGGGTATCGCCGGCTGGCGGTCTGTTGTCTGCGTCTGTCGCTCAACCAGGTTAAGCATCTCCAGAGTGAAGTCGTCGTTGCGCGAGGCCATTTCACGAACGGAGCCGATGATGAGGTTGTACGCGATCACGGCCGGGATGGCTGCGGCCAGTCCGGCGGCGGTGGTAATCAGAGCTTCAGAAATTCCGGGAGCGACCGCGCGCAAAGTGGCCGCGCCGGCCGTACCCAGGCCGTGGAAAGCGTCGATGATTCCCCAGACCGTTCCAAACAGTCCGATGAACGGCGTTACCGCACCGGTGATCGCGAGCCACGGGACATTGCGTTCGAGGCGGGTGATTTCCTCAGAAGACGCGATCTGCATGGCGCGCTGAATGGCCACGAGGTTGTGAATGCCGCCGGTCGTTCCCATCTGGCGTTTGAACTCCGCGACCGCCCCTTCAAACACGCCCACCAGCGGGCTGGGACGGAATTGTTCGGCAACCGAGGCAATGTCCTGCAGGCGTTGCGCTTTGCGAAAAGATCGGACGAAGCGTCCGCTTTGTCCGTGTGCGCTGCGGATCAGCCGCCACTTGGAAAGAATCACGGCCCAGGAGAGTACGCTGAAGGCGAGGAGCAGGAAAAGTACGGTCTTCGCGACCGGACCGGTCTGAAGGACAAGATCAACGATTTCGCCGCCGACAAACGTCAGGACAAACGACAGCAGGACGGAAGAGAAATGCATTGGTTTAGGGAAAACCCCTAAGCAAGATTATAGATCAGGCTGGCGGCGCGGTCCGCCAAGGTATCGCATCGGTCAACGTACCGTTGAATCATTGAGGCAATGAAGGATTGAGTCATTTGATTGGAATGGCTCAATGATCCAATACCTCAAGGATTCAATATCGCTATTCTGGAATGACCGCTTCGGCGACGTTGGAGTAGGCGCTCTGTTGACCTTGCGCGTTCACCTCAGTTGCGACGTAAAAGTAGGTCGTTCCGGAGACAACCGTGTAGTCTGTGTAGTTGGTCGAAGCATCCAGCCCGGTGTTAATCATCTGGTACGGGCCGCCCTGGGCGGTGCCGCGGTAGACGTTGTATCCCACCGCTTCCCCGTCTCCGGGGTTCCAGGAAAGATAGACGTTAGGAGAGCCTGGGGCCACTCCCGTACCGGTCAGCGCTTCCGTCGTTGGTGAGTTCGCTGCGTTGCTGATGAATGCCGCTTGGCCGGAGGCCGTGCCCGTGGCGTTCGGGGTGAATTGAATCGTGACGGGGAGGCTCTGTCCGACTTCGAGAGTTGCCGGCAGATTCAGCCCGATGATGGCGAACTCCGAGTTCGTCGACTGGTCCGACCAAATGGTTACGGCAGCGTCCGAGGCCGTGAGCGTAGCCTGCAGACTGCTACTCGACCCCACCGTTACATTGCCGAAGTTGAGGGCGGCGGGACTAATTCCCAGTTGCGCGCCGTCGGCGACGCCGGTCCCCGAGATTTTCATTTCGAGAGGGGAACCCGGGGAGTTGCTGATGATTATGAGGATGGCGGAGGTCCATCTCAATTCGGTCGGCGTGAAAATGACGGGCAACTCGACGCTTGACCCGGGCTCTACATTCGCCGGTAGAGGGAATTCGCCGAAGGAGAAATATTTCCCTTGCACCGACGTGGAGGTGATGGTGAGTGTCTCGCTCCCAGTGTTCGAGAGTTGGAAAGAGTAGGTGAAAGAATCGCCGACAGGGACTTTACCGAAGGGATGCCGGCAAGGATCGCATTGCAACTGCTGGGCCTCGACACGAACTGTCATCAAGGCGCAGAACAGCAATGCGATTACGAGTGGGGGAAGGGATCGCATGACATTATCTTCGGCAAACCCGCGCCATCGCGCAAAAATCGAAGGTTCAATCGTCACAAATGGTTAGTGCAGCTTGCGATTGGCATTAGTTCAGCGCTGGACCGGCGTTAGTGCAGTGTTGGACTGGCCGTTGGTTCAGTGGCGAACGCGGGTGTGGTCTGTGCTATGCTGCGCATAAATTACAGAACGCCGCAGGTTACGATCGTCGTCAGTTAAGATCGTCGTCAGTCAGATTGCGGGGAATCTTGTGCTGGCCGAACTTCGACTCGAAAATTACGCGGTCATCGACAATGTCGCGATCGAATTCGCGCCGGGTCTGAATCTTCTGACCGGCGAGACCGGGGCGGGGAAATCCATTCTGATTGACGCCCTGGGATTACTGCTGGGTGAAAAAGCATCCTCCGATGTGATCCGTACGGGCGCTGAACGGGCGGTGGTCGCTGCCGTGTTTGAGAGCGAAGGAGCGGCGGCGCGTTCCATCACAGGGATCCTGGAAACGAACGGTTTGGACGCGGAGAATGGCTCGCTGATTCTGCGGCGCGAGATTGCTCCCGGCAGCAAGGGACGGGTTTTCATCAATAATCAGCCGGCTACCGTGGCGGTGCTGAAACAGATTGCGCCTCACCTGGCGGTGATCCACGCGCAGAATGAATCGATCGTAAACTTCGATGCCGCAGCGCGGCAGGACCTGCTCGATGCTTACGCTGGCGTCGAATTGAAGGACGTATCCAGCGCATTCGCACGCTGGAAGCAGATTCGCGGACGCATTGCCGAACTCGAACAGGACGAGCAGGATCGTATGCGGCTTCTGGATCTGTGGAATTTCCAGTGCCGTGAAATCGAAGAGGCGCGGCTGCGGGCGGGCGATCGTGCGCAGGGAGGTCCGCAAGAAGACGAGCAACTGGAGGCCGAGAAGCGCGTCTTGACCAATGCCGAGAAGATTTACGGGGCGGCCATCAATGCCTTCGACCTGCTGTATGAGGGCAACGCTTCGACTTCATCGAGCCTGCGCGCCGCACAGAAGCACATCGAGGAACTCGCTCGTTACGAGCCGAAGTTTCAGGAAGCGCTGGCGGCTTTGGAGTCGGCGCGCATCAGCGTCGAAGATGTGGGCGCGACGCTGCGCGATTATGCAGGGGGAATCCAGGCTTCGCCCGAGCGCCTCGCGGAGATTGAAGAGCGTCTGGCTGTGCTGGATCGGTTGAAGCGCAAGTACGGGCCTACGCTGGAGCAGGTCATTGCCTTTGGGGAAGATATCCAGCGAAAACTTTCAGAGATGGAGAATAAAGATCAAGTATTACTCGAACTGCGGGCTCAGCTGGCCGTGGCTGCCGAGGAATATCGCAAAGCCGCCCACAGCGTCTCGCGCAAACGTTTGGAGGCTGGACGGAAATTAGAGAAGCTGGTCGAGGCCGAGATCAACGACCTTGCCATGCGCGCGAGTTTTCGCATCGTTGTTAAGGAAGCTGTTGAAGAAGCTGTCGAAGAAGCGGAAGCGCATTGGACTTCCTCGGGCATCAACCAGGTGATCTACTGCATTACGACCAACGTGGGCGAGACCATGCGTCCACTGGAGCAGATCGCCTCGGGCGGCGAACTTTCGCGTGTCATGCTGGCGCTGAAGGCGAGTGTCGAGACGGGGATGAATCCGGCGGGGAATCCGAAAAAGAAGTCGGCGGCCGCGCAGCGCACGTTAGTCTTCGACGAGATTGATACAGGCATCGGAGGCCGCGCCGCCGAGGCTGTGGGGAAGAAATTGAAAGCGCTTTCCAAAGGCAATCAGGTGCTCTGCGTTACTCACTTGCCGCAGATCGCAACCTTTGCCGATCATCACTATGTGATTGAAAAGCGCGAAGCTGGTGGCCGCGCTAAGACTACGGTTCGGCAGATTACTGGCGAAGAACGCACTGAAGAAGTGGCTCGCATGTTGTCGGGAGCCAAGCTTACTGAGACTTCG
>Ga0116102_1001203_pt1 | contig 9931 bp, 10 predicted proteins | sample June2015DPH_4_50_FD_89822 | JGI IMG/M metagenome (GOLD analysis project Ga0116102, IMG submission 89822) | Peatland microbial communities from SPRUCE experiment site at the Marcell Experimental Forest, Minnesota, USA - June2015DPH_4_40 | ecosystem: Environmental > Terrestrial > Soil > Wetlands >... | reverse complement strand
GTCAAGGACAATATGCGACTAATGCCTTAGTATGCATGTCTACACAATTAGGGCCAAAATCACACTTAACCCTGTGAGGCAACACAAGTTATCTCAAAAACTTAGAGGTGAACATCCGTTGAGGATCGCGGATACGGGATCGTCCTCCACCACCATCACTCGATGTGCTACAAGTGCAGGAAGGTGTTTATGGGTGAATTCGCTGGCATGTTTCGTGGCCGCCCGGACACTCCGCCGGAGCTGTGTCCGCAGCGCTTGCGTCTGAGGCACGGTGAAATAAGCCGGAGCTTCCAGGCGCTGCACGTGAAGAACGACCACTTCCAACCCAAAGGTCTTAGCGATTACACCTGCCACTTGCAAGGCCGCGGCCGAATGTTCGCTGAAGTCGACGGGGCACAGAATATGTTTAGGTGCAAAGTTACTAATCGGATGTCTCCCCACCAATCCAAGTGGAAAATTGAATATCGTTAAGGCTTCACGCCGATCTTACGCAGGAAGGTCATCATCGGGCACCAGTTCGTAAAGGCCGACTGGAGCAGATTGAGTCCCACGAAAGCTGTAAAGAGATACCATTTCGGGCTCACCCAGTAACCCAAGGCCAGGGAAGCCAGAACAAACGATCCTGCAAGCATCCGTAACCATTGATTCAAATCCATGATGTTTCCTCCTCAGTGTTATGTGAAAGCGGGCAACCGTTGCTACCGCTGATCACGGCGCCACACTTTCGGCGGCAGATTTCTTCTCTTCGTTCCGCGCGTTCAGGTAAAAGAGCACCGGCACCGCCATGCGCGAAAGAAATGTCGATGCCACCTCGCCCGCCATCAAAGAAATCGCGAGCCCCTGAAAGATCGGATCAAAAAGGATGACGAAAGCCCCGGCCACCACCGCTGCCGCCGTTAACAGCATGGGCCGGAAGCGGATGGCGCCGGCGTCCACCACGGCTTCCGCCAACGCCATCCCTTGCTTGCGGCGTAGTTCGATGAAGTCCACCAGGATGATGGAATTACGCACGATGATTCCTGCCCCGGCAATGAAGCCGATGATGGTGGTCGCCGTCAGAAACGCGCCCATCAAGGCGTGCGCAGGAATGATTCCGATAAGTGTGAGCGGGATCGGAGCCATGATCACCAGGGGGATTCGGAAGGATTGGAACCACGCCACCACAATGACGTAGATCAGCACGAGGACGACGGCGAATGCAAAGCCCAGGTCGCGGAAGACTTCGTAGGTGATTTGCCACTCCCCGTCCCACTTCATGCTTACCTGGTCGGTGAGGAACGGCAGGTGCGTGGCGTAGCGCTCAATGGAGTAGCCGCCGGCGCCGTGAATCTTGTCGAGCGACTTGGAGAGGCTGAGAATCGCATACACCGGACTTTCCTCTTTCCCCGCCACGTCGCCCGTCACGTACACGACGCGCTTCAAATTCTTGTGATAGATGGAGGTTTCGAGGGCGCCGGTCTCAACATGGGTCAACTCGCCGAGAGGCACGAGCGTGCCCGAGGTGGACGCTACACGAATTTCACCGAGGCTGGCCGGGCTGCTGCGCTCGGCCCGGGGGACTTCCAGCACGATGTCGACGTCTTCTTTCTCATTGGGCTGATGAGCCAGGCCGACGACGGCGCCGCTTACGGCCAGGCGTAACGTTTGCGCGATCTGGTCAGCGGAGACGCCCGCCAGCGCCGCCTTCTCTTTATCCATCACAAAGCGGTATTGCGGCTGGGGTGCCTCCACGGTCCAATCTACGTCCACTACGCCGGGAGTTTTCTTGAATTCATCGCGAATTTGACGCGCGATATCGATCTGTTGGCGATACTCCGGACCATAGATTTCCGCCACCAGGGTCTGATACACCGGCGGCCCGGGGGGAATTTCCGCCACTTTCAGTTTGGCCCCGTATTTCTCCCCAATGGGCACAATGGCGTCTCGAACGCGCTTGGAGATGTCGTGGCTTTGCGCGGAGCGCTCTTCCTTGGGGAGCAGGTTCACCTGAATGTCCGCCTCGTTTGCTCCTTGCCGCAAGAAATAGTGACGCACCAACCCATTGAAGTTATAAGGACTGGCCGTGCCCGCATACACCTGGTAATTGACTACCTCCGGTTCCTCGGCCACGCGCCGTGCCACCTCGCGCGCCACGCGCGTTGTCCGCTCGAGCGTTGTCCCCTCCGGCATGTCGATGATCACCTGGAACTCGCTCTTGTTGTCGAAGGGAAGCATCTTGACGCGCACGATCTTGAGAAGCGGAAGTGTGAACACGGACAGAAGCAGGAGCACCACTCCCACCAGGAACACGGTACGCTTGCGCGTATCGATGAGCAACGGCATCATCAGCCGCCGGTAGAAACGGGTCGTCCAGCCTTCCTGCCCCTCTTTGCCATCCCCGTGACCGGCTTTTGCGTTCGCAAGCATGCGCAGCGCCGCCCAGGGGGAAATGATGAAGGCGATGAAAAGTGAGAACAACATGGCGAGTGACGCACCGATGGGAATGGGCCGCATGTAGGGTCCCATCAGTCCGCCGACAAACGCCATGGGCAGGATGGCAGCGATGACGGTCCAGGTGGCGAGGGTAGTGGGATTGCCAACTTCATCCACCGCCTCCACCGCGACGTCCGCCAGGGGACGCCCCTTATTTCCCGGCAAATGGAAGTGCCGGGTGATGTTCTCCACCACCACAATGGCGTCGTCCACCAGGATGCCAATGGAAAAGATCAGCGCGAAAAGGGTGACGCGGTTCAGCGTGTAGCCATAGATGAAATAGATAAACAAGGTCAGTGCCAGGGTGACTGGCACGGCAGCGAGCACCACCATCGAAGACCGCCATCCGAGTGCCAGGGCGATCAGCAGGGTTACGGACAGGGTAGCGAGCAGAAGGTGCTTCAATAATTCGTTGGATTTTTCCTGGGCTGTCGCACCGTAATTCCGCGTGACCGTCACTTCGACACCAGATGGAATCAACGTCCCTTTCAGACTTTGCACTTTTACCAGGACGTGCTCCGCCACCGCCACGGCGTTCTTGCCCTTGCGCTTGGCAATCGTGAGTGTAACCGCCTGCGACTCTCCCAGCGGACTGGCCGATTTCACCTTGGCGCCGGCGCCGTAGCCGAAGAGAACGTAGTTGGCAGGCTCCTCGGGACCATCACGAACCTCGGCCACATCGCGGAGATAGACCGGGTGGCCGGAGGAAACGCCCACCACCACGCGTCCCACGTCGTCGGCGTCACGGAGGAAGTCGCCGGTCTCCACGTCGTACTCTTGATTCGCCGCTGCGCACTCCCCGACTTGCAGGCGCTGGTTGGCTCGCTCGATGGTGCCCATCAGCGCGGCTGGCGCAACTCCAAAACCAGCCATCCGCGTGGGATTGAGCAGCACGCGAATTTGCCGGCGTTCGCCTCCGATCACCTGCGTTTGGGAAATATCATCAATGCTCTTGATCTCACGATCGACTTCGCTGGCCACCCGGCGCAGCGTGTAGCTGTCATAACGGTTGCTCCAGAAGGTGAGGGCCAGGATGGGAACGTCGTCGATTGAGCGCGGCTTGATGATGGGCTTCGATGCGCCGGGGGGAATCAGGTCGAAGTGAGAATAGAGCTTATTGTAGAGCTTGATGATGGAGTCTTCTTCTTTTTCGCCCACTTTGAAGCGAACGATGGCCATGCCGAGCCCCGGCCGCGTTGTCGAGTAGATGTACTCGACGCCGGGGATTTCCCAAATGAGCTTTTCCATCGGCGTGGTGACGCGCTGCTCCACTTCCTGCGCGGTCGAGCCCGGCATCTCCACGAAGACGTCCATCATGGGAACCACGATTTGTGGCTCTTCCTCGCGGGGCGTCTGGAGCACCGCAAATGCTCCCAGCAAGATCGAAAACACCATGATGAGCGGGGTGAGCTTGGAGTTGATGAAGTAGTGGGCGATGCGCCCGGAGAAGCCAAGCTTGCGCGTGCTCATAGTCCCTCCACGCGCGCGCCGTCACGCAGGCGATCGATCTGGGAAACGGCAACCTTTTCCCCCGCGGCGAGGCCGGAGAGAATCTCCACCTGGTTCCCAAAACTCTTTCCTGTTTTCACCAGCCGGTATTCAACTTTGCCATCCGCGCCCACGACGAAAATTCCCTGCAACTCGCCGTGGTCTACTACCGCCGAACTGGGCACCGCCAAGCCTTTAGTTTCCCCAATGGGGAAGCTTGCCTGCCCGTATTCGCCGGAGCGGCAATGGCAATCGGGGGGAAGATCGATCTTCACCAGGAACGTGTGGCTGCTCACCTCCGCGACCGGGACGACCTCGGCAACGCGCCCTTCGAATTGGCCATGCTCGGTCGAGACGGAGACGTTATCGCCGGCTTTAGCATAGGGGACATACTCCTCCGGAAGGCTTGCTTCCAGACGATATCGTGCTGTGTCCTCCACCGTCAGCACCGGCGTTCCGGGCATCACCACTGTCCCCACATCTACCGATTTCGCGGTTACGATGCCGTCAATGGGCGCAACGATGCGCGAGTAGCTGAGGTAGGTTTGTGCAGAATCCCGTTGCGAGCGGGCCTGCTGCTGGCGAGCCTTAATCTGCTCCGTTTTTGCTTCCATGGAGCGTTCGTTGGCGAGTGCCGACTGGTAGCGTGCCTCTGCTCCATCGAATTCCTGGCGGCTCAATGAGTTCTTGGCGAGCAAAGCCTTGTAGCGGTTAAGAGTTGCTTCCGCAAACTGCCGGTCGGCGGTAGCGGCCTTGAGGGCCTGATCGACTTCCGCCCCTCCCTGAATCGCTTCATTCACGCCCGCCTCGGCTCCCTGCATCTGGGCTTGGGCGTTGCGATCGTCGAGCACCGCGAGCAATTGGCCGCGCTTGACGTGGTCGCCGGCATTCACGCGGATCTCGCGGACGATGCCACCCAGTTGCGCTGCCAGGATGGCGGTGTTGGCAGAGTGGATCGTGCCTGCAGCTTGGTAAGCCTGGGGCACGGACTCCAGATGCACGGTTTCAGTTTGTACTCCGGTGACGAGCGGCCCGGGCTCTGCCGGGTGTCTTCCCTTGGAGCCGCAAGCGGCAAGAAACCCCGCCGCAGTGGCGATGAGGAGTAAGGAACGGATTCTCTTTCGATGCATAGGTATTTCGTCCTTTGTAGACTGGAACGTACGCCCTATTGGGTGACAGCCCGTGAATCGGGTGCAAGCTCGCCTGTAGCCAATTCCAACGCTGCGTAGCTGAGGCGATAATCGAACAACGCGTTCAAATAATTCTTCTGGGCCCTGGTGTGCGCGGTTTCGACTTGCAACAAGTCCGTGATGGTTGCCAAGCTCGTTTCATAGCGATTCTGGATGATGCGCAAGCTTTCCTCGGATTCCGACTGCGCCTGGCGTAAAACTTCCACGCGCTGCTGCGCGGTTGTCAAGTTCAGGTAGGCCTCACGCACCTGAAGCTTGACGGCGGCGGCCATTTGCTCCGCCTGCGCCTGTGCCTGGCTCTGCCGATAATGGGCGGCCGCCAGGCGAGCCCGATTCGCTCCGCCATCGAAAACATTGATGTTCAGGCTGACGCCGGCCGTCCAGTTGTTGCCACCCCGCGTGAGAAATGTCTGGTTATCCTCTTCCCACGAGCTAAACACGTTTACCTTGGGCAGAAACTCAGCGCGGGCCATGCGTTGGCCGTTGGCGGCGCGCTCAACTCCCAAGTCGGCTTCGCGAAGATCGGGCCGGCTCTTGAGTGCAAGTTGTTGGCGCTCTGCCAGCGCGCCGGCTTCAAAGTTGGATTCCTTGAGCCCCGACTCAATGGTGGTAGTGGAGTCTTCAGGTAACCCCATGGCCACGTTGAGCGCGGCGTGAGCGAGGTCAACGGCGTTCTGCGCTTGTAATAAGTCCTCCTGGGCCTGGGCCAGTTGCACCTGCGCACTCAGGAGGTCGGAAGGCACCGCTTGGCCTTCCTCCTGCCGCGACTGGGCGCGATGGAGGTCCGACTGCGCTGACTTCACCCCCGCTTCTGCCACGCGTGCGTTCTCACGGGCCAGGAGTTCATCCGTGTAGGCTTTCACGACATTGAAAATCACTTCCTGCCGCGTGCGCCGGCCATTTTCACCGGCCCCTTGTGCGCTCAGCTTTGCGTCCTTGATTCGGCGGCCGGTCTGGCCGGCATCGTACAAGGGCAGGGCAGCGGTGAACTGCGTGCGGAAAATATCGAGGGGCGGTGGCGTATTGAGAAAGTTCAGACCAAAATCGCCCGCCGTAAATTGCCGCTCGGTCAGCAATCCGCCGAAAACGTAAACGGGATTGTTGCCCCGCGTGAATCCTTCGGAAAAATCCACCCGCGGCAACCGCGCTGCCTTGGCCTCGGCAATTCCCTCATGCACTGCCTGGGCATAGGCAACAGCAGCTTGCACCGTCGGGTTCTTCTCCAATGCCATGCGGACAGCCTCTGGGAGCGTCAAGTTCTGTGGCGTCGGCGCAGGTGACTGGGCGCTGGCCAGGAGGGAAGAGCAAATGATTGCCATGAACGTTCGAGTCAAATTCGTGCGTGCCATCAGGCTGCCTCAAGTTGGTTTTCCGGGCTTTCTTCCGGGAGGATTTCAAACGAGGTTTCGAGTTTGGCAGTCTTGGCAATCATGGCGCCGACCGCGCAATACTTCGTTTCCGACAAGTGGATGGCCGCTTTCACCGCCTCCAGATCGATGTGACCGTGGATCTTGTGCTTGATTTCGACGCGGGTGAAATAGGCGGGCGGTTCGGCGTTCTGGTCCGCGCGTAACTCGATTTCGTAACCGGTTACCTTCTGCCGTTTCTTCCGCAGAATGCCAATTACGTCGAAGGCTGTGCAGCCTCCCAAAGCCAGCAGCGCGAGTTCGATCGGTTTGGGGCCACTGTGGCCGTCCGCGTCGTCTACGACGAGCGTATGGCCCGTGCCCGATTGCGCCACAAACTGGCGACCGGTGCCTTCGACAGTAGTTAGACGTAATTTGCCTTCAATCATGGGTCACCTCAATTTTCTGTGTTGCTCTGTTCGCCGCAATCCGACGCGAAAGGAGGAAGCCAGTCTTCTGGCGGCATGGCAAGCAAAGTTTCAAACTCCCTCATGGCTTGCTCAAAAATCTCGGCCACATCGTGGGCATTGCGGTTGGACACCTGCCAGTAATCCCAACCCGCGGCCAGACGTGAGCAGTCCGGACAAACCGTGAAGTATCGATCAAGGACCGCTGGCCGGTATTGGGCAAAACGCTCCTTGAAGCATGCAAAAAACTGGGCGTCCAACAAGAAGCGCTCGTCAAGCTCAGTCTTCAGTGACAGAGAAGCCTCCGCAAAGGCGCTGCGCGAAAGAACCATTTGCACGATGGTGCGCAGCAGGTTAATACTCTCCGGGAACCGGCCATCATTAACCCGGAGGCTGTCCTCAAGATGTTCGACTTTCCACCCCGATGCTCGGAGGGAGGCGGAGACCTCCCGCGCAAAAATCTCGGTGTCCACTATCGCGAAAGCATGGCGGGTGCTCCGCTCGACCTGCTCCCCGAGCTGGCCCGCCCAGTCACGCAGACTCTCAATCTCCGCCAGCCCATAAGCGTCTTTCTGGATCAGGTAAACCGCGCGCGTGCGGGCGAGATGGGGGATGAAGGGTTTGACCGACCGAAAATCCTCAGGGTCACATGCGACATGACATTGTGTCCGGTCCGCGGCCTCGCGCACCACGGCGTAGTAGCCTTCTTCAACTCTTTCTACGCGCGTGGTAGGGGAAGAATCGACGGCGTCGAGCAGCCGCAACCAGATTTCTTGAACTCGCGAGTTCACTTGCATTTCCCTCACCTCATATCCATAAATGCAATTTGCAGGGAGAGGTGACAGAAAAATTTGGGGAGCATATAAGGGGTGCCCGGCAAACCGCCTGCGGAAGAAATGGGGGGCAGTCACCGTGCAGCCGAGTCGCCGGACTCGCATTGATTTCATGGGAGCCATGGCGATGATAGTGCGAGGTGTTGGCGGCGGGTTCGCATTCCCAGTTTGGAAGTGCGATACTACAAATACCTTGTGATTTCCGTGAGTTTCCTTGGGGGAATGGACTGGGTGAATACTCAAATCGAAGAAGCACTCAAGAGTTTGCAATCCGGGAACCGCCAGGATGCAGAGCGTGCGCTCGAAACCCTGCAAGGGGTCGTTTACGGATTTGGAATGAAGGTTTGTGGAAGCCACGAGGATGCTCAGGACACCGCCCAGGAAACACTCATCCGTTTGGCAAGACAGCTCCGAGAGTTTCCTGACGCGCGGGCGCTGTCGGTTTGGCTTTACAAAGTGGCCAAAACCCAGTGCTTGATGAGTCGCCGGAAGAGCAAGTTTGCCCCTGCGCAAATGCTCTCGCTGGATGACTTGATGCCAAAGGAATCCGACCTATCACCTGCCGAGACAAAATCCTGGCAGGTTACGCCGGAAGAGACCGTCCTAAGGCTGGAATTGCGAAGCAGGCTGGAAGACGCCATCTTGGCCCTCCCCAAGCATTACCGTCTGGTCTTGATCCTTCGCGATATGGAACAACTAGATACCCGGGAAGTGGCTGAAGTGATGGGCATTTCCGAACAAACGACGAAGAAGCGCCTTCAACGGGCGCGCGTCTTCGTTCGCAATGCGCTGGCTGGTTATGCCCGGCATCTCAATGAAAGGAAGAGTAAAAGCCATGCCTGACCGGCGTTGCAAACGCATCTTCGCCATGCTCTCAGACTACCTGAACGCCGAACTTCCGGTGAAGAATTGCCGCGAGGTGGAGCGCCACCTGAAAGGCTGCGAGCCCTGCATCGCCTACCTCGAAAGCCTGAAAAACACGGTAGAGGCGTGCCGCCGATATCAAGTGCGCAAGATCCCTGCTCCCTCAAAGAAAGTGCGGGAAGCTCTGTTGTTGGCTCTTCGGTGAGCTTTCTGCACGCTTGCGTAAATGCGTGCCAGAACCTGGCCGCATAGCTTGGTTCGCCGCTGCTGGCGCGGCAGTTGCAATCCCGACTTAGGATTCGGCCTGATAAGTCGCTATCTCGGAAAGCGGCACCTTCGAATCGCTACCCTCGATTGCTGTTTAACAGCCCTTCACACCATTTAACCAAGGACGCCGTAGTGTTCAAAACATTGAGTGGGCGATCGGAGTTGTTCGCATCCCAACATCCCTTCCCGATCTACTGCGGCGTCTCGCTTGCCGCCGGAGGCGTAGCGGTCTGTTGATACATCGCGCTGAGTTCCTGCCTGAGTTGCATCAACTGCTGGAGCTCCTCAAGGCTCGGCGTTGTGGCGACTCTCGACCCTGCGGGAACGGGTGCGACCGCCTGTTTGCTTCCTGCGTCACGGCCTGTGGAGCCGGTCCCCAGCACTATGTAGAACCTAGTGTTGCCAGGGACGGTCACCTCGATGTTTTGATTGAACGCCAACTCGTTCAACTCCTCATCGCCTGCGACCCCGACGTTGTTGGCAACCCGTTCCCGCAGTAACGCACTCTCAGAGAGCGGACCGTAGAATCCACTGCTGCCCCCATTTCCGATCAGGTAAGAGGCGACAGTTCCAAGACCGGTGAATGTCCGCACCAGGAATTTGGTCCCTGTTTTCTTTCCGGATACGGATCCCTTAAGCGGCCGAAACGCCAGGTCCATGGCTACCCCATCCATCCTCTGCGTGGTTCCATCCGGCATTTCCAGCCTGTCGAACCGGATATCGACGTTCGCCGAACGGTCTGCTTGATGCAACTGGCCGATCGCTCTTGCTCCCGCCGGCACCACGATCTCACCTTCACGTTCGAAGTTGTATTCGATCACCGCAACAACCGGTTCTTTCACCCCCGTACTGACCGCCGATTCCAACCGCGCTACGAGGCGGGTGCCGGGAGGCAGCAAAGTGATGAAATCGCTCTGTTCGAGGACGGCCGACCTCATCGGGGCGCCTCCGGCAGCACCAGTCTCTGCCCCCCGCACAAACACCAGCGATGGCTTACGGAGAGC
>Ga0116102_1001201_pt1 | contig 9939 bp, 18 predicted proteins | sample June2015DPH_4_50_FD_89822 | JGI IMG/M metagenome (GOLD analysis project Ga0116102, IMG submission 89822) | Peatland microbial communities from SPRUCE experiment site at the Marcell Experimental Forest, Minnesota, USA - June2015DPH_4_40 | ecosystem: Environmental > Terrestrial > Soil > Wetlands >... | reverse complement strand
TTCGGTCTTGGCCTTCTCATGCTCCAGGAAGGCGGCGCGGGTCGAGCGGAACACACCGGCGAACTCCGCCCAGGAGTTGGAGGCGCTCATATCGACGATCCGCACCGCCTCGATCCGCGGCCGTGGTGGCTCGACGCCAAATAGGTGAGGGGGCTCGCCGTTCTCGACGCAACGCCAGAATTTCTTTTCCGCGGTCAATAGGAGATGCTGGTAGAGGGGGTCGGCGGGAATGCCGATCTCGACCCATTTGCCTCCCCCGGTGATGATCGAGAGCACCGACAGCTTGGCATTGGTGACCCACATATTGTGCTGCAGCTGGGGCATGTACTTTTCGGCCGCCCCCTCTTCGGTGAACGACCACGGCAGCATGAACTTGGCCTCGAACACCGCCCCGGTGGCTTCGACCATGCCGTCGAGGGTGGCCGCCATATAGCGGACGACGGGATGCCGGATCCGACGCTGGACGTCGGTGAGCACCTGGCCGGTGTTGCGCTCGAACCAGTGGCGGTTGAGGGCTTCGGTGGCCACCCCGAGCTGGACGATGAGGTTGCAGGACAGGTCTTCCGGCTCGATTTCACCCCGTTTCTCGCACCAGAGGCGCAGCAGGGCCGCCTCATCACCGCCCATGATGGTCCGGGCGTCCGAGCCGCCGATGAACTCACGTCGATCAACGTATTTGAGAAGCGCCGGTATATTTGCGGTCATCTGCGGGGCTCCTGTCATGGAAATCTCTCTCGTTTTGGGTTAGCTCTCTCGATCTCTTCTTCCCGGGGACATGATCCAAAAGGGATCATATTCGATGATCCAATTTGGATCAAGAAGAAATTCGGCTGGATGACGATCGAACAGCTCCGCGCTGCGCGTGGCCTTCTAGGCTGGTCTCAGTCGGAGCTTGCCGAGCGCGCTAGGCTATCCCTCCCGACCGTCAAGCGACTTGAAGGCGGATTTGGCCCGCGGGTTTCGGATGAAGCCCGTGCGAAGCTGCAACAAGCAATTGAGGCCGCCGGCATCGAATTCATCGCCGAAAATGGGGGAGGGCTAGGCGTACGTTTTCGGAAGTCCCGTAAACGCAAATAGCCGCGGCCTGAATTGCGCGAACCATTGGCGGTTGAGGGGTTCGGTGGCCACCCCCGAGCTGGACGACGAGGTTGCCGGAGAGGTCCGCGGGCTCGACCTCGCCTCTCTTTCCCGCCACAGGTGCACCAGCGCGCTTTCGTCATCGCCCATGATGGTCCGGGCGTCCGAACCGCCGATGAAGCTGCGCCTATTTGCTAAATCGGCTATCATTTCGTTGTGCACGTTCATCGTTGTTTTCTCCAGAGTCAGGCAAGCAACCCACACAAGTCGTCGCTATGTACCGAAATCATTACGTTGTAACGATACGATGCAGAATCGTATATTGCAACTGAAATCGGAACGCTGATATGATTTTTTTACCCGTTCAATGTCGCATGGCCCGTGCGGCGCTGGGTTTGGGCGTTCGGGAGCTCGCAGCAGCGGCCAAAGTATCAATCGACACGGTCGCCAGGTTTGAACGGGGAGAGGAATTGAAGGAACGGACGATTGACGCGCTACAGCGGGCACTAGAGGTCGCGGGCGTGGAGTTCACCAATGGTGAGCAGCCTGGTGTCCGCCTCACCGAGGTCGCTGCAGCGCACTCCACTAAGGCCGCCAGCGCGTCAAATCCGACAGTTACCGCGAAGGCAGCCGGCCGCAAAACCGCCAAGGCGACCGAGAAGAAGCGATAGGTACGGCATGTGCCCCGGGCGGTCCTTAGGCGGTGGTTTGAGTCGGCATCGAGTTCATCGAAGAGAACGAGACAGGCGAAATGCGCTGTCACCGCATAAACCAGCGGGATATTGATTGACAGGCGGGTAACACTTGTGTTACCCGTATTCATGCTCGAAATCCGTTATTTCGTGACCGCGGATGGCCACCAACCATTCGCTGAATGGTTTGCGGATTTGGACCCGGTATCGCGCGCCAAGGTTGCCCGCGTTATCACTCGGATGGAGCAAGGCAATCTCGCCAACGTAAAATCCGTCGGCCAGGGGGTGCTGGAATACAAGATCGATTTCGGGTCGGGATACCGGGTCTATTTCGCGCGCGACGGAGAGACATTACTCATCTTGCTGACGGGCGGAACGAAGAAGCGGCAGCAGCGCGACATCAACGCGGCGATCACCTATTGGCAAGACTACAAACGAGGCAAGCGCGGCATACGCTGAAGGGAAAGATGAAGATGGCAAGAACCAAAAGCTTCAAGGAACTGGTGCAGCACCACGTCAAGGGCGACGCGAAATTCGCCGAGGCGCTTCTGCGCGAGGGCGTCGACGCGATGCTCTCCGGCGACGTCGAGACCGGCAAGACAATCCTACGCGACTATATCAAGGCGACCGTCGGCTTTGAAAAGCTCGGGGCAGCAACGGGCGCGCCGCCGAAGAGTCTGATTCGCATGTTTGGTCCGCGCGGCAACCCGCAGGCCAAGAACCTCTTCAGCGTAATCGGCTATCTGCAAAAGCAAGCGGGGCTGCATCTTCACGTGACGCGAGGCTAGCGATCTTCGGCCTTTTTTCGTCTGGGGCATCCCGCTCAAAGTCCCGTCGCTGGAAAATAGTCCATGCGATAGCAACCTTCAATCGGCGCGACTTTAGCCCAGCGATTGATAAGTTCGGAATTGAAGTCCTTTCGCCCGGAGCGGCGCTCGAACTTTTAGGAGGTCCATGATGCGAAAGAGCAACTTTGCGCTACGGCTTCAACCTTCGCTTTTCGAAGAAGCCAGGAAGCTGGCCGAATCGGAAGGCGTTGCGCTTAATCAGCTCATCAACGTAGCGGTTGCCGAGAAGCTCTCTGCGCTCCGGACAGAGGACTATTTCCACCGCCGTGCGGCGCGCGCGAATCTCCCGAAGGCGCTAAGAATCCTCAAGGGTCCGGCGCCGGTAACCCGCCGATGAAAGGTGATGAACTACGGACGAAGCGGGGGCGGCGAAGCAACTCGACGATCTGCGAGTACCGCCTGGCAATCGTTTGGAGGCTCTGCACGGCGACCGCGAGGGTCAAAGCAGCATTCGGATTAACGATCAGTGGCGGATCTGTTTTGTGTGGCGCGATGGCGAAACCTGGGACGTTGAGATCGTCGACTATCATTGAGGAGCGACGCCATGAGCATCAAGCGTGACGATATCGACAATCGGAAGGTGGACTTCTCGAACATCCTGTCCGGCCGTCGGTTGCCGCCCGTGCACCCCGGCGAAATTCTTCGCGACGAGTTCCTAACGCCGATGAAGATCAGCGTTTACGAACTTGCCAATGCGATCAAAGTACCCCGCACACGCGCCAATGACATCGTGCTTGGCCGCCGGGCGATCACGATCGATACCGCGATTCGCCTCGGGCGATACTTCGGCACATCATCGGAGTTCTGGATCAATCTTCAGACGCGTTATGATCTGGATTTAGCCGACCGCACCGTGCGGCGTCGGATCGAGCAGGAAATCTCACCCCGCGCGGCTTGATCGAAACTGGCGGGCGCACGCCCGTCACCTGGGCGACGAATTTGGGGATGGCCTGTTGGGCAAAAATCCCCATTAAGCCGACACTAACAATTCTGGCAGATCCTGTGAGGTTAGATGGACTCACCGGAGACAACAATGCTGACCGTCCGCGAGCTATTCCTAAAAGCCTTGTCCATGAAACTTCAAGGCGCAGGTTGGCCTCAGATTCGGGACACACTGATAGGCCTAGGCCGCGACATTGGGGTCAGAAAGATTGGAACCGATTTTGTTGAGTTCCAATCAGGTCAAAGAATTTGGTTCGATGGCAAGTACCACCTCACCGCGCTGTGGCAAGGTTGGTCCTCAATGAGGTCATTGACGCCTGAGGAAGAAAACGCGGGGGAATAATCTTAGCCCGCCGCCTCCAACCGCCTTGGATCACGACGCGAGCAGCCAAGTGCTCGGTTTCCTAGTTCGGGAAGTAGTTTGGTCGATGTGCGGTCTGAGCCGGCGGGCGCGGCTCAGTGGCGATGGTTTTCCCGCAGGGATCAAACCATCCCTCTTCATCCACTGCGGCGACGAGGGTGTCGAAGGCCCATTGGATGTCGATCAGCCGTCCCGTCTGTGATGCGGTCAAAAGTGCGTGCCCGGCCCTCAACCAGTGGGGACGTCTCAAAAACCCCTGCGGCAATTCTAGGAAGCCCCCCTTGGCATCGATCAGGCTAAACATCTGCGGCATCGACCCGCGTTTAGGCGTGATCGGGTACTTAAAACATTTGTGCCAATAATCCATGTGCCACTCATTGGACTATCGACGCAGATTAGCCTCCTTGTTTCCGCGATCTATAGTCTGAGGGGTTTATCCACAGCGCCTTTGTGCAAAACAGTGCCCCTGCCCGCGAGCCGCCGCTTCCCGCCCGCCGCCTTGGAGCGTCGATGAGCATGCGGAGTCGTTCACCCGCGACACGACCTCCTCCGCCGACGCTGCTCCATGTCTCGCTTACGAGGTCCGGAGGCGCCAGCGCGGGTCATCGAGGCTGCTGGGATCGAATTCGTCGAGGAAAATGGTGGTGGATTAAGTGTGCGCTTTCGCAAGCGCTTCGTGGATACCGCCGACCACCTCCCTAGCTCCGCATTGACAATCTCTTTTCAAGCGGCTCGAAGCGACTTAATGCGTTTTACATCTTCAGGTTTGAGATTCCGCTGTGCCATTTTCAGGTCGTAATGAGCCTGAAGATTCATCCAGAATTCTGGGCTATTGCCGAAGTACAAGCCCAGCCGAAGTGCCGTGTCAGCCGTGATGCGCCTTCTATTATTGATAATCTCGGCGATACGGTTTGGCGAGATCCCGATGGCCTTCGCGAGCTGGCTCTGCGATAACCCATATTCAGCTAGAAATTCTTCCTTCAACATTTCACCAGGCGTGACTGGTGCAAACTCGTTTCTTGCCATCGTCCTCTTCCCTCAATGATAGTCCACGATCTTTGCCCTGCGGCTCCAGCCATCTCTCCTTGACGAGGCGCGCAAGCTGGCTGAGGCGGAGGGCGTGGCTCTCAATCAGCTTATCAACGTGGCGGTCGCGGAGAAGGTCTCGGCGCTGCGAACAGAGAGCTACATCGCCGCCCGTGCGGCCCGCGCCAACGTCCCTAAGGCGCTTACCATTTTAAAGCGGGCTGGCGTCGGGCGCCGACCGGGGAAGGGCGACGAGATGCCCCGATCCTCACGCAAGCAGCGGCCGGCGTAACTGCCAACACTGTTGCGCGTGTCGAAATGGGGGAGATGCAAAGCAATCGACAATGGATAGGCTGCAGTGAGATGGCCGGCGTCGAGTTCACCAATGGTGATCAGCCTGAGCGGAGCGCGTCGAGTTCCCCGACAACAAGGGCGCCAAAAGTCCCGTAGGTCGTACATCGCGGAGGTTTTGGACGAGGAGGAAAAACAACTTGAGTCAGAACCAGAGCTATCGCAGGACACGAGCCTCGTGCGAGTCACAATTTTAAGCGGCAACTTCTATGGAAACGCAATCCATAATTGCAGCTCTGCGAAAAGCTCTTACCACTACTTTCAGGTTCTTGCGCACTACTTTTGCGGAGGGGGTGCCACCTCGTTAATTCGGCGTAGATGCGCCTGCGAATATCGGCACAAGGCTTGCTTCAATAACTGGTTGCAGCCGCCCGTGCGCGATGGACCTCACGATGATGACCCCGGCACAGCGGCACCGTGAATTCGTCGCTGACCTTGCGCCCGAGGGCAGGATGTTGCGCAAATCGCAGGTGATGAGCGTCCGAGGGGCGAGCCACAGCGATCGTCCGTGGAACACGATAGTGTCCAGGACGAGCCGTGATGCGGCAAGGAGAGGCGGTTTTCGTCGACAGCGGCGCGTGGATCGCTCTTGCGCTGTCACGAGATCCGCTCCATACGCAAGCGCGAGAGCAATGGGAGCTGCTGCAAAGAGCAGGCGCCAAGCTTCACACCTCCGTTGCCGTTATCATTGAGACATTCACATTTATCGATCGCAATGCCAATCGGGACGTGGCGCTGATGTGGAAAGACCGCATCTATGAGCCCGGCACCGTAAAGGATGGAACCGCCAAAGACGGCTGTCGCGCGGCGTTGTTTGTCGCAGAAGTCAGGTGCGGGAGTGCAATCAAGTCAAGGCCCGCTGAAGTTGAAGCGCAAGACGAACCCGCTGGTAACGGTCTGCACGTCCTTGTTCAACTGAATTGATGCGCCTGTCGAATGCCCCGTGGTCGTGAGTAGCGGAAGAGTAGCCTCACCGTTTTCGACGTACCGGTATTCGATCCGCCAGAACAGTCCCTTTAATGGAATTATATCCCCTAGGGCGTATTCGGTGCCGGCGCCGAGAAAGCAACAGGCTCCAAAATTCGTGTGGGCCGGATAATAATAAGGGGTAGAGGGAAAATTTATCTGGTCGAAGTGCGTGGGGGCGTAGCCGGCGTTGATGTAGGCCAGCAACTTGGGGGTGACGAGATAACCGAGCCGGGCTCCGACGGCCCAAACTTCTGTCCCGGTTTCTTTAGCTGTGTAGCCCAAGAACGGGTCCCTGAAGTAGCCCGACAGATTCATGAAGTCGTAATCGGCGAGGACGCCGATCACCACGCGCGAGCCGACCTGGTAGTCGCAACCGACGCCCACCGTGCCGAGCCAGCCTTCGCCACCGGTGGCGCCGGTCGCCATCGATGAGGACCACCTATATTCGTCCTGCTCAAACATGCCGTAGCCAGCGCCGCCGTTGATGTAACAGCCGGTCCACGTGTAAACCGGCGGGGGTGGCGCCGACGCCCGAACGGCCGGCGCGTCTGTCGCAGGTAAATCGGCCGCGAAGGCTGATCCGGATGGAGACCCGTCGACGTTAAAGCGCCAGACCAGCCCGGTGGTAAAGGTCTGTACGTCCTTCTGCATGTGCTCGCCACAGGCGGCGGCGCCGATGCCAGTGCACGTCAGCGTTAGCGGCGCTCCCGTGGAGGTCAGAATAGGAAGATCGGCACTGTTGTACACGGCGTAGCGATAGTCGAACCGCCAGAACAGGCCATGGACTGGAATAATATCCCATAGCGCGTACTCCGTGCCGCCGCCAATGAACCAGCCGCCATCGGTATGCGCTGGGATGAAACAAGGGCCGGCACCGCAAGCGGCTGGCGCAATTATTTGACCGAAGCGCGCCTGGGTGTAGCCGGCGTTGATGTAGGCCAGTAACTTGGGGGTGACGAGATAACCGACCCGGCCGCCAACGGCCCACGCGCTCTGCTCTGATTCGGCGCCTAGCCAGCGCCAATACGGCTCCTGGAAAGAGCCGCCGTAGACGACGCTCATGAGGTTGTAATCGCCGAAGGCGCCGATCAGCCAGCGCGAGCCGGCCTGATAGTCGCAGCCGGCGCCAACGGTGCCAACCCAGCCTTCGGCGCCGGTGCTGACCGTCGGGGTTAATTGCGTCAGCGGCGTAAGTTCTTCGCCGTAATGGTCCTGCTTCCACATGCCGTAGCCAGCGCCGCCGTTGATGTAACAGCCGGTCCACGTGTAAACCGGCGGGGGTGGCACCGACGCCCCAACGGCCGGCGCGGGTAGATCGGCCGCGAACGCTGATCCGGATGCCAGGACCAATCCAATCGAAGAAGCAATTAGAAGTCCTTTCATAAGCTGCCTGCAAGCGGACGCTACTGACGGGCAATGAGCGCGATGGACATTGTATTAAGCCGGGATTCCCCGGATGGCTCCTGAACTGGTGTGAATATTTGCTCTTTTCCGGCTTCCCTGCAACATGGACGTGAAGTGTGAATGGCTACCGGCATCTTGGGCAGCCCGAACGTTGGTCGAGGGGCTGATCTGCCCTTTTTCCCTGGCATATGGACGCACTCTCCTGTCGGGTGCTCTCGAAAGCGTTAAGGGTCGGCGTCTCACGCGGGCGCTGGTGGTGGCTGCGGCCGTAGTTCCGCAATCAGCCGCAAAATCTCTTGGAACATCTGCCGTGGGATGGCGACCTCGGCCATCTGAAATGCGACGTAGCGACCGTGGCTCACCACCTTCGCACCGATCTTGATCAGCTTCTCCTTTAGGCTCGTCAGCGACCAGTTTTTGATCGGTTCGGGCGTCGCCAGCGTGCGCAAGAAATTGCCGAGATTGTAGGCCAGCGCATGAAGCTGGAGCCGGACGGCGTTGGCGGCGAACGTCCGGCACGACAGCCGCGTCCACTTGATCGCGCCCTCGCCTTCTTTGATCCGCTGCTCGCACGTCCCGCGCTTGTTGTAGAAGGCAACGACCCGCTCGACCGGGCGCGACAGGTTGGTGACAATGAAGCCGACGCGCGGATAAAGCTCGCCGGGATGCCACTCGTCTTTGGCGATCACCCGGCGGGGCTTGGTCCAGCTTCCAGCCTGATAGGTGAAATTGGCATGGAACCGACGCACTTCGTTCGGGGGGCGGCCGACCGGGCGGTGAGCAGGTAGCCGATCCTGTCCTGTAGCACTCGGTTGGCCGCCAGCCGGATCGCATACTTGATCCGCTCGCCTTCCAAGAACTCGTAGACCTCAGGGCTCGCGAAGCCGGCGTCGGCGCGGAAATAGATGCGCGAGACATTGCCCTGATAGCGCGCGACAAAGGGGAGCGCGTACGGTTGGCCTCAATCTGCCTGAAGGACGTCATCCGGACCCAGCCGCGATAATTGGGTTCGTTCGTATTTTTGGCCTCGGTGGCCAATCGGTCGATCAAGCTGGCGCTTTTTGACCGGTCCGAAAGCGGCTACAGAGGTCGCGTCTTCGAGCCTCGTGTTGTCCGAAGCCGTCGGCAGCGGATGGGTCTGAAGCCACAGCGCGCGGGCGGGAGCGGTCGGATCGATGCCGGTCTTGGTCCACGAAGCGGCTTCATCGCCACAGCGATGGACCTCGCGGTGGTGGCCCCGGCACAGCGGCACGGTGAACTCATCGCTCACTTTTCGCGGTGCTGTGCGAACCGCAGATGATGGGCATCGGTCGACGGAAGCGATGCTTGGCTGCCTCATCCGCTTCGAGGGATCGAAGCTGCTTGCGCCGGATTTGGATCGCTGCTACTTCGAGTTGGCATCTGGCGAATATCCGGTTATATAACCGGAAAACCATTTAACGGGAGAGATGCACCCATGGCCAGCAAAGCCCAACGAAAAGCTACTAAAATGCATCGGCGTCGCGCCGCAGCACGTGGGTTCGTGCGGCTCGAGGTTCAGGCCGCCAGAAGGGATGCCGATCTTATCCGAGCGTTAGTCGAGACCCTGCGCAATGAATCCGAAAAAGCGAAGGTTCTGCGATCGACGCTGGTGAAAGCTCTAGTCCATTCCGAGATCAAGACCGCTTTCGACGTGTTTGGTTCCGATCTTCCTGACGAGGTCTTCGCCGACGTATTCGAGCAACCGCGTCAACGGCAGTGGCGCGAGATCAATCTGTGAAGTTCTTGCTCGACACTAACGTCATTTCCGAGATTCGGAAGCGCGATCGGGCTGACGCGAGCGTTGCCCGTTGGGTTGCTCGAACCCCAGTAACGGAGATCGGGACCAGTGTGGTTGTCCTTGCCGAAATACGTCGCGGCATCGAACTAAAACGACGGGCCGATCCGGAACAAGCCGCAGCACTCGACCGATGGTTCGCGCAAATGCGGAGCAGGCTTGGAGATCGCGTGCTTCCTATCGACGAGTCGATTGCGGAGGTCTGGGCGCGGCTCAACGTTCCCGACCCGTTGCCGCTTATCGACGGGCTGCTGGCAGCGACAGCCAAAGTATACGGACTGACGCTTGTCACCCGTAACGTCGCCGACATTTCGCGAACTGGCGTGTCGCTGCTCAATCGTGTGCTGCAGAGGCAGCAAGAAAGGAGGAAGGATACGAGCCGTAAAGCTACGTGAAAGATGAGGGCGGGCCCCTCGGGATCGGCTATCAGGAGCAGGTCCCAAACCACTCCAG
>Ga0116102_1001196_pt1 | contig 9960 bp, 8 predicted proteins | sample June2015DPH_4_50_FD_89822 | JGI IMG/M metagenome (GOLD analysis project Ga0116102, IMG submission 89822) | Peatland microbial communities from SPRUCE experiment site at the Marcell Experimental Forest, Minnesota, USA - June2015DPH_4_40 | ecosystem: Environmental > Terrestrial > Soil > Wetlands >... | reverse complement strand
TGCCAATTGGTGCTGCCCGCAGTTGCCTCGACCGGCTCTCCAACCGCCTCACCAAGATCGCCGCCGAAGCGCGCAAACTCCGCACATCCTGAGAACGGGCAGAGATTGGCCGGTTATGTCGCCTAGCGTTCACCTATTTCTTGCGAGGAAAGCCCAACCCACCGCGAAAGCCGGATCTGGAACGAAAAGCGCCCTTCCACACCCGAATCTCACCGGCTGCAACCTGCAGTGAGACGAGCAAATAGATTCTTCCCTGAAAGACCGAGGAGTACGTTCTATGTGTGCGAAACCCCCGCCAAAGCGGACCCCGCATGACTAACTCCACAGGGACGAACCGAGGGGCACCGGCAAATTCCCTGCACACAGGAACAACATTCCATTCGCTCGCGGCTGACATCCATCACCCCTGTCGGCAAAGTTATTTTCCACAGTTTTGTTCATAACCCTGTGGAAAAGGGGCTCAATGTTACTGGAAGGTTAAGTATTGAAAGAGCCATCACCTCTTTGCCCTGACCTGGTGCATTTCCAAACCTGCTCGGGCAAACTCCGACAATTCTAACGTCACTTGTTATGTAGGCGGTATCATCACTGCGGTTCGTCGTTAAAATCTCTTCAAACCTTGTTGACCAAGCGTACGGTGATGGTTACGAGCCGAGTTGCAGTTTCCCAAAGAATGGGCGGAGCTACAAGGGCCCAGTGCCGGCGCCTTCTCCTCACCCTGCTTGGTTACCGGAATCCGAACCAGCCCAAGGTGGGCGAGTTGAAGGGTGGGCGACCACCTGTCCGCAATCACAGGATTTGGTGAACGGAGAGATCCGGGCCGCCACATGTGCGGTTAGCCCACACACATACGGCGATGTATGCACCCGCGGTTTAGGGGGGAGATTAAGGCAATCAACACTTCCCCATCACTCTACGCGCAACGCCTGCATGGGGTCGAGTTTGGAGGCGCGCGTGGCTGGCAGCCACACGGCGAGCAGCGCTACGGCGGAAAGGATGAGCGGCGCAGCGATGAACACCGCCGGATCCCAGGGCTTGACGCCGAAGAGGATGCTGGCAATGAGCCGCGTCAGTCCGAAGGCTGCGGCGATGCCCACCGCCACGCCAACCAGAGTCAGCCTTATGCCCTGCCCCACCACGAGCTTGCGGATGGCGGATGGGTCCGCGCCCAGGGCCATGCGGACGCCCATTTCCTGGGTGCGCTGCTGGACGGAATAGGCCATCAGACCGTAGATGCCGATGGCGGCCAGGACCAACGCGACCGCGCCGAAGATGGTGAGCAGCAACATGTTGAAGCTCTGGCGGGCCGTGGAACGCCCTATCACTTCCTCCATGGTGCGGAGATGCGCCACCGGAAGGCCTCCGCTCGCGAGGCGCAACTGCTCGGCGACGGCAGCAAAGGCCTGATGGGGGTCGCCGCGGGTGCGCGCCACCCAAATCATCGCGGAGGTGTCGGAGTATGCCGCGGCATACCAGTCCACCACCTGCGCCGTAGGAACCATCATCATGGGATCGGGAGGGTGGCCGAGGCCGTTGTTGTGGGTGTCGCCCAACACTCCAATGATGGTCCGCTGCGGCTCGTTGGTCTGCACCCCCATACCCGTGCCGATCTGGATGTACTGGCCGACGGGGTTCTCGTGGGGCCAGTATTTGTTGGCCAAAGCCTCATTGATGAGCACCACGCCGGGAGCCGCGAGGGTATCGGTCTCCCTGAAATCGCGCCCGCTCAGGATGGGAATCTTGAAGACACTCAGATAGCCGGGCGAAAAGCTCATCCATCGGCCGCCCATCCAGCCCTTCTCGGGATGTCCGGCGATTTGGAAGGGCAACCCGTCGTCCACCTGGTTGGGCAGCCAGACCGTCGACGCCGACACTTGTACCCCGGGGACCGCATTGAGCCGATTGCGAACGTCGCGCGAGAGCTGAGCAATGCCCGCCGTGGCATGAAGGCGCGCGCCGGTCATGGACATCTCGGCGGTAAGGACGTTGTGGGAGTCGAAGCCGGGAGAGACCGCGCGCAGGGAAATGAAGGTGCGGATCAGCAGAGCCGCGCCGATCAGCAACACCAGCGCCAACGAGACCTCGCTCGTGACCAGCAGCGAGCGGGTCTTGCCCGCACGGAATCCTGTGCCGGAGCGATTGCTGCTCTCCTTCAACGAAGTGTTCAGGTCGGTGCGCGAGGCGGCGAAGGCGGGGAAGAGCCCGAACAGAATACCCGTGAGCAGCGCAACGGCGAGAGTGAACGCGAGGACACGCCAATCTATCGCCACGGCGGACCCGTTTTCGCCGAGGCGGGGTAGACCCGCGGGGCTGACGGCGAGCAGCGCGCGCACGCCGGCAAACCCCAAAATCAGGCCCAGCCCGGCGCCCGCAGCCGCGAGCAGCACACTTTCTGTCAGCAACTGGCGGATGATGCGCCCGCGGCTGGCGCCCAGCGCGGAGCGCATGGCCCACTCCCGTTTGCGTCCGGAGGCTCGCACGAGCAGCAGATTGGCGACGTTCGCGCAGGCGATCAATAGCACCAAGACCACCGCTCCCACCATGACCAGCAGCGACCTGCGCGCGTCACCGATGATCAGGTCGCGCAGGGGCTCAACAGCAAATATCTCGCCTTCTTTGCGATTGCTGATGGGGAAGATGCGGTAGTACTCATCGGTCGCGAGCTTCATTTGCGCGTTGGCGGCGGCAAGCGAGATGCCCGGCTTGAGACGTGCGGCGGCCTGAAAGTACTGGTTTCCGTTCGTGCTTTGGGGTTCAAACTGAAAGGGCAGCCAGATGTCCGCATCGGGGTCGGAGAAGAACTCCTTCCCGATCACGCCCACGACTGTATAAGGCTCATTGCCGAGCTGGAGCCATTTGCCGACGATAGCCGGATCGCCCCCGAACCGGCGCTGCCACAGGCCATAGCTCAGCACCACCGCCTTGCCGCCGTTCGGCGAGTCCTCGAGCGGCGTAAAGGTGCGGCCCAGCATGGCCCGCGCGCCAAAGAGACGAAAGTAGGCCTCGGTAACGTGAATGCCGTGGAGTTGTTCGGGGCGGTCGCCGGTGAGGTTGAAGCCGGGGCTGGTGAAGTCGTAGGCGGCAACATCCTGGAATACGCTGGTCTGCCGCTCGTAGAGATGAAACATAGGAATCGAGGCAAGGTTGGAGGCAAGAAGATTGCCACCATTGGCCGGATTGTGGAAGAACTCGACCATGCGATCGGCATCGGGGTAGGTGAGCGGCTTGAGTAGAACCGCATTGACTACTGTAAAGATGGCGGTGTTGGCTCCGATGCCCAGCGCCAAGGCGGCCACGACGGCGATGGTGAAGCCGGGGTTCTTGAAGAACATGTGCAACGAGTGCTTAATCTCATTCCAGAGATTGCCCATGCATCGACTCCATTTTCCACTCGGAATCTTAGAGCCTGACTATAGCATGATGTAGGTTCAACGAGACCCTGTTCTATACCTGCCGGGTAACCATTGCAGATTCTCCGTTGCAGGGAACCCGAAAATCATCGGTCCGGCCGTACGGCCAAACCGTACAGGGTCGAGTAGCCGCGCAGAATCGCAAATGAACCTGTCCTCGACAATTTCCCGCGATAAACGGCGAAGGGTCTACCGATTCCCCGCCACTCGGTCGTATATCGCTAACCGGAGATGTGGTGCCCACGTTCGCCTCAGATTCCATGATTTCAGTAAGGCATGAAAGAACTTACGCTCTCCGTCGCCAAAACCGTAATTCTGGGGTGGCAGGGTGAGATTCGGCGGAATCCGGAGCGCCGGTACAGCCACGGCCTGCCTAGGCTGCTGCTCGTTGCCACAGGCATAAGCGCACTGCAAGTTGCCTGACTCCTGGGAGATGCTCCGCCCACCGTCCAGCCTTGGATCCGGCGCTTCGGACAATAGGAGTAGCGGGCTTATGGGAAGGGGAACGCCCCCGGCGTCGGTGCAAACAGGCTGTCAAAAGACCGTAACACGGATTATGCTTAGGGTGGAGGAATATAGGTATGGAAACCCTTCAGCGCGTTCTGATCGAGCATCCGTTTTTCGTGGACCTGCCAACACGTCACCGCGAACTTGTAGTTGGATGTGCCTCCAATGCCCGCTTTCAAGCGGGGGAGTTCATTTTCCGGGAGGGTGAAGAGGCAGAGAAATTCTATCTCATACGCGAGGGGAAAGTGGCGCTCTCGATAAACTCTGAACGCCGTGGCCCTCTCAATATCCTCACTCTAAGTGAAGGTGATATTCTTGGTTGGTCGTGGCTGTTCCCCCCTTATCGATGGAAGTTTTCTGCGAAAACCATCGAGGTTACACGGGCTTTTGCTATGGACGGTCACTGCCTTCGCGACAAGGCTGAACTGGACCACGATCTGGGTTACGAACTTCTGCGCCGATTCGCGCGTATCGTCGAAACTCGCCTCGAGACGATGCGGTTACAGCTTGTGAATGTCTACGCGGACAAATAAGGGGCGACACTGTCGGCCGACAAAACCCGATCTGACCTGACAATTGCCTCTGAACGAATTACTCATTTGGAGGTAGTACCCACCGGCGGTTGGGACCAGCGATAGCTATGGCGACATGCGGCATTCGCCCTTGGCATACCGTAAGTGTGGCCGCCCCGCCACCTTAGAGTATAGTGTCATGGCGTACTCGGAAGAACCCGTCCGCTTCCTGACGTGAGATGCGCCACGGGAGGCAGATCGTCAACGCACCTGAAATTCTCTTGGGACCACCGAATTTTCTTGAACGATATTATCCCAGTTTAGGGTGTAACCAGTCGGCACACAGCATCGAGCTCGGCGGTTCATCTCCTTGAAGTAATCGGTTTACCAACGACCACGCAGGGGCAAACCGAAGTTCTGGCTGAGCGACGCAGACCCGGAAACCACGCTTCGTGGGTACTTGGGCGGATGTGCCCAACTGAAGCTTCCAGTGACGCCCTGGTGTGCTGCATTTGGACACTACGGCGTGGGGCCTGTTCGTATAAAACAAGATGCGCACATCATCTTTCCTGTGGCTGCTTCCATCGCGGTAGCACCTAGCCGCAGACCCGACTCCCAGTTGCATTCAGCATGGGGTCAGGTGTATGTTGCAGGCCTGCCCGGAGTTCGATAATTGAAAATTCGGTTGGTAGTCTCATAACGTGGAGGCAATCATGAGCATAATCCACATGCGCCATGGCGAGGCTGGCTTCAAGGGACTGGAGGAGTTGTGTCGCGAGATAATACACAAGGGTGATAAGGTGGTCGAGATAGGCTGCTATAGGGGAGAGAGCTCTAAGATAATCGCCCGATATGCCGGAAAACTGTTCTGCATCGACCCTTGGAAAGATGGCTTGATTGAAACTGGTTCGGCGACGAACTCCCGGTTCCAGTACCAAGAGATGGCCAAGGTCGAGGCGCTTTTCGACTCAGCCCTAGCCCAAAAGCCGAACGTAATCAAGATTCGGGGGGATAGCAACGATTTAGTGGAGGTGTTCGGCAATTGTTTGGTCAGTTTTGTCTACATCGATTCGTTACATGCCTATGAGACTGTGCACAACGACATCTGTCGATGGTGGCCTAAAATCGTGCAAGGAGGGCATATGGGCGGCCACAATTACAGTGCTTGGTGGCCGGGCGTCGTGCGTGCGGTGCGTGAGGCATTTGGAAAACCTGACAAGTTGTATCGCGATTCGAGCTGGGTGGTTCGAAAAAGACCCGGTCGCGAATGCCTCCATTAACCTCGACCGCCCAGGGTGCATACGTCTAACATTCGCCCCAGGGTAACACCATGCCGGATGACTTCAGGCTGGTGTAGCGTTATGGCCAACGACGGCCAGTCGATTATCTGAGAGGGCCTGCCATGACTGCGAAGAGGGCGAGGTCGGATGCACCGGCTGCGAGAACGATCCCGTAGAACGTCCTACAGATGTGAGGATCGAACCAGTTCCAGCGGCAGAGTTTGCCATATGCCGCGACGCCATCCACCACACTGAACGAAACCATCGCCCAAAGGCCAGCCCAAGGTTCGTGTTGCGAAAGGCTCATGTAGACGAGGCACCGTGAGCCGACGTGCAGTAGGAGTGTCGCGAAACGCTCGACGAGGAATTGATAGCGAATGCAGAATGACCGATGCACCTCCGCCGCCCGTGTATCGGGGTGCGACCTGCCTCGATGCGGGATGCGACGCACAACGCTGGTCGTTAGCAGAAAGAGGATCTCCGCGCTCGATGCTCCGACCCCGAACCCAATGAGATTTGGTACTGACGAAGATGGCAAGAACCAGATCAGGTATGCTCCGCTAAGGGCGAGTTCGCTCACCGCTGAAAGGACGCCACAAACCGCAGCCCATTCAGCCGTACGAAGTCTCTTGCGCAATAGTCGAGCCGCCAGCCGGTATGCCGGACCTTTCACAGGCAGTGCCAGCGCCCATGTCACAGCGCCGGCCAGCATCACGCCGGGGTTTGCATGAAAGCACGCGACAAGCATCAGGGGAAGAAAAAACACCAGGAGGATTGTGCCCACCACGGTTGCTGAGCTTCCGGTTCTACTCGGCATAGACTGAGACCTTCCGGGGACAGCTATGTGATAATAACATTGGCCATTGCAGTCCGTCTTGCTTCGCTCTCGGAAGCGTTTCGCTTTCGTGAAGGCGCCGTCTCGGAGGCCCAGGCGCGTCAATCAGGCAGGCGGCCTATAAGAACCTATGCGCTTACTTATCTTAGGCGGCAACAGGTTTATCGGAGAAGAGCTTGTTAAGCAGGCGGTAAAGCAAGGGCACGATGTCACGGTCCTGTCGCTCGACAAGCCTTCAAGTGACTCCGCAAAGTGGCTCAAAGCAAACCGCAACGCTTCACTCTCACGAACCTTTTCGAAGCTGGCATTTGACTCCGTTATTGACAACATCGCGTTCCGTGCCCAACATGTCAGCTCGCTTATTGAGGCGCTCCGAGGCAGAGTCTGCCGCTATGTGTTGACAAGTTCTGTCGATATTTATTGCAACCAAGCCGCTAAGTATTGCGACGAGCTTGAGGACGAGCGACTCGAGCCTTGTCTGCATTCCGACGCCATCCCTAAGTGGGAAGCTTACTTGCGCGGTAAGCGCGCCTGCGAGATCGCTCTTCGGAGTTCGCCACACTTCGAGAAAGTAGTGGTCAGGCCTGCGGTCGTAATAGGCGCCCGAGACAACATCATGTGCTCACCCGAGGGATCAACCAGCAGATCGCTGTTCTTCCCATTGCGGATCGCAGATGGTGGACCAGTCCTGCTGCGGCACACAGACATCCGATTGCACCAGATGGCATACGTCGGAGATGTTGCCAAAGCTCTGCTCCTTGCTGCCACTCATCCCCTGGCGGCGGGGCAGGTGCTCAATGTTGTCGGCGACGAAGTCTGGACTAACGAGCGCTTGGTATACGGCCTGTCTAGGTCAGTAGGGCACAGAACGGATGTCCTCCGGGTGAGTAATGCACAGCTCGAGGCGGCAGGCCTGGTTCAGTACCAGACTCCGTACTATCGCTCGTTTATGAACGCGTGGTCATTGTTCTCAAACAAGCGCTTGACGAGGCTCGGCTGGAGTCCGACCCCTGTCGAGGAATGGGGACCAACCCTGTTTTGCTTTCCCGATGCCCCTGTCAAGGGCATCGCTGAACAGCGCCAGCAGGAGCTTCGTTTAGCCCAGAAGATATTGAACCACACTCCTGTCAGCATAATATTCCGCCTTAAAGGGAAGTTTTGCCAAAGTGAACAAGCCATCAGCTCCGTTGGCATCGGCACACATCGTGGCTCTGAAACGCCGGACGATGACCGCGCGTACTTTGCTGCGATTAAGCACGCGGTGCGAGGCGGGATCAATGTCATCGACACCGCGATTAACTACAGATGCATGCGAAGTGAGCAGGTGGTCGGCAAAGCAATTCAGAGTCTAGCGGTCGAAGGAACTGACCGCAGCTCTCTCTGCGTAGTTACAAAGGGTGGTTTCATCCCACCGAGCTTGCTCGCGTGCGGTGTTTTGAGCGATGCGGAGGTCAAGCGTAAGCATTCGATCACGGCCCAGTACATCGCTGTCTCACTGCAGCAGAGCCTCCGAAACACCGAGCTCGAGACTATTGACGCGTACTTGCTGCATAACCCCGAGGTGAGTTTAGAACTCCTCGGCGAGGCAAACTTCTATGATAACCTCATCAAGACATTTGCGATGCTGGAGCAGAGGGTGCGTGACGGGGTAATCGGAACCTATGGCATCGCCACGTGGGACGGGCTTCGAACGCCCGTAGCTCACAAGCGGCACATCGACCTCAAGCGCGTCATCAACTGCTCAGAGTTGGCCGCGGGAGGAAGCTCGAATTTCAAAGTTATCGAGCTCCCGTTCAACTATAGGGCTCGCGAGGCTGCCACGGTGCTCTCGCAAGAGCTCGATAATCGGCTCGTGTCGACCCTCGACCTGGCGGCGGCTCGCGGCCTGCTCGTGCTTACCAGTGCTAGCGTGATGTCGGGAGCTGGTGACTCGGGCAAGTCGCTTCAGTTCGTCCGAAGCTATTCGCAAGTGAGCTGTGCCTTAGTGGGGATGAGGCGGCTCGAACACGTGGACCAAGCTATCGCAATCATGGGACTTGTCCGTAATGTAGCGCCTCGAGGCGGGGCAAGAAAATCGAGGACTGCAGCCGCTTTAGACAGGATCACGTTGCGCCGGCCGCAGCCCCGGAAGAAGCCTGCCCAGGGATGAAGCGCTCCCCTGCTTTGCCAATCACAAGAATCGTCCCGGTCATCCGGCCTTCATCCAGCCTCCGAATGGAGCGGGCTACGCTTTCGGTGGAGACAATCTGCGGGAAGCTAGTAGGCGCGCAGGCGTTTGCACGCACGCCGAAATCTTGAAACTCATGGGCCATGTGCAAGGTGAGGAGGTTCAACGCAGCTTTGGCGGCGGCGTAGGCGCTGTGACCGAGGCGCGGCGTAACATATAAACCTGACACACTGGAAACGTTGATCACATTGCGATTCATCCGCCGGTTTTCCAAGTCGCGATTTCGCCAGAAGTCGCGCGCCACCTTCGCGGCCAACTTGAGAGGAACCAAAGCGTTTACGTTGAATTGCGCCTCGAGGCTGGTGAGTAGGAGACTGCTTTCAACAATATGCCCAAAGGCGTAATACACAGCGGCGTTGATCACCAAATCGATGCGACCAAAGCGCGCCAGCACCAACTCCACCACGCGATTAAGTTCGGCGTCTGATCCCAAGTCTGCTCGAATTGCAAAAACCGGATGCTCATTTTCCGGCAGGCAAGCGGCAGGGCTCAAGGGGTCCACGTAGCTCTGGTTCTGCGCTGTTACCTGGGGAGCATGATTCCGGTAGACGGCGGCGATATGATACTTTGAGGCGTAAAGCCGACAGAACGCCGAGCCCAGCTTACCGCTGGCGCCGGTTAACAGGCAGACGCGTTTTCGAGCGCATGCCATCTCAAGGCCTCTCCACGTCAAAGATCTTGCCTTCACCCCAGCGCGCTACAACACCCGCCTTCGGACGGTGTAGCCACAGGTTCACCGAGTTTCGCGGGGAACGGTGGTTCTTCAAGAAACTATGAAACGAGTAAGGTGTACATTCAAAAAGTAAAATGGAGTTGTTGACGGGTGGCACCACCGCGGCAGGCTCGGTGGGCAGGTCCTGGGCACTCCGGTATAAGCCGGTTTCTCCCCCGCTGCCCGATGACCAGGCATTATTCAAATAGAAGATCATGGTAATCGCGCGGACCACCGGGCTGGCCTTCATGCCTGCCTGTCGAGCTGGGTGCGTCGTGCGCCCAGAGCACGCCATGTTGATCCCGTCGGACTTCGGGGCGTCGGTGAACCATCGTATTGAAAGGTCGTTATGCACCCACCCGCTGGCGCTGCCTAGGGGATGATGGTGCAGCGCGCACACAACATCACGGGTAGTGTTCAAGCCGAACAGGGCGGTCAGCATATCATGCCACGGCCTGGAAATGAAGATTCCTAGCG
>Ga0116102_1001172_pt1 | contig 10035 bp, 6 predicted proteins | sample June2015DPH_4_50_FD_89822 | JGI IMG/M metagenome (GOLD analysis project Ga0116102, IMG submission 89822) | Peatland microbial communities from SPRUCE experiment site at the Marcell Experimental Forest, Minnesota, USA - June2015DPH_4_40 | ecosystem: Environmental > Terrestrial > Soil > Wetlands >... | reverse complement strand
TGTCCGGCTGGTTGCGAGCGGCACAATAACCGATTTGAGACTCTTGTGACGACAGAATATGAAACTCACGACCACGATGTATTGATCATCGGCGCCGGCGGCGCCGGCCTGCGAGCGGCCATCGGAGCCCTGGCACAGGGCGTGAAAGTGGGAGTGGTTTGCAAATCGCTCCTCGGCAAAGCGCACACCGTGATGGCGGAGGGTGGAATCGCGGCGGCGATGGCCAATGTCGACAGCGCAGACGACTGGCGCACTCATTTTCGTGACACCATGCGCGGTGGCAAGCTGCTCAACAACTGGCGCATGGCGCAAATTCACGCCCAGGAAGCGCCCGAGCGCGTGCGCGAGCTGGAACAATGGGGAGCGCTTTTTGATCGCACCGAAGACGGACAAATCCTGCAGCGTGCCTTCGGCGGTCACACCTTCCGCCGGCTCTGCCACGTGGGCGACCGTACGGGCCTGGAAATGATCCGCACGTTGCAAGACCGGGGCGTGCAATTAGGGATTGACGTCTACATGGAATGCACGATCACCCGCCTACTAAAGGATGGGGATCGCGTCGCCGGAGCATTCGGTTACTGGCGTGAACAGGGCCGATTCGTGGTATTTCGAGCCAAGTCGATTGTCCTGGCTACCGGCGGTATTGGGAAGGCGTGGAAGATTACTTCCAATTCGTGGGAATACACCGGCGACGGAATGGCGCTCGCCTACGACGCAGGGGCTGAGTTGATGGATATGGAGTTTGTGCAATTCCATCCGACTGGCATGGTGTGGCCTCCGGGAGTGCAAGGGATTCTCGTCACCGAAGCGATCCGCGGCGAAGGAGGCGTTCTCCGCAACAAATTAGGACAGCGCTTCATGGAGAAGTACGATCCGAAAAAGATGGAGCTTTCTACCCGCGATGTGGTGGCGCGCGCGATCTATACCGAAGTGCGCGAAGGCCGCGGCACAGAACATGGCGGCGCTTATCTCGACATCTCGCACAAGCCCGCCGATTATGTGAAGAAGAAACTGCCGAGCATGTACCACCAATTCAAGGAGCTTGCCGACATAGATATCACCAAGGGGCCGATGGAAGTCGGACCCACCTGCCATTACATGATGGGAGGTATTCGCGTCGATGCCGAAACCGCGAAATCGTCCGTAGCCGGACTCTTTGCTGCGGGAGAGGCCGCGGCCGGACTGCACGGCGCCAACCGGTTGGGTGGCAATTCTCTTTCCGACCTGCTCGTCTTCGGCCGCCGTGCGGGGTATGCCGCCGCCGAGCACGCAAAAAAAGTGCCAACTGCGTCCATCGACTCCGGACAGATCGAAGAAGCTGCCCGCGACATGCTGGCTCCCTTCGAGCGCAAGGATGGTACGAATCCTTACGCGATTCATCGAGATTTGCAGCAAACCATGCAGAATCTGGTCGGCATCTTTCGGAATGAAGAAGACCTGATTCGTGCATTGGAGGAGCTGGAGAGATTGCAAGTGCTCGCCGCGAGGTCGAGCGTCGAAGGCTCACGATTGTTCAATCCCGGCTGGCACCTCGCCCAGGACCTAAAGGCGATGCTGACGGTTTCCGAGGCCGTCACGCGCAGCGCAATTGCGCGCCGGGAGAGCCGCGGAGCTCACAGCCGGATCGATCATCCTGGCCTCGACGCGGCCTGGGGAACGAAGAACAATGTAATCGTCCGCGAGGGCGGCGCAATGACGCTTCGCCAATCGCCGGTTCCGGAATTGCCCGAGGAACTGAAGCAATTGGTTGCGCAAGAAAAATAGAAGAGAAATAGAAGAGAAATAGAAGAAAAATAGCGGAGGCGCGATGGCAGAAGCTATCTTTGAGGTGTTCCGGGGAGACCGCGAAGGTGGGCAGGCTGCCACCTACCGTGTCCCCATTGCCCCGGGGATGGTTGTGCTGGACGCGCTCCACCATATCCAGGCTCACCAGGCACCCGATCTGGCGGTGCGCTGGAATTGTAAAGCCGGCAAGTGCGGCTCCTGCTCGGCGGAGGTCAATGGTCGGCCGCGGCTCACCTGCAAAACCCGTATGGACGCGCTTCCCTTGGATAAGCCCATCACGGTCTACCCAATGAAGGCATTCCCCGTGATCAAAGATTTGGTCACCGATGTTTCCTGGAATTACCGGGTGAACAAGAAGATTCCGCCGTTCGAGCCCCGTCCCGGCACTGATTGGAAAATGTACCAGGAAGACGTGGATCGGGTGCAGGAGTTTCGCAAGTGCATTGAATGCTTCTTGTGTCAGAATGTGTGCCATGTTCTGCGTGAGCACGGAGAGATGGAGCTGTTCGGTGGGCCGCGGTTTTTCGTGCGGGTTGCCGGGCTCGAAATGCATCCTCTCGACTCGAAGTCTCGCACGCGCATGCTCAAGGATGAGCTCGGCCTCGGCCTTTGCAATATCACCAAGTGCTGCACGGAAGTGTGCCCCGAGGAGATCCACATCACGGACAATGCGATCATTCCGTTGAAGGAGCGTGTGGTCGACGAATTTTATGATCCCGTACTCATGCTGGTTCGGAAAATTCGCGGAACGAAAAAAGAATCGGGCTGACGCTAAAAGGAGGTTCCATGGAGTTCAAGCTGAAGACTATCTCGAAGGCAGGTATTCCGGAAGCGATCTCGAAAGTCGAGCTCTACCGCTCCCTCAATGAACCGGAAGAGGCCGAATCGATTTGCCGCGACATTCTGGCAGCCGAGCCCGAACACCAACTGGCGCTCCGCCTGCTGGGCCTTGCGATCACCGACCAGTTCTGCGGAGACGCATCGGATCGCTACAGGGAAGTGGAAGAACTTTTCCAGAGGCTCGTCGAGCGCTACGAACGCCTGTATTACACGGGGCTCCTACATGAACGGCGAGCCAAGGCACAAATGGGTGTGGGCCGCTCTCCCCACACCCTCGCCCCGCTCTTCGGAGAAGCGATGCGCTGCTTCGCGGAAGCGGAAATGATTCGTCCGGTGGGCAACGATGATGCGATCCTTCGCTGGAACCGTTGCGCCCGGCTGCTCCAAAGCCATCCTGGCTTTCATGAAGAGAAAGAGTCGGAAGCATTCGACGCCCATGATAGCTCGCCAATCTGAACTTATTTGACCTGGGCCGCTGGTCGAGAACTGTCGTCTGGGCTCTAGGGTTGACTTCGTTTTCGACTATGCAAGGGCCTGTCGGAGGTATCCTGCGACGTCGCTAATGAAGCGATGAACCGACACCTCCGCGATGCGGTGACCGACGATCGCGTTCATAGCCTTCCCCAGGGCGCCGAATGGTGGTTCGTAAAGACCCAAGAAATCCAGCTGCGTTTCGGTACCGGTCAGCGGGTAGATAGAAAGCTCGGCCTTCATGAGCGGGAACAAGCGTGGCATGGTCGCCGCCTCCCATTCGAGCAGCAGCAGAGTGGTGGGAGTCGACATGACATCAAGGACCTTCTCCTCGACGTTCTTGACGGAAATCTTGATATCGGATTTGACCCCAATACCAGCAACGTCGACGTGCAGTTCAGCAGCGATCGATTGCGCCCGATAAGCGGCAGCCTTAGTAGCCGATTGGAACACGGTGAGGGCGTCCTGCCTCAGTGCATCGCGGACTCGCTCGTAGGGATGGTTCACGTAGTCGTAGCAGCGAATCTCACGCCTTTTACTCATCAGCGTCGTTCCGTCCAGATTGAGAGACTGTCTTCGAACCGACGGTCAGAGAACTGTACCATACTGCGACATGGGATTGAGCATGGATCACGGGAAACCCGGAACGCCGAGGCGCAGCGTGGGCGATCGTACGAATTCAATGAATGCCGAGCCGGCCCAGGTTTCCGCCAAGCCCGTTTCTGGATAAAGCTTCCGGTTGGCCGACTATACATGCTCGATCAGCACACTTCGGCTTGGTAGCTGTTAGTTTGCGGGTCCAGCAAACAGCAGCAGATTCCCATCCGGATCCTTGACGACGAAATTCTTGGCGCCCCAAGGCTGCTTTTTCAGCGTCTGGTGAAAGGCAACACCAGCGGACTGAAACTCAAGAAACAGCAGCTTGATCTCGTCCGCTGTAGCGGCGGTCATAGATACCGATAACAGTTCCTCCCGATCGCGGACCGTCGACTCGATTACTGGTCGCTCGACACACCTTAGATTGAGACGCGCCGCGTCGCGACCCACCTGTGCATAGTAGGGAGGTTTGCCGTAACTGAACACAAGCGAAAAGCCTAACTTCTCACGGAAAAATTCGCATGATCTCTGGATATCGGTGACGAACAGTTGCGGCTCTGCACTGACAATCGTTGCTTTGGATGGCGACGACTTGGATGGCGACGACTTCACCTTGAGAGGCGTTTTCGAAAGTCCAGTTTTCAGGGCTTGCCAACTATCGAAGCCTTGCTGTCTTGCGACCATTTCTTGCGCATCGCTGAGCTTAAAGCTCGCCGCAAGAACCTCGGAGTCGGGCATATTCAGGAAACGAGGCAAATGCCCGCGGATTTGTGCGGCGACGGGATAGTGGCGTTCGCGATGCCACCGCAATATGAGCTTGGCTTGCTTTTTGAGGTTCTCTAGATTGGGCATGTGGGCCTCCACGATGAGATCGTAGGTGGGCATTGCCCTTCGGCGAAGTGCCGTTGCATCCTACATGCGCAGGTTGCAGTATCTGCGACCGTGTCAGTAGTTGTCAATTGAGAACGACGCCGCGCTACACGTTGTTGGGCCGCACTTACGCATTTTGTCGTATCACGGGCAACTCTTACCTAATCCGGTAAAGGAAGGGGTTGCCGACAAACCTCCCGGAACCGCGGTCGCTGACTTCTCCGAAGCCCGTTTCTGGACCGTATGCCAAGGCTTACAACAACCGGCTTCAAAAGTTCAGGGGGGATGTATCGCGATACAGTCAGAAGTGTTTAGGGCTCTAACGGAAGCACCGATTGGAAAGCCAGGGACGTCCTGCACGGAATTAGAGCTGGCCACGGCGCGGAGAAGCCGGTGACGAAGAGAATTGACGTGGCCACCGTGGCCAAGCCTTTCATCGGAGCCGTCTCATTCCGTTCTTATTTTATCGATTGCAGCGCCGGTTCCAGCCAGGAGAAAAGAAAGTTATTGATCTCTGGAAACTGCACGGAAAGCAGGCTCAAAAGCGGTACGAAAACAAAAGTTCCGAGCCGCACCCAGAAATCCAGTCCCAGTTCCCCCGGTTTGGTGTTTGTGATACGGCTCAGAAGGGGTTCGGCGTACATCTGGCCGTACACGACGCCTACAACCAGCGAAATCGTAAAAAAGATAGAAATCAGCAGGACGTGAAAGCTTTCTTTCGATTCGAAGGGATAGCTGCTATACGAAATCAACACAAACACAAACACGCCAGCCAACGCGAGAATCAGCGTCTGCAGCCGGCGTAGAGGTACAAGGATGACGTTCAAGTAAAATAAACAAAGGAAGTACTCTACCGCGCGCATCGTCGGGTCTTTAGCCGGCGGCTCGACCGCCTCCGACTCCCCATCGGAATCTTTCGGGGAGCCAGATTTCGTTGCAGGAGGCGCATACGCCTCCTTCCCCCACTGCTGGTTCGCGTAAATCAGCGCCTCCGACACTGTCTTCGCGAGGTTCACCTGCAGGGTGTGAAACAGTTGGTAGAGTTCGCTCACGGTGCGGCGGCGAGCCTTTCCATCCAGGAGCTTTTCGTATTTGGCCGACACATCCTCGGATGACTTCTTCGAATCCTCAATAGCCGTCCCCAGAGCGCTGTCCCCCACGATTCCGCTATTTTGAATTTGTGTGAGCGCTTCCAATTCTCCACCTAGCAACTGTACGAACTCCTGCCTCCCACTGCCTGCGAGCCTCCATAAGGGCTTCCAGGTCAGACTCTTTAAGTCGCTGAATCCCCGGCGGAAACGAGCTCTTTCGATTGCCCGAAGCAGAGTTCTAAATTCCAGCCACAACGCAACAATGTGTGTTACGAGATAGCACACCAACAAGAGACAGGAATACAGGAGAATCCAATACAGCAACTTATAGGTTGTCGATTCGAACGCCTCTGCGATTTCCGACGGCTTCATCAGCAGGAAAATCAGAACGATTCCTACAACCGCAGGAATTGCGGTCTTCTTGCCGAGCGGGAGGGCTAGGCTTTTCCAGGGCCATTCACCGTGGTTCGCGAGTGCCTTCAACCGCACCCGCTCGGAAGCCACGGGCACCAACCTTTCATTAAAATCGCTTGCGTCCGGAAGAACCATGTCTTTCTCTTCCGTGGAGACGATACCGGTCAATGCTTGCCAGAACCACCAAATCCATGCGGCCAGAACGAATAGAAGCGGAAGTAATGGAGAAACGCCTGAGTTGACGTGGATATACCGATAGACGAAATTTCCGAGACTACTTTCACACTTTCCCGACCATATCCACAAGGTCAACAAACTCGTGCCAACGCTGGACGCCACGCATATGACGGCTCCAGAACGTGCGAGCGCACTGCTTCCGCGCGCCTTGAAGCCCCTGTACAAAGCCCAACCAAGCAATAGGGTGCTGACGAGGTAAGAAAACATTTCTGGCCCCGTCCCGCTGAACCGGTTAAACCAAATGACTGCCGGAAATACGAAAAGGGTTTGAGCAATCCAAAGAAGCAGGCTCCCCGTGAACAGCAAACAATTGCGCGCTCTGGAATGGTGGTTGTTGAAGCGCCCAAGAATTTCAGATCGCGATAATGCCCCAGGAGATGCCAGAAGTAGGGCCACGAATAGTGTAAGGACAAGCGTAAGCAACCAGAAAATTGTCCAGCTAACTGTGAAATGAACCGAGAAAGCAGAAGCTGGCTGGGGCGTCGCAGAGACAGGGCGGACGCTCGGTTCTGGCTTTATCACCTCTTGGTGTGTCCACTTCTCAACTTTCTGGAGAACCTTCGGAGACAGGTCGTCCAGAACGGCAACCGGCCAGTAGCCATCCCTTCCTACCGTCGTCAACCACAAGTGCGCGCGCCAGGGATCAACGTCTGCACTAAGAAAAGAGGGAAGCCCAAACTGTTCGTAGGCGGCCGCTGGAAGTTTGTCGCGGTCGGAGTCGGCTTCTGCTAGCAAAGACTGAAGAGCATTGAAATCACCGACGGAGTAGCTATCCGGGAACAAACGCTGAGGTTTCTCCGGTTCGTCGTCGTGCGATGGCCCGTCCGGATTGTCGACGTCGGGTCGTAAAGACCAAGTAGGGAACTGAGATCCTGTCAACATCGGGTACGTCGTGACAGTAAGAATTCCGTGGAATCGTGGGTCATAAGAATCGTGGACCATGAGCAGGTCCGCGTCCGCAGTCACCAGCCGCGCTTGAGGATAGTTCTGCCGTAAATACCGGGAAAGAAAAATCATGTCGAGCGGATCGGAGGCACGAATAATGACCACTTTCGCGTGTTGCTTCCGCAAAGCGGCAACGATTTCCCGCAAGATCGATTCCTGCGACAGAGGGGTCTGCAGCGGCGCGTAAGCAGCAACGCTGTCATCGTCGTTACCAGTGACGCTCAAACTTAACGCTAACCCATTCTGCGGCGGATTCTTCCCGCTGTCCGCAGCCGACTGGATTTTAATGTTCTGCTGATAGGCGTTTCTCAATTGCGCAATCTCGCGCGGAAAATAAAGACGTGCAAGCGGGATGACCGGCTCAGGCGGCTCCGGCAGGCAAGCATTATCCGGCGTCTCCGTAGATTGTCGTTCTGAACGTGATGACTTATGAGGTCGATCCTGGTTTCCGAACGCAGTTTCATCCTCGGACAAAACAGCTACGTGAGAATGGAGGTGCTCTCGGTCTCTAAAAAAGATGCTCAGGTAATATTCTTGATCTTTGTCGCTAAATTGAAACGTCGCGAAATCCGGTCTCCCCTTGTGACCGAGTCTGCCCTTGGAATCGGACCGGGCCTCGGAGTCGGGCCATTCCCTAACTGTCGATTCGCAAAAGTCGTGCGCAGCTCCATAGCTGCTGATCGTGCCGCTGCGAATCAGGATTGTGGAGAATCGATCGTGCGACTGAGCATCAAGGACCGCGTTGAGCGACAATAGTGACCCCGAGAATGCGGGCCCATAGATTCGCAGCTTTCTCATTTCGTCAAGTTGCGGATCGGCGCCCGCGAGAATGCTTTGACGAATATTCAGCGCATTTTGGAACTGTTCGACGCGCAAGCCGCCGGTTGGCGTCTCACCGGCCACAAAGACGAAAAGAATGGTCGGCTTGCCGGGGTCATCGCCGGATTTCTGAAAGATCATCAGCCCCGGCAACGATTCTTGCTGGGCTCGAAATTCGGCTTGTGCCATACGCACGGTGAAGTCCGACGATTCGCTGTGGGTCGAGATGTCCCAGGGCATCCAGGCGCGTGAAAAGAGGTAGCCATTTGCCTGCGCCGCTTTTTGGATGGTTTCGATGCTGCGATCGAAGAGCAGCGCCATATGGGTGTGGACTGGATCTGGAAGCGACGCAATGACGAATTTGATGTGGCCCTGTTTCGCGCGAGGCACGTTCCAATGCGTACTGAGATACGCGCGGTCAGTACCTGATTCCGCGCCGAAATAGTCCTCAATCAATCCCGTGAGTTCTTTGGCCGGACAAATGGCCTTGCACCCTCCGCATGGGACGCTGCCGTCTCCGTTGACCGTTAACCGGCAGATTCCACCGCTAATTGTCGGAAATACTTCGGCTCCCGCTGGCGAGCTCCCCGCACGTGCGGAATCGGTTGCTTTTCCAGAATCGCGGTACGTCCTCGACTCCTGCTGCGAAAGGCTTGGCGTCAGCGGACCATTGCCTTGGTAGGCCGAGTAGGCAACGACCATACTAAAGAGCGCTAAGTAGCCCGCTTTCACGATTCCCGCCTTCCAGTCAGGTCGCTCGAACGACCGGCCGCTCGTGCGACAAGACTCGCCTTTCTGACTTTGGCCATCGACTCCTCGGCCCGACGTCTCCGCCGGATGCGGCGACGGTTACGGGGCTCTTGCGAGTTATGCCTTTCGAAAAGCGCCACAGACTCGAAGAGTCCGGAAACTGCCACATCGTTTGCAACCGAGAGTCGCTCTGTACTCTGTTCCAATCACAGTCTTGCGGCCACATAGTTCAGAGCCGACTCCAGAATCAAATCCGCCATGGGCTCCGCCGTTAATTTAGGGAATCTCGCGACAAATCTTAGTCAAACAGGCGATGTGCGGTGTCTCGGCGATTTCGACGCCCATCTAAGCACTTCCCGTCCCAGAGAGGGCGCCGCGGCGCTAATGGCAGCTAGCTCTTTACTCCGACATTCATCGCAGCTTCGGAATTGATGGTCACCAACTCCGCAGGATGATCAGGTCGTTGGCCCGCAGCATACTGGAATCAGGCCCCCACCCACTATAACGACTTCCAGGCATTTTTCCCTTCACGCCCTTTGCGCGGGGCGAGCGCTGTTGTGAGACATCTTGTCGCTGCCCGGTCACGGGCTGCTAACCGGAGATCATCCCGGGCCAGAAGTCCTCTTGTGGGAGATCACCAGTGATCTCCTCCAAGCCCGTTTCTGGACCGCGAGGAAGCGCCGCAGGGTTCACGGATTACTTCCGTGTAGCCGACCACATGCCGGGAATCGTGCAGATGGCAGTCGGCAACATCCAGAATGTCACTAACGAATTCCGACCTGTCCTCGCACGCTATCAATCAACCTCTTGGAATCGTAGCCGATCCCTGCCTTAAACACCGTCTCGACGTTCTCGATTTCGTCAATTCGTTTTGACGGATCGCCCTTGATCAAAACGAGGTCAGCCTGCTTGCCTGGCGCGAGGGTTCCGATTCGATCTTGCTTGCCGAGATATACAGCCCCATTGTCTGTGGCGATCTGAATGGCTTCCACTGGAGTGAAGCCCGCTTCCACGAGTAGCTCTATTTCGCGCTGATCGCCGAAACCCGGCAGCACGCCACCGTTTCCGGTGGGATCAGGGCCGGCAAGGAGCAAGCCCCCCGCCTTGACGAAGGCCACCTCAAAATCCATCTCTTTGCGTAGCAGCGCCGTCATCGGTGAATCCAAAGCCACTCTTGCACGAGCGACGAGGTAGCTTTGCGCCGATTCTCCGGACA
>Ga0116102_1001163_pt1 | contig 10057 bp, 6 predicted proteins | sample June2015DPH_4_50_FD_89822 | JGI IMG/M metagenome (GOLD analysis project Ga0116102, IMG submission 89822) | Peatland microbial communities from SPRUCE experiment site at the Marcell Experimental Forest, Minnesota, USA - June2015DPH_4_40 | ecosystem: Environmental > Terrestrial > Soil > Wetlands >... | reverse complement strand
TTTCCGCGGCTCCCGGCTTCAGATCCTAACGTCGAACCATTTTTTCGGCCTCAAGCATCGCCTGATTTTTCGGCGCGATCTCGCGTTTGTCTGTTCCAGAGTTGGGGCCGTCAATCCCGCTCCTAAAGAGTCGAACGCTATTGACACGAACATTTTCGCCGTTCGACAGCGTGCCAGATACCCGTACTCGCGACAATCTGCGCGGGGCGAACCGGTCGGTCTGCAAACCGCGCCACGGACCATGGCGACGGTCCGCGAGTACCGTCCACGTGCTCCCGTCTTCCGAACCTTCCACCACGTAATGCGCATACGGCCACGCCTTGCGGAACCAGGCGGCATCCGAGAAATTGATAAAATCAGGGAGCTCATATCGAATCGCCTGGACGGTCGCCGGCACGGGTAAGGCGAACTCGGCTCCGTCGCCAACCGCGCGTAAAGCCTGGGCGTCTTCCGGGAGCGGCGCAGCGTCGAGAAAGTAGTGCACGGTTCGCGTGTAGAGCGAACGGAAAATAGTGTTGGCTGGATCGTCCAGCATACCGGTAAAATTTTCGCCGGAAATCACGGCCAGCCTCAGGTTCTTGTGCACGGAAAGACCGGGGCGATGGAATGGGGGCTGCTTGGCCCGCTCCAGAAAATTCTCTGCCGGCTCGGTGGTCGCCTCTACGGATCGAGCCAGAACATCCCACGCTGCCGGCTCGTAGATCATATCGGCTTCGCCCGCCCAGCGGCCCGGCACGGGATCCCCGAGCTTGAATCCCAGGCCGCGCACGATGGGATGGTCCACCTTCGAGACAACGGCACGTTCGGAGGGGGGCCAATGCGCGACGCTTACGTGAAAGACGTTCAGATAATCGACCGCGCCGCCAGCCTCGGGATGAGTAATGGGCGTATCGGCGGCGGCATCGAGCGGCAGCAGTTCGGGTGGCTGGAAATCCTCGTCGGAATACGTCAGATGCATCCAGACGTGCTCCCGCTGCCAGATATAACGAGGCTCTTCCAAGCTGGGCAGATATTCCACTATCACCGCAAACGAGTCCCCGCCATGGACCATCACCGCACCGCCGCGGGCCAGGTAGTCGCGAAAACTCAGGAAGCAGGGGAGCGTGGTGAATTCGGCATGATTGCCCAGCAGCACCAGCCGATAATCGTCGAGGCGCACCCGCCCGCCGGCAATGTCGTCCTGCGTGCAATAATCGATCGTGAAGCCATCCTGCCGCGCCAGCTCCCGCAGGTACCGGTAGTGTTTGATGTCGGACCAGCGCTCGTAGAGGCCGTAATGGTAGTGATTGCTGCGGCGGAACCGCGTGTTGAGCACGGTGGGCGAGTAGCCGACACTATCGTAATGCCAGGATTCCCGCCAGGACGTCATGGCGTGGCCGCCGTTACTCGCGTAAGCGCGCCACATGTCGGTTGGGGCCACAAACAGAACCTGATGCGAGCACTGCGCGGGCCGCACAATCAGGTTCATCATTTTCTGGCTGAGCCGGCGGGCGGTGCCGTCTACCTTCTCGCCCGCCGGCGTCACCACGGCACGATACAATCCCGTCGGCCACTGCCCGACCTCGACAGTGAGATGCGTGACCGGCAACTGGTAGGTGAAGCGACGCTCGGCGACCACTTCGCCCGAGACATCGTCGATCAGCGTCCAAACCATGGCGCGGTCTCCCTCGCTGGGACTGGGCACGATCTGGATCGTCTGCCGCTCTCCCGGCGCCCAGCTTATGTGAAGTGGACTCAACACAGGGAACAATGTCCGATGCGTGCCCGGCTCGCGTCGTTCTTCGTCCTGATACCACTCCGCCCACCAGAGGCGCTGGTCCGCGGGATGCCACGTGAAGATGGTGACCTCCATATCCGGCGAGCCGGTCTCCGTCCAGATGTGCAGTTGAGTTAGACTGGTGGGGCCGGTGCGCGCGCCCCATCGGCTGGCCGCGGGCGTCGCGCCACGCAGCCGGGTCCCGATCGCCAGATAACGTTCGCGATTGTAGAACAGCGTTCCCCAGTTCAGATAATGCGCGGGCGGGATGGTGATGCCATCCGGCAGGTAGAGGGGATGGCCTTGCAGCGCGTCGGCGTCGAGAGTCATCGACTCGTTGTACTGCATCGGAAATCCCCACACCAGCTTCAGCTCCTCCGCCGCCAGAAATGAGCCAGGCGCAGGCCGTATGTGGCAGAATTCGAAAGGCCCCTCCCGCGAGTAGCTCGCCTGCAGCGTCACTTCAGAGCCCGGCGCTGAGAGGGTTGTCTCTCCCTCGCGCCCCGGGGTGATCGCCGCCGGGCGATTGCCGAGCAGCACTGAGAGATCCGGCATGCCCGGACTATCGAACAGCAACAGTCGGGCCTCACCCGGGGGTTCTCGACCGCCTGCCGCGCCCCTGCCGATCCCGGACGCTAGAATGGCGCTGCTACCAAGAAATTCCCGTCTGTTCATTGCATGGTCCCTCCCTTGACCGTGAGATTTTCTCATGGTCGATGCCCAGCGGCAACCGCAGACCGTCGATTGGCGTGCGAGGTCTGTGATGGCTCGTTTGTAGTGCCCTTTCGCTTCTTAATCTGCTCAAAATTCGTGCCGCCATAAGAGTCTGCCGCCGTGCGATATGGAGGCAAGAGTGAACTAAACCGGCGAGCAACAGTAGGGGCGAATTGCCCCGGACTCACAGGCCAAGTCCGCCGATGCGGTTATAGATGTGCTACGCTTGTTCATCCCATGGTAGCGATACGAAGTCAAGCGACCTCGGCAATATCAGCTTGTTCCGACCGGACGGCGCTTTTACGATTCCGAGCGCGCGAGAGACGAAATCGGAATTTCCAGGCATTTAGGCCTTGGGAGGACAACAGGAGGAGTACCCATGAAAGAATCGCTATCACGGCGTAAATTTCTGCAACTATCTTCCGCAGCGGCTTGGGTAGCCGGCGCGGTTCCCCTCTCCATGCGTTCCGCAGTACGACCGGCCCGCGGATCTTTCCGCGGCACCTTCTGCTTTTTTTCGAAAGCAGCTCCCCAGATGAGCTGGCAGGAATTGGCCAAGAGTGCCAAGGCCGCAGGCTTTGGGGGAATCGATTTGACGGTTCGGGGGAAAGGACACGTGGCACCCGAGCGCGCGGCGGAAGATCTGCCCAAGGCGGCAGCGGCCATACGTGCGGAAGGCTTAGCACTTCCCATGCTCACTACGGAGCTGACCAACGCTGAGCATCCTGCGGCAGTGCCGATCCTCGACGCCGCCAGTAAGCTCTCCATTCCCTTTTTGAAGCCCGGCTACTACCGCTACAAATTCGTCAACGTCCGCAAAGAACTGGAAGACGCTAGTAATCAATTCCGCGGGTTGGTGGAGTTGGCGGCGAAGTACGGGGTGCAGGTGGGGTTTCACAATCATGACTCGTACGTCGGGGCGCAAACCTGGGACATCGCCCGCGTGATGGACACCTTGGATCCAAAGTGGGCTGGCTACTACTACGATCTTGAAAACGCCACCATCGAGGGTGGCATGAATGGTTGGAGAATCGCTGCCAACCTCGTCATGCCGCGCATGAAGATGATGGCAGCCAAGGATTTCTTTTGGTTAAGAACGGAAACGGGAGGTTGGAGCGAAACGGGCTGTCAGTTGGGCCAGGGGATGTGCCGTTACAGACAATTCCTACACATGCTCGCGGATGCGGACTTCCACGGCCCCATATCTCTGCATATGGAGTACGCAGTCCCGGGAGTGTCTGACAGCCAGGGTATCGCATTTTCGCGGGAGAAGGCAGACTTGTTGATGGTGGCTGCCAAACAGAACCTCGACACCCTGAAAGCGTTGGTGCGCGAGGCCTATGAAGGGGCGTGACGCGCGGAATCCCGAACTAACCCAATACTTCATGAATTGAGATTTTCAGGCACTCTTCACCGGCCAGCAAGCAGTAGGTTCTGCCGTTACGGAAGCTTTAGCCCTAGTCGCTTTCCCGGAAAACAACAGCCCGCCCAATGCAGACCCCGGTTAGCGCCATGTTATAGGCGATCGCATCTCACTTCCCTAATGGTCAGGTACGCCAAAATAACCCCAGCGCGCTGCGATCCTCCCCCGACGAGAGAGTTCACCTGGTTGTAAAATCTCTACACCGTTCTTGTGAATTGGAGTGTGGCGGCGATCCAAGAGTACGGTTGTACCGTGAATCGGATATCTTCTCTTCGCGCCGGCGTCTGAGGAGGGGCGAAGTGTGCTACCATGGCCGGAGAAACCTCTAGAAAAGATGAGTGGAGGGTTGCACAATTGCAAGATCCCGTGAGGGTGGGGTTCAGAGGATTTCTTCAACGTTGTGGACAGCCTGTTTGAGCGAAGAAAGTGTTGCGGCCACGGCCGAGCGCGTCAGGTGAAGGCTACCGGCCGGGGCTTTTTCTGGCCAGCTTTACATGGTCCGATCCCAGCACAACCGCATTCCCGGCTTCCGTTCTCGAACCGATCCTTAACCGAGGGGAGAAATCAATTATGACGAAGCATCTTGAACGAAGAAATTTTCTGAAGGCTGCAGGCCTGGGAGCATTAGGAGTTGTGGGAAGCGCGAGTCCCGCCGTCGGCCTCATGCCACCCACAACCGCTGCGTCGATCAAAGACCTGGAGCCCATGAAGATTACCAAAGTTGAAGCGGTGAAATTCCGCAAAGGTCTGACGATTGATGGCGAAGCTCCCCCTTGGATGTGGGTACGGCTCCACACCAATACTGGCATCGTTGGAGTTGGCGAGACGTATCCGTACACGGATGGCCAGATTGGCACGCTGCGGGATATCGTGGCGGATGGCCACGGTTCAGCCGCGGGGCTTTTGGGAAGCGACCCGCGCGACATCGAGCGCATCTGGTATGCGATTTATGATCGCACGGCCTTTAATGTCATCGGCGGCGCGGAGATGCGAATCCTTTCCGCCATCAACATCGCGCAGTGGGACATCCTGGGCAAATCGCTCGGAGCGCCCGTTTATCGCCTGTTGGGCGGAAAAGCTCACGAGAAAATACGCGTTTATAACACCTATACGCGCGGCTGGACGATTAACAATTGGCAGATGGATACGGATCCGGAGAAGGTTTGTACCTTCCTGCGTGACCGGGGAATCATGGCCGTCAAGTTCTACCCCTTCGACCCGGTCGGCCATCGCAGCGGAGGCACCTACATCTCTCCCATAGAGATCGACAAGGCGCTCGAGCCGATCAAAGTGATTCGTGACAAATTTGGCGACGACATGGAGATTGCCATCGACGTGAACGCGCAATGGAATCTGACCGCCGCCCTGCGTATTGCCCACTCGCTCGAGCCGTACAAGATCATGTGGCTGGAGGATCCGCTGTACCAAGGCAACATGGAATCCTACGCGGTCCTGAGGAGTTCAACTTCCGTTCCCATCACCGTGAGCGAACGGCTGTCCACGCGTTATCAGTTCCGGGAAGTACTCGATAGGAAGGCCGCCAGTATCGTGATGTATGACGTCACCTGGTGCGGCGGCATCTCCGAAGCGAAGAAGATTTCCGACCTCGCGGACTCCTACTACATTCCCACAGCCCCCCATACCTGCGGTGGACCGCTCCTGTGGTTTTCGTCGATCCACACCGCCACCGCCGTTAAGAACCTCTGGATTATGGAAAGTTGCTACCATTTCTACAATTTCCAATACCCCTACTTCATCAAAAACGTACCGGTTCCCCAGGATGGCTACGTGACGGCGCCCGAGGGGCCCGGACTAGGCGTGGAATTTCGCACCGAACCCTTCGAGCGTGGCGATGCGGTCGTGGAGACGATTGCGGAGATTTAGTGTGCCCCTGGGGAATTGCTAGTTTTCGCCACAATTCCTGTGTTTAGCCGTTCTTGCTTGGATGTTGAGATCCATCCGCCCGCAGTTTGAGCATTCGCCCTCAGGCTGCGTTCGCGAAGCGAATCCATGAGCGTTAGTTCCCATTGGTTTGAGCCACCAAGGAACGAACCCTGGATTCCAATGGGCCGCGTGGCGAATAGCCGGTCTGCAAGTAGCTGATATAACCGTCGGAATCGATAATGATCGTCAGTGGCAGAGTGCCCACGAGGTCATAAGTTATGGGAATTGGACTGGGAAAATCACCCGCGATCAATATGGGGTATGAAAGAGGCCGAATTTTGAGGAAGTGCTGCAATTCTTCGGGATCATCATCGACGTCAAGCCCAAGAACGACGAGTCTAGTCCCCATTTCCCGATTTAATCTGTCAAAAAGGTCAGCCTCGGCAACGCATAGACCGCACCAACTGGCCCAGAATGTGAGGAGTAAAGGTTTACCCCGAAAATTATTGAGCGCCACGCTCCTACCCCTCAGGTCGGGCAAACTGAAGGCCGGCGCCTGCTCTCCGCGTGCGTGGAGCAGGAAAGGCATTTTCTGTGCCTCTGAAGACTGTAGGGATTGCCCGGAATAAACCGGCTTCAAGGTGGTATCAAATTCATGACTTGCACGCCGTACCCGGATGCGCTCGCCCGAATCACGGGGCTTGGAAAAGAAGTCCGCGAGTTGTGCTAACGTCATTTCTCCCACGGCATTGCCCCCTACGGCGAGGAGCTCATCGTCGGTTTTCAATCCTGCGCGTTCGGCCGGGCTGCCGGGCAAAACTTCGGTGATGAGAATTCTCTGCGTGTCTTCCACGGATCTGAAAGTGGCGCCCATCGCCGATGTTTCCCGTCGGCTCCCCTCCGAACCGGGAGCCGACGGAGGATGGAAAGAGAGCTCCTTTTCCTGCCCTGCCCTCTCGACCGCCACGCCGACATCTTTGATCTGCGCATATTCGAGCAAAGGAGGAATGGACAGCGGTCCAAGCTGGGCGACGCCTTGCCCGGCGACCTTAAGAATAATATCTCCTCTCTCGAGAGGGGAGCTGGTGAAGAGAGAATCACGCGTCTCTTTTACCTCCCATCCTCGGTCGTTTTCAACGAGCTCGATTCCGGCGAAGTTAACTTCCACCTTGGTTTCCTGAGCGCGTGCGCCGAGACAGAGCATGAGCGTGGAGAGAAGGCAAATTGAAAGGGACCGCATTTCTTACTCCTGACGGATCGACGCGGGCAATTTTAGCACAAGCGTACGGCGCCGACCGGGGGCTGTGATGGCGCTGGTGACTTAGTGCGTGGCGTCGGGGAGTGTCCGCAGAAGGGTATCGTCTCCCGAGGGTTGGGAGGATGCGCCAAGTTTCTTCTGCTGGGCCAGCACCTCCGCAGCCCGGGAAGCCTGGCCGGTCTCTGAGTAAATCCGGGCAAGTTCCGTATAGGCCTCGGCATAATCTGGCTCGAGCCCAATCACCGCGTTGAGGTCTGCAATTGCCTTTTCCTTCTCACCCTGAGCTTGGAGCGATTTGGCCCGCCAATAATAACTGGCCGCATCTTTGGGGTCGCCCTGCACGGCCAAGCCGAACTGCTCACCGGCCCGGGCCACCTTCCTGCTGTCGTAAAGAGCGATCCCGAGCTGGCGATGGTAGAAGGGGTTATCAGGGGCCAAATCGACCGCTCTGGTGAAATCAATTGTGGCATCCTGATAATGCTTCTCATTTATCTTGACCATTCCACGTACCATGTAAGCGGGCGAATACTTCGGGTCAAGTTGCAGCGCCTGTTGGCAGGCATTTCGGGCTTGTCCAAGTCTCCCCAGAAACAAATAACTCACCCCCATCCGATAGGGTACCCAGGGTGCTCGGGGCAGTATAGAACGAGCTTTCGCGAGGGTAGTGATGGCGGCTTCATAGTGGCCCTGGAAGTTTTGTAACCAGGCGTAGGCCGCCAGGCACTCCGGGTCACGGGGCGCATCGTTGAGAGCGAGTCGCAGGTCGTCTTCGGCTGATTTCAAATCACCTAGCAACGCCCGGGTCTCCCCCATCAGCACTAGCCGCTCCGTGCTTTTTCGCTCAGGCGGGGCCATACCCTGAAGAACGGCCAAGGATTCGATAGGTTCCCCGGCCAGCAAAGACGCCTTGGCGAGCAGGAGGGCCGTTTCCGGATTATTGGGCATCGACTCGTTGGCGTCTTCAAGCAGTTCTCGCGCTCTTTGCACGGCTCGATAACGGAGGCAAGTAGTCGCCAGGGTCACGTCCAACGGTGCGTCCTCAGGGAAATTCTCTACGGCGTTTCTTGTGGAAGCGAGAGCCGTCTTGGAATCGCCCGCGGCAAATTGAGCACTCACCAGAAGCACCCAAAAACGCTCCTCGGGGGGCGTCTGCTCCAGCGTTTTCTGCATCACTTCGGCAGCTTCACGGGGATGACCGGACGACAGTAGCGCCGTACCCAAGCCGAAACGGGCAGGAGAGTGTTTGGGGTCCAGATCAACGGCATGTTGGAACGCCACTTTAGCGGCATCGAACTGATTCTCCTGTATCTCCAAGACGCCGAGATTGTAGTAAGCGCTGGAGGTCCGATTCCCCAATTGAATGGACTTCTGGAGGTGGGTAATAGCCAAGTTGACTTGCCCGCCGGCCGCTTCCGCGGTCGCCAGGTGATTGTAATTCTCGGCGGAAGGCTCGCGCTCGACTAACCGAAGAAGGGCTTGCCGGGCGGCCGCGTAGTCCCGGGCTTGCATGGCCTGATTGGAGCGCTGCCGAAGGTCATCATTGTTTTGAGCCTGCGTCCGATATCCGGGGGAAAGAAGAACGGCAAGGCCCAGGAGAAAGAGGGTGCAGGTTCCCCTGGCCCGCGTCATGGCGAACCCCGTGCGCTTTTTAGGCGGATGGCTTGTTCGCGCAGGGCAACGGGGTCGGGAATTTGCAGATGCTGAGCTTTGATCAACACCATTTGGCCGGGAGAGTACCACCCACTGTAGTCCGCATATTGGATAAGCATCGATTTCGTCTGGTATTGTTCGTCCGTCAAGTCCACCACCCGATAATTCGCCTGGCGACGGCTGTAGTCGAAATCCAACCCTGCCTCTGGGTCATGCACGCTGTAGCGAATGTTCTGGACATACTGGAGCTGGTTGGCGAAATGGTCAGGAGCCGCCACCATGGGGAAGGGTGGCGAGGAAAGACCCCAGTTGCGATCTACCACTATTTCCAGGATGCCGGGGATTGAAACCTTGAAAAGGTGCTCATCGGTAACTTGCGCGTTAAGGGAGACAACTCGCACATGCGGGTCCCCCGGAGGGGATGAAGAGAAGGTGGATTTCAGCGCTATAAAGGCAGCCTGTCGCTCCGGGCTGTCGGACGAGCTGAAGTAAACGGCTTCAACCAGTTGGTAATCGACGGCGCACATTCCTCCACTGCTCACCACGTTCATACCGTCCAGATTCACGTCTCCGTATTGACCTTGCTTGATCCGCAGGAAGAGTGTGGCCTCGCAATGAGCGAAGCTAGGTTTGGCATTCATACGGCAGGGACACGGAACCCGGCACGGACAGCAGACTACTCCGTCTCCCTTGAGGCGCCAACTCGCAGCCCCGGGATGCGCGGCCCCCGCCGGTTCCCCACCGGGTGGCTTGGCAAATAGAGCCGTGGTCAGAATCAAGGGTAAAAGAGTGATCGCCGTCCATGACTTGGATGCACCCATCATCCTACTCGCCTGAAGGCCGCCGCTTGAAGAGGTGATTTACACTTGAAAACCGGGAGCAAGGCGCTGCGGTTCCCGCAGCGCCTTGCTCCCCAAACATCTATCTTACGATGGGCTGAATCTGGTGGCAAACTTTGTTGAGGTTCACCCCCAGGATTCTTCTCGTCCGCCATGGCGGACTCCCCAGGGTCAATACACGAATTTCAGCCCCAACTGAAGTTGTCGCATGTTGGAGTAGGTGCCGGTGATCTCCCCAAAATTCGAGGCCGAGATATCCGCTGTGGGAGCCCCGAAGTTCGGGTGATTGGTAACGTTGAAGCCTTCAAAACGAATTTGCAGGTACGTTCCCTCGTGGAACACAAACCTCTTCATGATATTCATGTCCATGGTGCCGAACCAGGGTCCGATCACGGTATCTCGCCCCACGTTACCGTAGCAAAGACAGGTGCTATCCGCGTAGGCAGCGGGGTTGAGCCATTCATTAACGGTCTGCTTAGGTGGCTTCAGGGGCGCCCCGGTGTAGTTGGGACGATCGTAACCCCCTTCTCCGT
>Ga0116102_1001159_pt1 | contig 10066 bp, 10 predicted proteins | sample June2015DPH_4_50_FD_89822 | JGI IMG/M metagenome (GOLD analysis project Ga0116102, IMG submission 89822) | Peatland microbial communities from SPRUCE experiment site at the Marcell Experimental Forest, Minnesota, USA - June2015DPH_4_40 | ecosystem: Environmental > Terrestrial > Soil > Wetlands >... | reverse complement strand
CGGAGCTCATCATCCGGTGAGTGTATGTGACCTGCCCGTGGACGATCAGGTTCGTCGGGTTGAGAGTGAGCAGCCTCTTGATACCGTCCTCGACGACGAGCCGCCCGTAAAACGCCGGCGCCTGGCCGTTGATGACCGAGAGGTTGGTGATGGTCCAGCCCAGGGTCTGATAGTGGAAAACGATCTGGCGCTGGTAGAATGCCGCCCAGTCGTTGGTGCTGAGATCGGTCTCGTCGCGGAGGTTGGCCTGGCTGTAGTCGTACTGATCTTGCGTGATGGACGAGGAGGTCATCTTCCAGGCGCCAAGGTTGTTTGTTATGAAGTTTCCAGAGGCGTCAAATCGGAAGGAGTAATCCGGTGGAATTGCGGGGTCGGTGACGTTGGCCGCCCAGTTGTCTCTCATGAAGCCGTACCAGGCTTCTCCCGCGGAATTCGTGTCGGTTATGGAAAAGCCGAGCGGGACCGGCGGGTTCGTCGCGACAACGCCTGTCTGGCCGGGCAGCAGCTGTGCCAGGGTGTAGTTCTCACGAAACTGCTCATCGTAAGTCTGAACGGGCTCGAGGGATATCCAAGCCGCGGCGAAGCAAGAGGCTTGCAGCGGGTCGTTATTCGGCAAAAGCGGGGCGGTTAAGGCAGATGCCGCGGCATTGCTCGGCATCCAGGTATACAGGTATCCGTAATCGATGTAAGTGCCGCTCACAGGATTTGTAATGTCGTCATGGAGCGCGGCCAGCGTTGAGTTGCTGAAGTTTTCCGACAGGGCGTTGGTGTTGCCCGTCACCAGCATTTCAGTCAAGGTGAGCGGCAGCGATGGGATAACGGTGATGTTTGTGGGCAGCAGGTTGGGCGGGCTGACCATGATTGGATCCCCGTTCAGCACATAGTAACCGCCCGGGTCGCCGTCGCCGCACGGCCCCGGGTCGGCCGTGTAACCGCCAAAGCTGTATTCGTTGAAGATGTTGGTGTGCAGCCCCACCAGCATGTTGGTGGCCCAGTCGGATTGGAATGCCACGATCGGGGCGCAGGATTCGTTCAGGCGGTAGAACTTGATCTGAGGTATGAGATAATTGACCAGGCCGGCGTTTGTCATATACCAGTCCCCCGCCGGATTGGAGAGCAACTGCGCCTGGAGATTGGTGGCCCAGGCGCGCAACTGACTTTCCAAGGCGAGATAATTGGTGGTGTAGACAAAAACCTGGTTGGTTACATCGACGAGGATCGCCGGGCGGATCAAGGTGAGCGCCGCCGCGTTTGAGTAGATGGTGTTGAGCGAGCGTCCCGTCGGGTTGCTGTTGGTCGCGGCGCCGATGTTCGTGTCACCGACGGGGATGAACCCGATGTTGCCCTCGACTCTTAACTGCGCAAGGTTGGTGTTGACGTTGTCGGCAAACAACACGTTGATGTTGGGTGGGAAGCTCACGTTCAGCGAGGGGCTTGCGACGCAGCCCGCGTTAGTCACGACAATGGTGTTGATGGGCACGCCGTTCGTGGCCGGCGGAATGCCCAGGAGGACAGTTCGATCCACAGGCCCTGTCAGAGCTGCGCACATGTTCACCGAGTTGAAGTCCATGGTCGCAACATAGCCCTGGTTTTCAACGGAATAGAGAGGGTTGCCCGGCGGCACCTGGGTGATCTGGTAGGGCTGCGGCAGCGGTACGGAGCCGTAGAGGGACTGTGCTATGCTGGCGAAAGTATCAATTGTATCCGCTTCACCTGGAAGGCCCGGCTGCGTGTCATACATCATGCCGTAGAGGGTGCAGGGATCGTTGAAAGAGGCATAGGTTTCCAGCAGGTTGTCGTACCTGCCCAGGAAAGTTGCGAACCCCGAGGAGGGGCCGTTGGCCCACTTGGAAACCCCGGATTGCCTGAACAGGCGGGTGTTTGGGTCGGCCGCAGTTTGCTCGGCGTCGACGATGCTCAGGGGTCCGTAAGACCCGGATGCCTGAAGGAAGGATCCCTGCTGGAGGCCTGCGTAGGCCCAGGCGTTCGTTTGATGGGTGGTCCCATCGGAGACGTCTCCGTGGTTTCCGAGCGTTATTGTTTCCGTTTGCGTGCCCGGGTTGAATACGCCGAAATCCGCGATCGGGACGGCTCGAACTTGAAAGGCGTAGGTGCCCACATAATTGCTGTAAGCGGGGTTTTGGGTGGTGGCGTTGATTTGAACCCTGAACTGCTGAGTATTCATGCGGACATCCGAGAACAGCGGATCCAAGGAGCTGAACTGCAGGGGTTGGTAGTAGATGGCGTAAGGGCCGAGCTGAACACCGGTGTCGATCACCTGCATGGTGGACACCTGATATGGTCCCGAGGTGACGTCGCCCAGGGGAACGCTCAGGACGTTGTCAGATGCGTAGAGACCGTTTGTTTCCATGCCGCGGTCGATCAGCGTCAGGATTCGAGAGGCCTGCGAGTCCATGGCCAACCTGGCGTTGATGTTGGCCTCCTTGTTTCTCTCCTCATCAACCTTCTGCTGCGAGCTGAGGATTGCCATGGACGCGGCCACCGCCACCATGACTGCCAGGGCCAGCGCCCCGACAAGGATATACCCTCTGTTGTTTTTCAAGGGATGAGGACGAATGAAAAGCATCTCCTTATTCTGAGGCGGAACACCTGGTTTGCAACCGGCTCGGCTCCATTATTTGTTCCCTGCATCCTTCGGAACGTCTATAGTAGGTCCCTGGGCCTGCACGGTGCTCGCGTCGATCACGTACTTTATAAAGTGGGTGTTCGGGACTGGAGTGAAACCGATCATGCCAATGGTCAGGAGGACAGAAAGCGTTGCCATCTCGAATGCCCCGGGGAAGAGCACGCACGAGCGGCTTTGAACGATGCGAAACAGCACGATCAGCATATACCCGGCCGCGCAGATCATCCCGAAGTGCCACTCATAGTCCGTGGTGTAGCTGACTTTGGGGTAGTGTTTGATCGCGCACTCCAGCCACATGAGGTTAAGGAACGAGAACGCGAGGGCAAAGAAGCCGGCAAAAATGGCGTTTGCAGCCAGGGCTATTATGGTTTTCGGCGCTTTACCCATGCCTCATTTTACTGTTGGATTGTCTTTTTGCCTGAATAAACCGCCCGGGCAGCAGTCTGCGATGCAACAATCGGCGCAGCGCGGGCTCCTCGCCTGGCATGTCTTCCGCCCGTGGAGCGTGAGGACCAGGTGCAGGTTGTAACGCGCGCCTTGCGGAAACTCAGCGAGGAGCTTCTTCTCGATGGCATTGGGGTTTTTTAAGGCAGGGCAGCACTGGACTCGGTCGATGACGCGCAGTGCGTGAGTGTCCAGCGGAATCCCCTCATCCACACCCAGGGCTGTGTAAAGGATGATGGCGGCGGTCTTGCGTCCGATCCCCTTTACCTCCGTTAGCTCGCCTATGGTTGCTGCCGGCCGATTATTCCTTTCCACAAGGTACTTGGCCCAGTTGATGAGATAGTCCGATTTATTGCCGCCGTGGGATATGCCTGGCAAGAAAGGAATCACATCCCCGCGCGTGCGGCCGACCATGCTGGAGGGCGCAGGGAATTGAGCCGCCAGCGGCCCCATGACCTTGTTGACCGCGGCGTCAGTACAGTGGGCGGAGAGGATGACTGCCGCCCCCAGCACCCAAGGATCCCTGGTTTGGTTGAGCGCATCGAGCGGGTGCCCCTCCTTCAAGCATGCCTGCGACCGTTCCGCCAGCTTGCAGAGTGGCGCGCAGCCGGTCGCTGTAGCCGTATTGGAGTTACAATCGCCCATGGTACCATCGCAATTCGCTTTGAACGAAGTTTTTTGCCGCTCCAGCCTCGGCCAGCCGCAGCCGGATAAACCACCTGTCTTCAATGCCATCTTTGTTTTGTCATGTTTTCTCCAGGCGTTTCGCTTCTCTACAGTATAATATCTCCAGGGTATGATTACCGAACAAACCGAACAAGCACTGCCCGTCTCGAATCGGCCGAATATCTATAACCTGCTGAACCAGCGCTTGGTGCAGCACGGCAAGCCCTTCTTCATTCTCGTTGCAGAGGCGGCAGACACTATGAAAGCTGACCCTGGGTCCATGGCTGAATTGACGGCATTTGCAGTGAGCTTTTTTGGCAGGTGGTCGCCGGATCCGAGCCGGCGGGTTCAGCCCCAGTCCATCTTGGCCGTCGAGCATATGCGGCTCATGGATGACATTTCTGCTTCCGAGGGGGAGGACTTTGCGGTGGAACTTGAGGAAAGGGCCATCCTGCAGGTTTGCGAGCTTGTGGTGCGGCGGAAGAAGATGGACATCATGGTTTGGCGCGGCTCGGTTACTCCGATCGCCGAGGTCACGTCTTCCAATGCATGGGCCGTTCTCAATCAGTGCACCATGCTGGCCGGCTTTCCCATCCATGGCGAGATCGAGGCTTGGGTAGCCTCCAACAAAGAGACGTTCCTGAGGAAAACAACGCCTGCTTCGGATGTTGGCTATTTGCAGCTTTCGCAGCAGTTTGCCGGCACTGGTGCGACCTTGCCATGGCAGCGAACCCGGTTTCAGAAAGTTTTTGCGGAGTTCATGGCTGCGGTCACATCTGCCAGGGGACAAGGGCGCGCGGTCGTCATCCAGTCCTCGCTTTGCGCTACTTTTGCTCGGTCCATCCGAAGGCACGTCAAGGATATGGGCTTGGAGGCGCATCTTCAGGCCGATCCCGGCGCCAAGCTGAGCGGAACTGGTTAGACCTTGCAGCTTGCCGCTTGCTCCGCCTGGAGCGCCTGGAACTCTTCCTCAAGCGCGGCGTCCTGCGTCATGGAAATCTCGGCAGGAGATCGCTTGTCCAGTTTATGGGCCAGCTCCCTCAGTTGCGCGGAAGTCAGGGCAAGCAGAATGTGTGCTGTCTGGCGCTGCGCGCCGGCCTGGATCAGGGCTGAATCCGAATTGCTTGCGCAGACCGCATCCATGTGAACGCAGACCGGATACGGGTCGCAGCTGATGACGGCGAACTTGGTCGGGGCAGTCTCTTCCGGGGATCGTTGCGCCAGCTTGCCGGCCCAGTCACGCAGGTGCGCGGGCGTCATGGCAACCAAAACGTGTGAAGTCGGACGGAGGTTTCCGATCCGGCGCAGGGCGGAATTCGGGCTGCCCTCGCAGGCCGCATCCATGTGAATGCGGATCGGTGGAGCATTCCGGTTACAACTGATGACGACGAACTTATCCATTTTTCATTTTACATTTTAGTTTACCGAAGCACGGAAGCAAAAGGAAACCACCCCGGCAGGCGAATCCGGGGTGTGCTAATGTGAAGAACACTCAAATAAGATTGTCAGTCCAGACAGAATACGGGGACTTCTCTTGGCGCCAACTGGGGTCTCTTCTCGGTATAGTCTTTGACAGGGAGGCCGTTGAGGGCGGCAAAGCAAAGAAGCTGCGGCTGCCGGTCGCTGATGGCGATTATGCGCCCCCCTTGGACCAGCCCGGGGACGCCCCTGTGGTTGTGCCCAATCTGGACCGTTTCCCCGCGGATCACGGGGCTGGTGCCAAAGACCCCCGCTACTGGGTTTAGTTCGCCGGCTCGCATTGCTTGCAACTTCATATCCAGTTATAAGGCACGGGGGGTGTCCATTCTACTTGCTTTGAAAATCTTTTTCCGAATAGAGAGGGAGTCTCCAGGCTTATACTTACACATGGGCACAATTTCCCTCAATACCAAGCCAAGCGCGAAACCCGCGAGCATCTTTGATCGCAACCTCGCCTATATGGTGGAGCGGATCGCCGGAGAAGACGCGGAACAAACCCTGCAGATGCTCAAACAGGAGCTGCCTCTGGTTCGGGACTTCCAGCAGATGCGCGCCGTTGCTCGTGTCTACCTCGCCAACGGCTGCCGGCGGCTGAAAAGAGAAGCGATCCCGAGCACCGTTGATCCAGAGGGCCTGACCGGCGAAGCCAAGCTGCGCTTCCACAACGGGTTTTTCCTGTTGGCGGAAAACGAGGGGCTGGTGTTTCGCGGCGAAGAAGCCCACGGCCCCTATTCGAAGGAAGAGGTGGGATTCATGGCCAGGCGTCTCGGCGCGGAATCACCCGCAAACGATGAGCGGGGGCACATCATCGATCCCGAGGCTGCGAGACCCGCTTTGTCTGTTCTAACTTCCCTGGACGTGATCTAAGCCAGCGGCATGGTGTCGAAGAATGCCGGGGTGAGGTTCACATGCTTCCCGCAGTGCTTCTGAAGAAACTGCCTGGCAAATAATATCTGCACGTCGCCCGGTGTATCCGGAATGATGGGAATAATAACCGCATCCCGAACGAAGCGGCTGCGGCGGCAGAGCCCCGGCGAGGGGTTGACATATCGGCCTCCGACGGGCGTGTTTTCCTCAACGATCTGCGACAGCGCCGCCTCAAACCGTGCGTCGCAAGACCAGACCCGCTCTGGCTCCCAGAGCCGGAACTGAAACTGGACAGGCTTGCGGCCGAAGGCTGCGTAAACGTAGACTCTGGGTAAACGGGCCTCGGCGCCGCCATCTGCCAGCGCTCGCTGATAGAGCTTTGGAAATGCGTGGAGCAGCATCGTGATGCCAAACTCCAGTTCGTCCTGGTTGCCTGTCCTGAACTGCACAACTTCTTCCCGGGCGTCCTCGCGCTGGTAGGGGTCGCTGAAGCTGTGGGATACGGGCAGGTACATCTGCTCGATCTTGCTCCAAAGGGTGGTCGTGTCCATGCGCGCGAGCCCCGTCTGGTGCTTGCTTGCCGCTGCGACCTCCCCCGATTTGAGGTCTCGAAACTTCAGCGGGGTCCGCAGCTTTGGTTGGAATGCTGCCTCCAAATCGGGGAACCACCGAACGGTACACAGTTCGATCTCCTCGTGGAAGAGGCGCTCGATCTCGTGAACGCTGGCGCGGTCTGGAACAGAAACCCTTTTGGCGCCGATCTTTACAGTGCTGTCGAACGGCAGGTTTTCCCTTACTTTCTGTTCGAGCACGAGGGTGTGGGTGCGGCCCTGTAAGAACAGGACCCTTCTTGCGGGCGCGGTTTTAACTGGCTCCGTTTTTCGCGGGAATTTAACTGTATTGGGGACTTGCAAGGCTTTTCATGCCGGTTGAATTGTTAGACATCAACGCTGTCCGCGTCAACCCTTTTGAGCGCATCGAGCACCGGCTGGGGAGCTGAGGCTTGCGTAAACATGCCAAAGGGCAATGGCGCCTTCAAGAGGCGGCTGCGCATTGTCCGTTGGCCCATGTGCGAGGAAAGGACCGTAACCAGGCACAACCTTTGTCCCCGGCTGCTCGCTTTTTCCACTTCGATGGATTCGATCAATAGATGCTTGCAGACCTCGTCAAACACCTCTTGAGGCCCCCGGGTGGCGTCAATAACGTGTACGTGTTGCGGGTCTGCGGCGGCTATTTGAGCATAGCCTTGCTCGACCCGGGTGAAGAATTCCACATCTTCCTTTTCGAAGCGATCCTTGCCCATGTTTGGCAGTTCCCCCTGGCGTCCTCCGCGGCGCTCCAGGCAAACCTCCAGCGGGATTCGCAGAAGAAATACGTGATCGGGCTGGAGTTCTCCTACCGCGGCATTGATGACGCTTCTGACGGTGGGCAGCGGCAGGTTTCGGCCGTAGCCCTGGTAGGCGATGGTGGAGTAAAAGAACCGATCCAGCAGGACATCCTCGCCCCGGGCCAAGGCGGGCAAGATGACGGCGTCGACCAGCTGGGCCCGGCTGGCGTTCATGAGCAGCAGCTCGGCGCGCGGGCTGAGGTTGTAGTTCCCATGCTTGAGGATGTGGCGCATCTCCTCACCGGGCTCGGTTCCGCCTGGTTCTCGCAGAAGCACTACCTTGCGACCCTCGGCGGCGAGTTTTTTGGCCAGCAGTTTGATCTGGGTGCTCTTTCCGGCCCCATCGCTGCCCTCAAAAACCATCAATCGCCCGTTTGTTTTCACGTTTTTGGATTCTCCATTCCATTATACGCCAGAGCGGCTGGCGTCCTGACTGGAATGTTGTTTGCCGCTGATGTCTTGACCCAATCCACCCTGCAAAGGCTGACCCACGCTTGCGCGCCGTTTTTGGTGGCGCATATCATGCGCTGGCCGTTTACCCATCTGACAAAGTCGAGCTCTTGAGAGTTTTGGACTGAATACTGGTCATGGAGCACGATCTTGCCGCCGGCCGCAAGCCGTTTGGCAGAGTCCATTCTCGCCAGGGAGTTGGCAAGGAATTGGGATCCGTTGGAGGCTGGCGGCTCCACGGCAACTCCGGACTTCAAGGCTTGCCCTGGTGTCATGGCCAACCTGGCGATTTCCTGCAAGGCGGCAAGCTTCACGTTGGTGCAAACCGTGACTTTGGTCGAGATAAAGTCCGTCCAGATGCCGCCGCCGCCGCCGCCGACGGACGTGGTTATCTCGGCATTGCCTATCCGCAGTTTTGGGTAAGTGCCGCCGTCTTCTTTGACCAGCCTGATCAGCCTTTTTTCCACGGCTATCAGCAGGTCGACTCCGGGGCGCGCGCTCCAGAACTTCGAACCGTCCTTGCGGTAGTGCTTGTACTCCTGGATGTCCGTGAATCGGGCGAGCAAGTTCGGATGCATGAAGCGCACGCCGGCATGATCCAAGGTGAATGGAAAGCGCAAGAGCAGGAACGGCTTGTCCTCAAGCGCCACATGGTACTTCCCGGGGAGGACCTCGATGGAGGTCTGCCCGCATATCGGTATTTCCGGTGTTTGTATCTTTGGACGCACTTCGGCTTGTGTTTGGCGATGATTCTGAGGGCGCCAGACACCTCTGATGGCTATAATATGAACATTATGAAGATTCAAAGCGTGAACCCGCGGATTTCAGCCATTCAGGCGTGGATGGGACAAAATGGCGCCAACGTCGCCAATGCCTATCGCGTGCAGGCCAGCAGCTTCGAGGAGATGGGTGCGCCGCGCGGGGTGATCGAGAAGGTGCTCTGGCGAATTGCGCGGGAAGAGCCCCTGATGGAGCTCACGACCGCTTCCATGCTGAAAGCCCTCGACCAGAAAAACCTGCTGAGGGAAGTGCGCAAGCAGATGAAGTTTTCAAAGCAGGAGTTCAAGAGCGCAGCCCAGAATTTCGACAAGTCCCGCCATGCGTGGATAGCAAGCCGCATCCCGGAAGACGCGCCCGACCGGGCAGCGCTTGTGAGGCGGGTCGAAGGCTGGGTCAAGCTGGAGCTTGCTGAAATGACCGCTCGCGAGGCCATCATGGAGGTCGTGGACCTGCGGGTGCAGGCGGGCGAGGATTTTCGCCCGGCTTACCCACCGGCGCGCGCGGAAAGGAAGCACCTGGATGACCTCGCCAAGCAGCATCCCGGCCGCGTCTACCACGATAATTCGGGCCGGGGTTTCCTGATCGTGAAGCCAGGGGAAAAAGTGGAGCTTACGGACAAGGGCCTTCAGATTGCCGGGCCTGCGGCTCCGAAGCCGGCCGTCCCGGAAATGACCATGTAAAAGCGGCCTGTGGCCTCGGTGAAACGTCTATAATGGAGGCAAAGCGTCGATTGGCTCTAATCGGACCAGAGCCATGTTGGCCGGGAATCAAACCAGTGCGTGCTGTGGAGAGACGTCAGCACCCTTTTGGATACCACACAACGCAGGCTTTACGTGCCTGAGCATCCATCATACGGCTTTTCTGGGGAATGCCAGCGGACGGAAGGTGCAAAGGGCGGCGATGTTCATGCAGAAAGCCGAAAAAAGATTTCAATCGCCGAGCGAAGGGCCGCAGGGCGAATTCCTCCGCCAAGCGTTTCTCTCAGGGATGCCAGAATCGGTGGCCATTCCGGGGAGTTTTCCGGAAAGGAACCCAGAAAGCTGATCAGGTCGTCCACAATAATCTTCGGCAGTTGGGGGCCGGGAACTCCTGGCAGTGTTCCTGCGAGTCGAAAGACATCATTCCTGTGCTTGGCGATGTCCTTCGAATCAAGTTTTTCCCCGCCAGCCTTGCGCTTGCTCAGATTGAGCCAGGCATTTGCCTTCAGTGGAATGAGAGCCGTTGCGTTCGCAAAGGATAGCCCGTCTCGAACGTCCTTGTGGTTTTGAATGAGCGAGTAGTAATCGTCATCGAGGAGAATGGCGGACAAACTGTGAGGGCCGGCGATTGCCGGCAGCGGCACGATT
>Ga0116102_1001157_pt1 | contig 10076 bp, 12 predicted proteins | sample June2015DPH_4_50_FD_89822 | JGI IMG/M metagenome (GOLD analysis project Ga0116102, IMG submission 89822) | Peatland microbial communities from SPRUCE experiment site at the Marcell Experimental Forest, Minnesota, USA - June2015DPH_4_40 | ecosystem: Environmental > Terrestrial > Soil > Wetlands >... | reverse complement strand
GTTCCTAAGTGCCCACTAAGATCAACAAGTGGACACCTCCATCCACCGGTCACTTGTCAATACGGCCAGCTTCGGACGCTTACGAATGTGTATTCACATGGTCGCGGTAGGGACGGTGGTTACCCACCGCCCGCCGCAAAGCCCGTACGAGCGGAGCTACAACTTACGGCTCTGTCTAAGGTCGTGACGCACAAAACCGCTCCTCCGGGTGAGGGCGGAGGTTGCGACAGTGCGGTACGTAGCGCTGGACAAGCCAGGTGATGCGCTCCCCGGATAACCGCAGAATCTTCGCAGATTTATGAGTTACCTGGATCTTTGGACGCTGAATGCAACCTTGGCCGAAAATCCTATTTCGTTGAAGAAGCATGTCTCGCAAATGAATTCAACCGCTTCGCACCCACAGTGAATTCTGTTAGAAAACCGCATGGGGCGCTTTTGGCGGAGCTTGCGGTGACGCTCCCGGTGCCACTTGAACTGCCGGTTGCGCTGACGGCTTAAACACCTGCATGATGTCGAAGTTAGCGCTGACGAAGTAGCGTGTGGCGGTTGGCAGATTAGACCCTCCGAGCCGCCGTTCGTAATCTACTCCGAACTTAAAGGTGTATCCCTTCCCAGGGTCGACACTAGCCGAACTCCAATTCAAAATCTTGTTCAACCCCACGCTAAACCGAATAAAGGCATAGGCCTGAGGGTTTGTAAAGTTAGCCAGGTCACCCGCCCGCTTAAATCGACTGTCATCGCGATAACCAAAGGAAACATCGAAAGGAGGATCAAGAACATCCGTCTTATGTAGGCGTTCACAATGTCAGTGTTCAGAAGTTTCCATTGGACGCCTGACTCCCAGTATAGGGCGGATTGTCCAACATTGTTCGAGACCGGGGTAGCGGTTACAGTATTATCGCCCTGCTTGAAGGAAGTTACCTGGCTGATCAAGTAGCTTTCACCGAGAGTTGCAAAGACAGTAAACTGACTACTATGACGAATTGCGACGTTCATCTTCGGGCTTAAGCTCCATCCGAAAGCATCCTGAAACATGGGCCTTGCTTTCGGATTTGCTATGGTTTCAGTATTCGATGACAGGTTCTCCAGAACCAAAGCGGGCGCGAGTCCTGCAGTTCCACTAAAGCTAAATGTCGGTCGAGACGAAGTGCATTCCTTCCAGTTGTACCAGAAGTGTTCTGACTCGAATCGAATTTGAGCGAGCGCTTCCGGTTGAATTGTATTCTGTGCAGACGGAATGCCGTTCGCCCCTGTGTCGCCAAACGAAGCATCGACATCCAGACTTGAACCGAACGGTTCGCTGTACATCTGGAACTCCTGATTCGTCGGGTACGGAACGGCGTCGGCGGTAGGCCCGGGCGTATACATCGGGCAATGATCTACTTTGGTAATTCCATGTTTGAGTGCCTCGACTGCCCGAAGCGCATCGAGTTTTGCCCACAAGCTTGCATTCGCAAAGATCGCCGAGCCAACCGTTCCCGTCCCGCCATAAATGTAAGTGATAGTAGCCCCAGCTCCCGCAAAGGACGAGAGGTTGATCCTAACAAAATTGGCAGTTATTCCTGAAACGGCAAAGGTTCCACTGTGCGTACAAATTTGGGACGATCCTATCGCGGCAAACGCTCCACCCGCAGTTGACGACACTTCAATTGCGATCACGCAGGAAGTCGCTGTTCCCGTTGTTGTCCAGTTCAACGTGTGAACACTAGCTCCCCCGCCGGTTTCGTCGATTACGGGCCCGATAATTGGTGTGGATAGCGGAGCGCTCGAGGATTGAGTGTACTGTTGTGCGTTGGCGAGTTCCGCGGCGATAAGGAAGACCACAATCAAGAACGACATCCGGAGTCTCGTCATGCAGGATCTCCTTTGTAATTATTCATGCTTCGCCGTTGGGCTGTGCTTCACCATCCCTAGTTTATAGGCCGGTCTCAGTTGAGAGAGTTTATCCGTGATTTCCATCATCGATCTCCGGCCCGACCGATAACCAATCCGCGACCCCCGGATGGCGGCTCGGCGACGTGATCTTGACCACTTGCTTGCACTCAGTGATCCACTGCTCGACAATGCCCTGGTTCTTGTAGAACGGCACCATCGCTCGGCTTGGGACGGTCAGGTTGGTCACGATGAACCCCACGTGCGGGAACAACTCCGCGTATGCCCCTCCACCTTGGCCACCACTTGGCGCGCAATCCTCCAAATGGACGCCTCGTGAAGAAACCCCCTGCACTTCACGGACGGCCTCCGGGTCAGTCCACAGACCGGGCGCCGCAGCAGTTTGGCAATTTCCCGTTTCAGGCTGTCGTTGGCCGGAGCGCGGATAGCATATCTTACGCCGGTTCCTCCGACCCCTCGGAGGCCTCGGGCTTGGCAAAGGCCGCGTCACTCCGGAAAGCGATTTCTTTTCCACTTCGTTACTGTCGGTTGATCTCCGCCAGAGAATACTCCCCACTCTTCGGTGCCGTGCCCGTTCCTGGGTCGCAGCCGGCCCACAAGACGACCACCTTCGCGGTTGAATAGCAGCAGGTGAAAACAGGTATACCCGAACTACACGTCGCAACGCATAACGTAAGTCTTGTACTTGTCAAGAGAAAAATCTTGAAAACACGCGGAATCGAGGTGCCTGTTGTAAGCGTTTTGCTCTTGCTCCCCGTGCAGGCAACCTCCGACGAATCCAGGTCCAGGGTCAGCCAGTACCCTGAATCCACTGCTTGCGCCCTCCCGATGCCTGTCTAACCTAGTCCTGCCAGTCCCACAAAGTTCTCCACGTCGTGCAGCGTCTCGTTCTCGCGGGGTGCAATCGGGAGGTCACAGCTGCGCCCCGTCATTCGATTCCTCGATGCAAGTAAGGACAATGGGGCCCCGCAGAGTGATGCCGGCGGAACGGTACTATTCATTTCACAGACCTACTTTGAAGCGTCTGGCCTACGGCCGCTCGCAGAGAACAGTTGGGAGAACCGAGGGAGGTACAGGGTGGCGTCGTCTTTAGTTTTCGACGTAGAGGCGGGCGCGATCTATTTCACGGCCCAGCTGAATGCATTTCCTGCGTTGCAGAACGTGGTCGCGTTGTCAGCCGGAGCGAGGCTGGTTTCAAAATAGGAATGGACCTTTGAGTTGGTGCGCGGCCAGCTAGACAATCGGGACAATCAGAAACTCGCACATGCGGACATCTAGCCGGGCCATGAGTGCGAGTGCTGCCGATGAAAGTCGCGGTGATGAAAACGGATAGCACCGACTTGCGCGGTCGCGCGGTGTGGTGTCTGAACGTGGACGTGGCTGAAGAACACCTGGCGGCGACGGTTTGCCTCGAGACCACCGCGACACGCAGGGTGCTCATCTGTGACGAGCAGTGGCTGGGCGGCCGGTTGCGACTTACATCGGAGGGCTAGCCAAGGCCGTCCGGGACCTCGGCATAGAAACTGGTTCGACTAGTGCGCCGACTTTCGCACAACTTGATGCAGCGAAAACGTGTAACCTTCATCCCGCACGCTGTTCGTATCATCATCGTCGTGCCCCACTGACGAAATCAGCGAATTCCCATCCGATCGCCATCCGAAATGGCTGTCCAGATTGCCGGTTCCGTCGTTGATTCGCCACCTGAGCCACCAGTCGTTTAGTGGGTACCACTGGTTGCCGTCGGATGCGCGAAGTCTCGTGTATCGTATCGTGCCCTTCTGGGCTCTCAGAATTTGACAAGCTGTGCCGAAGTACTCCTGATGCAAGACTAATGAGTCGGTGTCGAGGATGTATTCTGCGCGTTCAATCGGTAGATAATAATCCGCTACGTCATAGGTCACTCCATTGATCCGCACCGCAAACTTCCATTTCACAAACTTTCCCGAAAGGCGCACCCAGGAACCGACCTTCGACTTGGAGTAATTGCCGACAGGATCGACCACCGTACTCCCTTTTGTGACCGTCCACTGGACAACAATCGGCTTGGCAACAGTGGGCGTGCCCACGGTCTTCCGCGTATAGATGTTCTTTCCGATGTCCCCCTTCCTATCCACGTTTTCGAACATGCGGCCGAATTGGAAATCGTTGTTTGGCGAAATGTTCAACTCCACACCGTGCCCAGAATCCGGAAAGTTCTGTTGGAGTGATGAGAAATAAAGGCCCAGCGCCGGGAAGGAGGCTGCCTCGCCAAACGCATCATCGCCAAATTGATGGCTGACATTCTGAATCATCGCGCCGACGTACATAGGCTCCCTAGTGCCCATAAATCCTACACTATTGAATTCGATGCGGATCTTGAACGGACAACAATTCACCGCTGGTACCGTGTCATATTCACTGATCTGGGCTGTCCAGGTCAGTTGAGTCAATCTCTGCCCTGAGAACCCCTTGACCTGCAGCATGCATCCGGCCGTGTCCGATCCAGCACAGGGTGACGCAGGTGTGTCCATAACAGTCTCCATTCGCAGGCTCCCCAACCGCGTAGCGCTTGTCTTTGTCGAGTCTATAAGGAGTATAGCACCTGCACCGAGTGCGACCCGCATTTGTCTACCGCCGCATCCGCATGCCTCACTTCAGCGGACGAACGAGCAGCCCTCGCTCGTGTGCAAGAGTAAATTACCGGAGTCCCATCAGCATGCCTCCAGCGGCAACTGAAGCTGCGTGTGGGGGCACCGGGGGTGCCGTTTTCTGGCAGGATTGGGTCCCATAGACAGGCGTTACTTTACCACTGCGCGTAAATCCCAAGGGTTTTCTGAAGTCGGGGCGAAGGAGGTGGAAGCGGGTCGAATGGGATTCCGTATTTCCTGCTCGATAAGGTATTTCCAGGAAGCGCGGCTGAGGTGAAGCTTCAAGACGATCTACTTCTGCGAGAAGTTTCAGGCAAATGGGAAGCCGTCAAAGCAAATCAACACAGGTACCCGCTACATTTTCCGCTACAGCGTGTAGGGTGGGCGACTTCTAGTACGGCTAACTCGTTGAAAACAATGGTAGGCCCGTGGGGACTCGAACCCCAGACCTCTACCGTGTCAAAGTAGAGGAATTTATTGATTTGACGCCACTTACCTCCAAAAGTAGGCTCGAATGGTGGACTCAGGTTGGACTCAATGCTGCAGCGGTACTTAGGTGCCAGTGACTCCGGGCCGGGGTGCGTCTTAGTATTTAGCCGGTGACGCGGGTATGTATTCTGCCGATCCCTATAGCAGTTCAAGTTCGTTGTATGTTTGTGTGTAGACCGCTTGTTACTTTGCGGCACACACGGGTATGCGTTTATGTGGAGGTGGGCTATGGCATTGGAACATGGTCGACGGCGATGGGTCAAGTTGTGGACTCGTGATTGGTTGGGTGGAACGATGCGGGTGCAGATGTCATCTGAGCAGCGAGGCATATGGGCCGACTTCTTGGCCCTCGCGGGTGAGAGCAGGACTCCGGGTGTTATTTCTTTGGGTGAGACCAAGGGAAAATTGGAGGCTTACCCGTTGGACTATCTGGCCGGATTGCTTCGGGTCAAGGAAGAGGTGTTGCGCGAGGCTATCCAATTGTTCAAGGATCAAGGGCGGATTACGGTTTCGGATATCGGAGTAATCTACATTACCTCTTGGGCTAAATATCAAAGCGAATATCAGCGGCAACAAAAATACCGCACTAATGTGGCTCCTGGTAAGTCGGTTGATGGGATTGGGCCAGCAATAATTTTGTCGAGAGATGGGGATGGGTCAGCAATAATTTTGTCAGATCCGGGCAAGGAGAAGGTGTCGATTCCGCCTAAAGAGGCTCATGAGGATAAGCCCATTTCTGATATCGACTAGCCGATTCGCAGAGTCAGAGGCAGAAGCAGAGCAGAGCAGAGATAGAAGGGGTGTGGTTTAGGTTGCGTGTAACTTTGTGCGTACCCCCACCCCCCTGCCCCCCACCCCCTCAAAGGGGGTGGGGGAGGCTGATAAAGCAAAAGCATGACGGCGGTTCCGGGGAGCGTGTCAAAACGTTCTCAAAAACCCGCTTAAAAGGCGCGTAGCGCGAAGCGCGGGGCGGGGCCGTGGTTTCGGGTGCGGTTCAGTGGCCGGGACGCAGGGCCTTGCCGGGTCTGGTCATAAAAGTTCCAGAGCGGTATGTCATCTAAGGAGGTGTGATTATGTCACGCGATATGGGTTCTAAGGATTTCAAGGGCGAGGATTCCGATCCTATTCCTGTTTACCATTTCGGTTCTTCTGAATTGTGCGATTCTGTGGAGCGGCGGGTGGCAGTGCAACACATCGAGGCTAGGACCGTGCGGAAGGTGTTCCCAGAGTCTAACGAGTATTCACCCGATATCTATTCTATCGAGGTTCAGTCGGGTCAGCGTTGTCCAGCATGTAATCATGTCTTGCCAGGAGATCCGCATTTGATGGCTACTAGCCATACTTATCCATTTCGGAATTAGTAGCGGACCAAAACTTCGGCGGGCCAAACGCTTAACCTCGGCAAGTGAGCCATCTACGATTGGAGGCTAGCTATGGCTAGAGATATCATCGGAAGATTCTTCGGGTGGGTCGATAAGAAGCTTGGCACGGAGTTGCCTCTACGCGAGGAGCATGTGGATACGCCTGCGACCTTTCGGACGGTCAGGGGTGATGGGACCGATCCTAAAGCAGCGGTGGCAAGACCCGACATAAACTCCGCAGCTTTAGCTGGTAAACAATTGGACGCGCCCGACGAGACCAGTGCGCTGCGCGGTTTATTCGATGATCTAAACAGGAGAGGGAGATAAGCTATGGGCATGTGCCGGAGAGATGAGATCGCCAGTAAATATTGTGCATCTGGATCAGGACCGTGTTACCTACGCGATAGGACTCCCGATCTCGATGTATTCAACTATATATTCGCCGATCGTGGCATCAAGTTTACCGATGTCGATGGTATGGTTGAATCCAGCGGGTATCTATGTTTCGCTGAGATGAAGAGCGACCCATCGGTTCAAGTAGTAGGCCAGCGAGATGCGCTATTGGCTATGATTAATCAAGTGAAAATGTCAGATGCTCAGTGCCGGGGAAACTTAGTGTTATGGCTGTATGGCGATTCTCGCAGTATGTCTATCAGTTCAGTGAAAGTGGGATGGGCGGGTAATATCTATTCGCGTAATATGAACTTGGATCAGACCCGCGCCTTAGTGCTTTTATGGAAAGAGAAGGCAGCGATGAGTAATTTCGATGGGTTTCAGGAGTTGTTAACTAGCGATAGCCTTGAGTATGGTTCATTCGATCGGTCTGGTGCATTAATGGATTTAGCCTAACGCGAGATACCATTTATCAACCCACCACCCAAGAATCAAGAAAGAGAACCCACTCAAGTAGTCTAAAGAATAGCATCCGATCATTAAACCGCCACCCCTAAAACGTAAGCAGCCGGGGAGCGAGAGACGCGTGTCCGATTCATTCTATAAGTAGTTTAGCCAGCTTGTAACCTAAGTGATTCCAATCCCAAACTAAAATAGCCTTCTGTCATCAGCCCGCTGGCCGGTAGCCGTCCGTTTTCACGGCAGAGCCATCTATGATCAGTGCTCGATTTCACGGCAAACCAATTTAACCATAACTGAGTAGGTCCGGTGTAGCTTACGCTGATAGGCATTCCGCTTGCCCGGATATCGCCAAAACAACAAACGAGCAGACCGCTGCATAGGTGTAGCTTTGAGTTAGTGTTGCTTCTTGGAGGCTAGTAGCTGTGGGACCAATATCGGATGCAGGTCGGCAAAAATGTGGGGCCGCGACTCGGTTAAGGTGGGCACGTTACCGGGCCGCAAAAGCATTAGCAGCGGCGGGTGACGGGCCGATGCCCGTCTTAAAATCGGGGCCAGCGTCTACCGTTCCGGGTGTGCCGGGTGTTGTGCCAGATCCCGCCGACACTCATGCCGTGGCGCAGGCGCGTTACCACGAGGGGATTGTAAAGGGAGATGCCCGGTTTGTGTTGGAGGAGATCAAACGCGGTGACCGAGGTGATTCCGGGCCGGGCGTTGAACTCGATCCGTTGTACGTTTCGATCCAGTCTATGTCGCGGGATGGCAGGGATAAGCTGGTGCGGGCGGTGGTGTCGCGGTTGTTGCCGGTTCTCATCGACGGCGGGTTGCCGGTGGAGGACGCCGGTTAACACAACAATGAAATATCGGACGCAACTGGTGTTTTTCGACGTGTAAATCGTTTGTTTGAGGGGCTAGACCTAGCCGTTTTTTCATCGAACGGGGCAAGTGCTAGCCTTTTAAGCCGAGTTTTTGTATATGGAGTTGCAACAACTAAGACGTTTTGACCGATGCTCGGCGGTTGGTACGGTTGGGCCAGGAGCGCGGTCAGGACGCCGGGAAACGCCTTCCGGTGCTCATGACGGGGGTCAAAAAGCGGCGGGTTGCGCCGGGAGGACCATGAGGTTCTTTGTGGTGGAGCTGAAATGACCGATAGCGAGTTGTTCCTATTAGCGGATGCGGATAAGGCGTTGTGCGAACGCGACTTCCACCATTTCCTTTTGGCCACGTGGCCGTTGTTAAACCCGGATACTCCCTTTAGCGATTCATGGTACATCGGGGCGTTGTGCGAAACGTTGGACGCGTGCCGGGTGGGGGCGTTGCGTAAGCTGTGCATTAACGTTCCTCCGCGTAGTGGCAAGAGCACCATCGTGTCTACGTTGTGGCCGGTCCATCTTTGGATTAACCAACCTTCCATGCGGATGGCGTTTTACAGTTACCGAGAGGATTTATCGGTTTCGTTTAGCGTGAATCGGCGGGCGGTGATCTGCTCGGATTGGTTCCAGACCCGGTGGGGCGACCGATTCAAACTGGCGGGCGATCAGTCTACCAAATCCCATTTCGAGAACGATCATCGCGGTAGCATGGAAGTCTTAACTACGGCAGGCACGGGAGTTGGCGGCGAACTCCTCATACTTGATGACCCTTTGTCTGCGGAGGAAGCGCGGTCGGATGCCGAGCGCGATCGGCAAAATAGGATTGTCACAGAGGGCTTGCTTACGCGGTTGGACTCCCAGGTTTCCGGGCGGGTGGTACTAGTCCAGCAGCGTCTACACATGCAGGACACCACGGCGGTCCTGATGGCGACTGGCGATTTTACGAGCCTATCGTTATCGGCTGAGGTGTTGGAAAAGCCAGAGCGGGTTTACTTCCCAATAAGCAAGCGGGAAAAGATACGGGCCGTGGGCGATGTCCTCGATCCCGAGCGGTTGCCCAAGCCGGTGCTGCAATCGTTGGAGCGGTCCCTGGGGCCATATGCATACGCGGGCCAGTATCTACAAAAGCCTGCTCCGCTGAAGGGTGGCATCATCGACGTCGGGTGGTGGAAATGGTACGACTACGCCCAGGTGGATAGGATAGCAGCATCGTCTGACTTCGTTGTGATATCGGTTGACCCTAATCTAAAGGTGACGGAGGTGAGTTGCGATGCGGCGGTGCAGGCATGGGCTTGCTTGGGTTCTACCGACTCCTACTTGATTGACAGGCGCACGGAGAAGGTTCACTTCGCCGGGCTAGTGTCTACTATCGAGGTGATGGCCACCAAGTGGAAAACGCGCCGGTTACTCATCGAGGCGACGGCGGTTGGCCCTGCTGTAATCTCTCAGTTGCGGGATAAGGGTTTCATCATACTTTCGTTTACCCCTACCAAAGATAAGGTGGCGCGGCTCTCGGCAGCGTCTATCCAGATCCAGGCGGGCACGGTCTACCTCCCGCATAATGCTGAAGGCCTACGCATTCAGGAACTAGCGGCTACGGTTCCAGCGGCACCATGGGATGACATGGATAGCATGAGCCAGTTCCTAAACTGGCGGCACGATCATGGCGACCCATGCGGGTGGCTCAAGGCTATGGCTCTGGAGGAGGAGCGGCACCAGCGGGGCGAGCGTCCAGATGACGATTCGGCATATGCGGGTAGGCGACCGCCTTCGGTCAAGGAAATTTACGATGACATGCGTAGGGATCGGGGCGAAAAGGTTTGCATCCAACCTGCCGACGACGGCGAGCCCGTTGTGTCTGTGCCTGCCGCGTCTAAGTCTACAGTCGTGTGTCCAAAATGCGGTTCCCATAGGGTGTTTCTGGCGGGCGCTATGGCAAAGTGCAAGGAGGCTACATGCCATCTAATTTTCAAGCCGACACG
>Ga0116102_1001140_pt1 | contig 10165 bp, 14 predicted proteins | sample June2015DPH_4_50_FD_89822 | JGI IMG/M metagenome (GOLD analysis project Ga0116102, IMG submission 89822) | Peatland microbial communities from SPRUCE experiment site at the Marcell Experimental Forest, Minnesota, USA - June2015DPH_4_40 | ecosystem: Environmental > Terrestrial > Soil > Wetlands >... | reverse complement strand
GGTAAACAAAGCGATAACAACTGCATTCTTCGGTCTGTGCTGTGGGCCAGGTCTTTTGCTCTTCGACTAGTTAAGCAATATGATCTCTGCTTCGGTTTGTTTCATTCCGAACTTGTCAACAATAAAAAGTATTCGTTTCAACATATTACCTCATGAAAAATAAAATAGACTACAAATGGGTAGCTTTATCCGCCGCCAATGTTGGCACATTTATGGCAAACCTGGACTCAACCATTGTGGTGATAGGCCTCCCCACTATTTTGCAGAATTTACATGCCAGCATTGTGCATGGCATCTGGATTATTACCGGGTACACTTTGATGCTGACAATTCTTCTGGTTTTACTCGGACGATTGGCAGATTTATATGGCAGAGTCAGACTTTTTAACCTCGGATTTGTCATATTCACCATAGGTTCATTGTTGTGTGCTCTCTCACAGAATGGCGATCAATTGATTATTTTCCGCTTCTTCCAGGGCAGCGGCGCAGCTTTGCTCATGGCAAATAGTGCCGCGATTATTGCCGATGCTTTCCCTAAGGAACAACTTGGTATGGGACTTGGCACGAATGTGATGGCTGTGAACATGGGAAACATCGCCGGATATATTTTGGGTGGTGTGATGATAACCTATTTCGGCTGGAGATCGATATTTCTAATCAATATTCCCATAGGAATTTTTGGAACTGTTTGGAGTTATTTACTTTTGAAAGAAATCCGGGTAAAACCTGTCGCGCAAAAATTCGATTATGCTGGTTCAATTCTTTATTGTATCGGACTGGCGATTATTCTTCTGGCTCTGACCATTGGAGATCCACTTTCAGGGCGTAATGTTACGATCCTAGCTGCGGGAGTCGCCTTTTTTGTCGGTGTTATATTTGTCGAATTACGACAGAAATACCCAACAATAGATTTGACTCTTTTCAAAATAAGGTCGTTTGCGACAGCAAATTTTGCTGCCTTCTTAAATGCAATTGCATTTGCCTGTGGACCATTCCTAAGGTCATTGTATCTCCAATTGATATTGGGTTACAGTGCTTTAAAGGCAGGTCTCTTATTGATACCGATGGAAATCATAATTTTCCTGATAGGTCCCATAAGTGGAAGATTATCCGATAGGTATGGAAGTAGGGTTTTGAGTTCTGTAGGTTTAGCCTTGAATGCTTCCGCTTTGATCTGGTTTTCGACATTAAATCAAAAATCAACTTATGGCGCAGTGTTAATCAGCTTGTTATTGTTTGGTTTCGGCATGGCACTTTTCTACCCTCCCAACGCAAGCACTATAATGGGTTCTGTGCCTCCTGAAAAACATGGGGTGGCAAACGGAATCAGAATGACTTTGAACCAAACTGGGAATGTCATCAGCGTGCCATTTTCTTTACTGCTGATGACTCTCGTAATGCCATATAACGAGCTTTCCAAGATAGTTGGAAGTACTCAGCTTGTAAGTTCGAATGAGATCCCGATATTTTTGAGAGCCATAAATCATGCCTGTCTGATTCTGGGCATAATCACATTGTTCGCCATCATTCCCGCTTTGATGGTTGGTACCCGGGCTACGTCCAAACCTTCAATACAAAAAGATTGATCCTGCCAGTGTCTTTCTTCATTAATCAAGAAAGACGAAAACGCGAGATTCTATGAAATTGAAACTTGATTATAAATGGATTGCCTTATGGGTCACTAATATTGGCAGTTTTATGGCGGCTCTGGATGGAACGATTGTTGTGATTGGCCTCCCCACAATGCTGCAGAATTTACACGCCGGCATCTATGATGGCGTTTGGATTATCACCGGCTATGGGCTAATGATTGCCGTGTCATTAAGCATCGTTGGACGGTTGGGAGATTTACTGGGTAGAGTGAGGCTTTATAACCTGGGTTTTGTTGTTTTCACGGTCGGTTCACTTCTCTGTGCTCTATCCCGAGACGGGGAACAACTGGTCATTTTTCGGTTTTTCTAGGGCATCGGCGCTGTCCTGCTGGTGGCAAATAGCGCAGCAATTATCACTGACGCTTTTCCCAAAGGAGAACTTGCTACCGGACTTGGAACCAACATGATGGCTTCAAATTTAGGAGCCATTGCAGGCTACACACTTGGCGGCGTGATGATAACGTATTTTGGTTGGAGATCAATATTTCTTCTCAATGTCCCTATTGGAATTTTTGGGACGATTTGGGGTTATTATCGTTTAAAAGAGGTTAGTGTTAAGGCAGTTGGCCAAAAATTCGACTTTGCCGGTTCAGTTTTATATTGCATTGGCTTGGCGACTATTTTATTCGCCCTGACAGTAGGCAACCCCACATCAGGTCCCAATATCGCCATTCTTACCTGCGGGCTGGCATTTTTCGTGGCGGTCATATTTGTCGAGTTAAAGCAAAAATATCCCACGATTGATCTAACACTTTTCAAAATAAGGCAATTTGCAGCTTGCAATTTTGCCAGTTTCTTGTTCGCTCTTACATTTGCCTGCGGGCCATTTCTGCGATCACTTTATCTTCAATTGGTCCTTGGTTACAGTCCTTTAAAAGCAGGGTTATTGCTCATCCCGATGGATACGTTAATCCTGTTGCTAAATCCTATAAGCGGAAGAATGGCGGACAAATATGGTGGCCGAGCGTTAAGTACATTAGGTTTAATCTTTAGTGCCGCGGCTCTTATTTGGTTTTCCACGTTAACTGAAACATCTCCCTATAGTACGCTATTGATCAGTCTAATTCTATTCGGCATCGGACTGGCGCTGTTTGCCCCGGCGAATGCCAGTTCAGTCATGAGTTCCGTACCTGCAGAAAAGCGCGGTATATCGAATGGGATCAGAATGACATTAAATCAAACAGGAGGAGTCCTCAGCGTTCCATTTTCCCTTTTGCTAATGACGCTAGTAATGCCTTACGCCAAGCTTTCAAAAATAGTCGGGAGCTCCCAACTAATCAATTCAAATGAAATTCCGATATTTCTTAAGGCCATCAACCATGCTTGTTTTGTGCTTGGTATAATAGTTTTGGTTGCGATAATTCCAAATTTATGGGGGAGTAAAAGAGGGAGACTTGAAAAACCAATATTCAGGGATCCCGCGGAATGAAGTCCTATTTAATATAAGTATAAACTCGATTTACCGACCGAATGCACGAAAAAAGAGCGATATTATTCTCTTTTGCGGCTTAATACCCTCCGCTTAGCGAATGCTTTGTCAAACATATATTTGGTAATCAAAGGAAACGAGTTACGTTTATTGTTCAAATCATTGTCAGGTGGCTCGAATGGCACAATTTACTGCTTGGCTTGGCTGTCGATCTTTTGGCCCAGCGGTTATGCAGAATTGGAGCGTGTTCGGCAAAAGAGACTTTAATCCTCGCCAGTCTCAAATCCTAATTGATAATCCCTTTTTCAATGTATTCACCGATTTTTTCGTCAGACATCCCCAGGAGCGTCTTAAAAACATATTCGTTTTGTTCACCGAGTAAAGGCGCGGGTGGGTTTTTAGCGGTTAAGGCCGATTTCCACGGAGCCCGGTAAACGCTGATATCACCGGCTGCGGGATGATTTTGGTTAAAAATGGCTCCTCGTTGGTTAACATGCGGATCATCGACCAACTCCTCGATATCGAGGGATGCCCCTGCCGCAACCCCAGCCTTTTGCAGTAAATTCTGTACTTCATAATGTGTAAAATTCCTGGTCCAATCAGCTACCAGTCTATTAAGCTCATCCTGGTTTCCCCAGCGACGGAATTGGTCAGCGAACTTTTCGTCTTTGCACCAAGCCGGATTACCCATGACTTTGCACATAGCCTGCCATTCTTCATCTGTGCTTACCGCGATGGCTACCCATTTGTCTTCTCCCTTGCATGGATAGCAACCGTGTGGAGCTTCAATCTCATCGCGATTGCCCATGCGTGGGCGAATTCTGCCATTCATAACCCATTCCGTTGTAACTTCAGGAATAAGAGTAGATACGCATTCACTTTGCGCGACATCAACATGCTGTCCTTTCCCTGTTTCGACTCGATAATTTAAGGCCGCCAAAAGTCCCACTACACCATAGATGCCACCGATTGGATCGGCAGGATAGGTTCCCGAAAGAACAGGTGGCTCCCCCGGATAACCGAATGAAGCATTCAACCCAGCTATCGCTTCAATCGTTGATGCATAAGAGACATAGTCCTTATCCGGGCCGACACTTCCAAAAGCAGGTAAGGTGACGAGAATAAGGTCAGGCTTAATGTTTTTCAATACAACATAATCCAGCCCCCAACTGGGCAGCACTCTAGGTGCATAATTGGTGATCACGGCATCGCTGACTTTAACCAGGTTTTTAAAAATTTCAATTCCCTCCGGGTGTTTCATATCCAACGTGCAACTCTTCACGCCGCGATTAGTGAAATTGAACTGAGCCGTGTTTACATCCTCAACCGAATCCTTGGTCAATTTGACGCGTCTTTGAGAATCGAGCCGTTGGCTAGTTTCAACTTTAATAACTTCAGCTCCCATGTCCGCTAATACCGCTCCCGCCCATGGTCCCGCCCAAACCCAAGTCAATGCAATGATTCTTATTCCTTTAAGTGGAGCAATATCCATTATTTTCACCAATCCTTTTTCATAAATACCACAGAATATTTTATATATCGTTTTGATTCAAAACTGATCTCATTCCCTGGTGCGTTTATGTACGACAAATTACCTTTTTAAACAAGAGGCTGGGTTAATCCCAGCCTCTTGCTATTGATTGTTTAGTCTTTTCGTGGGTTAATTAATTTCCCGTCTCCATGCTCTGATTTATCCAGAAACGAGCTCCATACTCGGAGAGAAGCAACGGTCCAAAATACCCGGAGATCGAGGCATATTGATCATTAAAACCACCCAGCCAGGGCTGTGCAAACGCGTACTGGTATGGTTGCAGCAGGGATATCACGAAGTGCTGCTGGGCAACATATTGGTTGGCAGCAGTGACTATAGACATCACCTGAGCAGTGGTTGTGGCTGCCAGCGCCTGAGTGTAAAAGGCATTGAATGTGGGATCATTCACTACAGCGTCATTCGAAGAGGCTCCGGTCTGAAACTTGGTAAGTTGCCTGATCGGATAATAGGTTAAACCTAACGCACCCTCGGTACGCATGGCTAACGCGTCGTTCTTGTGGTTAATGGTGACATAAGACTCGAATGCTGCCGAGGTCATTGCATCGATGCTCATGTTGACACCAATGGCACTAAAGTAGGATTGGACTATTTGCAGCAGTGTTAAATCGGCTGCCTGATCTACCACTATGTCTGTATTAAAGCCATTAGGAAAACCAGCTGAAGCCAACAGCTGTTTAGCCTGCGTTGGGTTGTAGGCATATTGTGCTTGCAAAGATGCCGGCCATTGGTTGTAGGGGAGCCCCCATCCGTTCATGAAACCCGAGGTCAACGGTTCGGGCGTGGATTCGGATTTACCACTATAGTATGTTTGGGCTATCGTAGGCAGGTCGATAGCCATCTGCAAAGCCTCGCGTACCTGAAGGTTGTTATAAGGTGCCTTGTCATTTCTCGGGTCAATGGTTACGGCATTTCCTTGCGGTACCGGTATCTGGACTACTGAAGGGTTTGTTTTCTGCATGTTCGTCGCATCTTGAGCTGAAATCCCATCGATAGCGGTAATCTTGCCGGTACGCATTGCTGCTAGGGCTGTTGACGCATCAGGGATAATCAAATCAACGATTGAATGAATGTAAGGAAGTTGGTTTTGCGTATAGCGTTCATCATGTCCCCAGTAATTGGGATTTGCTGTTAAAGTCGCTGAATCGCCATCAACAAAATCCGATAACATAAACGGTCCGGTGCCGATGGCATTATGCCAGTTATTCAGGTTTCCATAGGCCGTTACAGCATCAGGATCCTCGATAGTGACCTCGCTGCCCGGCGCATCCATGTTTTCATAGATAAATTCTACGTTCGGAGTATTCCATTGCATTGTAACCACAAACTTGCTTGTTGCCGTTACTGATTGCAATTCGAGCCAGTCGGCATCAGTGGCAAAATAGGCACCGGCGGAAGTGTAACCATTACCAAGACCGAAGGCCCGATCGAAATGATCCACTACATCGGCAGAAGTGAACTCGCGGCCGTATGACGGAGCGATATTCTGCCAGTACACTCCTTGTTGTAATGTCAGAACCAGAGTACCTGGGGTGGTAAAGTCCCAACTTTGCACCAGATCTCCCTCAGCCTGGTCATTGGTCCAGAAACTCAATTGATAGTTTTGGGCCGACGGATCGGTTGTCCATGATGGCATGAACAGCTGCTCCATGTAGCCATTGAAGATCTCATTATTCAAATCGCCATTGTATGGATCGAAAGATGTGAGATCTGACGGCGTCTGAATTGTCATGGTGCCGCCATATTGAGGAGTACCAAGACTGTCCCACCAGTTTCCTGTGCTGGTTGTGGTTGTTGCCGAAACCGTGGTTGCAGTTGACGTGGTTGACGTGGGAATGATTGAGGTGGTTGATGCTGCAGTCGTGGCTATAGTTGAAGTCGGGGTGGTGGTCGAAGTTGAGGTAGTCGACGTCGTTGATGAACTGCTGCAAGATGACAGCACAAGTGACGTCACTAAGAGAAAAGCAAGTGAAAACAAGATAATTCCTCTTTTCATGTGAAACCTTTGTTGATCCTCCTTTAATATCTTATACCCAAATTTTATCGACAAGACTGGCCATGCCACTGGGCCCGATTACCATCAGGGCTCCGAACACGGGAGGGGACGTCAACCACTTAGTTTTAAGTTCAACCACAAACTTAAAAAACCCTGAATTCCCCTGGCAGGGCCAACCTTATCGCGAGCATGCACAGGTATTAACCCGCAAAATGGTAAAAATAAAGGGATTTAAGGCCAGTTGTATTATCTGTATATTCGCACCGATACGGAATATCGGATATTAATCATGTTCAGTAGCTGCTACTTTTTTACCTTAGCACCACGTTTGGATATTTGTCAAAGCATATTTAATTTGGTCAACCAAGGGGCAAATGGACTTGTTAATCTCAAATTGTGATTTGGGGCTTTAATGAAAGCGATTCGTTAACCAAAATTTAACCAAAATGTAAATTTCTCTTAACCTGACCCATTCCGAACAGGATAAAATTAAAATATGCCGACGATGATCAAAGCATCACTGTTGGGCAACTACAAATGATTACGCTCTGGTAAACATTTAGAAGAGTGCTTGATCAGTTGCAATTTATTTCATAAATGTCTTTGTTAGGACACTTGATGCCCGCTGAACACTACATAATTTCGAATGTATTCATATTAAATTTCGTTTTGACAAAATCTCAACACATGAAAATAATTCCCGCGGAGTACATATAAGAAAAATATGGCAAGTACATTAACTTTAGACAATAAGAATCATCTGACAATCGTACGAGAAGATCGGATCACCGGTAACCCCCATTTGTTGCTGGCATCAGAAAATCGCAAACGAGTCGCAGAACTCCGCTCTGCGGATAAATTTATAACGATGTCAGAAATAGCTAGAAAGGTTGGTATCTCTCGACAGCGCGTTTACCAAATATTGCAGACCGAAGGACTTCCCACAAAACATCAGACTATCAGATATCAATACGAATGCCCAGTTTGCGGTACTATCAGCTCCAGTAAGTTTTGCAGCAACGAATGTAAAAAGGAATGGCAGCAAATACCAATCCTTTGCTCGCACTGTGGAAAGCTGTTTATCCGAGATAAAAAACAACTCCTCCATAATTACCCTCATCACGATCAGGGCTTATTCTGCAGCACAGTGTGTGCAGGGAAATGGTTGGCAGAGCACCACGGATTCAAACGTCATCCGGACCACATCCGGGAGCAATAACAACGTCCGAGTGCGATAAGTAGCAACTTTTGGAAGCTAAACATCAAAGGAACTTTGAACCTGTTCTCACCTGCTAAAACTGTCCAATCTTTCCTAACCTCATTTCTTATCATAAAAAAACATTATCGGTTGCCACCATACCTTTTATCGGCCCGTATGACTTATGATAACCGATTATGCATGAAGTGACGTGACCACAAATAGCCAGTACCTCGTTGTATAATAAAAGTAATTTTCAACATTAACGCAGTATTGCGAAATTCCTAAGAGGTCGAGTGGGGAGACAGACAAACGAAGGTTAAATGCCTAAATGAACGCCAAAAATGAAGACATTCTCGTAATGCTGGATTCTCTACAAGAGTTATTCCAAGAACAGGGTGATAAGGTTACTCCTAGACAACCGGCCACTCGAATGGAACAAAAATTACATCGAAACGTGCATTATAATTTTGCCTCATATTTGTTTACGCTACAGGGATTTGTCACCAAGTCTGTGACTAATAAAGACGGCGGATATTCAAGATTTATTGTTTATAACCCTGAACTTATTGCAGAGCAGCGAGCTCGTGTAAAAGATATTTCCGCAGAAGTTAGAAAAGATAGAAATGAGGACTGAATGGAGCAATGAACACTGGAAAAGAAGATATTCCTGTAATGCTGGATGCTCTCCAAGAATTATTTGATGAATATGGAGATGCAGTTACGCCGACACTACTGGTGGAACGGATGGAAAGAAAATTGCATAGGCGTATTCCTATGCACGTGGTCGCACACCTGTATACGTCGCAAGGTTTTATTACCAAAAGTGTGATTGCACTGCAAAAATATTGCATCATCCCTAATCCTGAACTATTGGCGCAAAAACGAGCCGAGTATCATAAGGTCAATAAGGTGAATTGATTTGACAACGGATAGAAGTAAATTCCACGCCAAGGAAAGGGACATCATCGCTTTGCTGGACGCATTGCAGGAATTATTTCAGGAAAGCAAAGACGAAGTTACACCGAAAGAAGTGAGCGAAAGGATGGGGCAAAAACTCAACAAGCAAATTCCCCTCCACATGGTGGCTAATGCATACACATCCTTAGGTTTTGTCACGAGAAAGGGCAATAAGTCCGGAGAAGGACGTTTCCTCGTCCCTAATCCAGAATTGTTAGCGGAAAAAAGATCTCAATTTTGCGGACGACACCCCACTAACTAAAATAGGAAGCCGAACTACTAACTCTTCCAGGAGGCGGCCCACATGCGCTTACAACCACTTCTGAGAAAAACGAACGGTGAAACTGTTCACCTCGCCAGACTTTTTTCGAATAGAAAACTATTGGGATGCCAAGCCAATTTCCCATTTTCAATGTTAGCTACAGGCACAAGCCAAATTTTGTATCCCTCTGGTTGTCCAGTATAATCGCCCGTCCATTCGTGAGCAGGTCCAACATCAATGGGATCGTTTGTTATGCGCAAATCACCACGGGCATTTACAACACCCATGCCCAATACGAACATCATTCCCATGTTTGTAACTAACAAGATCGTATGCTGCATCGGGTGGCAACCCATGTCCATTAAAGACACCGGATAGCTTGGTGCCGTCGAGCATGTACGTATATTGGCCGATCGAGCCCGGTATGATTCGCCAAGTTTCCGGATTTTTCTTAACCAAATCAATATTTTTAGTTGTTGAATTTAATGGCTCTTTTATGCGAGACCGCTTCATTTCTTTCATTTTTTCATTCTCCTATTGGCTGTTTAAACCGTGGCAAAGGGGAAAAATGTTTTTTACGAGTAGGAATTCCCTACTTTTTGTAAAACATTTTCCCCTTTAAGTATTCCTTGATTAAGAACAAAAGCTTTCGACAAATATATTTGGTTTATTTTGCTGTTTTAGCCGGGGTTTTCCTTTCTTTCATCGGTTCGCCACAGCACATCAGAGCAAAATCGTCTTCGCAACCGCATGGCTCATCTACCACTACTGCCATTCCGCAAACTCCGCACTCATATGAATCCCCTTTTGAAACTTTTTTCTTAGTGGTTGTATCTTTCTTGACTGCCATTTGCATCCTCCTAAATATAATTCACAAACCTGCATTACTACATTATCATTGGACAACTTGAATAATCATAAAATCGAACTCAAAAAGGTTACAAATTTATGACATTTGAACACAATTCTTCTTGACTTCTAAGTAAAACGGAGTGATGTATGGTAGTAACACTATAAAAAGGAGATGCTGCCATGATTACCGACGAAACAGAATTGATTATCCCCGCCTACGACCCGTATAATCCAAAATCCTACCCCGGAGACATCAAACCAGGCTAT
>Ga0116102_1001132_pt1 | contig 10207 bp, 9 predicted proteins | sample June2015DPH_4_50_FD_89822 | JGI IMG/M metagenome (GOLD analysis project Ga0116102, IMG submission 89822) | Peatland microbial communities from SPRUCE experiment site at the Marcell Experimental Forest, Minnesota, USA - June2015DPH_4_40 | ecosystem: Environmental > Terrestrial > Soil > Wetlands >... | reverse complement strand
GATTTCGCTCACCACGGCCGCCCCCTGGCTGCGTTCAGGGCCGGTGATCGTCAGCTACGGCGACATCTTTTGCCGCAGTGAGTTGGTGCGCAGCCTGGCAGGCGCCCCTGGCCAGTTGGTGATTACTTACGACCGGGCGTGGCGCCGGCTGTGGACCCGGCGTTTCGCCGATCCTCTGGCTGACGCCGAGACTTTCCGGATCAATGCCGCGGGCCAATTGCTGGAGATCGGCGGCAAGACGACCCGGATCGAAGACATCCAGGGGCAATATATGGGCCTCTTCAAATTCACGCCGCGGGCCTGGAGCATCGTCGAAGTGCTCCTCGCCACTCTTGACGCGCCGATCCGCGACAAACTCGACGTGACTGGGTTGCTGCGCCGGCTGCTGGCCGGAAGGGAACTCACCATCGGAACTTTCGGCACCGATGGCCAATGGGGCGAGATCGACAATCCGCAGGACGTGGCGCTATACCAGGACATGATAAAGGCGGGAGAACTCCTGCTCGAGGAGACTCCGTAACGGAACAACTGATTGAATGGCGCTCGGATGGCCGGATTACGCGGAATCCTTACACGCGCAACCGGTTTCACATCTCGTAGCCGATTCTCTCAATTCTTTCCCTCGTCTCGGTATCCAGCCCGTCGATATAGTCTCTGAATCGCGGAACGTTTTCTGCCACGGCCAGATAGCGATAGGGCTTGGTGTTTGGAGGGGCTGCTTGCAGACGGTTCACATCATGATCAATGGACATCACTTGGACGATCTTGGAAAGCTCCTTAGCCGGATCAATCGCGAAGTCCTCCAACCGCAGCGCCAGGGTGGCGGCTGGCAGAAATAACTCGGTTTCCTCAACGAATTCCGGGAAAGGCAAAAAGCGTGGGCCTAGTGAGGTTGCAAAAAATGCAGGGTCGCCTTTGCCAAAGGATTCGAACTCAGGAAAATTCTTCTCCAAGTCGGCGCATAAGTCGCCTGTATTCTTATAAACTGTCGAGATCACGGTAGCCATGCTCTTGTTGCGAAGGTTGGCCCGCCACCATACCCAGTTCGTCAGCAACGAATCGAGGGGGTGACGATAGATAAAAATCAAGTCGGCCCGCCGCGCTCTGACCGCTTCCAATATACGGCTTGTTACGCTTGGCAACGCCTGAAAGCGGGAGACATGCCGAATTGTGGCGTGGTTGCATTAGACCATAGAGGTGGGACGTCGATGGAGGCGGATCGTATCCCTTCACTGCCGCTGGTTTCTTCTCCCGACGCCGGAATCCCGAATCCTGACATTTTTTATTTGAAAATCTCCAGCAGGGGCGGTTCCTCGCCGAATTTCGGGTCGTCGATGCCCATCGCCTTGAGGATGGTGGGAGCAATTTCCGTCATGCGAATCGTGTGCAAATCCACTCCGGCCTTGATATCCGGTCCCCACGCGATGAAGGAGGATTCCAATTCGCGGCGAAAAGGCAGGTAGCCGTGGGTTCCCGTGATTTTCCTCCCCGATGAGATCACGTCGCCGGCCGCGCCGCTCCCGAATTCGTAACCTGTCGAGGCTTCGAGCGCCATCTGCGCGGCGGGCTCTGCACCCAGATCTTTCAGCGCCGCGCGGTCGAGAACGCCCCAGAGAGCGCCCGACTTGCGCAAGGGCTTCAGGGCCTCGCTGACCTCGGAGCGAAGGTCCTGGGATTGCGGCCAATAGATGAAGAACGATCCTCCATTGGCGAGCGTGGCGATTCGCCCTCCCGTGAGATTCCCCTTCTCATCCGCGGTCAACAACCCCGCCTTCACCAGCAGCACGTTGGGCTGGATCTCCGCGCCGACGGGCAGAAAACCGTGGTCAGAAACGATGAACACGTCCGTGGAATCGGCTAGTCCGGCAGCCTCGTCGGCGGCAAGCAGTTCGCCGATGTGGCCGTCGATCTTCTCCAGCGTCGCGGCGGCCTGGGAGCTGTTGGGACCGAATTGGTGCTCAACTCCATCCAGATCGCACAAGTGAACCAAAAGAAGGTCGGGCTTGTATTTCTTCAGGATGAAGGTCGCCAGGCGAGCCCGCGTCACATCAAGTTCCTGGCCTGCTTTCGGCGGTCCGATTTCCAAAAGAGCTTCAAACAGGAGCCCCGGCGTGGCGTACTTGGCGACGTAAACCGGATCGACCTGGAGAGGCTTCTGGGGATCCCAGATCTCGGGAATATCCCAATAAATCGGCGCGCCTGCCGTGGCCGGCCAGAACACTGCGCCGCTGCTCAACCGGTGGGCGTTCGCCTCGTCCCAGAGTGTGGGCGTCTTGATAGCCTTGGCGAACCAGAACCAGTCACCGGGGTTCTTGCCCGCCTCGCGCGAAGATAAGTTGGAATAGATTCCGTGCTCAGCCGGCATTCTTCCTGTAACGATTGTCGTGTGCGAGGGGTAGGTTACCGTGGGATAAACTCCCAGTACGCCCTCGGCGTAGCTTCCCTCTTGGCGCAGCCGTGCCAGGTTGGGAATGTGAACCTTCGCAGCAAGAAGCTGGTAGAGGCTGGCGCCCATCCCATCCACCGAAACTACCAGCACTTGCCGCTCTCGCGGCCGATTGGAAGAATCTTGCGCAGGGGTGTTGGGCGGAGCCGTCAAGACCAAGGCAGCCAGCGCGAGTGCCGTCAAAAGGAGGCGGCGGGCTTGGCGACGTCCCGACTTCCGCGTAGCGCCGACCTCGAGGTCGGTAAGTGGGGGGCTAAAGGGCGGCGCTATGAGTGAAATCAGGACGTAGCGGCGGCTTTTGCCACGTTGGACGGTTTGGGCTAGAATGGATTTAGTGAGCACGGTAACCTCAGAGGGAGCATTCGAACCTACTAGTCTACCCCATTCCTGGTCGCCGATTCTTTCGGCCCTGGAAGCATTGTTGATTTACGCCGGGATTCTCACCTATATCTGGCGCTGGCAGCACACCTATCCCCACACCTGGATGGTCCTCTGGGGCATCATCCTGGTGAGCCACGTGGCGCACCGGGACACTTTGCGAAGCCTGGGCCTGACGTTTGGCGAAGCGCGGGAGAGCGCTCAACTGGTCTTGCCGATTGCCTTGGTTTTCTACGTTCCGCTGCTCGCCTTCGGGTTTGCGCGGCATGTTCTGGCGATTGTGCCGCTGAATTGGCACGCCCTGTATTCCTTCCTGGGATACGCCGCCTGGTGCGCTTTTCAGCAATATCTCGCGCAATCCTATTTTCATAACCGGCTGATGGAAGCGATTCACAATCGTCACCTGAGTTCGCTTCTGGTGGGAGTCATTTTCGGCTCGGCTCACATCCCCAATCCGATCCTCATGGTCGCCACGACCGTGGCCGGATTTGTCTTCGCCGAAATCTTCGCGCGGCATCGTAACATCTGGCCCATCGCTCTGGCCCAGGCCGTGGGAGGATTGCTCCTCGCCGCCGTCTCGCCCGCCTCACTCATGCACAACATGCGAGTGGGGCCGGGATACCTGTTCTACGGGCTGCGCTAACAACTCTCCCCCGCTTGAACCGCGCACCCCTTCACCCCAGCCGTAGGGGCAACCCTTGTGGTTGCCCGCGGGCGGCCACAAGGGCCGCCCCTACGACGGAGCTGTCGGATGAGGGGATTGCTTGCCATAACTCGAAGCAGTTCTCAGCGACGGCCCGGGCGGATGCGGTCGAAGATCGAGGAGCCCGGCAGGTAAGGAAGGTCGGTAATTTGGCCTTGGAAACCCGCCCCCCAGCGTCCCGGGATGGCAGCGCCGCAGCCCGGGCATGAGCCGGTCGCCGTGAGCCGATAATCGAGGACGTGGTACCCCACACGCTCCACAAGAAGCTCATGGCAATCAGGACAACAGGTATTCTCAAGTTCACCAGTCCGGCCGGGCAGGTTTCCCGCATAGACGAAACGCAGGCCTGCAGCCTTGCCAATCCCGGCAGCCCGCACCAGCGTACGCGAACTGGTGTCTTCCGGCTCGGTCATCTTGTAGTCCCTGTGAAAGGCGGTAAGATGCCAGGGGATGTCGGGCGAAACGCCGGCCAGAAACTCCGCCATACGCTTCAATTCGTCGTCTGAGTCGTTGAATCCGGGCACGATCAGCGTGACGATCTCCACCCAAAATCCCATCTCGTGCAGCCTGTGGATGGTGTCGAGGATGGGTTGCATTCGCCCACCGAGCTGCCGATAATGCCGGTCCTCAAAGCTTTTCAGGTCCACCTTATAAAGGTCCACCCAGGGCCGCAGGTATTCGAGTACCTGCGGGGTGGCGTTGCCGTTCGAGACATATCCGGTAGTGAGGCCTGCGGCGCGCGCTTCCTTAAAAACCGCGACGGCCCATTCGCTGGTGATGAGCGGCTCATTGTAAGTGCTGACGACGACTTTCGCGCCGTGTTCCAAGGCCTCCCGCACGAGTCCCTCGGCCGTCGCGCGCAAGGGCGGCGAGACGGCGCTTGGATCACGCAAAGCCTGTGAGGTCACCCAGTTCTGACAGTAGGCGCAGTGCAGGTCGCAACCCATCATCCCGAAGCTATAAGCCAATGCGCCAGGGTAGGCGTGGAAAAAGGGCTTCTTCTCGATGGGATCACACTGGGCGCCCGCAACATAGCCCCAGGGCACCAGCAGTTTCCCGCCTTGGTTGTACCGCACCTTGCACACGCCCAATTGGCCATCCGGGATGCGGCAGCAGTGCCCGCAGGCGTAACAGCGCACGAAGCCGCGCTCCAGCTTTTCATAGAGCTCGCCCTCTCGCACGGCTTTCTGTAATACTTCTTGTAGAGTACCCATAACACGATCTCCGCCGCCCGCTCGGTCAGCGGGCCCTTCCTAACATTATGATACTCCACTCCGCCAGCCCGATGCAGGTTTAAGCTCATTTCGTTCAGGATTAGCCGTTTAATTCCGTTTGCTGGGGAGACACTTATCGGCCCCTAAGGCTACCAGAAGGGTTGCCCCTGCGAAGAGGTGCTGGTAGAGTGTCCCCTGAATGAATGAGCGAATGAACGAGACGAGGAGACCATGAGGTTACTATCACATTGTGTTTGCTGGAAAGCAGTTTGGGGGGTATCGACGCTATTGCTTGCCGTATCCCTGGGAAGTGCGCAGGAGGCAGCCAGCCCCGAGATTCGCGTCGGAATCATCGGTACGGATACCTCCCATGTCATCGAGTTCAGTCGAATCTTCAATGACGCCTCCGACCCCGAGCACGTCCCCGGCGTGCGCGTGGTGGCTGCCTATAAGGGAGGCAGTCCGGACGTCACCGAAAGCCGGGAACGCGTTGACAAGTACGCCGCGGAATTGCACGACAAGTGGAAGATCGAAATCGTGGATAGTATTCCGAAACTCTGCGCCATGGTGGATGGTGTCTTGCTGGAAAGTCTCGACGGCCGTACGCATCTCAATCAGGCGAAGGCTGCTTTTGCCGCCGGCAAGCCCGTCTTCATCGATAAGCCCCTCGCGGCTAGCTACCAGGATGCGAAGGAGATCGCGCGATTGGCGAGCCAGGCGGGAGTGCCGTGGTTCAGTTCTTCTTCACTGAGGTACTGGGAAGAGACCCAGCGGCTGAAAAACCTTCAGGGCGTGGGGCGTGTCTTGACCTACAGTGTCTACAGCCCCTCGCCCACCGAGCCTCACCATCCTGACTTGATGTGGTACGGCATTCATGGCGTGGAGATACTCTTCACACTCATGGGGACAGGATGTGAGTCCGTAAGCCACATGAACACAGACGATGAGGACGTCGTGGTGGGAAGATGGCCGGGCGGGCGCTTAGGAGTGTTGCGAGGGTTTCGCAAAGGGCTCTACGCCTACGGAATAAGCGCGTTCACTGACAAAACGGTCGTCAACTCCGAACCCAAGCCATTCAGTTACCGGCCACTGCTGGTTGAGATTGCGAAGTTCATGCACACGCGAGTCCCGCCCGTCAGCGCCGAAGAGACGCTGGAAATATTCGCCTTCATGCAGGCCGCGGAGCTCAGCAAACAGCAAGGAGGAGCCGAAGTTCCACTCAGCCGCGTAACACAGTGACTGAAGGTGCCAGGTGTCGGGTGTCGGGGGGAGTCTAAAGGGTAAAGTTTAAAGGTTAAAGGGTGAAGGATAAAAGACGGGGAAGTTTACTTTTGTCGCGATTCCCTTGTTGTCTAGCCTTTATCGTTCAGCCTTTACACTTTATCCTTTAGCCTTCACCCTTTCCGCGATCGCGGCAATGTGCTCCGGGGTGGTGCCGCAGCAGCCGCCGATGATTTGCGCGCCGGCTTTGATGAGGTCGCCGATTTTGGAAGCCATGAATTCCGGGGTTTCTTTGAACACCGTTTTCCCTTCCTCCAGAACCGGCATACCGGCGTTGGCATTAACAAGAATGGGCGTGTGCGGCTGTGCAGCCCGCATCTGGCGTGTGATCTCGATCATGTTGGCGATGCCGCTGCCGCAATTCGAGCCCACGATGTCCGCTCCGGCCGACGCCGCCTCTCGCGCCGCTCGTTCCGGCGTCACACCCATCATGGTGTGAAAACCGCGAGCCCCGGCCTGGAACGTGAAGGTGCACATCACTGGAAGCGTGGTGCAATCCTTGGCTGCCTTGATGGCCTGCAGCGCTTCCGTAAGCGACCCCATGGTCTCAATGCACAGCGCGTCCGCGCCGCCCTCCGCCAAAGCCGCCACTTGCTCCTTAAACGCCTCGTAGAGGTCTTGCGGCGTCGCGTCTCCACCCTCCTCTTCGACGATGCGCCCGGTGGGGCCCACAGCGGCTGCAACGTAACCCCTGCCGGCGATGACCTGTTTCGCAAGCGCCACCGCAGCCAGGTTTAACTCTCGTACTTTGCCGGCCAGACCGTAGGGTTTCAGTTTGTAGCTGGTCCCGCCAAAGGAATTTGTTTCCAGGATGTCCGAACCTGCAAGGAGATAAGCTGCATGAATGCCTTTAACCACTTCGGGGTGAGAAATGCACCACTCTTCCGGGCACTCGCCGGGCTGCAAGCCGCGGGCTTGCAGGAAAGTGCCCATGGCTCCGTCGGAAATCAGGATGTCGCCTTGAGCCAATCGTTCTCTAAACGACTTCATACTCGTCTCTCCATTATGAATCGGGTGATCGGGTGATCGGGAGAACAAAATCTTCTTCCGGACTCTCACTCGGTTCTTGCTTGACGCCAATTCCAAGCCACGGCGATCTTTCGGACCATAAACCGACCCCTCACCCAGCCCGCTCCGGCTGATGAAAGCGCCGGCAGCGGTCCACCCTCTCCCCAAGGGAGAGGGCTGTTTTCTTGAGAACGATGAGCTTAGCACAAACAACTGGCGACGGGCACTGACACGTGTCACCTGACACCTGGTTTATAATGCCGACTTTGGGAGGGCCAGAGGATGATGACTCGGAATCTGCGCGGCTTACTCGAGGTGATTACGCAGGGCCGTGGATGGTCAGCGGACAATCGACGATTTTCGAATTTCGATTTTCGAGTTTCGAATTTCTGCTCGTTGGCTCTACTGGCGTTGCTGCTTTGCGGGTGTTGTGGGCGCGCGTGGGCAGGTGCACAGACCACTGAAAACAACGTGTATGTAGTTTTGTGGTTTGATACTGAGGATTATATTCTACCCCAGAGCGATGACGCGGCCAAGCGCATCACCGAGATTCTCGCCCGTGAGGGCGTGCGCGCCACGTTCAAGGTGGTGGGTGAAAAGGGGCGCACCCTCGCGGCGCGCGGCCGTCAGGATGTAATCGAGGCGCTTGCCCGGAACGAAGTCGGTTACCACGCGAACACGCATAGCCAGCACCCCACTCCTGCGGAGTATGAATCGAAGCTCGATTGGGAACAAGGGGCGGCGGAATTCACCCGCCGCGAGCGGCCCGGCTTCGAAGACCTGAGCCGTATTTTCGGCAAAGCGCCCACCTGCTATGGACAACCAGGCAGTTCCTGGGCGCCACAGGCTTTTCCGGCGCTGAAATCCTGGGGCGTGAGAGTCTACCTCGACGACGGTCCGCACGTGGGACTCGACGGCAAGCCCTTTTGGTACGGCGGGCTATTGAATATCTTCAACATCAAAGCGGGATCGGGCCTTCGCCCCAACCAGGATTGGTCGAATCTGGACCAGGCCAAAGCCAACTTTAAAGCCAGTTATGACGAACTCTCTTCCTCAGGCGGCGTGGTGAGCATTTATTTTCACCCCTGTGAGTTCATCCACCGCGAGTTCTGGGACGGCGTCAACTTTGCCCACGGAGCCAATCCCCCGCGAGATGATTGGCAGAAGCCTCCCATGAAGGACCCCGAGCAAATTGAGCGTGACTTCAACTACCTCGAGAACCTCGTGCATTACGTAAAATCCTTCCCGAACGTCCGCTTCATCACTGCTTCTGAGGCTCTGGGCGTGATGCCTGACCGCGCACAAGGCCGCAGCTTCCCGGAACGCGAACTGGGTGATATTGCAGGTCAGATTGCTCCCGAAGTCTTATTCCAGGTGCGCGGCGACTATGCACTGAGCGCGAGCGAGCAGTTCGCGCTGCTCAACGAATACGTCGCTCGCACGGTGCGGAAACAACCGGCAGCGCCTGTCCTACTGAGCGGGACGCCGTATGGTCCCTCGCTCGCCGCCCCTGAATTGGCAGACGACATGAATGTCTCATGGAGCCAGTTCTCGCGCACTGTTCAGGATGTCGCCGGGTTTCTCGAAAAGAACGGCCAGATTCCGAATGTGGTCTGGATGGGAAGCAAACCCGTCCCGCCCGAAAGCTACCTGGTCGCTCTCGCCCGGACCACACGCGCCTTGGTGGAGACGCACACCTTGCCGAATTATGTGACCTTGCCGCCCGCACGCCTGGCTGCGGCGCGCTACGTCGCCGACGATTCACCCAAGCTCTGGGATTGGGTCATCTTTCCGGAAGGCTTCGACGCGCCGCAGTTGATGGCACTGGCCAAGCTGCAGGCTTGGACGCTAAAGCCCGCGTTGCTGGCAGTGGGCAGATAGGCAGATGGGCAGTAGGCAGTTGGCAGTTCGCCTGGGGAGTCAGGATGAATGGATAGCCCTCTCCCGTGGGGAGAAGAGTCGAGTTGATAAGGATCGCCCTCTCCCCAAGGGAGAGGGCTATTGGTTGGTCTCCACTCCCACTGACTACCCCCCGCAGCCCACCTGCCGACCTGCCCATCTGCCGACCTGCCCACCTGCCTACTGCTTAGGATGGGCCGCGAAGAACGACCACATGATATCGGTGGCGGGTATGTTATTGCGGCTGAGCATCGTGCCGGGCCACATGTGGCGACCTCCGAAGATGGTATAGAGCGTGAGGCCGGTGCCGTCTTGACAGCCGGTGTAGGTATCAATGCGCAGTTGGTTCGTTTCTTTGCGCTCGGGCGTCGTCGTGCATCCATCCTGCTTCACCCAGAACGATACGGTGGAGGGAACCGACGAATCGGACCGTTTCGGACCGAGCTGAAATGGCGTTGTGCCGCCGTTGTACGGGACCAGAAAGTCGGCGGTGCCGTGAAAGATGAGGATCGAGACAGGCCCCGAAGGCCGGCACTCCACGTCTTGAGCACCTTCCACGGGCGCGATGGCGGCGATCCGGTCCGCCATTTCACAAGCCAGCCGGTAGGACATCATTCCGCCGTTTGAGATGCCGGTAGCAAAAACGCGTTTCGGATCAATCGGGTAATCGTGCTCGAGCCGGTCGATGAGTGCGCGCAGAAAGCCGACGTCGTCCACCTGGTTCATCTGCGCGTAGCCGCAACAGGCGCCGGCATTCCACGTGGGCGCCAGGCCGGAACCGCTCGTGCCATTCGGATAAACCGCCAGGAAGTCCTCCTTGTCCGCCTTGGCGCTCATGCCGGACATGCGTTCGACGTTGGTAGCGCCCTGGATGGCGCCGTGCAACACCAGGACCAGGGGCAGGGGCAATTTGCTCTCGTAACCTGTGGGAGGGTGAACCAGGTAGGTGCGCGTGCGGCCGCCGAATTCCAGCGTCTTTGACTCGGTGCCTGCCGGCTGGCCCAAAACATCCAGGGGGCCGTGCAGGCTGAATACATACGTGCCCGCGCTGTACACCGCAAAGGCAGTTGCGGCAAGGGCGAGAAGGGTTTTCTGGCTGGTGGTCATGGTTGGTCGCAATGGTGGGTGGCGCGTACGTCACGGCGTATTATGCCGCGATGTATGCGCCCGTCAGTTGACTCGCTACAAATGAGCAATGCCATTCAAGAATGGCCACAACAATTCTTGAATTTTTCCCCGCTCCCACATGGGCAGTAATCGTTGGGACTCACGCGCGGT
>Ga0116102_1001129_pt1 | contig 10222 bp, 9 predicted proteins | sample June2015DPH_4_50_FD_89822 | JGI IMG/M metagenome (GOLD analysis project Ga0116102, IMG submission 89822) | Peatland microbial communities from SPRUCE experiment site at the Marcell Experimental Forest, Minnesota, USA - June2015DPH_4_40 | ecosystem: Environmental > Terrestrial > Soil > Wetlands >... | reverse complement strand
CTGGCGCCTGTTCTTGCTGTACGCCGAGGAGCTCGCACCCTTTGCGATTAAGACGAGTAATTCGCCCAACCGTATCGAGCAGGACCATGAGGACTTCGGCCGTATCGAGGTACTGCTGGGCTTGATCGCGTTCGCGCCGAACAGTTTCTTCGATGCGCTTACGCTCTGTAACATCCCTCGCTGTCGATATGAGCGCTTCAACGATCCCCTCTTCGTTGTAGATGGGGGTGAGGACAAATTCGAAATCCTTCTCGCCGGCAGGATCGATCCAGTGCAACTCGTCGGTCACTCGACGACCTGTTGCGAACACAATGTCACCGAGGGCAATCATACGCTTCATCGGCTGAAGTGGCAATCCGAGCTCCGTCCACGTCTTACCTACCATTTCGTGCGGCTTAAATCCCAGCGCTCGGGCTCCAGGCCGATTAACGTATATGTAGCGGCTGTCCCGATCAAACACGTAAATTAGATCGGCTGACGCTGATAGAAAACCCTCGAGAGTGCGTGCCTGCTGTGCAACCTTCCCAGCCAGGAGCTCGTACTCCTCGCGCATGCGTTGTTCGTCAGTGACATCACGGATCGCGATGACGATGCGCGTTACGCGCCCTAACTTCTCGCGGACCGGGTAAATCGAGAAAACTTTACGCTTGGAATCAATCACTGCTTCAGTTCGAATGGGTGTTTTCGAAGCAACCGCCTCTTGCCTCCAAGCAGTTATTTGCTTTGCCAATTCGCTTGAAATGACTGAACCCACCGGTGCTCCGACCGCCTCAGAAAAGGTCGTGCCGAGCCAGAGTGCTGCAGCCTGGTTAAGAGTAAGGATAACGTCTCTCTCATTGATTACCAAAATGGAATCGAATAGTGCGCTTAGAAGTGCATATGCAGCGGGTTCTGACTCGCTCACTGGCGTCGCGGGTTCATCCGACTGCATCTGATTTTCATTTTCGAGTTCGTGCATACTGGCACGCTTCCGCGAACAAAGGCGGCTATTATATGTTAGCGTTAGGAGTTTATTAAGCTTATCTGACATGGAACGGCGCTCAGTCGCGGCGATGGCGTACGTGCAGCCTCGAGCGCGTAAGCCCGTGTGCCCTGACCTGTCAAGCTGCGCCGACGAGCATCGAATTCGTGCACTCAGCAAATAAGCCTTTTCAGGCGCGGGTGGCCGCTAACGGCTCGTTTCTGTCAATAAAAATTAATAACATTAAGCTTCTGGACTATTGGGGTTTAGGCATGGACAACGCTGTAGATAACCTATTTGAGGCACTTTTCGCTCTTACTGACTTGCGAGTACTGCTGCGCGAGACCGCCCCCTTGCACAAGTTGAGTGCGGAGCAACAGATGCAAGCGCGAGAAGCCCTCGCACGCGCAAAAGCCGCTTTGTCAAAGCTTGAAGAGGAGCTTCAAGAATGAAGATCGCAGGGAATATACCAGTCCGTGAAGTCGAGGAGAACTTCATCAACATCCAGCCGATCCAAGCTGCAGGCCGTTTGACCGCAGAGGCGATGAAGGCGCTCATCGCCTACGGCGACGGTTACTCGACGTGTGACCAGTGCCGCAAGCCTTTTAGACTCGATAAGATTACCAAGCCGCCAATCGCAGAATTCCACAGCGATCTCTCCAGGTTTTTAAATATGGATGAAGCTCGCGTCACGCCGGGGGCGCGCCGCGCCTTTCAAGCAGTTTGCCTTGCGCTTGTGGAAAAAGGCGACACGGTTTTGGTCTCAGCGCTCGGACACTACACTGAGTTCCTCGCGGTTGAGAATGCAAAGGCTATCGTGCGCGAAGTCCCCACAAATGATCTTAATATCGTTACGGGCGACGCCGTCGCGCAAAAAATCGAAGAAGTGACGCGCGAACAGGGCAAATCGCCCGCCCTCGTGATGCTCGATCACTTCGACTACTCTCTTGCTAACGAGCATGACGTCGCCGGAGCTGCGAAGGTAGCGCACCAATACGACATTCCCATCTTATACAATGGCGCGTATACTGTTGGCATAAAACCCGTTGACGGTAAGGCACTCGGCGTAGACTTTGTCGTGGGCAGCGGGCACAAGTCAATGGCGTCGCCTGCACCGAGCGGCGTTTTGGCAACGACGAGCGGGTACGCGGATACGGTGTTCAGCACCACGCAGATGATCGGCGATGTTACTGGGCGGCAGTTTGGCGTGAAGGAGGTCCAAATGCTCGGCTGCACGCTTATGGGCGGCAACATTCTTGCGATGATGGCATCTTTTCCGACAGTGAGGCGCCGCGTAGAGGGATGGGGCGAGTACGTCACGAAGTCGAACTACGTTGTCGACGCCCTTCTTAGCATAAAAGGGAATATGTGCGTTAGCGAGTACCCTCGCAAGCATACTTTGAGCAAGGTAGATACTACTGGAAGTTTTGACACGGTAGCGCGGATCCATAAGCGACGAGGCTTTTTCTTCAGCGATGAACTGAAGCAGCGGGGCATTGTTGGCGCTTTTTCTGGGGCGACCCGCGCGTGGAAGTTTAACACGTATGGCTTAAGTTGGGACCAGATACGCTACGTAGCAGACGCATTCAAGGAAATCGCTGGGAAATACGGATTGTTGTAGCGATGGCGGCGAGTTTCGGATGTCTCGGCGCACACGCCGCGGATCACCAGCCTGCGGTCTTGCTTGCACAACGTGCAATTTACTTTTAAACAACTGACGTAGTTTTTTCGCGCCCGCGATCTCTTGCTGGTCTAAACCCCATTCGGCAGGATACAACACGAACGGCTTACACTGGGTACCACCCAACCCCCCATGACTGCCGATCAACTCCTCGAACGCAGCGACCTCGTCGTTGGTGGGGTCGTCGACGCTGTTGACGCTGAGTCCGGGAATAAAGTGTATCAGGAGGAGGCGGCCAAAGGCCTCGCAGATCCAAATCACCAACGTTCGATAGATGGAGCGCAAGTAGGGCCGTAGCTTGCTGCTCACTATGAACCCTCCTCCTTGCTCGCCAACGTAAATACTGTAATTTCCGGCGGGCAATTAATCCGTATCCAGAACACGTTGGTTCCAAGACCACGGCTAGTATACTGGACCATTTCCCCGATGCGATACCGACCAAGAGGGTATTTCTTGGCGTGCGGGCCCCGGACGAGCGTCCCGATGCCAGGGAAGATCAGTTGTCCCCCGTGCGAATGCCCTGAGATCTGCAGGCTAAATCGCCCAGTCGTCGCGCTCACGTCAGCAAAGTCTGGTTCGTGGGCCAACAGGATTGCTGGGCCCGACGGCGGAAGTTTGGCGAGCACGACGTCCAAGCGATTTTTGTGGAGCGTAACGCTATCGACGCCGGCGATGTGTAGCGCAGCATCTCCTCGATGCAGCGTATAAACGCCGTTGCTCAGGTCGACGATATCGCTGCGCCGCATTACCTCTCGAACGGTTGCTTCGCCAACCCAGTGGTCGTGATTCCCGAGGACCGCAACGCTCAGGTCCTTTGGGCTAAGCTTACTCAGTGATGCCACCATCTCTGCTCGAAGCCGATCCACCTCGTAGGAGAAGAAATCACCAATAATGGCGACCAAGTCAGGACGCTGCTCGTTGATCAGGCCAATAACGCCGTCCAAACGCGCCGGGGTGATCCATTGGCCTAAATGGATATCGGCGATGCTTGCAATCTTATATCCGTGGAATGTGGGGCTCAAGTCGGGAATGATCACCGACACCTGCTCAATCTGAAAGGCGCTACGCTCGAACTGATCGGTTCCTATTTGTTCTGACAACGTCGCCATTGCCAATTGCAGGTTCCGCCTGAAAGCGTGACGTCTTACGCGGCGCGGCTTCATCGTCTTCCTCCTTGCTCTACTCGCCGTGCGTCGACAACGACCGCCACATCAAAGAGTCCTATGTAATAAGGGCATTTTAAGGCTTTTTGGTGCATTGGCGATCACACAAACGGATGGTTTAGAACAGAGTGCCGAGCATCTTTTCTTTATAGGCTGAGTTCAATCTCGCGGTTTTCGTCTTGCTGGACATTGTTCTTAGATCTGAAGCGTTTTTTTTACACTCTGAATGTTGGGAATCCGTAACGGAACGCGCCAGCTGGCAATCTCAATCCCCTCTTAACCCATCACCCCAATCGAAACCTCCGTCGAAAGTCCTCCCGGTTTAAAGCAAAGCTGAAAACAGGCGTGAGATCGACTCCTTCAGTTTAATAGTTACAGGACGGTTTGCATAACGTTCCGGGGTAAGCTCGGTACAAACGTTCAGGTCTTTGGTGAACGCGTCTTTTAACCCTCGCGCAACAGGCGTATCGTAAATAATCGCATTCGTCTCAAAGTTGAGACCGAAGCTTCGCAAATCCCAGTTTGCGCTCCCGACAGACGCGGCCACTTCGTCCACCACGATCGTCTTTGCGTGAAGGAACCCGTTGTCGTAAGTGTACGCCCGAACGCCGGAGTCGAGCAGCTGCCCAAGGAAGGAAAGTCCTGCCCAATAGACGAAGGGATGATCTGGCCGGTTCGGAATCATAATACGGACGTCAAGGCCAGAAAGTGCTGCAATTCGGAGCGCGTCGCGAACACTGTCGCCAGGGATGAAATACGGGGTCTGAATATAGATCGTATCTGTAGCAGAGTTGATCATCTTCAGATATGACTCCTTAATTGGGTTCCAATAAGTGTCTGGCCCTCCCGAGACGATTTGCACGGGCGCCCCAGCGGACGTGGTGATATCAGGGAAATAGCGGTGCTCGTAGTCGAGGTGCCGCCCCTTTGTCGCATAGTTCCAATCGAAGAAGAAGCGGAGCTGGCACAATAAAACCGCCGTTCCGGCAATTCGCACAGCGGCATCGCGCCAGTATCCCCATTTACTGACCTTTCCGAGGTACTCATCGCCGATATTAAATCCGCCGACGAAGCTGGTCCCTCCATCAATGACGGCAATTTTTCGGTGATTTCTGAAATTGGACCGAAGATTCAGGAAGCGTAGCAGCGAAGGGAAAAAGAACGCGACTTGGCCCCCTGCATTCTTCAGCTCATCAAAAAAATGTCGAGACAAATGCGCGCAGCCAAGCCCGTCGCACAAGAGCTTGACTTCGACTCCCGCTCGCGCGCGTTGCGTAAGCACTTCTCGCATCTCGTGGCTGAGCGCGTCATTTCTCCATATGTAGTACTCGAGATGGACGTGATCGCGGGCTGCTTTGATTGCCGCTATCAGATCTGCGAATTTTTCATTGCCGTCCGTGTATACTTTGATCTGGTTGTTAGTCGTGAGTATTGAACCGTCGTCTTCGACAAGCATCAGCACCATACGGCGGAACGCGGCAGAAAGATGATCCGTGGCAGGGATGTCGCTGGCTTTCAGTTCACTTTTCTGCAATTCGATGAGGCGCCGCAAGGCCTTATCCGCATCTTGCTTCAGGCGAAACATCTTTTTTTTGCGATAGTTCTGACCGAGGAAAATATATAGAACAAACCCGACAACGGGTAAGAAGTAAAGTACCAACAGCCAGGCCCAGATATCTGCCGGATTTTTCCTGTCAAAAAAGACAATGGTAATAGCGAAAAGCAGATCCGAAACAAGAATGGCGATCAGTACGAGGTCAGTAATACTCATGTCTTCTTTGAGGACTAATCTGCAGTGGCGCGCTGTCGCCGCAGTTTGAATGTTTTCAGGACATATATCCTCTTTGATTCTGTTCGTCCGACACTGCTCGTTGCGCAAGTGGCAGCTCCGCCGTGAGTCGGACAGCGCCCTCATTTTTCCAGGAGGTCGGCATTTTGGGCATTATCAGCCCCATCATCGTTTCCGACTGGACCGGCCCAAGCCGCTGAAGCTGCTTCAGCGTTACTGCTTGGTGAGCGTATGATTTACAAGGGGTTGATCCAGTCATTCAACAGCTACGCTCGCTCTAGGAAGCGAGCAACTTGCGCTCCGAAGTTGCGTGCGCTCTGTGTATCCAGTTTGTTGACTTGCGTAATCGGTACCCCCATAAGCTTGGCAAAATCTTCTATGAGCTTCCTGTCCGTATCAGAGAGCTTGTCAACGTCGAGATACCCTCCAAACACCTCGATTGCTCGAACGCGCCCTGCAGCATGCGCTTGCAAGTCTGCCACGTACCGATGCACGAGCTCCTCTTTAGGCACTGTCCCGTAGTCCACACAGACAACGAAAAGCGCCACGTCTTTGTCGCTTAAGCGATCGCGGTTCGCGGCAAGGAAGTTCACCACACTCGGCAGCGGATGCTCTTCGTAAATTGGAGAGCCGATCACGATCAAGTCGAAACCGCGTGGGTCAGCTTCGGCGACGTTCTGTACTACCACGTCGACGTGTCCTATGTCCGCTGCCCTTTCAGCTATCCGCTGCCCCTTCAGCTATCCGCTGCGCTACGGTTTTCGTAGAGCCGTATCGCGTGTCGTAAATGATTAGAACGCGAGTCATGCTGCCCGTTACACCGTCTGGCATGAGCTCCAGCAATCATGCGTGGAGCTTCTTAAGGAGCCACGCAATGTTCTTACCGAGGGTGGTCATCGTAGCCATGCCCTCAGCATCGTCTTCTGCTTCACCGATAGCTTGGCCGATACCGATATTCCAGTAACTCGAACCGGGAACGATCATTTGACCAATGAAGAAGAAGTGATTGATCGAGTCGAATGCGTGAATAGCGCCAGCGCGTCGCATCGTTACGACTGCAGCGCCGACTTTACGCTGAAACATGTCGCCGTTGGCGCGCGCTACCATCCCAGCGCGGTCAATTAGCGCTTTGAGTTCGGGCGTTATATCAGCGAAGTACGTCGGTGAACCTAAGATGATCCCATCTGCGTGCAGCATCTTGGCAATGTACTCGTTTACCGCGTCATCAGTCACGACGCAGCACTGGTCACGAGTCTCGAAACACTCCGAACACGCGATGCAGCCTTGAATTCGTGTTCCTGCGAGCTGAACGAGTTCGGTCTCAATACCTTCTCGTTCAAGTTCGCGCAGCGCCTGCTTAATGAGAATGGCGGTGTTGCCATCCTTACGGGCACTACCGTTAAAAGCGATAACCTTCACTGAAATACCCCTCGTTGCTTGTAGCTAAATTGAACGATCTTTGTTACAACGACTGCAAATCATTCTTATAATGGTTGCGCTGATTTTTGCAGCGCTTCGCTGCGCAGCTTGTCGCGTCTGTTTGTAAAGGAAGTAATATGAAATCTTCAAAAACTGTTTAAGTGCTTGAGCGAAACTGCGGCGGCTGTCAGTTCGTGCTCCTGCTTCTCCGTGCTGAAAAGCGTAAATTATCCTATAGTGGTATCTCTTCTAACGAAATGCAACCCTCACCACCGGCTTGTCTGCTACTAGCTCGAAATGGGCTTGTCTGCACACCACGCGTCGTCCTTTACCGTGTGGTCATTCCTTGCTATACAAAACGGACACAGACTGTAGCCGTTAAAAGGATTCATTCGTACTGGCTTGCCGCAACGGGCACATATTAACATTTCTGCCTCGGTCATGTTAGTGGCCCCCCCGTACTTGCGAAATCCGAATTTTTTGGGTGATGTTCTACGCAATTCTTCGCATTTAAGCTTTTCGAAATTCAGTTGTTTCGCGTCGTAAAACGCTAACCGAGGCGCTCTGTAAGCCCTCAACCAGTTTTTTCAACGTAAAATGATTTTTTGTGGAAGAATGAACTCCACTGTGCCGCGTTTTGGTTTAAACTTCAAATGCAACGAGCATTGATGATTGCTTAGCGCGCCATCCAATTCAATCCACGCGCTGCCGCGAACTGGGCTAACAAAGCTGCTAGCGTGCTCTGAGCGAAGAGCTCAGACTCTGTGAAGTCCTGTATATATACGACGGGTCTGATACATACGTACCAAGGAAAAATCTCGAGGAGCGGGTTTGCTCAAGAGTGCAGCTAGGATCCCACGCGCCACGTGTCGGCTCTTCGGCACGATAAAAGTTATAGGCAACATCAAAGACAGCGTCATTCTCGTCCACGGCCCGAAGGGCTGCGTTTATCACATTAACTACATACTTGGGATGCGGGGCGACAAAACATCCAACGTCTATTCGACCTGTATGGATGAAAAAGACGTCATTTTTGGGGCCGCGGAGAAACTTAAAAGCGCAATCGCCGAATTAGATCGCGAGTTTAACCCCGCGCTCATCGCCGTGCTGTCGTGCTGCGCTTCCAGTATTATCGGTGAAGACGTTGAAAGCGTCGTGAGAGAAGTTCAGACGAATGCAAAGGTGCTGGGAATCGATTCAGGAGGCTTTGAAGGTGATTACCGATCCGGCTACAGCGAGACGCTTACGCGACTCGTTGAAGTGCTCGTAGAGCCGCCACGGACGCGTGATGAGCTATCAGTGAATTTGATTGGCCTGCTGAGGGCAGGTCCCGATCTTAAAGAGCTCAAGCATGCCTTGGCGCTTATCGGCGTCCGTGTCAATGCGGTGCTCACAGCGGGTGCCACCGTGCGCCAGATCGAGCATATCGCCTCAGCGAGATTGAACGTTGTCGTCTGCGAGGCCACAGGCAAGGATGCTGCTGAACAGTTGGAGGAGCAATTCGATATGCCGTACATCATCGAAGAACTTCCCATCGGGCATCAGGCAACGAGGCGGTTTCTGGCCCGCATAGCCGAGGCACTTGGCACGTCAGTGGATCTGGACGCCCTGTGTCCAGCGCAGGCCGCAGTTCCTACCGTCGTCGGGAGGCGCGTCGCGGTGATCGGCGGTCCGACGCGCGCAATCGCCGTCACAAACTTCCTCAAGGAGTGCGGTATCGAACCAACGCTGATTGTATCCGACTTTGACGTTAATACGGCAGCACGGCTGAGCGGGCTCGTCAGTGAGCGCTGCGAGGTACTCATCGCTCCCGAGCACGAGACCATCCTGGAACGATGCAAAGCGCAGCGCGTTGATCTGATCGTGGGCGGCATGCTCGAACGCCCAATCGCATCGAGTCTCGGAGCCGAACATCTCGACATCATGCACGGGAGCGAAAAAACCGTCGGCTTTGCCGGCGCCGACGCACTGCTCAAACGGTTGCGGGGTGACAAAAAGCCGTGATCACGGAAGGATGCTTGGTGAAAAGTAAGGAGATTCGTGGGACGGTCGGCGCGGTCATCCCGTATAATAAGTGCGTGTGTGCGCTAACTGCAGGTCACGTTATTCGCTACGGCCACGGGGCGGTCGGCACGAAAGTCGTCGTGGACGGGCACGACGGCACCGTCGTTCACCTGCTTAATGACTACGATCTAGCGCTAATCGATGTCCCCCCTGAGCACGCAACGTTCTCCGCAATAGGGCGGGCCCGTTTCGGGCCGGCGGAGCTCATTACCTATGACCGGCGCATCGAATGCCGAGTTGTCGACACCGGGCGAAACCTCAACCGGTTCGCATTTCCTTGCGCGGACATGCCGCTGCCAGGAGACAGCGGGGCGCCGATTGTGCAGGAGGGGAAGGTCATCGCGCTACTTTCCTCAATTTTGTATAACAACTGCAGCGGTCTCGGCATATCCTCCGAGGTCTTCGGCAATCCGTCGCGTTTGAAATAGCCAAGTGACGCGCACTACACCTTCGGCCCAGAAGCAGCTAAGTGCTCGTATCCTTCGGCCTCGAGCTCCTGCACGACCCCGTCATCGTATAGCTGCATCCCCGACTCGATAACTGAGCCGATTATGGTGTAAGGAATCGGGATGGCATCTAATCGCTCGCGTTTCGCTGTGAATAAGAGCTCATAATCACCGCCTCGGTATAGTGCGAGCGTTAACTGGTCAGAACGGTCGCGGCTCACCGATTTTGCGGCATCACTCACGGGTATATCAGCTGCAAGTAGGCAAAAGCCGCAATTGCTTGCCTTTGACAGCTCATATAAGGACAGACTGAGCCCGTCGCTTGTGTCGATGAGAGCGGTCACCGCACCAGAGGCGGCGAGCGCTTGGCCGTACGCAATTCTCGGCTGGGGCTCGAACAGTTTTTTGAGTGCACGTTCGCGCAAGGGGTGGTCTGCGTATCTGCTGTCGAGCAACATCCGCACGCCTGCGGCAGCGAGGCCTAGTCCGCCGGTGACGCAAACAGCGTTCCCGGGTTTCGCCCCGGCCCGCGTCAGTATCTTATCCTGTTGCACACGGCCTATGGCGGTACCCACGAGCGTGAGCTCATCGTGCTCCTCTGTGTCCCCGCCGATAAGCGTGGTCCCACTTTGCACGCAGCACGCGTTGCAGCCCAGCAGCACGTCAAGCGCAAATGCGCCTTCCGCCTCGCGCGCAATG
>Ga0116102_1001128_pt1 | contig 10224 bp, 8 predicted proteins | sample June2015DPH_4_50_FD_89822 | JGI IMG/M metagenome (GOLD analysis project Ga0116102, IMG submission 89822) | Peatland microbial communities from SPRUCE experiment site at the Marcell Experimental Forest, Minnesota, USA - June2015DPH_4_40 | ecosystem: Environmental > Terrestrial > Soil > Wetlands >... | reverse complement strand
GGTGAGCATGGGTTCTGCGGGAAGCCGCTGCTGGAGCAGGGCCGGCAGATGCTGGGGCGCGAGGTGCGACTCGCCGAAAAGGACCAGGATGATCGCGTCGGAATGTCTGCGGCGGAGTTCGGCAATTTTGTCGGCGGCGTGGCGGTCACGGGCTCCGATCTTGCGCAGATCTTCGCGAGGCATGCAATCAAGCCCGTAGATGGAGGCGCCGTGGTCGCGGGCGGCGGAGAGCAGTTCGTAAAATGGAGGCCATTCGTATCCCCAGTCAAGTTCAAAGCGGATGCGCTGCCGCAGTTCGTCTTCGTCAATCTCGCCGCGGAACCATTCGTCGAGAATGTGCTGGTCGCGGGGGAAAATGGTTTCGACTCCCAGCACTACGGGGCGGTGGTGGAGTTCGGGATCGCGGAGGAGCGAGGCCAGATAGCGCTGCGAGTTGGGCAGAGCGTGGTAATCGCCGACCAAAACGATTCCGGCTTTGGCGATTTCGTGGCGGACATCGCTCGGGGTGAGAACTTTCTGGTAGGAGCGGTAGGCCTCGCGAAAGTCGCGAAGATATTTGCGTCCGGCGGCGGGATCAATGGCGCGAATCTCACGCTCGACGCTGGCGATGGCGTGGAGTTGAGCGGCACTGCGCCGCGATCGTAAGATGCCGGTGGTTGCCATAAACTCGTCGTTCCTACGCTAGCAAACTGCAGATCCCTCGCTCCGCTCGGGATGACAAGTCACAGAGACGAGTCACAGAATTGTCAGCCAGCTTCCCTCGCCGCCTTGACTTGCCTTTCGGGCGTCCCTATCCTCAGTTTTTCGAGGCCGTGAACTGGATTGGCCTCATGGAGCGCCAACTTTGCCCCTTCTTGCACCGGAAAACCTGACTGTTGCCACTACCGGCGCCAGTGGGTCGTTATTTCTGAAGCACTTTTTGCTCGCCGTGGAACGCGATCCGCGGGTGAAGACGGTAAATTTCATCGCTTCTGACAGCGGCCTGCGCGTCATGGCTGAGGAACTCGGCGTCGAAGGCCGATCTGAGCTCCTACGTCAAATCATCGGCGCGCCTTCGACAAAGATTCAGCAGCAGTCAAACGGCGATATTGGGGCGAACGTGGCCAGCGGGTCGTATCCTTCGGACGCGATGGTCGTGATCCCGTGCAGCGTAGGCACGCTGGGCCGCATTGCCAACGGCACGGCCTCGCGCCTGATCGAGCGCGCCGCCGATGTGAGTCTTAAGGAGCGTCGGCCGCTCGTGCTGTGTGTACGCGAGACGCCGCTGAACAAAATCCACATCCGCAACATGTCGCTGGCGGCGGACGCGGGGGCGACTATCTTTCCGCTGATCCCAACGTTTTATAACCATCCGTCGAACGCCGATGCCATGGCACAGGAATTCGCGAACCGGGTGCTGGCGCATATAGGACTGGCCCAACAAAATGCATACCGATGGAAGGGCTGAATCCAGTTCTCAGTTCCCAGTTCTCAGTGCGGGATTGAACTGCGCTGTCAGGAGATTTCTCTGAGAACTGAGAACCGAGAACTTGTTGAAAGATCGATGACTTGGGGGCAGCCTCTCCTGCGTTGCAGGGGTGTTTTCAGTCTAGGGAAGAGGCAGTAACGAAGGTAGGTATCTGGCGGGCATGTACTGGAGGGGGTTGCCGCACCTAAGCCTTAGTGTGCTCTGGTTTTAGGTTTAGAAGTCGAGGTGCGTGGTCTCCGGTGCATCACTGAGAACTGAGAACCGGGAACTGAGAACTATTGATTCTTCCGGCACACCCCGTCCGTGCTGTTGACGCGGAGTCGGCTTTTTTGTACTCTGCGTTTACACCGGGAAGGAGGTGGTCGGATGACAAGTTCTGAAAGTCACAGTAGTACCAGGCCAGGTGAGGTGGCTGAGTCTTAGGGCGGTTGCTCTAAGCGGAGTTCTCGAGGAACCTTTGGTCGGGGGAATCGGGAACAATCTCTCGCAAACAATCCGTGAATATGGGCTGATCCGCCCCGGGCACAGGCTGTGCTAGGCACCGGAGTGAGCGAGGGGCCACGAGAGTGACCACCTCAGTCAATCCCAAACAGTCCACCGGGCAGCCCGCAGGCTGAAAGGCTTGCGGGCTGTTCTTTTTTTGGGAGAAATCACGAGCTTAGCTACTGCTCAACCCCCAGCCGCTTGGCCATCTTTTGGTAGAGGAACCCCTCGCCCGGGCGGTACGGCTGGACCCATTTTCCATCAATTACAAACTGCGGGATGGCGCGCTTGGCCGGTCCGTTTCACAACCTCGTCGGCAGCTCCCGGTGCGGTCTCGATGTTGATGTCAGTGTACGGAAGTTTGCGCCGGTCGAGGAAGCGCTTGGCCTCGCGGCAATCCGGACACCAAGGGGCGGAGTAAACGGTGATTTCCAAGAGGTCAGGTTTTAGAGTTTCGATGGTTATGAGTTTAGCGTCAAACAAACAAAAAAGCCGCCAGCTTGCGCTGACGGCTGAATGCCGATAGCTGACGGCTTTCTAGAATCCCGTCACTCCGACGCTCGGATGTCCACCGCGCAGCATCATCCGCACGCCGCGCTGGCTATTCACGCGAGTGGTCGTGGTCCAGTCTACTTCATCCGTGCTGATCACGCCGTTGCCGCCACTGGCGAGTTCGTAGCTGATGCGGCCGTCCTGATAGGTGTAGTTGCCCACCGCCAGAACCATGCCCGTCTTCAGCACAAACACGGGCACGCCTGGCGCCGTGCCGCCGCCAACCGCATCCTTGGTAATGTAGCTGGCGTAGGTGACCTGCGGAATTTCCTCCACCATTGGCTGTTCGCTAGCCGTGGGTGTGACTTGGCGCACCGCTAGCTGAGGCACGGCATTATTATCCCCTGGCTCGTAGGCTGAACCGCGGTAATAGGAGTCGTTTTCCATCCGCGGACGGCCAAAGAAATGCCAGTCTGGGCCGTTGGTCGCCGAGAACTGCGGGATCTGAACATCATCCATCAGGCGCAGCGTGAGCATGCTCTCGCCCTTCAGCGTGGGACGCGGCCCACGTGCCGGGAGCATGATCACCTTCCACGGCCAGAGCGGCGGAATCATCCACTCGACGATGTCACGCTTGGCGTGCCCTTTGCCTCGGATGTCGCCGTCCTTATCGACCTTGTAGCCGCGGGTCGCGATCACCTTCGCATCCAAAGGCATATCGCCGTTCGGCATTCCGATGCGATCGAACATCAGCTTCATATAGCCCTTGCCCCAGAAATGTCCCGGGTCCTGGGCCGATTCCAGATGGCCGACCAGGTAGCTTCCACGCGGAAACGTCTGCTGGCCGAATTCCGTCACCGAGTGCAGATGACAGAGCACGGGATCGCCGACCGCGACGGTCGCGGAAGAAAAGTTCGGTTCACTCATGGTGCACTTCAGAAGGGTACCGGCGGGCAGGACCATCTCCCGCGCACTGGCACTCAGGGTCAACGCTAGAAGGGACACTGCTAGGACTGCATACGAGCTGGACTTCATAACGTCACCTCGGTCTCACGCCCCGGAATTCTTGGTACGTATTCCCAAGCAACTGCGATGAGCCAGCCCCGATGCATTGAAGTTAAACACAAGTTGATCTTTTCGGTCAATCGACGTTTCTGGGTCAGAGTGTGTCTTTTGCGCAACAATATTTGGTCCAAAGCAAAAGCCGCCAGCTTTTGCTGGCGGCTGATGGCTGAATGCTGATGGCTGACCGCTAGCTCTCGTACAGCAGCACGCCCTCGGCTTTCTCCGCATCCACCGGACGGTAATAAAGCTTGTTGGCCTCGAGGAAGACCTCAATGAACGCCGGCCGGGTGGTGATGGTGCCCTGGATCAGGGCCTCCGATAGCGGATCTTCGATGTACTTCTGCAACGCGCGCCGCAGCGGACGTGCTCCGTAGCTGCGGTCGGTTAGTGTCTGGTTCAGAATCCACTTCTTTGCTTCGTCGGCCACGGTCACCGTGATCGAGCGCTGCGCCAGGTTCTGATTCAGTTGGTTGACCATGAGTTCGAGAATCTGGATCAGGTCCACTTCGCTGAGCGCCATGAACAGGATGATTTCATCCACGCGGTTCAGGAATTCCGGATTGAAGGTGCGCTTGACCTCGCTCTTCACCAGGTCTTCGACCTTCTCGGAAACCATCTCGTCTTTCGACGACTGGAAGCCCAGGCCCTCGCGCTTCATGAGGTGCCGCGCCCCGATATTCGACGTCATAATCACGATGGTGTTCTTGAAATCGACCGTGTTGCCCAAGCCGTCGGTTAATTGCCCGTCTTCAAAAACCTGCAACAGAATGTTGAACACATCCGGGTGCGCCTTCTCGATTTCGTCGAGCAGGACGACAGAATATGGCGCGCGCTTGACTCGTTCGGTCAACTGGCCGCCCTCTTCATAGCCCACGTATCCCGGAGGCGAACCGATGAGCTTCGAAACGGAGTGTTTCTCCATGAACTCCGACATATCGAAACGCACCAACGCCTTTTCGCTGCCGAACATGAACTGCGCCAGGGTGCGAGCCACTTCGGTCTTGCCGACGCCGGTCGGTCCCAGAAACAGGAATGACCCGATCGGGCGGTTGGGGTTCTTCAACCCCGCACGCGAGCGGCGGATGGCGCGAGCCAGGGCGCTGATGGCTTTGTCCTGCGAGATGATGCGCTTGTGCAGTTCTTCTTCAATGCGCAGCAGCTTCTGAGTTTCTTCTTCCTTGATCGAAGTGATCGGAACGCCGGTCCAGCGCGATACCACGTCCTCGATGTCCTCCCGACCGACTACGCCGGTGGAGGATTCATCGAGGTGGTATTTTTCGCGAAGAGCGCGCAGGTTCTCGCGCTCTTTGCGCTCTTCGTCCGAGTAGAAGCGCGCCTTCTCGAACTCGTGGTTCGCGATGGCGTTCTCCATGCGATGGACGATGAACTTGATCCGCTTCTGAACTTCCGTCAATTCTTCCGGCAGCGTGGTCTGGCGCAGTTTCACGCGCGCCCCCGCCTCGTCGATCAGGTCAATTGCCTTATCCGGGAGAAAACGGTCGGGAATATAGCGATTGGAATGCGACACGGAAAAATTGATAGCATCGTCGGTGTAGGTGACGGCGTGGAATTTTTCGTAGCGTTCTTTGATCCCGAAAAGAATCTTGACCGCGTCGGCTTCGTTCGGCGGCGGAACTTTCACGGACTGGAAGCGGCGCTCCAGCGACCGGTCTTTTTCGATCGACTTGCGGTATTCCGCGGGCGTAGTCGCGCCGATACACTGAATCTCGCCGCGCGACAGGGCTGGCTTCAGGATGTTGGCGGCATCAAGCGAGCCTTCCGCCGATCCCGCGCCCACCAGCGTGTGCAGTTCGTCAATAAAGATGATCGAATTCTGCGACTCCATCAGCTCTTTCATGATGGTCTTAAGCCGCTCTTCAAACTGTCCGCGATACTTGGTGCCGGCGACGATCAGAGAAAGATCAAGCGCCAGAATGCGCTTGTCCGCCAGGAATGAAGGAACTTCGCCGTCCGCAATGCGCTGCGCCAGGCCTTCCACGATGGCGGTCTTGCCTACGCCCGGCTCGCCGATCAGCACGGGATTATTCTTGGTGCGGCGGCACAGAATCTGCACCACTCGCTCCACTTCGTTTTCGCGGCCCACCAGCGGGTCGAGTTGGCTATCCATGGCGGACTGCGTCAGGTCTCGGGAAAACTCACTCAATAAAGAAGACTCGCGCTGTCCGCGTTGCGGCTGCGCTTTTTCCTGGCTGGTGCGCGCCAGTTCTTCCCGGATCGTCGAAAGCCGCAATCCCCGCTCGTGCAAAATCTCAGCCGCAAAACACTTTTCTTCCCGCAACAATCCCAGCAACAGGTGCTCGGTTCCAATATGTTTATGCGAAAGCCGCTCCGCCTCTTCGGCCGCATACGCCAGCACACGCTTGCATTCGTTGCTCAGGGGAAGATCGACCGAAGTGGAAACCTTTTCCCGGATGGTGGTGTGACCCTCGATCTGTTTCCGGATCGATTCCACCGACGCATGGGAGCGCAGGAAACGATTGGTCAGGGCTTTGTCTTCGCGCAGCAGTCCGAGCAGCAGGTGTTCGGTCTCAATATAAGGAGATCCGAACTGGCTGGCCTCGTACCGCGCAAAGAAAATAACGCGCCTGGCTTTCTCCGTGTAGCGTTCGAACATATACCAATTCCCCCGACTTCCTGCGGAACGCCCCGCACTCCGCCAAACCCCTTACCCTACCACCTTGATTATGCATTCATATCGCCTGATCTCCCAAGCGATATCGTCTTGCAGTAGCCGTAGAGTCTTACCTTCGGGTACTCCGATTCTTCAACTTTAATCGTGCTTCTGTTCTGCCTTTCGTTACGCCGGAAGCGATTCAGGCGCCACTTCCTCTATTCTGCCCTGATCCAACCGTAGAACGCGATGGCACCGACGTGCAAACACCAAGTTGTGGGTGGCGATTACAGAGGTCAACTGGTGCTCCCGGTGCAACCGCGCGACCAGTTCAAAAACCAATTCGCCGGTGCGCCCGTCGAGATCGCCGGTAGGCTCATCGGCCAGCAAGAGTTGCGGCTGGGTGATGAGCGCCCGTGCCAGCGCCAGCCGTTGCTGCTCGCCGCCGGAAAGCTCGCCCGAACGATGATGCCCGCGCTGCTCCAGTCCCACCTCGCGTAACCACCGCGAAGCTTCTTGTTCTGCTGTAGATAGCGCTTGCCCGCGCGTCAGCAGGGGCATGGCGACATTCTCCAATGCGGTGAACTCCGGCAGCAGGTAATGGAATTGCCAGACATAGCCGATCTCGCGGTTACGAAACTCGGCGGCATCATCCTCAGAAAGCGCATTCACGTGGGAGTTGGCGCAGTATACGGCACCCGCAGAAGGACGATCAAGCGCCGCCAGGATGTGCAACAAAGTACTCTTTCCCGCACCGGATTGCCCTACGATCGCCAGCATCGTTCCTTTCGTGATCTGGAAAGACAGATTCTCAAAGAGCACGAGCTCCGCTTCGCCTGAGCGAAACACCTTACTTAAACCTTCGACCCTCAGCAGAGGATCTTGAGCTATTGGATGCAAACGCCCCCTCCTAAGTATCAAGGTCGCCGGTCACCTCCCACTGCAACGCGGAGGAAACGCCCCTGATCCATTAGACCATGATCCGTCAGACCATGAGGAGGAACAACCCGCTCTCGCGATTCCGCTCGCGGGAACGAGCTATGCGAAAGACTGTATACCTCTGGAAAACAATTGCAATGTGACCGTGGTCACAGATGGAAGCAACGGGAGAACATTCTTCGGGACGAGAGCGCAACGGCCGCGATCTCGTCGCGCAACTGGCACCACCGTTGACGATTCGAAAGTCAGTGGACCCGCCGTCTTCTATTTGCACCCGCTTCGCTTCTCGCCAATTGGGCGTCGGAAGCGCCCGTCCGCGTGCTCGCTACCGGCGCCAAGGAGAATCCCCAGGTGGGGTTCGGGGCCGACGTCATCAGCCGCTTGGGCCAGGCACTGCAGGTAATCAGGCCTTTTCTTGGTTTCCCTCCTCAACTCGTTTCGCCCACAAATCGTCCGCCTACTGTTTGCTGGCGGGCTTTTCCTCGGCCTTCGCGGGCGCGGCGGCAGCCGCTGCTGCCTTAGGCTTCCAGAAATCCGGGTCAGTCTTCACCCAGGCATCCGGGGGATAGCTCATCCGCGGGCTGAACTGGAAGAGGTTCGATTGGGTGAACTCAATCGCCGCCGACTCCAGCTCGCTGAGCTTTTTCAGGCCCTCCTCGCCCATCGCGGCCATGAACTGCTTATCCAGCTCGAAGGCGCGGTCAATCTCTGCCGCAGACTTCATGGGCGTGATCACGATGTAGGTTGCGCCCTCCTGGCCATAAGCCGCTTCATACATGGCCCAGTGCACATCGGGGAGCTTTTCGTAGGCCGCTTTGACCAGCTTGACGGCGTCGCTCCACTCCTTTCGATGTCCCGGGCGGACGCGGAACAGGGAGATTTCGAAATAGCGCATGTGGGCAATGTCAACCGGCGCCCGCAAACTCTGCTCCTCGTTATAGACAAGCACGCTAGCGTCAGTCTCGCTCAGCAATTCGCCATCGCCAACGGTGGCGCGGTCTAGCGCGGCCGCCAGCGCGGCGTTCTTCTCAACCGCCAGATTGTCTTTCTCCCAGGCCTCAAACGAGTCGTAGGGGACAAAAAACAGAGCTTGCGCTTTGCCGGAGAGAGCATTCGCCGCAAAATAGTGCGTCGGCCACTTGGCGCGGGCAAACGCCTGCACAAATGCGCTTTCAGCTTTCTCGTGCGGCGCGCCCCCTTTGCCCGGTTTCAGGAACTCGCGGTAGACCAACAGCACCTTGGGCGGCGGCATCGTCCCTTCGGACTTTTCCTGCGCCGCAGCCAGGCCCAGCCCTCCGCACAAAAGTGTCGCTCCCAGCAGACAGCTTGTAATCCTTTTCATAGATGTGACCTCCTCGGTCGAGAAGCAGATACTACTGATGAGGTGAAATTTACCCGGACGCCCCGGGCTGCATTCCCGGAGCACGGCGGAGACTATCTGAACCCCAGCCCGAAGTCAAGCTGAGTGCCCTGCCCGGTAGTGTCCTAACAGTGTGTTGGTGAAGCTCAAAAAAACGGAATTATCCACTTTAGAGACCCGCTTTACTTTAGACTCTGTTCGGTAGTAACATGAAAAGCCGCGCTGGGCGGGCTTTCTGTAGGACTTAGGTTGCCAGACGTGGTACCGCCCTGTCCCCCACAGGTCGCCCAGCGCTTGGCGCACCTTTTTGCCTGCTGGATTGGACACTACCGCCCTGCCCTTTGCAGGTTTTGGAAAGGGGAGGCCGCGCGGGCGGTGGCCCGGCCTATCGCAATCATTTGAGATCCGAAGGGTGGCCCGTCCAAGCTCTGTTTGGGCGGGGGTGTTGATCGAGTAGCCGCACTCGCACTGTCGGAAATGTCCGCAAGAGGGATGCGACAAATTGAGCGGTCGCCACGGCAAGAAGCGCAAACGTCACAAGCCATCCAACGATAGACCGTCCGCCTCGGCAGTTCAGGTTAAATTGAGCGAGTAGGAGACAGATGCTAAACCAGAGAACGCAGGCAACGCACTGCCAGAAGAAACGGAGGACAGTCCCGTGAGTTGGAAAACGATTCGTAGGCCCGATGCGTTTGATGTTGCTCTGCATGGCCTCATGATAGCGTTTGGCGTAGGACTCATATACTTCCTGCAACTCCACACCATGCAGGGGCAGTTGAACGTCATGCAAGAAGACGAGCGCCCCTGGGTGGGGATAAAAGTCATTGGGCCAATTGTCCCCCCCCAAACTTGGCAAGCCGTTCTCTGTGTGGGTAGACATGGGTAATTTCGGGAAAAGTCCAGCTTTCCTTAGAGACACGGCTATCGAAATGCGCCCCTTGGTAGGCACGTTCCCTGATGATATTCAGTTCTCTGAACCCATGCCAGCAGACCTGCTCAGGCACCGCGACCCCTTGTTCCCTAGTGACGTGGGGTACAGAAAGATGGCTAAAATCACGTTGACTGATGAGGAAGCTCAGCAAATTTTGAAAGGGGAAAAGAATCTCTATTTGTTCGGGATAATCCACTACACCGATTCCGTTGACAGCAGAACAATCCATACGACTAAGTTTTGCTTTTACTTTGCTTCCATCGAGGGTACAGCGACAACAATTCAAGGGCAAGACTACCAAAATTCTGTTCTGGTGGGCTGTGGCGGGGCTTACGCATCCGCAGATTAGAGCCAGAATCCAAATTAGGACACTACCTAAGATCCGGTAGTGGTGCAGTTTGAATCACTCCGCTGATGAAAACGGAACTTTAAATGCTGTCAGAAATTCTCGCACTTCGGAAACGTGGCATCCGACGCCGATGTGAATAAATTGATGCTCGGTTATCTCCTTTGTGCCCAGTTTTATTGTTGGGGAAAAACCGAGAGGAATACTTAGAGTTTTGCTTTGGATTGCCCAGACTCTACCTTCTTTGTCAAAAATTGGGCCGCCGCTTTGTCCTCGCAGGCCGGCGCTTGATGTTTCGAGATATTTAGTCTGTCTGCCGGTACTTTCGTTTCTCTGAATCATTGTTCGGGTATGAATGCCCTCATATGGAAACATGGTCAGTTGACCTCAGTGATCACTTCAAAAGCGGCCAACAGTTATCACTTCAAAACCGGCCAACGGAAGTGGCGTCCGGGACTGAGAATGTTCTATCCTGCCGCCTCCTGTGGTGGCAAGTCGGTTTTGGTGC
>Ga0116102_1001102_pt1 | contig 10335 bp, 9 predicted proteins | sample June2015DPH_4_50_FD_89822 | JGI IMG/M metagenome (GOLD analysis project Ga0116102, IMG submission 89822) | Peatland microbial communities from SPRUCE experiment site at the Marcell Experimental Forest, Minnesota, USA - June2015DPH_4_40 | ecosystem: Environmental > Terrestrial > Soil > Wetlands >... | reverse complement strand
GGCAACGGCAATAAGTTCATTACGCCGGTGGTCGCCAACGGCAAAGTATTCGTCGGCACCCCCAGTGGTGTGGCGGTGTTCGGTCTGCTCTAGCGCCGGTCTGCCGCCACCAGCGCCTGGTGGATATCCGCCAGCAGGTCATCGACGTCCTCCAGACCGATCGACAGGCGCACAGTACCGGCAGCAATGCCGGCGAGGCGCTGCTGCTCGTGGTTCAGATCGCGGCTGCCGAGCAACTGCGGCGGCATCACCAGCGAATCCGTGGCTCCCAGACTCGCGGCCATTGCAAACAGTTGCAGCGCCTCGGCAAAGCGCCGCGCTCCCTGCGCTCCGGCGCGCAGATCGAAGCTCACGACAGCACCGAATTCGCTCATTTGCTCCCGTGCCAGCGCGTGCCGGGGATGACCCGGCAGACCGGGGTAATGCGTGCGCTCGACCGCCGCGTGAGTCGACAGGAACTCGGCAATCCGCTGCGCACTGGCGCACTGCGCCCGATAGCGCACGAAGTAGGTCTTCAGTCCACGCTGGAGCAGAAAGGCCGCGTGCGGATCGAGCACCCCCCCAAGCGCCGTGAAATCCGACCGCAATGTGCCGATCACGGCCGCCTTCGCGATCACCGCACCGCCCATGACATCGCCGTGTCCGGAGGCGAATTTCGTCAGACTGTGCAGATAGATGTCGATCTCGTACTGTCCATGCTGATGCACACCGGCGAACGTGTTGTCGAGCAGGGTCATGGCATGGTGTGCGCGCGCCAGACGCGTGATTGCGGCGATATCGGCAATCCTGTTGATGGGATTGGTCGGGCTCTCGAATATCACCAGTCGGGTTGGACGCGCGGCCAGCGTGCGTTCGATGCCGTCGAGGTCCTCGACCGATAGCAGCGTGTGGGACACGCCATATCGGGCCAGCGTACGGCGGATCAGGTATCGAGTCGGCCCATAGCTTTCGAGGAAGCACAGCACGTGATCGCCTTGCCGCGTCAGCGACAGCAGCGTCTGTGCGATCGCGCCGACGCCCGATGCACATACCAGGCAGTCGTCGCGACCCTGCAACTCAGCGAGCGTGAGCTCGAGCACTCGCGTGGTCGGGTTGGAGCTACGCAAGTAGAAAAATCCCGGCCGCTCGCCGCTCAGCGAGCGCAGCGTGTCGTCGACCGACTCGAATTCGAATTTGACGGTCTGATAGATCGGCGCGACCACCGGCCGGTTGCCGGCGGGCACATCGACCGTCGGCGGATGATTCACGCGTGTGGATTTCTTCACAATGTTGTCCTCGAAGGCGGAGGCTTTGCTGCCGCGGTGGGCGCGACACCGCGCCGCCTGCGCGCATAGGCCTGCAGCCGGGCGGCGCCTTCATCGAGCGTCTCGTCGCGCTTGGCAAAACACAGGCGCAGCAGGGTCATGGGCGGCGCGTGCTGATAAAACACGCTCAAGGGGATCGTCGCCACCCGCGCGCGCGTGAGCAGCTCCTCGGCGAATTGCGTATCCGGGGCATCGCTGAGCGCACCATAATCGATCAGCTGAAAGAATGAGCCTTCGGCCCGTGGCAGTGACAGATCGCTGCCGGCCAGCGCCGCGATGAGGCGGTCGCGCTTGGCGCACAGGAACGCGAGCAGCCCATCGCCGCAATCCGGTCGCTCGTCAAGGTAACGCGCTATCGCCACCTGCAACGCGGTGGCGATTGTAAAGGTGTTGAACTGGTGCACCTTGCGCAGTTCTGCCGTCAGTGCGCGCGGCGCGACCGCGTAGCCGACGCGCAGCCCGGTCGCCTGCAGGGTCTTGCCAAAAGAAAATACCGCGATGCTGCGCTCGCGCAACTCCGGGTCCGACAGCACGCTGTGATGCGTTCGACCATCGAACACCATGTGCTCGTAGACCTCATCGGCAATCAGGTAGATGTCCCGGCCGCGCAGCAGCTCGGCAAGCGCAGCCAGATCCTGCGCCGTTATGCAGGTGCAGGCTGGATTGTGCGGCGAATTGATGATCAGCAGCCGCGTGCGATTTGTCAGCGCCGCCTTGACGCGTTCCCAGTCATAGCGGAATCGCGGCGGCTGCAGCGGCACATGAATACACGCACCGCCGGCGAGCTGCACGGCGGGTTCGTACGAGTCATAGGCGGGATCAAACACGATGACCTCATCGCCAGCGGCGACCAGCGCCTGCACGGTCGAGAAGATCGCCTCGGTAGCACCGAGCGTCACGGTGATCTCGAGCTCCGGATCGATGCGCACCGCGTAACTGCGATTGAGCTTGGCCGCGACCGCCTCGCGCAGCTGCGGCATACCTGGCATCGGCGCGTACTGATTGTGGCCCTGGCGCATGGCCTCATGCACCAGTTCGCCGATGCGCGGGTCGATGTCGTAGTCCGGAAATCCCTGACCGAGGTTGACGGCCTGCAGCTCGGCGGCACGCTGCGACATGATGGTGAAGATTGTGGTGCCGACCCGCGGCAGCTTGCTGCGAACGATCATGTCATTCCGTGGCGCGTAGCTCTGCTGAGTGCGTTAACGCTGGAGCTGCCGCGCAGCCGCGAACGCCGCTCCAACCACCCCGGCCTGGGCACCGTGGGCTGCGCGCCGGATCTCGGCCGGACTGTTGAGCAGGTGCCCGAACTGGTCAAAATCCTCGCTGATCGAGCCACCGATGATGAACAGGTCAGGCCAGAACAGCGCGTGCAGGCGGGCCAGATAGTCGTTGACGCGTGCGCACCAGCTCGCCCAATCCAGGCGCTCCTGGGTCCGCACTCGGGCTGAGGCCGTAAGCTCCGCATCCTGGCCATGAAACTCCAGGTGCCCGAATTCGGTATTCGGCACCAGCTCGCCATCCACGAACAGCGCCGAGCCGATGCCGGTTCCGAAGGTCAGCAGAATTACGACCCCCTGCACGTTCTCGCCTGCACCGCCCGCCGATATCTCGGCGACGCCAGCCGCGTCGGCGTCGTTGAGAAAGATCACCGGACGGCCGATCAGCTGCGACAACCGCGCACCGCCGGCGTAGCCGATCCAGGCCTTATCGACATTGGCCGCCGTTCGCGCAATGCCTCCCTGTACGACTGAAGGAAACGCCAGCCCGACCGGACCGGCGCCAGCGAAGTCGCGGTCGATCTGTGCACAGGCCTGAAGCACCGCCTCAGGGGTCGACGGCACCGGCGTGCGCACCGAGCACAAAGCTGATGTGAGTGTGCCGCGTTCGGTGTCCACTAGCCCCGCCTTGATCGAGAAGCCGCCGACGTCGAGCCCGAGCAGGATCGTTTCCGCCATGGCGATTGCGGACCTAAGCCGCCAACGCCATGCGCATCTCGCGCGCCAGTCGGCGCTCGCGACGTTGCAGGAACAGCGCTGAAGCCACGACTCCGATGGCGACCAGCGACACCATCAGCGTGGCAAGTGCATTTACGTCCGGGCTCACACCCAGGCGCACCTTGGAGAAAATGACCATTGGTAATGTGCTCGAACCTGGCCCGGCGACGAATTGCGAAATCACGACATCATCCCACGATAGCGTAAACGACAACAGCCAGCCCGAGAGCAGCGCAGGCGCGATCAGCGGCAGCGTAATTCGGACAAATACTGTCGCCGGTTTGGCGCCGAGGTCGAGCGCCGCCTCTTCCAGCGACTCATCGAAACCAACCAGCCGCGCCTGCACGATTATCGCGACGTAGGACAGCGAGAAGCTGATGTGCGCGATCGTGATGGTGGTCACGCCGCGCGCGGCGGGCCAGCCGATCAGCTGCTCCATGGCCACGAACAACAGCAGCAGCGACAAGCCGGTGATGATCTCTGGCAATACCAGCGGCGCCGTCGTCAGGCCGGCCAGCAGACCACGGCCGCGGAATCGACCAAAGCGGGCCAGCGCAAACCCGGCCATGGTGCCGAGAATCACCGCTCCGGTCGCATTCATGACGGCGATCTTCAACGACAACCAGGCGGCATCCATGATCTGCCGATTTTGAAACAGCTGGCCATACCACTTGAGTGTCGGCGAATGCACCGCGTCCCACACCGTGACCAACCGCGAAGCATTGAACGAGTACACGACCATAGTCAGGATCGGCACGTACAGAAAGGCAAAGCCAAAGGCGAGGATTGTCGGCAACAGCATCGTGCGGCGGCCTGTCATACCTCGGCTCCAAGCTCGCGGCTGCGATAGCGCTGAAAGATCACGATCGGACCCAGCAGCACGATCAGGATCACAATCGCGACCGCGCTCGCCACCGGCCAGTCGCGGTTCTCGAAGAACTCGTCGGACAGTACGCGACCGATCATCAGCTGGTTTGCCGACCCCAGGAGTGTGGGAATGACGTATTCGCCGACCGCGGGAATAAACACCAGCATCGCACCGGCCACGACGCCCGGTATCGACAGCGGAAGGGTTATGCGCACAAACGCCTTCCATGGAGCCGCGCCCAGATCCGCAGCCGCCTCGAGCAGCGTCGAATCATGCTTCTCGAGATTCGCGTACAGCGGCAGCACCATGAACGGCAGATACGAATACACGATGCCGATATAGACCGCGAACGAAGTATTGGCCATCTGGATCGGGGCGTTGATCAGGTGCAAAGCCAGCAGCAGGTTGTTGATGAGTCCGTCGTCCTTCAACAGCCCGATCCAGGCATAGATGCGCAGCAGGAACGACGTCCAGAACGGCAGGATCACCAGCATCAGCAGCACGCTGCGCCGCGTGGGCTCGGCGCGCGCGATCGTCAGTGCCATCGGGTAGCCGAGCAGCAGGCATGCGAGCGTCGATACCGTGGCCACTTTGAGCGAGTACAGGAATGAATCAAGGTATAGCGCGTCGGTAAAGAGAAAATGATAGTTCGCCAGATGCAGCTTGATTGCGAGCATCCGATCGTGGGTCCATTCGATCATCGGCGCATATGGCGGCATCGCCATCAGCACTTCCGAGAACGAGATTTTCAGAACGATCAGAAACGGCACCAGGAAGAACAGCAGCAGCCACAGCATCGGCACCGCGGTCGCGACCGGCCGGCCAAAGTGTTCGGGACTGAAGGATTGCCGCAGCCGCTGGAGCATGCCTGGCCTCAAACGCTGCCGACGACCGGACTGGAAGCATCCCAGCTCAGGTACACGGGCGAGTCGCGAACAAATTGTTCTTCCGGCTTGCGGCTGTTGTTGGCCACGGTCGCACGCACCTCCCGGCCCGATTCGAGGCGCACCAGGAATACCGACAGATCACCCAAATAGGCGATTTCACGGATCACGCCGCGCGCCCAATTATCGCGGAGTTGCTGGGCTGCGCTCGACAAGCTGATCTTCTCCGGCCGCACCGCTACCCAAAGCGGTGCGTTTGGCGGCGCACTGATGCCGTGATCGATCAACACCGTTGCGGGCAGCTCCGGACACTGCACCCGCACGAAATCCGGCTCGTCTTCGATCAGGCGCCCCTCGAACAGATTCACCGATCCGATGAAGTCCGCGACGAAACGCGTCTGCGGGAATTCGTAGATCTGGCGCGGTGTACCGACCTGGACGATCTCACCGTGATCCATTACTCCGATACGCGTCGCCAGCGTCATGGCCTCTTCCTGGTCGTGCGTCACCAGCACAAAGGTCACGCCGAGCTGCTGCTGGATGTTGATCAGCTCGAACTGAGTGTGCTCGCGCAGCTTGCGGTCGAGGGCGCCCAGCGGCTCATCGAGCAACAGTAATTTCGGACGCTTGGCCAGGGCGCGGGCGAGCGCCACGCGCTGGCGTTGGCCGCCCGAGAGCTGGTGCGGCTTGCGCTTCAGATAAGGACCCATCTTGACGATATCGAGGATCTCGCCGACCCGGCGCGTGATCTCGCTCTTCGATAAGGGCTCCTGCTCGAGGCCGAAAGCGACATTGCCCTCCACGGTCATATGTGGAAACAGTGCGTAGGACTGGAACATCATGTTGACCGGACGCCGGTATGGCGGTATCGAGGCCAGATCCTGGCCGTCGATCAACAGCCGGCCCGAACTCGGGGCCTCGAAGCCGGCCAGCAGCCGTAGCAATGTCGTCTTGCCGCAGCCCGAAGCGCCCAGCAGGCAGAAGATTTCCCCGCGCTCGACGCTCAGTGAGACGTTGTTGACCGCAACGAAATCGTCAAAGCGTTTGCTGACATTTTCGAGCCGAAGATAACTCTGGGCCGAAGCCGCCATAGACGGTTCTTTGGGCATGGATGAATTTCTACCGCCGGCCCCTGGCGTCAATGCCCGGTCTTAAAGCGTGTCCAGGTGCGGTTGAGCTCGCGCGTATATGCCAGGCTGTGGGATACGTCGGGAAACATATGAGCCTTCTGTGCATCGCTCGGATAGACCTCGCGATCGTTATACACCGCCGGGTCGACCAGCTTGTAGGCCGCGGCATTGCTGGTCGTGAAATGCATCGCGCTCGAGTTCTTCGCCGCCACATCGGGCCGCAACAGGTAGTTGATGAAAAGGTGGGCATTGTTCGGATGCGGCGCGTCGGCCGGAATCGCCAGCATGTCGAAGAACATGATCGCCCCTTCCTTGGCGACGTGGTATCTGATCTTGAAGGGCTTACCGGCCTCGGCGGCACGGGCGCGGGCCTGGCCGACGTCGCCGCTCCAACCGAGTGCGAGGCAGATATCGCCATTGGCCAGATCCTCGATGTATTTCGACGAGTTGATGTAGCGCACGTACGGACGAATGGCGAGCAGTAGTTTCTCGGCCGCCTGCAGGTCATCCAGCGACTCGCCTTTCGGATCCCTGCCCAGATACAGCAGCGCCGCGCCGACCCCGTCAACGGGCGAGTCGAGGATCGAGACGCCGCAGTTCTGGAAGTTCTTGATGACATTTGGGTCAAAGAGCATGGCGAAACTGTCGAGCGGGGCGTCCGGCATCGCGCTGGCGATTTGGGACTCGTTGTAGCCGATCCCCGCCGTACCCCACAGATAGTTCACGCCGTACTGATTGCCCGGATCGGACACCTCGATGCGGCTGGTGATGTCGGGATCGAGGTTCTTGAGGTTCGCCAACATCGACTTATCGAGTCTTCGAAACACCCCGGCCTGGATCTGGCGCTGCAGGAACGACGCCGATGGCACCACCACATCGTAGCCGGTTCTGCCCGCAAGCAGCTTGGTCTCGAGCACTTCGTTCGAGTCGAAAACGTCGTAGTTGACCTTGATGCCGTACTCCTTCTCGAACGCCGGCACGATCGTCGGGTCGATGTAGTCCGACCAGTTATAGACGTTGAGGACTTTCTCGGCGTCCATCGGTGCGCGGGTCGCGGCGGCATAGCCCGACACCTCGCCCGCCCCCGCCGGCGAAGTCTTTTCCGCGGACGGCTCGGCTGGCTGCCGGCCGCAGCCCGCTAGCAGCAGCGCCGCTGCGAACGCCATACCCATCCGCCGCCAGTCCGCGGGTCGCGCGAAATATTTCATCGTCGGCGTCACGCTGGAAATAATAACTCACGCTGCACAGGCACAGGCTAGACATTCAGCAGCAGGTGTTCGCGCTCCCAGGAGCTGATCACCTGCAGAAACACCTCATGCTCGGCCTGCTTCACAATCGTATAGGCCGCCACGAACGGCTCGCCCAGGATCTGCAGCAGCGGCTCGCAGTCGCGCAGCCGCGCCAGCGCCTCATCGAGCGACCGGGGTAATGAATACGGCATATCGTGTGCGCTGCCCGTGACCGGTTCCGTGGGCTTCAGCCCCTCGGTCATGCCCAGGTAGCCGCAAGCCAGCGAGGCGGCGATCGCGATGTAGGGGTTGGCGTCCGCGCCGCCGACCCGATTCTCGATGCGTCGAGACTCGGGCGCGGACATCGGCACGCGCAGGCCTGCGGTGCGGTTGTCGTAGCCCCACTGTACGTTGATCGGCGCCGACAGATAGCGCGTCATACGGCGGTAGGAATTGACGTTCGAGCAGAACAGCGACATGGCCGCCGGGATGTAACGCTGCAGTCCCGCGATGTGCGAGAAGAACAGCGCCGAGGGTGTGTCGTCCGGATTGCTGAAAATGTTCTTGCGGGTCTTCTTGTCGAGGATGCTCTGGTGAATGTGCATGGCGCTGCCGGGCTCCTTGGCATGCGGTTTCGCCATGAAGGTCGCGTACATCTTGTGCCGCAGCGCCGCCTCGCGCGCGGTGCGTTTGAACAGGAAGGCCTGGTCGGCCAGATCGAGCGCCGCTCCGTGCAGCAGGTTGATTTCCATCTGCGCCGGTCCATCCTCGTGGATCAGCGTGTCGATCTCGATATCCTGCGCCTCGCAGAAGGCGTAGATATCGTCGAACAGTGGGTCGAATTCGTTGACCGCGGCAATGCTGTAGGACTGCCTGCCGGGTTCGGCGCGGCCGGAACGGCCGACCGGCGGCTTGAGCTGATAGTCCGCATCGATATTCGGCTCGATCAGATAGAACTCGAGCTCAGGGGCAATCACCGGCTCCCAGCCGCGCTGTGCGTACAGGTCGAGCACATGCCGCAGCAGATGCCGCGGCGCCATCATCACTGGCCGGCCGTCGGAATAAAAGCAGTCGTGGATCACCTGCGCAGTCGGTTCGGCGGCCCAGGGCACCACTCGCACCGTCTTCGGATCGGCCTTGAGCACGATGTCGATCTCGGCGGGGCTCATGGCCTGGCTGGTGTCGGGCGGGTAATCCCCCGTTACCGTCTGCAGAAAGATGCTCTCGGGCAGCCGCATGCCCTCGTCTTCAGCGAATTTCTCGGCTGGCATTATTTTGCCGCGCGCGATTCCGGCCATGTCGGGGATGATCGCCTCGACCTCCGAGATGCCGTGGTCGCGAAAGAATTGTTGTATTTCGGTAGCCATAAATCACCTTCATTCTGCCGGCGCGCGGTTTGTTCCGCCCACCTGTGTCGCACCGCGCATCCAGTCAAGGACGCGGCGCGCTCAACGACGCGCGCGACACGCTGCACCGAACTCGGCAAACAGCGCACGCGAAAAATCATTGCCCGTGACCCGCCACTCCGGATGCCACTGCAGCGCCAGCGCAAAGGCTGGGGCCCGCTCGACGCGAAATGCCTCAATGACGCCGTCGGGCGCACGCGCCTCGACCGCCAGGCCCTGCCCGAGCTCACGCACTCCCTGGCTGTGCAGGGAATTGACGCTGATCCGATCGGTACCGGCCAGACGCCGCAGCAATCCGCCGGGCTCGAGCGTCACCTCGTGCGCGGGTCCGTACTGCTGCTCGAGCGGCTGTTTCGGATTCTCGCGATGATCGAGGTAACCCGGCACTTCCTGCAGTTTCTGCCACAGCGAACCGCCGAAGGCGACGTTGATCTCCTGGAACCCGCGGCAAATGCCGAGCACGGGCACGCCGGCCGCGACCGCCCTTGGAATCAGCGGCAATGTAGTCTCGTCGCGGTGCGGATCGTGCAGCGTGCCACTCTCGCTGGGCTCACCCCGATAATGGCGCGGATCGACGTTCGACGGACTACCCATGAACAGCAAGCCGTCGAGTGTATCGAGCAGCTCTTCGAGACTGAGTTCCCGACCGATCGCCGGCACGATCAGAGGCAAGCCGCCGGCCCCGTCAAGCACGGCGGTCAGGTACTTTTCACCGACCAGGTGATACGGCTGCTGACCTAGCATGCGCCGGTCTGCCGGAATCCCGATAACAGGACGCTTCGAAGTCATGATGGCAAAGTGCGTCGGCACAGAGCCTGTATGGATATACAGGCACCGCCAGCGCTCACATTGTGTTGCGTGACTGCCATTAGACCATAGCCGGCGCCCGGCCGTCGCCGCGGCCGGCCTCCTGCAGATGTCAAGCTATTGATCCGGCGTGAGATTTCTGGCAATAGAGTTTGATGACCGCCGCTGTTATGCCGGATTATGTCGACAGCTACTACACGCTCAGCGCACGGCCGCCAGCGCCCGCCGCGCCGCTTGCCGGGACGGTGAGCGCGGACGTCTGCGTCGTCGGCGGCGGCATCGCCGGCTGCTCGAGCGCGCTGGCGCTCGCTGAGCGCGGCTATCGCGTCGTGCTGCTGGAAGCACAGCGGGTCGGTTGGGGCGCCTCGGGTCGCAGCGGCGGCCAGGCGATCTTCGGCACCGCGATTGACCAGGCCGATCTCGAGCAACTGCTAGGCGTCGAGGATGCGCGCCGGATCTGGGACGTCTCACTGGCCGGTTTGGCACTGCTGCGGCGGCGCATCGAGCGCTATCAGATTGACTGTGATTGGGTGGACGGCCAGATATTTGCCGCCATCAAGCAGCGCCAATGGAAGCAACTGCAGCGCTGGCATGCCGAGCTCGCGCAGCGATACGGCTATACCAGCACGCGCCTGATGGACCGCGCGGAGCTGCGTTCAACTATCGCGACCGAGCGCTATGTCGGCGCGCTCTACGATTCCAACAGCGGG
>Ga0116102_1001098_pt1 | contig 10355 bp, 10 predicted proteins | sample June2015DPH_4_50_FD_89822 | JGI IMG/M metagenome (GOLD analysis project Ga0116102, IMG submission 89822) | Peatland microbial communities from SPRUCE experiment site at the Marcell Experimental Forest, Minnesota, USA - June2015DPH_4_40 | ecosystem: Environmental > Terrestrial > Soil > Wetlands >... | reverse complement strand
TTTGACCTCAACGAACGCCAGGCAATCGTCGTCGCGAAAGACCAGATCAATCTCACCGCGCTTTGAACGGAAATTGGCTGTGAGAAATTTCAGCCCCTGACGCTGCAGATGTTTTTTTGCCGCGTGCTCGCCCAGTTCGCCACGGCGCAGGTGTTCCGGCTTGTCATCACCCGCAAACCGTTTTTTAAATGTTTCCAGCAGGTTCATTCAATCCATCCCGCTTTTTATCGTCCTCGTCCTCGTTCTCGTCCTCGATTTTGTCCCTTCGATTACGAGGACGACGGCGAGGAGGAATCATATGTTATCAAAACAGTTCGCGTTGGGTTGGTCTCAACGGCGCGAAGCTGCGCCGATGAATCGGGCACGGGCCATGCGCCGCAATCGCCGCCAGATGTTGCTCCGTGCCGTAACCTTTGTGCTCGGCAAATCCGTATTTCGGCCAATGCCGGTCAAATTCGAGCATCAACCGGTCGCGCGTGACCTTGGCCAGCACGCTCGCGGCGGCGATGGAATAGCTGCGGGCGTCACCCTGCACAATGGCTGTGTGCGGCACCGGCATGGTCTTGACAGGCCGCCCGTCCACGAGCGCGTGTTCGGGCGCGGGTTGCAATTGCGCAAGCGCGTTGTTCATGGCGCGATGCGTGGCGCGCAGAATATTGATGGCATCAATTTGTCCGGCCCCAACCTGCGCGATGGCAAATTGCACTTCGGGGCACGCGGTAAGAAAGGCAAAGAATCTTTCGCGCTGCGCGGCCGTGAGCTGCTTGGAATCGTTCAAGCCCTCGAGTTCGTGCGGCAAACCGGATTCCGCCCATTTCGACGGCAGGACCGCCGCCGCGGCGACAACCGGTCCGGCCAGCGGACCGCGACCCGCTTCATCCACGCCCGCGACACGGGTAATGCCCTGGGTCCACAGCGCGCGCTCGAATTCAAAGCGGTCGATTGGATTTGCACGGGCCATGGTGTTTGTTTGATTTTAATTTGTTTGGCTGTCGCCGAGCCTAGCGCGTTTTCAAAAGTTGTCAGCCGATTTTTTAAGCGCCGTAGGCGCGGCATATTTGTAGAAAATTACCGCAAAAAATAATTCATCTCCGTTAGGAGCGACATCAAGGAATATGCCGCTCCTGACGGAGCTTGGAACCATCACCAGACAAATCTACACAGATGCCGCGCCTACGGCGCTGCTCAATTCGTTCTTCACACAAAAAAATCCGTGTGCATCCGTGTTCATCCGTGGTTAAATTTTCCCCATGAAAATCGAATCCCTTCATGTCGGCATGGAAGTCCGCCATCCGCAATACGGCGTTGGCGTGGTCAAAACCATTTCTGAAATCACGGCGGAAATTCTCTTCGCCGACGGCAAGCGCGCGGTCGCGCCGGAGGCCGCCGGCCTTGAACCCGCTGAACCGCAAACCACTGTCAGCGGCTTGAACCTGCCGCTCAAACAATTCATCGAGCAAACCGTGGATGCCGCCGTGGTCAGGCTCGGTCTGGAAAAACCGGATTCGGTGATTGAAAAACTTGGCCTCCGCTGGCACGGCGGCAAGCTGGTCATGCATCCCGCCGACCCGGCATTGCAAACCAAGGAAGTGCCGCTCGAAGCCTTTTTTCACAAAATCGTGATGATGCGAAACAACCTTCGCGTGCTGGAGCAAAAGATCAACGGCCACGAGAAGCTTACCGACGGCGAAAAAGTCGAGCTGCAGCAATACATCACGCGCAGCTACGGCTCCATGACCACGTTCAACGTGCTGTTCAAGGAAAAGGAAGACCAGTTTTAAGAAATGGCTTGCTGGGATTCCGCTAAAGGGGCTGCGAACCCAACGCCGCTCTCGTCGCAATCGGGCTGGCGCACACAACGCGCTTGATGCCAGGGAAAAACGTCGTGCCGGACCATGCAAACAGCCGCTGCCAAAATCGGTTTGGGTTGGACGCCCGGGGCAAAGTTTCCTGCTTGCAAAGTCACAGGTTTTCAATTCAATTATGACCAATGGCTCCGAAAAAGGAATATGGCTGGGTTGACTACGCAAATCTCACCCTGAATGTTGTTCAAACGGCCCAACTGGAAAATGTTCGCCATCAGTTGGCGCAGCTTCAGCAGGTTCATCTTGATGAGAGAGCCAAGGCGCAAATTCGAGACCAACTCCGACAAAAAGTCTTTGAAATAGAACAAGCCTTGAAGGAACTTTCGAGCCTTGCGGACAAAACACCGTTGCAAACAAGCACTTCGGGCGGCGCATTGGTGGATGAATGCGGCAATGTCGTCAGTATCGGGCCAACTAGATTGCCAGCGTTTGTTTATATGAATTGTTCACAGTTAAAAGATTATTGTCTGAATACAGGGATAGGTCCCGCCTCATTTAGCGATTTCAACGATAAGGACAGGGTTCAGAAAGTGTTGCTTGAACTAGACGAAGCCATCAATAAAACATACGAACAATTGGATTCATCTTCGCGCAAGGAAGTTGACGAATGCCGTCGTTTTATTGAAGAAGAAACCGAACTTCAGGATTTCATTGGCTGTCTAAAAAACATGAAGGAAAATGAAGTTGATCCTAATGATGCCCAATCTGAGCTTGTACGCAACCAAGCAGAGTTAAATAAAAACGAAAAACTTTATGCTGAATTGAAGCCAGCTTGGGAGAAAGGAAGGCAAACAACAGGATGCGTAGCTGGATTAGTTATCTTAGTTTCGTGGATAGCTGCATTTATAGTAATAGGCATGACTAATGATGATGACGATGCTATTCTAACCCTTGGACTTTTTATTTTTCTTCTTTTCGGGATTCCGTTTCTGGCCATTTTTTTGGCAAAAAATAAGACGAGAAATGAAGAAGTTGAATTTAGAAGCATGCATCCTGGAGTGGACATGGTGGAAATTGACAAACAAATCACTTTTTTAAAAAATCGTTGCAGCAAACTCCAAACATGCCTCGAAGAGGCGGGAAAATTATATGCGACATTCGGCAGACTATCTGAAGCCGAAGCCATAGCACTCCAAAAGCAGCGCCAAGAACGAGTTGCGAAGACAACTTCTTTCACCACAGTTTGAAAATTTTAATTTATGACAATGAACTACGACAAATTAAGGACAATTCTGTCAAAAACAAATTTTGGCAAGTTAAAATCTCCAGTCAGTGAGATTACCAATGGCGATAATCATTTTGTCGTCTTAGACAATTCAACAACAAACAGCGAGTCTACTAGCGAAGTTGTAGTTTGCATTGGAGCAAATTACACACAAGGTGAAGCGCAAAATTGCACCTCTGCTTTTATCGAAGATGACGGTAAGCCGATGCGGAAAAATCTGAATCTGGGGCTCAAAAACTTTGCAAATAAAAAATCTGCTTGGGTTGAAAATAAACACGCGCCAAATAATTTCCAGCTTGAAGAGTCATTAAAAAACGAAAATTATCATTTAGTAATCACAAATTTTTGCCCGTTTGACACTATAACGAAATGGCAGGACAACCTCGAATCCGAAAGGGCTGACTTACTCGGTTTTGATGATTGGACGTTTAAACACCTCGACCAACTTTATTCCGAATTGAAAAAGCTGAACCCGCTTTGGATTGGTCATGGACTTCACTCGGAAATTCCATGTCTTTTTCGACAATTCCAACGGCGTAAAGACATTCTTCGATGGCTGTTAATGCCAAACCTTTCGTATTGGTATAATTACGAAAAATGGCCGTTCAGCAAAAGCGAATAGGAACGACGCGGTCAATGATCTCGTGTTGATCAATGCTGACGAGGCGATATTGGTGCTGGTGTAATTGAATAGAGCCTGTCCGGTTAAGTGTCCGAATTATTTTCGCTGTCCTTTTAGCCAAAGCGAAACTTCGTCGTGGTTCATCACGTCGTAGGCAACCAGGACTTTCCCGTCATGAATAAACACCACCCGCCATTGCAGATGCACGCGGATTTCGTAGGAGCGCCGGGCCAGTTTGCGAAGCCCAAGCCCCCGATGTTGATGCGGATCGCCAAAAGCGGAGCCAACGTCAGCAATGGCTTTGGCGGCTTTTTCCCGCACGACCGGCGGCAGCTTGTCCGCCGTCTTTTTGATTCGTTCCGAGAGCAGAACGCGAATCATAACTTGCCGGTGAAGGGTGCCAGCTTGCCCGCTTTACGCGACAAGGCGATCTCAGCCAGCGCGGAATCTTCCGCCGCCGTTGCCTGGGCCAGCGTCACCCCGTATTCGTCCAATGCCGGAAAATCACTGGGGCGAAACGGCAGGCCGCGCAATTTAACCATTTGCGCAAAAAACATGGACACCGCCGCCGTCGGCGTAATGCCGATTTCGCGGCATACCTCATCCGCCTCTTCCGCCAAGGCGGTGTCAATCCGAAGTCTGATTTGCTCAGTCATGCCTCAAATGTGCCACACGGTTAAATGCTGTCAAGGCATTCAAAATAGATTTCCCAACGTTGTGAAAAGTTCACCGTTCAAATCAGCTTCCGTCAACGGCCCAACATCAATGTTATCTGCTTGCCGGGCCGTCCGCCTTCGCGTTGTTTCGGCGAGACAAGTAGCCCGAAGCGGAGCGGAGGGCGAAAGATTCAAAGTCGTTTTTTTGCGAAGGCTCGTCCAGAGGCTGTTTTCAAGTAGCGTTCAAACTCAATGGCACGCTGGCGTTCAGTGACGGCGATGGCAGTTTTTATCCGCCAGGGCCGGAATTTAATCGTATGCGGAACTTGTCCGGCGTTATGCGTTTTTAAACGGTCTTGCAAATCTTCCGTAAAGCCCACGTAAAAATGTTTCGCGCTACTTTCGCTTTGCAAGATATAGACGTAGAAAAAGTCCATGGGTACTTCCCAATTTCTCAACTGGCTTGCCGAGTCGAAGCTCGGAGCGCTTCGTGGATCGCGGACACTCGCCCGCCTACGCGCTTCGCGATCTTCATGGCTTGCCGAGCCGTAGCCCGCTTGTCAGTTGTCGAACCAGCCCGCCTACCCCCGAAAGCGTTCGGGGTTCGGCGCGGCAGCCCCGAAAGCTTTCGGGGCTGGCCTGCCATCCATAGCTCGGAACGGAGAGGTGTAAAGCGGCGGCGATTTTGTGCGGTTTGGTCGAGTTCCAATTTCCCATAATCCAGACAACACTTTTCGCGCGGCCTTTTTGGCGGCCGTGCGAAAAACCGTTCTCCCATATCGGTCGGGAGTAATTTTTTTTAGACTGAAGCGCGACGCTTCAGAAAATCTTCCCATGCCGCAACCGGCACGCGGTAGAAATGGCGCGATCCGCCACCCACATCAATCGCACTGAGTTTGCCTTCCTCGATGAGATTCAGGATGTGCTGGTCTGTTACGCCGAGTTTGTTTGCGCATTCGGCTATAAGCAGCACTGCGCGGGTTTTGGAATTCAACCCTCCGCTCTTCGCTCTGTATGGCTTAGGCGACTTTTTCATGAGTCAGTCCGCGCTCTTTGGCCGCCAAGGTGCGGCACAAAGCGGCACGATATAAAAACAGCGCGTGGGGATCACGCCGGCCGTGAGTTGATTTTTGGCGGATGCTCGCACAGTAGCTTTCACCAAATCCCAAGGATGCCAGCGCAGTCTCAAGGCCGGTGATCTCCTTATCAATGGTTGACTGCGTGAAACGGTCGCGGCTCGTTTCCTGGCGTGTGTTTTTGGACGCCCAGTAACCGCGTTGCCGAAAGACGGCAGTGGCACTGCAAGACGGTTGCAGTGCGCCGGCGTCCACCTTGCGCCAGTGGATCGCCTCGAAATAGCCGAGCAACAAATCAAGCTGGCGATCTGTCATCGCGGCGTCTTTGCTGGACCGGCAATGGCTCACAAGTTCCAAGGAGTCCCGGTATTCGTCATCCGCCAACGCGGCCTCGCGCTGCGCGCGCTTCAAGAGAATTTGTTGAGGACGGGAAAGCATGTTCAACCGGGAATTAGTTCACCCACCCGGCTCGCGGCAACGCTGCGGCACGATTTGTTTCTTGGATTGCTGACTTCAGAAACTTCCGCTGGCGGTGAGTCTAGGAGTGGAGATTGCGGAGCAGGCAGACTTGCGCGTCGGCCGGATTTGTTCTTTCTGGTATTCTCCAAAGTGCGGACCAACCTGGTGTCCGAAGGGATCACCGATTCCTGCATCGCTGTGCGAACATCGTCGGCGGTACATTGAGTGCGCCCGGCGCGCTGCGTGATGTATTTGGCCCGCTTGGCAATAGAGTCAACCGCTGCGAGATACCGCGCCGACGTGCGGGCGTAGGCAGCCAATGCGCGCAAAATATCATTGGTGGCCTCGGGGAGTACCGCCTTGCCGACGGCCATCAAATCAGGAACGTCCAGGGACGCCGGCAAAAGCTCGTAGTGGCCGATCCGGCCGGTGAGTTGCGCAGAATTCCAGCCGCCTTTTTCTTCAGCGGCTTTTTGCCACTCGATAAATTGAGGCGTCGAGATCATGCAAATTGGGACGCCGGCGTTAGCCATCGCCATCACCCAATTGATTCGGGTTGGAAAACAGTAGCGTAGATTTCTTTGCGGCCAGAGCCGGTGAGCTTCATCGAGCACCAAAAGCAAATCCCCTGTCAACAGGACGCTTTCAACGCGCTCGCGGAGTTCGCCGAGTTTGTATTGAAGTGAGCTTCCAATCCCAAGGCCGCGTGCCAGAGCGCGGACAAAACTGGATTCATCATTCGATGGCGGCACTTCCACAAACCGTGCCGCGCCGGGATGCTGCAAACACCAGGCTTGCGCAGCGAATGATTTGCCGGTGCGAGCCGTGCCCTCCATCAATGACAGGCTGCGGCTCTGCAAGGTGTAATCCAGATTTTCGCAAACCTTTTTTCCAAGCGCTGTCACCACGATCGCCGCACTTTTTGACTCGACCCAATGATTATGAAAATCGCGAAGCGTGTTGACCAGACTCACAAAATACCAAGGAGCGCCGGCATTAAATTTCCTCTCCGGATCGAGACACAAACGGCAAAGCTCTCTTTCAAGAGCGTCCGGATCATTTTCGAAATTGAAGCCCTGTTTCGCGGCTTGACGGCAGAGGTCGAGAAATTCGCTCACTGGATAAGAAGCTGGGTATTTCGCTGCCCGGTCACGATCTTGGGCTTTTTCCTCGGAAACCCTTTCTGCCTCTGCCGTGTTAAATATCGATTCGTAACTGGCGGCTGCGGAAAACGCCTCATCGGCCTGAGCCATTAACTCCCTGGCACGTTCAGCCTGTTCTGCCAGATGATGATAGCGGTTCGACATCCTGCTGAGTTCCTGATTCGTTTCGGCGCGCAGCGGGAAGCGGCGACGCAAACCTCTAGGGATGTCATCCCGGATTCGGCGAACCTCGGCCGCATTGTAAGTTTTGGAGGCCCCTTTTCCGATTTTGACCATTGCCTCCGTGCCGACCCGGTCGGGATATTTGGATAGCAGTGCGGCCGCAACGGCCGCCATGCCGCCCTCTTGGTGCGAGAGGTATTGAAGAAACCAGAGCAGCTCACGATCTGCCTTGTCGTCCAGGAGCGAAACACGCTTTGCCACTAAATTCGCGAGCAGCCCGCGCTCAAATTCCGCGCTGCTGGCGTAGCGGTTTTGGTGAAAAACTGAATCGTCTTTTGCCCGTCGCGTAGAACTCATAGTGTCTCCTGTGCCTCGTAAGATTCATGGTAATTCGGCGAACCTTTGGCCGCGTTATGCTTGCCCAAAATCGTCGCGTCAATCTTCGCTTTCAAATGCGCGCAGACTTCATCGAAACGCGATTCGTCATGCAGATCGCATTTTAATTGCGCCCGGATGATTTTTTGAGTAACGCCAAACGAAATTTTGATGGGAAAATGTTGGCCGAAGCTCGCTCCAGCCTTGCGGAATTCAGTCAAGCGTTCGATCAGGTAATCCACATACCTGGCCTTGTCCCCGCCGGGCAATTTTAGATGGTAAAAAAACTTTCCGTTTTCCTCTTCGAGAGATTTTCCTGGAATGGGATCGTTGGCAGGCTTGTCTTTGGCATCCAAAAATTCTGAGACGATGCGGGCATCGTCTGCCTGAAGATTTTCCTGCGCGCGTTCGGGCACCGCGATGCCGGTGCGTTGCGCGAATCGTTGCGCCTGGCTGCGCTGGCGGTTCCGGCGCGTTGAGCGTTCGGTCATGTCGTTTCTCTGTGCGGTGATTTCCTGGCCGAGTTCCACTGCTTGCGCAGCGGCCAAAAGTTGCCGCTGCGGCAGTGGGAATTTCGCTTTGACGACGTTGAAGCGCGTCTTCATGTATGACGCCTGGCCTTCGATGCGCGCCAACTCGCAGCCCAACGTGCCGGAGTCTGGATCGGTCAAACTCACCAGCGCGCCGACCTGCTCTGAACGTGCAACGCAAATCGGATTCGTCCGGTCGGGATTCGTCACAACGATGGACTCCGGAATTTCAGGATCGAACCAGGCCAGCACTTCACGGCCAACCAGGTGCGCGATTTCCCGCCCGCGATAATTGAAATATTGTTTGCCGATCCGGATCGTGACGCCGTTGAGCTTGACGACCGCCAGGCGTTTGTCGTGCGCCAGCAAGTAACGCAACCCCGCGCTGAATTGCATCGGGGGGTTATTTCTGTCTATGTGCGCCTCAAAAGCCTGGTCTGGTGATAGCCCGTCGCAAATACGGCCTTGCTGTGGTTCAGCGTTGTATTGATTCACAAGCTCGCCGATGCGCCGGTTCCACTGGTCGAACGAGTAAAAGTATTTTGACGGGTGAACCTTTCGCGCCTCGACTTCGGCCATCTGTTTGCGCAGCGATTCCGGCGCGTCGCGCCGTTCATCGCGACCGCAGTATCCCGGCTCGGCTTCCGCAATGTCCTGAAACATGCCGCCAACGCGCTCGATAGCTTTGGTACGTGGGCGGATGGCATGTTTGAATTGGATGCCAAACTCGCGCAGGCCCTGGCTGATTTCTGTGAATCCGAATGGTTCAGTTTTTCCCTTCAGCAACGTCGCGCTCTTCCACATGCCGCGCTCAAAGTAGAGAATTTCCGGCACGCCGAATTCACCAAAGACGTGCGTGCAAAGACTGCGGATCGTTAGTGAGCTGTAGCTTTTGCGCGGTTCCAATGCCCAGCCCAAAATCCGGAGCGAACGGAAATCAATGAACAAGATCACCTGACCGCGCGTGAGTTGAAACCAACCGTGGCCATCAGGAATGTAAAAATAAGTGTTGAGCGTGAAGTCGTCACCGGAGATGCACTGCAAAGAGGAAATGCCGTCGTAACTGCGCGTGACGTGACCTTTGATGGCATCGAACGCGCGCGGCCCCCGGTGCATCACCGTCAGGATTTCCACTTCCGCCGCGACGGAATCCATCACGCTGGCCGGCACATAAGATTTACGTGAGGCGCGGCCGGCGTATCGTTCAATGACGATCTGCGAGAATCCAGAACGCAACAAATCCCGCCAGGCCGGGGCCGCGTCCCCGTGATAGTAGAACACGGCACGATGGATAAACAAATCGCGGTCCTCTTCTGGAAGCTCAAAACTGTTGCCGTTGCTTTCACGGCCGTCGCGCAGTGACTTTGCGTTCCGGTCGCTGGCGGTCCACCGTGTCAACTTCCGCTCGAATGCCATCCGGAGCGCGTTGCGTGTCGGCGCGAGAAATGAAGCCCTGGCAAAAAGAAAATCGCGCACGCGGCGGGCGACCTGTTTCGGGTTCATTCCCTGGCCGATAAATCTGTCATGCTGCTCAAAAGCCAGTGTCCAGATCGCGCGCTGCTCTGTCTCTGTCGGCGACGATGGATTTCGGCAGGCGTCAATGAACGTGATGAGTTCCTGGAATTGGGCCAGCAACGCCCCTGACAGCGCGCGCGCCGGCGCTTTCTTCAGCACCGGTTTTTCTGGCAGGTAAATTTCCAGCTGGTTCCAATTCTCGGCACCGGCATCGCGTTGCACCGTCCGTTTGAAGAGAGCGCGCCAATGCCGCGCCGTAATCGTGTGCCCGAAAGCTTTTGCGTAACCAGCCAATCCCTGCGCCTCAAATTCGGCTGCCGGCAGATCGGAATCATGCTGCCGCAGTAGTGACGGCGTGAGCGCGTCGCGCAATTTGCTGGCGCGGGTGATTTCACTGTCGGCGATCTGATTCAACGGTGCGGCTGGCTGCCAGAGTTTGGACGGCATTGAAAGCATTGCTTCCACGTCCCGGTAGCGCCGCAGCCGGGCCTCTGCATCGAGACTGCAGCACAACGGCGCTGGCAGTGAGGCTAGTATCCAAGTGGCGGCCTGGTTGCCGTTGACAACCTGCACGCCGGACGGCCTCACGTCGCGCAATAACTTGCGCACGGTCTGGGGCGTCCTGCCCAAGGCGGCGGCGAGGCGCGAGGCCGTGAAAGCCTGCACCTGGCCGGCCGCGTTGGCAGCCGGGGAGCTGTGCGCGGAGT
>Ga0116102_1001096_pt1 | contig 10373 bp, 9 predicted proteins | sample June2015DPH_4_50_FD_89822 | JGI IMG/M metagenome (GOLD analysis project Ga0116102, IMG submission 89822) | Peatland microbial communities from SPRUCE experiment site at the Marcell Experimental Forest, Minnesota, USA - June2015DPH_4_40 | ecosystem: Environmental > Terrestrial > Soil > Wetlands >... | reverse complement strand
GCCCGCAGGCTGCCGGCGGTAACTGGCAACGCAGAGTTAAGCTCCTTGGCGTAGACCATCTGCAACCCCTTAATGTCCTCGCCGGTAAGAGCCATGTTCGCTTTCATGATTATATTGTAAGGCGGGGAGGGTGTATCGGATTGAAAAGATGATTCTCCGCGTGAATTCTGCCGAACACACATCGTGGCCGTATAATAGGACAGCACCATGCCATGAGTAACGATGCACAGAATCCAGGAAGCGGGCCTTCCTTGGAGGGAAGTCCGGCGGCGCGAGCTATCCAGCAGAAGCCGGGCAGCAAGGACCCAAAGGACGTTCTCGCGAAGCACCAGGCCCGTCTGGGAGCTGACCATCCAGACTGCAAGAACCTCGGGGAAGCCATATTCCGCAAGGAACCGGAACAAATCAAGCAGGCGATGGATAAACTGGAGGGTGGGGAGAACAATGATGGAACCGAGGCCGCCGCGCCCGCAGAACCCCGCGCGCGCTTTCCACTGTGGAGCTTTGTCTGGATCGTCCTGGTGAGCTCCGGGCTGTTCGGCATCACCGCTTGGTATTTCAGCAGGCACCTCGGTGAAATTCTGGCCAAGCAGCCCAAGCCGCCAACATGCCTCTACTACGGCTCCGAACTTCTGGGTGGGAAGACCAGCCAGGAGTTTGCCAACGATATTGTTCTGGGAATGTACAATATCAAGCCCGAAGGCGTCATCTTCGTGGGGCACCAGCTGGCGAAGAAAGAGGTTGTGGAATACCTGAGCGCCATATCCGCGACCACGCAGGTCAAGGTGCTGATCGGCACCGACGCCACGGGTTACAACCCGCTGGACAACCCCGAGTCTTTCCTCAAGCAATATCTCAACAGAGCCGAACTTCGGGAGGCCAAGTATCCCATCCGCTCCCAAGTTTTGATCGCGGTCAACACCACCACCAGGCGGGGAATGGCGCTGGTTGGCACCTATCCCTACGATGTCAATGATGCGTCCGACGGGGAACACCTCACCGTATGGATTCGCAACTACGAGGATTGCGTTCAGATGTACAACGCTTTCAACCAGCTGTTCCACGACAAATAAGGCATCATGGACGAACCACAGACCACCCAAGGCCAGCCGCTGCCCATCCTCAAGATCCCGCTCGCCTTTTACGGGTTGCCTTCGGACGCTTCAGCCCCAAGGAGAGCCGGGGACATCGCCCGGCTGGATGGGTATGTCAGCCGCCTCACGGGAGAGCTCACGTCCGCAATCAAGAACGCCGAGGCCGGCACCGCGGCCAGGTTTGCAGACGACCTTTACCAGGCGGTGAAGATCATGCCGGTAGCGATATTTCGGATACCTGACAATTACGAGGTGCCCCCCAGCCTCTTTACGATCCTGCACGATCACATCTACTACGTGTACAGCGCCTACAAGGCATCGGCAACCCCTGATCTCAACCTCGAATACCTGCTTGCCGGATATCCCGAGTACCAATACCACATGTTGTCGGACCAGATAGGCCACGGGGAAGTCCTCAGCCAGTCGGAAGAGAACTCCGTCCATGCCATGTTCAACAACCCGTTCTGGGCCATCAAGTGGCTCGAGCACCACTTTGTGGATGATACCTACAAGGAGATGCTGCGGCACATCTACAACCTGAAGGACCACGATGCCTGGGCCGCGCACTGTTTTCACTGGCTAAAGACCAGGACCGCGACACCGGAGATGAAGCGGGAGGAGCTGGCCAAGGTGCTGAGCGTTTTTGGGAACCAGCCCTACATCGCCATCATCACCGCGCTGGAGTTCCCGGACATTGAAACAGGTCCATTGCTGTCCGCGGTGCAGGATTCGCCCATGTGGTCTTGCAACTGGCTGCGGCTGACGAAAAACCGCGGTGTGAACCACAAGATGATCGAGACCCTGCTGGGATGCACGCCCTGGGGCATCCAGTACATCAACGATGTGAACCCTCCGGACGCCGCAGAGCTCCTGGAGCAAATCAAGCTGAGGCCCAAGAACCCATGGTGGAACGAATGGCTGGACATCTATCTGGAGAAATGGATGCAGAACCGCACCTAACGCAAACAAAATGGATTTAAACCCATCCCAGCAAAATGCTGTGACCCGGGACAGCAAGCGGCTGCTGATGCTGGCCGGCCCGGGCACAGGCAAGACCGAAACGCTCACCGAGCGGATCAGCCACTTCATACGGAGCCACGGGGTCCTGCCAAACCAGGTGCTCATGTTCACCTACACGAACAAGGCCTCGGCCAACATGACCTTGCGGGTGCGGAGCAAGCTGGATTCCCATCAGTCTTCCATCATCAGCGGGACGTTCCACAGCCTGGCCTACCGCTTCATCCGCCATGAGTGCTGCGCGAAGGGCCTGCTGCCGGACTTCAAGGTGCTGCCCGAGCACCACGCCGTCCGCCTGCGAAAAGAGGCCGCGGAACGGTTCAACGGCCAGAACCCCGATCTAACCGGCCTCCTTAGGGAACTCCATGTCAACGGGTCAGATGTGCTCGAACTCTACGAGCGCAAGACCAAGCTCAACCTGCAGGACTCCTTCCTGGAGGGAACCAAGGAGGAGGTTCGCAGGCGGGAAGAAGAAATCCGGCAATACGTCAAGGGAGCCGCAGCCGCTTTTGACAGGCTGAAGCGCGAGTACCAAGTTTTCGACTTCAACGATCTGCTCCACAAGTTTCTCTGGACGTTGCAGGTGAGCGATGAGGTCCGAGGCCTGCTGCAGATGCGCTACCCGCACATCTATGTTGACGAGTATCAGGATACGAACAACGTCCAGGTCTCAATCATAAAGCAGCTGATCACCCCCGACTCCTGCTTGACCGTGGTGGGGGACGACACCCAGTCGATCTACTCGTTCCAGGGGTCTCAGGTCGAAAAGATACGAAGATTTGCCAGCGACTTTCCTGGGGCGGACGTCGTCGTGCTGGACGAGAACTACCGGAGCAGCCCGCCGGTGGTCGCCTACGTGAACGCCGTCAACGCAACCTGTGCCGGGGCCTTTCACAAGACGTTGATAAGCCGCGGACCCCGCAGCGAGATAAAGCCCAAGAGGGCCATTTTCAACAAGGAGAGCCACGAAGCCAACTGGGTTGTCCAGGAGATCGAGCGCCTGGTATCCGAGGAGCAGGTTCCCCTTTCGGAGATAGCCGTGCTCTTCCGGATCGGCTCGATCGCCGCTCCGCTGGAGAAGAAGCTGATCGGGGCAGGCCTCCCCTTCACGCGCGAGGGAGGAATGAAGTTCACCGACCTGAAGCACATCCAGTTCTTCATCAGCTTCCTCGAGTTGCTGGGGAACCCTTACGACTGGCTGGCCTGGGAGGTACTGCTGCCGGCCATCCCGAACATCGGGGAAAAGATGACGGAGGTGATCATCAAAGACCTCCAGTCCAACCAGGGCAACTGGACGTGGACGCAACCGCCGGTCTTTTCGCTCGGCCACGGCAAGCGCCTGGAGAGCCTGCTCAACTTCTGGCAGGAGATGCTGGATGCCAGCAAGATCGCGCGCGGAGAGGTCAGAGACTACCTGGAGCAGGTCCTGCCTGTCTTCAAGAACATCTACGCCCGCTATTTCCACATCCCGCCCAAGATGCTCCGCATCGCCGGCAGCAACCAGCTGCCCGACCGGATGGAAGATCACATCCAGGACATTCAGGACTACATCATCGACCTGTCCACCAGCTACATCGGGCTGGTCAAGGACTTCATCGGGGAGATCGTGTCGAGCCCGGACCAGAGGGAGAGGCGCCGCGGCCTGACCTTGTCCACCATCCATTCAGCCAAGGGGCTGGAGTGGACGGCCGTGTTCGTGATCGGCAACATTGAAACCATCCTGCCGTCCGTTGGCTTCGGGCTCGAGCGCAACCAACTGGAGGAGGAGCGCCGCCTCTACTACGTGGCCTGCTCCCGGGCCAAGAAGTACCTTTACATAACCGCCGCCTACAAATACGCGCTGCCGGACAGCCCGCAGCGCTACCAGGGCCGCGTGAGCCAGTTTGCCGACGATTCCCGCACCGTCGAGCTGCTGCAACGAGTCAAGGAGACCAGCAACGATCCCTTCACCGCAGTCAACCCGCACCGCATCCGGGACTACTTTCTTGTCATCCCAGCCGGAGCAGGCGGGCGGAGTGAAAACCATGCCGAACCAGAATCAGAGGCATCTTAAATGACTGGATTTTCCCCAATCGTCGTGAAGGTCAACCGCAGTTCGCTTTCAATACCCGACTGCCCGAAGGAGCTTGCGGACTCACTGCAGTTTCAAAGGCTGGACATCACCCACTCCGGGGGCAATTTCGTCACCAGCCGAGTCCCCATCTCCTACGCCTCTTACGACGAGAGATCCCGCATCTGCAGGACCTACCCCAACGCGCTCCACCTGGTCAAGAAGCATGCCGACGCGATCCATCAGAACTTCACGGTCAACGAGCAGAGGACCTTTCCAAACCTGGACCTGTCAGTCCTCGACCGCAGCCAGTACCGATCCGTCTGCTTTGAGGCCCTCGAAGCGGTCGCCAAGGCTCGCAGATCCGGCCTGATCATCGGGCCGGCGGGCGTCGGAAAAACTTCGATCATCTGCGGGCTCATCCGGATGCTGCCCAAGGAGTTCAAAATCCTGGCGACCACCGAGGACCGCAACGTCGCCCTGCAACTGCACAAGGCATTGAGCGAGGCGATGCCGGGCGAAAAAATTGGCCTCCACTGCAAGCCGGCATCGGAAATGGGGAGAATCACCGTCACCCATCTGGACGCCCTGAAGGATTTCACCCAAGGCGTCATCGCCTACTCGGGATACGACCTGCGCAGCTTCGACTGCTGGATATGCGACGAGGTTCACCGTTTGCCGGTCCCCTCCAGATTGCAGTTCCTCCCCCAGTTCCGGCCCGTCTACTCCTGGGGCCTGACCGCGACGCCCGAGAGGGCCGACAACTCACACACGCTCAATGAAGTCGTGTTTGGCCCGGTGCTCTTTTCGATAAACCACAAGGAAACCCTCGACCTCCAGGCCAGGACGGGTGAAAAGGGGACCGTACCAGTCAAGGTCTTGGTATTCCCTCTCGCGACCGATGAGCCGGTCCCGGACGACCTTCCCCTCTTCTCCAAGGTCAGGAAGGTGTACCTCAAGAACCCGAAGATGCGGCGCCTGCTGGCCGGAATCCTCTCCTCCATCCCCGGCTTCGGCACCGCCAAGATAATGATCTTCGTAGACACCAGGCGCCTCGGCTTCCTGATAAGCAGGTGGATGCCAGGATTCACCTTCGTGCATGGATTGCACCCGCTGGATTATCGGCAGGACATCCTCGATAAATTCAAGGCAGGCGAGCTGACCAAGATCATTTGCACCGACATCTGGAGCGAGGGCATCGACGTGCCTGATTTGGCCTACGTCATCGATTGCTCCGCCAAGGTGTCGCCCAACCGCATAATCCAGCGAGCCGGCAGGGCCGCGCGCGGCGCCGGGAACAAGGCGGCTGGCTACTATATCATGCTGCTCAGTACTACGTCTCCGCACCTGTTCAACCAGGGGATTGCCAAGCTCAAAGGCCTCAACGGCCTGGGCTGGGAAATTCAGTTCCTTTTTGACCGGGAGTACTCCAGAGCGCTGCCCTTCGAGCAGGCGCCGCTGCTGGCGGAGCTGGGGCAGTTTGCTTCATAGTACCGATTTCCTTTGTTTCGGCCGCAGGGGAGCAGGTTCTGCATATAATACGGTAAACCCCAAAAGCGTGCCAAACAAAAATCCGCGTTTGATAACCAAGCCAAAAAAACAACGAAAACAAACAAACAATTAAGCATATGAATCCAAATCCGGAAGAAAACAATGAGTTTGGCATGTTCGCCCCGACCACGGCCGAGGATGCAGCCAGCCAAAGCAACACCAACCGCACTGTCGATGTCGTGGTGGACATCCTCAAGCCCAATGCCCCCAAGATCATCTGGGAAGAAGGCGACAACTGGGTGCGCTTCATCAACACCCGGGGCAACGCCTGGTTCCGCGACGTCACCTACTACGAGATGCGAGTGGGAAATAAGATCGCCCGCGTTGCCCACCAAGATCAGCTCTTCGGCGATGTCAACCTCCTGCTGGCCGTCCAGATCGGCCTTTACCAGAACCAGGAAACCCGGCCGCAGATGCGCACCCGGGAGAACCCGAAAGGGTTCTCTTTCCGTGATCACCGCAAGGCGTTCATGGTCGCCGCGCGCTGGGAGAACACCCTCAGCCCGTTCGGCATTGCTGCCGTCACCCTCGGCAAGACCTCTTATGGAAAAGGGCAAAAGTACCGCGAGGCATGGGGCGACGCCCTGATCAAGCTGCCGGCCGAGATGACCGTGGATCCCACGCTCCCCTCGGAGGAGACCACCAAGCCGCAGCCTCGCTGGGGCAGCATCTTTGATCCGGTTGACGGCCGTCTGGTCAAGTGCTCGTTTACCAATTACGGAACGGTGGAGATCACGGCCAGCTTCACGCCCGCTGAACGCACCATGCCCCTGGGCGACTGGATGCTCAACGGCACCCCGGTTCCCACCGCTACGCGGCCCATCCCGGCGGGATCGGCATTTGTTCCGAAGCCCCAGTACATCGAGATCCTGCGGAGCGTCCCCAATCTGAAGGACTACTTCCGCCGCCTCACCATCGAGGAGCAGATGGAGATGGTTCGCACCTTCATCCCGACGGATCTGCTCCCGCATGCGGAAAAGATCATGCAAGCCAAGCTCGACGAAGGCCGAGGCTCGAAGGGGCAGGCCAAGCCAGCCGCCGGCCCGGCTCCGAAGACTGCGAGCCATGCAAACGGCGGGGCGCCTGCGCCCGCAGCGGAACCGGCGCGCGTGCAACAGCTCGCGGTACCGGCTGACGAGCCCACGCAGCTTGGCGAAGCGGACAAGCTCTACCTGGACTTCGTCAAGGAGATCGGCCCCAAATTCAAGCAGGTCGGCGAGGAAGTGGTGCGCAAGCTCATCAAGCTCTCGCTGGTGACCCCCGCCAACGTGAAGCAGATGGCTTCCTTCCAGCCTGAAATGCTGAAGACCCTGGCCGCGGCCAGCTGAGTCAACCCTTGCCAGGGAAGCCGCGTTCGAATGCCGGCTTCCCTTTGCTAACAAAACCCATGCCATGACCAAGCCCTCCGTTTACAAAACAGCAGTGGCTCTCCTTCTGGGCGCCTGCCTCGCCTCCAACGTCTATCTGAACTTCGCCCTTGTAAAAACAAAGTCCCTGATGGGCAATTGTGTTTCGACAGAGAATTACAACCAGCTCGTCCGGGCGGAAACGAACAACGCCGGCAGGCTTGCCAGGGCGCTGCAAGAGGACAGAGCCCAGTTGCAGCAGCTAAGTCAACTGTTTGCCTCAAACCAGGCACAGTGGCAGCAGCTATCCGCGGTGACCAACCTCTACGAGAAGACGGGGGAAATCGAGGCCAAGCTGGAAGCCCTGAACGCGGAAGACGAGGGCATAAGAGATTCTGAGCAGAAGCAGGCGGAATCCACGCCGGGCATGGGGCTCAAGCTCAGCGCCTTGGAGAAGGCGGTTATCAAGCTGAGCCTGGCCGTCCAGGAAGCCCAATTTGCGTCGCAGATCACTGTCATGACGAATTCGGCGGCCAGCCCGGCAACCAACGGCGCGAACGCCACGAACCCTGACGGAGAACAATGACAGTCGGTGAAATCATCGACATTCTGGAGCAGTTCCCGCGGGACCAGATAATGGAGATGGGGATAGTCACCAAAATCACCAAGGAAGACCCCCAGTGGATCACCTGTCTGCCCATAGCCGACATTCTTGTCTCGGAAAAGCACCTGATAATCGTTGACCCGGATAGCAGCGATCTCGTGCAGGAGATCATAGGTTCGAAATTGAATGTGCGCCGGGCGGGCAAATCCGACAAAGGAGGGGCAGAGGAAAAGGCGGCCCCTCCTTTGCCAGATGACGCCGCCGCCGCGCCCTTGGAAGCGCCTGGCCATACCGATGCCGCGCGGACTCCGCCGGGCGGTACACCTGCTCCACCATCCAATCGATCTGCTGGATCCGACACCTTGCCCCCGTCTCCACCTGATGTTACCGCCGCTCCGCCGGCGGTTCTGCCTGTATAGCGTCGGGAGACCAGAAGATTCGCCTGCCGGTTGGGTCCTTGCATATTCCGCATATAATGGAGGCAACTGCTTTTGTATATGAAACTGATCACTCTTACTGTTCTGGCCGTAATGGCTGCTTTCGGCGGGCTGGCTCAACCACCAAACTCAAGCCCGCCAAAAGCGGCGCCGCCGGCGGACTCCGGCCTGCCGGTCGCCCTGGGCAGCGTGTACTATGATTTCATGGAACGATTTGCCGACGAGAACCCGGCTTGGAAGACGGAAATCAGCCTGGAGGCAGACATCACCAGGCCCCCTTCCCCTCCGTACCGGATCAATTACAGCGACACGCTCGGATATTACAGCTATCGGGTGAAGCGGTGGGACGAGCTCAGCGCCTACGAGAAGTTCGCTGTCCAGCATGACCCGCGGCTCCCGCACTTCATCCGCGAGGTTTACGGAAAGGACTTGCCTGGCGCCACGGGGGAGGGAACCAGCGACGCCACGGCGCAGGCCACGGGCGGCGGCCAGCAGGCTGCCGTTGCACCGCGCGAGGAGCCCACCACCCCGGAGGTTCCTCCTAATCAGAGAATCGACTTGTTCAAGCAAACCAAGGGAGTCCTCGCACAAGCGGAAGGCATGTTCGTCTACCGGTTCGAACCGGACGACCTCCTTACCACGAAGCCACTCAGGTTGCTGGAGGTTGCCCCGGGCAAATGATCCATGGCCGAATTCACATCTCAACAGAGGGCGGCGCTCACCAGCGCAGCCAGGCATAATCTGGTCAACGCCATAAGCAAGACCGGAAAGACCCAACTGTTGATCAGGCTCTACTTGGATTGGCAGGAGCAGCCGGGCGAATTTAAAGCCATATTCCTGACCTCCAACGGGTTCTCAACGCAGAGAATCACGGACCAGCTCCACCGGATCACCAAGCAGGACTGGACCGGTCAGCTCATCGGCACATTTTCGGAGATCGGCCACAAGCTGGTTCAAAAGTACTATGCCGACCTCAATTACAGGAGGGTACCGAAAGTCGTCCCGGATATTGCTGTGGCGGAAGACCGCCAAGCTGCAAGGCTGGTGGCCAGCAAGCTCATCGGCGACACGCCTTCGGATCAGACGCGCCAAACATTCATCGACCAGTGGAACCAGGAGTTTGTGAGCCGGCTCCACCGGAAGGATGTCGCCTCTCCGCGCTCGCTGCTCATCGATGCTGCGAACCTGTTCGCAAAGCTCGCCCACCACAGCCTGGCCAACGTGCATCACTTGGCAGCGGACGATGTGCATGACTTTTCAACCGAAGAGATGATGGCATTGCTCCCGCTTCAAGAGAGGATGGAGAAGTCCTACATATCCGGCAACACCAACGTGGCCATCAACGACCGGTACCAAGATCTCGACATCGATAACTGGATCAATCTGATTAACCGCGAAGACTTCACCGCCCATCCGCTGAGCGCCTGCTTCAACATAGGGTCCAGCCACGGATGGTTTCTCCACCAGCTGGCGGCCTTCAATTCCAAGAAGCTCTTCGATATTTCCCCCACTTTCGCGGGCGATCCGAACATCCCGGCGCTCTTCGAGGTCCTTGTCCCCAGCGTGGAATACATGGTTGATGTAATCCACGAGATGGAAAGGCAGCTCCAGTTGGGCATCCGCAACCGGGTTATGGGGGTCGTCATGCGCACACGAGACGAAGCGCGAGCCATGGCCAGGACGCTGGGAAAGCCATGCTGCATCCTTTGGGACAAGACGCGCCTCTACAGCCGGTTTGACCTGCCAACCAAAGGGATCGTTGTCACCACGCCCTACGATGCCCCTTTCCTAAACCTGGATTTCGTGACGCTGCCCAACTGCATGAGAGGTTACTGGCCCCACCCCGATGTGCGCAGCGCCGAGGGCTGCCGGCACCTTTTCCTTCGCGCCGTCAGCAGCGCGAGGCTTGGGACGACCTTCCTGATACCTGATCCGAGCAACGGGCTGCTCGTCAGCCAGTTCGTTTCGGAAGGCTGTAACCCCCAAGTGGTCACAAAAGCCGCCCGGTTTGAGCCGGCCGGCTCAACGGGCTGACATGAAGCAAGACAAAGCGTAAGCCATGTTTACCCGGCGATCCAGCGACGAAGATTGGGTGAAGTACCTGTTGAACACGGGCTTGACCACGGTTGACCAGTACCAAGGCATGCGCGGCGGCAGAAACATGGTCGACATCACAGAGCTCATAAGCCAGAACGCCGCGACGTTTGATAATGATCTGTGGGTCAACCAAGCACTGCAGCAGGACAGGTTCCATTACATCCCGAAGAGGGAGAT
>Ga0116102_1001089_pt1 | contig 10394 bp, 6 predicted proteins | sample June2015DPH_4_50_FD_89822 | JGI IMG/M metagenome (GOLD analysis project Ga0116102, IMG submission 89822) | Peatland microbial communities from SPRUCE experiment site at the Marcell Experimental Forest, Minnesota, USA - June2015DPH_4_40 | ecosystem: Environmental > Terrestrial > Soil > Wetlands >... | reverse complement strand
TTTTCCCTGGAGGTCGGCAGGGGAGAATTCCTAACGCTCTTAGGGCCCAGCGGAAGCGGGAAGACTACCATCCTGCGCCTGGTGGCGGGATTCGAGCAGCCGCAGAGCGGGCAGATCCTAATCAACGGTCGCGACGCCTCGCCTCTGCCTCCTTACCGCCGCAACGTTAACACCGTATTTCAACACTACGCACTTTTTCCTCATTTGAATGTGTTCCGCAACGTGGCCTTCGGCCTCGAACAGAAGAATCTGCCGCGCCCGGAAATTGCCAAGCGTGTTCGCTCTCTCCTCGAGATGGTGGAACTCCCCGGAAAAGAGGACCGCTACCCGCATCAACTGAGCGGAGGCGAACGGCAACGCGTAGCGCTGGCGCGGGCTTTGGTTCTTGAGCCGGCGGTGCTGTTGCTGGACGAGCCGCTGGGTGCACTCGACCAGAAACTGCGCCAGCAAATGCAAGTGGAACTGAAGCGTCTGCGCGAGCGCTTGGGGATCACGTTCATTTTCGTCACCCACGACCAGCAAGAGGCGCTGGTCATGTCGGACCGGATCGCCGTCATCAATCACGGCCACCTCGAGCAGGTAGGACCGGCTGAGGAGACCTACGGCGCGCCTCGAACGCCCTTTGTGGCGGAGTTCATGGGTGTGGAGAACTTCTTCCCGGTTCATTGCCTCAGCCACTCGGACCAGGGCACTCGCTTCGAAACCGAGACCGGATGGACTCTTTGGTCAAGGAATTCGATGGAATTAGAGCGGGGATTTGCAGCCGTCCTGGGTGTGCGTTCGGAGGCCATGCGACTGACCCTGGGCCGCCCCCGGCCGAGCAGCGAGGCTGTGAATGTTGTGCCCGGCGAGGTGGTGGAGGCCATCTTCGAAGGCGGCAGCCGCCGCTGGACGGTTCGGATCGCGAGCGGCGAACGGTTAGTGGTGCGAGGCGCCATGGCGGCGAACGCCCTTCCGCTCGAGAGAACCTCTCCAGGCGCCAAGGTTTATCTTTCCTGGGAGCCGGACCGGAGTTTGGTTTATCCCGTCAATGGAGAGAACCCTCAGTCGCCACCGCCAACTGCGGCCGAGAATCTTGGGCCGCAAAGCTCGGCGGGCCGAGGATGATAGAGGGCAACTCCCCGGAATGACACGTGGAGAGGGTTTTCCCGCAGCCCATGTAACCAAATGCCGTTTATTCCCATCTCTTGACCTTGGGGCCATTTCACAGGACTGAGGGAGAGCCCGCCCCGCGGCCCTGCTAAGATACGCGAACTCCGGAAAGTGAGAAGAAACTGTTATGGCAGAAAAAGTCGTGAAGGCAGACGAAGAATGGAAACGGATCCTGACGCCCGAGCAATTTGCGGTAGCTCGAAAAAAGGGGACAGAGCGGGCCTTCACGGGCCAGTACTGGGACAATCACGAAAAAGGCGTCTACCGTTGCGTCTGCTGCGATAAACCGCTCTTCAGTTCCGACACCAAATTCGAGTCAGGAACCGGATGGCCAAGCTTTTGGGGGCCGATTGCCCCAGAAAACATTCGCACCGAAGACGATCTCTCGTTCGGCATGGTGCGAACCGAGGTGCAATGCAAGGAATGCGATGCCCACCTGGGTCACGTGTTTGATGACGGCCCAGCCCCCACCCACCGTCGTTATTGCCTCAACTCTGCAGCGTTGAAATTCGTCAAAGAGAAGTAGGGAGCGGCTTGCCGTCCCCGAAAGGTGTTACCGTTGCTCGATTATTGGGGCAGGTGTTTTCTAACTTCTGGCACTCGACATCTGAAACCTGACACCCGACACCCGACACGCGGAACCTGACACCTGCCTTCACCGTAACAATCCCATGGTGTACTGCAGCGTCGCGTAGACGGTCTGGTAGTCGTATTTGGCGTTCAAGTTCTCGATCTCAGCCTGGGTGAGGTTCAACTGCGCCTGGGTCAATTCCACAATCGAGCTCAGCCCAAGGTTGTACCGGCCCTGCGCCAAGTCCAGCGCGAGGGAGGCTTCGCGTAGCATCTCTGCTGTGACATCGATGTTCTGATAAGCGGTTTTGGAGCTGGACCAAGCCACGCGAACGTCGCGTGCGATTCGCTCCTGAAGATCCCGCACCCTTTGGTTGTCAGCCTGTGCGTGGTATCGCGCCGCTTCCCGCCGTGCGGTAAACAAGTGCCCGTTAAAGATCGGCACTTCAACATTCAAAGCGGCGGCTTCGTAGTTGTTGGGGATTTTTACCGACAGGATCTGGTTGATCTCCGGAATGGCTCCCCCGGCGCCCAAAATGCTGACCGTTGGGAACGCCAGGTCTCTCTCCGCGTGTTCGAAACGTACCGACGATTTGTATTGCAATTGCAGGCTCAGCAGGTCCGGCCGATTAGCAAAGGCCTGGGCTACCAGCGAGTCTGGTTCAAGCGGAGGACTGGGCGGGAGCGGTTCATCGGCTAGCTTGTAATTCTCCTCCGTTTGCGAGCCCAAGGCGCGCGTCAGTTCGGCAGACGCCGCCCGCACCTGATCTTGGGAGCGGAGCAGCAAAAGCTTGGCCGCAGACAGGTTCACGTCGGCGAAGGCAACGTCTACATCGGAGCGCAGTTTGTTCTTAGCCAACTCGGTCACCTGATCGGACAGGATTTGACGCGCCGCGACGGTTTGTTGCGCGACTTTGATTAAAGCCTGCGCGCGGAGGACGCCGAAGAAGGCTTGGTTCACCGCCAACAACACGTCGTAACGGGTGGCTTGAAACGTCTGCTGGCTCGCCTGGGCTTCCAGCCGGGAACTCGCCACCAGGTTGGGCGTGCGCCCCGAATCCGTGACGAGCTGGGAGAGCAAGATGCCCGTACCGAGCCGATCAAACAGCCGGGAAGCCGGGAGAAAGCCCGCGCCGATTCGACCTTGCGGATTACCTCCGGATCCCGTCAACTCACCCTCGACGGTGGGAAAGTAGGTAGAGCGCGCCTCGACAACGTGCTGGTTGTACTCGAGCGCCGTTGCCTGCGCGGCGAGTACCTGAGGGTGATTCTTGAGCGCCAGAGCCTCGGCATCCTTCAAGGTGAGCGGAGTCGGAGCGGCGTTCTGCGCTCGCGCGCCTGCTCCGCTGACAAACAACACCGCTATTACAAGGAATCGCCGGTTCATATTTACTTCACCTCCAGGTCATGTTCAGAAGTCCGCGCTTGGGAAACGCCACAAACGAGGCGCTGCAAAGCCCAGCAGGGCTGTAATTGGAGATCTGAGATTTCGGATTCCAAATTCCAGCGTTCGGAATGGCATTGCAAGCTCGTGCGGACGTTGGCAGATTAACGCTCTCACGAATGCGGCCCTACAGGCGCTTCGTTGCCAGGCTGTTCCTTCTTTTCGTAAGCGAGCACGTACGCCGCAGGAACAATGAAGATCGTCAAGATCACTGAAGAGATCAAACCGCCGATAATGGCGCGCGCCATGGGTGTGTACTGCTCTGCGCCCGTCCCCAGCTTCAACGCCAGAGGCAGCATGCCGAGAATCGTGGCGAGCGAGGTCATGAGGATCGGCCGCAAGCGGACCCTGCACGCTGCAACGACGGCATCGCGGGGTGAGAGGCCCTGCGCTTCCAGGGTGTGAGCGAAATCTACAATTAAGATGCTGTTGGAGTCCGCGATGCCAATGAGCATCAGCACGCCCATTAACGACATCACGTTCAAGGTCGTGTGGGTAAGAGGCAAAGTCAGCAGGACCCCGACAAAACCCATGGGAATCGCCAGCATGATCAGGAACGGATCGCGGAAGGATTTGAATTGCGCAGTGAGGATCAGGTAGAGAAGGATGAAGGACATAATAAAGCCGAGGCCGAAACTCTTGAACGACTCCATCATGCCGGTGACCATGCCGCGCAGGTCCACACGAACTTGCTCGGGGTAGTGCGCCTGGTCGAGAATTTTGTTGATGGCGTGCGTTAGGCGCCCAAGGTCCTCCCCCGAGGGCGTGACGTACACATCGACGACTTTTTGAATCTGGTAGTGATCGACTTCCGTCGGGCTCTGATCGAAATGCACTTTTACAACGTTATCCAGCACCGTGACGGGCCGCACCGGATAAGCCAGCGGCGTCGGGCCCGGCTTGGGAATGGCGGCATGATAAAGCGGTGTATCGGTGCTCCCCCCTCCCGACGGGTCGGCCCGCAGGGGAATCAGGCCCAAGTCACTCAAACTGTGGATGGCCGGGTGTCCATGCTCGAAATACTGCACGGTGAGGTAATAGTCATTGCCGCTTCTGCGGTCCACCCAGTAGTTGGGAGCAATCTGGTAATTTGAGTTCAGCGCGGTGATGACGTTATCGACCACGTCCTTTTGGGTGAGCCCCAATTCCCCGGCGTGCACGCGGTCCACGTCCAGTCGCACCGCCGGGTAGTCCATATCCTGCGGGATATACACATTTCCCACTCCGGGCAACTGGCGGATGCGGGCGGCCAAGTCCTGCGCGATGCTGTAGTTCTGCTTGAGATTCGAGCTGACCACCTGTACATCTATGGGAGCAGGCATTCCGGTATTGAGGATTGCATCGACCATCGAGCCGCTCTGGATGAATGGCCGTATTTCAGGCAGTTGCTGCGCGAGCACCGCTTTTACACGGTCCATGTAAACGAAGCTGCTGGCTTTGTGCTCGTCGGTCAGTTGGACTTGAACGGTCGCGGTGTACTCACCGGCATTGGTTGTGTAGAGGGAAGAGAAGTCGTCGACCACGCCGATGTTGGAGACGATCATCCGCATGTCGGCGGGGGCCACGACGCGCCGGATTAAACTCTCGACTTTGGCGGTGTACTGGTCGGTGTTCTCGATGCGAGTTCCGGTGGGCGCCTTCATGTTAATGGTGAACTGGCCAGCATCGGTGCGGGGGAAGAAAGCGATGCCTAAAATGGGGTACACGCCAAAACTCGCCAGAAAAATTGCGGTAATGACAGCCACCGTCCAACCCGGCCGGAGCAGCGCACGTCGGACCCAATTCTCGTAATAATCCAGTAACCTGCCGAAGTGACGGTTAAAGCCGGCATTGAACCTATCCCACCAGGATTTTTCATGGCCCCCAGTCTCCCCGGCAGCCTGGGACGGAGTCGCGTTGCTTTCTGGCTGAGCGTCCGCCGGCTTCGCGCCGGGGCCCTCCGCGTGATGAACTTGCTTGAGAAAACGCGAACAAAACAGCGGAATCACCGTCATGGCGACGACATATGACGCCAGCAACGACAAAGAGAAAGCCAGCGCCAAGGCGGTGAACAGGAACTTACTGACGCCGTAAAGGAAAGTCACAGGGAAGAAGTCGACGACGTCGACCAAAGTCGCCGCCAGTACCGCCAGGTTCACCTCCGAACCTCCGTCGGCGGCCGCGACCACCGCGGAGGCGCCTTTCTCGAGGTGACGGTAAATGTTCTCGAGCGAGATTACGGAATTATCAATCACCCGCGAAAAGGCCAGAGCCATCCCGCCCAGGATCATGGTGTTGATGGTGCTCCCCATTAGGTAGAGCACCACAAAAGCTGTCATGGCCGAGAGCGGGATAGAAAGCAGAACCGCGGCAGTGGCGCGCCCGCTGCCGAGAAATAGCAGAATCATAATGCTGGTAAGGATAAGGCCCATGAAGCCTTCGTGCAGCACTGTGTGGATGGCTTCTTTGACGTAGACCGACTGGTCGAATACCACGCTGGCGGTCATTTGCTTGGGTATGTCGTAGAGGTGCTGGGTCAGTTTCTTTACGCTGTCCACCACTTCGATGGTATTGGTGTCTCCGCCTTGCTTCATGATCGGGATGTAGCTCGATTTCTGCCCATCCACGCGCACTTCGTTGTATTGGACTTGATTCGCATCCTCGGCATGCCCTATGTCTCCGACCGTCGTCCACGATGTCCCTACGGTCTTGATCGGGACGTCATTCAAGTCCTTCACCAGGTCTACCATGCTGTTCGAGTAGACGTAATAATCATAGGGGCCGATTTTGACGTCACCCGCCGGCAAGATCAGGCTAGTCTTATTGACAGCATTAACCACGTCCATCACGCTCATCTGCCGGGATAACAGCTTGTACGGATCCACGTACACCATCGCCTGGCGATATTTGCCGCCGAATGGAGGGGGAATCTCGGCGCCTTTGATTACGCCGATCTGATCACGTATCGCGAATTGGGCAAAGTCGTGAAGCTGCGTCTCGTTCATCCCCGGCCCTTTTACCGTCACGAGGCAGACAGGCAGGCTGGAAGCATCGAATTTCAGCACCACGGGCGGCAACGTGCCCGGCGGCAAGCGCTTCAGGTCTGCCAACGCCAGGTTGGAAAGCTGGGTAACGTCCGCGTCGGCGTTCGTCCCGGGTTGGAAATAAACCTTAATAATGCTGACGCCCAACAGGGATCGCGACTCGCTGTGGGCAACGCCGCTTGCCAGCGTGAAGAAACGTTCCAGCGGATCGGTGATATCGGCTTCGATGTCCTCCGGGGGCATGCCGCTATAAAAAGTAGCCACAACCACCTCAGGCAGGTTGATAGGAGGGAAAAGGTCGACGGGCATGCGTACGTAGCTGTTGACTCCGATGACCATGACCATCAGGAAAAGGACGATGATGAAATACGGGTTGCGGATCGAAAAGCGTGGCATGGTCTTCTACTCCTGCTCCTGATTGTCTGCGCCCTCAACGAATTGCGGCTTTACCTTCTGGCCGACCTTTAGTTGGCTGCGATCACTTGTCACAACCTCTTCGCCTTCCTGAACGCCGGATGCGATTTCGACTTCGGCGGGGGTTCTCATTCCTAACGTCACCTGCCGACTCTCGATTTCATCCGCGCTGTTGACGATGTCGACCGATCCGCGGGAACCGATGACAGTCACCGCCTGGAGGGGTAATGCGTAAACGTTGCTTTTCTTCTCCAGTGTTAAGGTCGCTTCGGCGTAAACCCCTGGAATCAGTATTCGGTCAGGGTTGGGGACATCGACTTCCGTGTGCATCGTTCGCGTGTCCTCCCTGACGTCGATAGAAAACCTGGCCACCTTGCCGGGAAACACCCGGTTCAAAGACGGGACCCGAACTTCCACGGTATCGCCAACCCGGATGTACGACACGTCCGATTCCGGCACCGGGATCACCAAGCGGAAGAGATTGTCTTGGGACAACCTGACGAGAGGCAAAGCCTGGGTGCTGGAGCCGATGCCCGCCTGCATCAAGGTTCCGAGGTTGGCATAGCGCTCCGTGACCACGCCGGCGAACGGCGCGGTGATCCGGGCGTAAGCAAACAACGCCTGGTCATGCACGAGCTTCGACTGGCTGGCAGCAAGCTTACCTTGCGCCGCCTCGAACGCCGCCTCGCCGGCGTCGACCTGCGAAGCCTCCGCCAGGTCCTTGCCCTGCGCATCATCAACTTCCTGCTGGGCGACAAGACCTGGCTTGCTCACAAATACCCCATTCAAGCGCGTGAACTCAAGGTGGACGGCTTTGTACATGGCTTCATAGCGATTGAGCATATGCTGAGCGCGCGACACCTCGTCCGTGGCGTTCTTCACGTCTCCTTGGTCCTCTTGCAATTGGGCTTCGAGCTCGGGAATCTCCAGGATGGCCATCAGTTGCCCTTCTTTGACGCGGCTGCCATAGTCCACATAAAGCTTCTTCACATATCCCGATTCCTTCGCGTAGACCTCAATGTCCTGGAAGGGCACAAGCTCGGCGGAAAGCGTGATGGTGCGCTCGAGAGTCTGCCGAGCCACTTTGGCGACGGCCACTGTTTCCGCGGCTTGTGCGTTGCCCTTGGCTCGGACACGTCCGCAGGAGGGAAGAAGAGCAAGCAGAATGACCACAAGGAAGAAACCGGCTCTCGGGCCCCATTGGGGGGATGCCATCGTGCATGATTTTCCGCTGTTCACTGTTGTTTCCACTGATTTACTCCCTCGCCTGGGTGATCCATATTGAAGTCGAGCAACTCGCGTACAGCCTGTCCAAGCTCTTCATAGGTGGCGCCCAGCTTTCGCGACAACTCGATCACTTGCTGCTTCTTCTCAGCGATTCTTGCAGCCACTGCTGGCAGTTGACACGCCAGGTCCTGAGGAACATTGATAATGCCGTGTCGATCACCGTGGATCAGATCGCCGGGTTGAATCTTCAGCCCTCCAACCTCGACTGGGCTTCCGAATTCGACAATGTGGACATAGGCACGGGAGATCGCCAGCCGGCCGGCAAAGACCTGGAAGTTACTCGCCTCGATACCGTGCAGCTCGCGGGCGGCTCCGTTCGTTACCGCGCCTACGCATCCCAAGGCCTTCAGGATGTTCACGTGGACTACTCCCAGGAAAGCGCCGATGCCTGGCTCCTGATCTGTATCCTGCATGACGACTACGCGCGGAGACGGTACGCTGGCGATGTGCTTCCACCAATCAGTTCGTTCGACGTACCGGCTTCCCACGATCGGCGGATGCGCCGATCGTACCTTGCAGGTGGCCGCATAGCCGACCAGGGGCGGAAGATTCTTGAACAGGCAACGGAAGCCCGCCGTGGCAAACCCCTCGTTGCGCAGCCGGACGCCGAAGGTCTCTATGGCGTCGGATATGACACACGTGTTGAATGTCCGAAGCTGGTTGATCTGCTCGGACGTTAATGGAGTGTGCAAGCTTTCTAACCTCCTGCGCCACGATTGAACTGGCGGAGCGACGCCTTCGACGGCAAGAGAAGTTGAACGATACCTACTGGGAAGCCCACTTAATAAGCTATCCCAATCGGACGAAAAAGACGAGTGACTTACTGGAGAAACGGCGGGGATCGGAAATGATGTTTGTGAACTACAAGGGCAAGAGTGTTAGGGAGTAATTCTTCGCGAGAAACGTAAGCTACCGGTGAAGGCCGGGTCTCCGCTTGAACCTCGTCAGCCAATTCAGCCGCTTGGGCCACGCCACATTCGTGAGTTTCCGCTTCTGTCATGTGGCCGGCTTTGGAAATGTGCCATGAGCCCGTGCAGGCTACGAGGTAAGGCCGGCGGGTGGCGGTCGAGAGAGCTATAACGCCGGCAAGTAGGAACAGCACGCTGAGCGCGAAGGCGCGTCCGGAAGTTTCGAAGATTCGTTTCATGCTTTTCTAGAGGAGTCCTCAGTGCAGCCCGCGAAGTCAAGGTAGCTCACATTGCCATTTGATGCTTCGGGAGCCTCCAAGGATGCCGCCGAGGGCTACGAAGACATTCTTTGTCCAGAAAATCTTCCTCCCCCCCCGCCTAGTCGGTTGGCAACGTCACGTACGTCAGGTCTCCGTCCCGCTCAATTTGGAGAACGACGGGAGTTCCGGGCTTGATAGCGTCAAGTTTAGAGCGGAGAAAATCCAGGCTGATGACGGGCACTCCATTGACCCCATGAATTATGTCGCCGGCCGCCAAGGAGTTTGCCTGCCCGCCAAGGCCGGCCACTTTAGCGGCAACAATCACTCCCGAGGCCTCTCTGACGTCGGGCAATAGCGCCGTAATCTTCTTGTCAATTTCAATGCCTAGTATACCCAATTTGCTGACCAGGTTTTTTTCAGGATCAACCAGATCTGCCAGCCGGTCCACGTTGTGCGGACGTTGAATCACCGGAACCTCGAGAGGAATCCTCTCCGTGCCCCGAAGCACCTCGATTTTGGCGTTATCGCCCGCATGTAACATGAACATAGACAGACCGAAGATGGGGAGATTTCCAATCGGTCTGCCGTTGACGCTCAGGATAACATCCTGAATCTTAAGTCCGGACTGTTCGGCCGGACCGCCCGGCAAGACGTCGGATACGATCACGCCGTGGTCGGTAGGAAGCCCCAGTCCTGCAGCCAGACTGGCTGTGATGGTTTGAACGTGAATGCCGATTTCGCCCCGATGCAAGTGGCCATACTTACGCAGTTGGGGCAAGGCAACGGCCACAATGCCGCTTGGGATAGCGAAGCCCAGGCCTTCGTTTCCGCCTGACTCGGTCAAAATGAAAGTATTGATGCCGACAACTTCCCCGTCAATGTTCACGAGCGGCCCGCCGCTATTGCCGGGATTAATGGGTGCATCGGTTTGGATATAGACCATAGGGTTATCGGGGTCAGGTTGCCGGGCCACGGCGCTCACCACGCCCATGGTTACGGAATTCTGAAGTCCTCCGGGGCTGCCGAAGGCCAGCACCATCTGGCCCTGCCGAAGATTGCCGTACTTGCCCATGGGCAGCGCCGGGAGGCCTTGTGCTTCGACCTTGAGCAACGCAAGGTCGGTGTCTCTTGACACGCCCACAATGCGGGCGTCCATGGGGCGGCCTTGGGAAGTGAGAGCGGAAAAGGTTGGAGATGCGCCGGCAGACAGAGATGGCAAGAGCACCTGGACGCGTTGAGCGCCTTTGATGACGTGCGCGTTCGTCAGGATATAGCCCTCCGCGTCGACAATCACGCCGGAACCGATGCTCCGAAGCCTCCCGATCACGAGGGCGGT
>Ga0116102_1001070_pt1 | contig 10491 bp, 7 predicted proteins | sample June2015DPH_4_50_FD_89822 | JGI IMG/M metagenome (GOLD analysis project Ga0116102, IMG submission 89822) | Peatland microbial communities from SPRUCE experiment site at the Marcell Experimental Forest, Minnesota, USA - June2015DPH_4_40 | ecosystem: Environmental > Terrestrial > Soil > Wetlands >... | reverse complement strand
TCCCTGCCCTTCGCTCCGAGTAGAGCCCCGCCCGGACCCCGGGCGTTCCCCTTCCCTGCTTTTTCCTTGACACTGGCGCGCGATGATGATAGCCTACTATAGTCGGCTTGTGCAGGTTCCCGTCTGGGGAGGCTATACGCGGGCCGTCCGCAATGAGTCAGTGCGCAGCCGGATGAGAACGGACAAATTGCATATCAAGCCGTTCGCGGCCGAAGAAGCGTTATCCGGAATCGGGGGAACAAAGCGAGAATGTCTATGAAAACAAAGGATCGGCACATAAATCAACCACCCCTAACCCCTCCTTATCTAAGGCGGGGAATTTGCAGGCTCCCCTCCTCAGATGAGGAGGGGTTGGGGGTGGTGGGAGTTTGCGCCCTTTCTGCCTTGGCGCGAAACCGGGTTTGTGATGACGAAAACGACGGAACAAAGCGAGAATGTCTATGAAAACAAAGGGTCGGTGCAGAAATCAACCACCCCTGGCCCCTCCTTATCCAAGGCGGGGAATTTGCAGGCTCCCCTCCTCATATGGGGACGGGTTGGGGGTGGTGGAAGTTTGCGCCCTTTCTGCCTTGGCGTGAAACCGGGTTTGTAATGACGAAAACGACGGAACAAAGCGAGAATGTCTATGAAAACAAAGGACCGGCCTGCACAACTTTCGCGTCTTTCGTGTAGCGCTGACCTTCAGGCCAGCGTCGCATACTGTCACGGACAATTTGCCGACCCAAGGGTCGGCCAGCACATGCCGACCATTCGCTTCGCTCAGGGCAGGCTCTAAAGGTCGGCGCTACGCCGAAGCTAGGACAGGACAAGGCATGATTCTCTATTCCCTATTTACTCCTGCTTCGGTAGAATTTCCATGGAGCAGGTAAATGCCCCTGAGATGTTCAGGGACGGCAGTGTGACGCAAAAATGAAGATCGCCATTGCGGCAGATCATGTCGGCTTCGCTTTGAAGCAGCAACTCCTCGATTATTTGAAAGGCCAAGGCCTGGAAGTAGAGGACTGCGGTCCTTCAAACGCCGAGAATGTCGACTATCCCGACTTTGCGGAGAAGGTTGCCGCGCAGGTGGCCGCGAAGCAGGCCGACTGCGGCGTGCTGGTGTGCGGAACGGGCATCGGGATGATGCTGGCCGCCAACAAGGTGCTGGGCATTCGCGCCGTGGCGGCCAACGACACGCTTTCCGCGCGCATGGCGCGCGAGCACAACGACGCCAATGTCCTCACCCTGGGGGCGCGTATGATCGACGCCGCCAACATGCGTCAGATTGTTGACGCGTGGCTCTCCACACCCTTCGCCGGAGGCCGCCACCAGCGCCGCCTACAAAAAATCGAAGCTCTTGACCAACGCTATCATTCGGAGAGGCAACCATGAACCATACCCTTCCTTTGCGCGAGGTTGACCCTGAAATTGCTCAGGCCCTCGACCACGAGGTCGACCGCCAGGCCCGGACTCTCGAACTGATCGCCTCGGAAAACTTCGTCAGCGAGGCGGTCCTCGAAGCGCTAGGTTCCGTGATGACCAACAAGTATGCCGAAGGCTTGCCGGGCAATCGCTATTACGGTGGGTGCGAATTTGTGGACGTGGCCGAAACATTGGCCATCGAGCGCGCCAAGAAACTCTTTGGAGCCGAGCACGCCAACGTGCAAGCGCACTCCGGCAGTCAAGCGAACCAAGCCGTTTACATGACCGTGCTGAAGCCCGGCGATACCATGCTCGGCATGAGCCTGGCGCACGGCGGACACCTCACGCACGGCCACCCGCTTAACTTCTCAGGCAAGATGTACAAGATCGTGTCTTACGGAGTGCGAAAAGACACCGAGACGATTGACTACGACGAGGTCGAGCGCCTGGCGCAGGAGCACAAACCGCGGCTGATCGTCGCCGGGGCCAGCGCCTATCCGCGCCTGCTGGACTTCGCCCGGCTGGGCGCCATCGCCAAACAGAGCGGAGCGCTGCTGATGGTGGACATGGCGCACATCGCTGGGCTCATCGCGGCGGGCCTCCACCCTAGTCCTTTTCCACATGCCGACTTCGTCACCACCACCACCCACAAAACCCTGCGCGGCCCGCGCGGCGGCGCCGTATTCTGTAAAGCGCAGCATGCCAAAGACCTGGACAAGACCGTTTTCCCCGGCATCCAGGGGGGACCGCTGATGCACGTGATCGCCGCCAAAGCCGTCTGCTTTAAGGAAGCTCTGCAGCCGGACTTCCGGGAGTATCAGCAACAGATCGTGCGCAATGCTCGCGCCATGGCCGAGGCCCTGGCCCGCAAAGGTTTCCGCATCGTTTCCGGCGGCACGGACACGCACTTGATGCTGGTGGATGTCTTCTCACAAAACGTAACCGGAAAGCAGGCCGAAAAGGCCCTCGGCAACGCCGGCATCACCGTCAACAAGAACGCCATTCCGTTCGATACCAACCCGCCCGCGGTCGCCAGCGGAATCCGCATCGGAACGCCCGCCGTCACCACTCGAGGCCTGAAGGAGCCGGAGATGGAAATCATCGCGGAGTGGATCTCCCAGGTGCTGCACCATATCGAAGACGAATCAGTCCAGCAGCGCATCTGCCCCCAGGTCGAAGCCCTGACGGAGAAGTTTCCGCTCTATGAAAAGCGGCGTCATGCCGAGACAGTGCGAGTATAGTTTGAGATGATATGAGACAAGTTATTATCTACCCAGGTGAGGACGGCTACTGGGTCGCTGAGTGCCCCAGCCTCCCAGGTTGTATCAGCCAAGGGAAGACCCGCGAAGAAGCTGTCCAGAACATAAGAGAAGCGATTCGGGGTTATCTCACAGCACTCACAGAGGACGGCTTGAAACCCTAGGAGTCTGCAATATACATCAGAACCAGCGGTAAGCGTCTTTTCTATGTCCTACGAACTCGATCTTGATCAAATGGTCGACCTTGAAAACTTTGTACACGATCCTATAGGATCCAGCGACTCTGAGACGAAAACGGCTCTCCGGGCCGCTCAGCTTTCTGGTCCCCTGCGGAAAGGGATCCGATATGAGCCCTGCCAGTGTTCGAAGCACAACCGACCGAACATCGGGCGGAAGTCGGTCCACATCTTTCTCAACCGAACTCCTGTACCTAATCTCCCAGTTCATGCTTGTATTTCTTGAGCAGCTTCTCTAACGGGTAGGTGGGCTCATCGCTGCGGGCGTCACAGATCAAGTTGAGGGCCTCATCTTCACTGAGCGGGTTCTTCTTGTAAGGAGTTCTGGCGCGCTCGAGAACGGCCGCGACACCGGGCACGTCCGCAATAGGACGCAATTGGGGGAAAGGATGGAGGTGTTCGTCAACAGCGGGGACCGGGTTCTTCAGCCGCCGGACCTTCTTCGTTATGCGTCCTCTTTGCTGCCTTGGCATGTGTTCATTCTACCCCGGACCATCACGCGCGGGCAACAGGGGGATTCGCGGTTCAACCCCCGTCGCACCTTCAGAGCGCTATTGCTCTCTTTCCCCCGCTTTGAACAGCGTCCACGGACCGGCCTTCATATCATGCAGCAACGGTGCTTGCCAGGCGAATTCGGGATGCGCTTTCAGAAAAGGCGCAACGAGAAAGTCGTCGCCGCACGGGTGGCCAACGTGGGCGTAGAAGCTCATAGCCTTTGCCATCGTACCGTCCATGGCTTTTCCCTGTAATGCGCCACCGGGGAAATAAGGCGGCCATTCCCAAACCTCGATGCCGCGCGGAGAAGCATCCACATGTCCGCAGAGGGCGCGTTCGTTGGCGTCCACTCTTTTCTCGTAAGAGTCGTAGTGATCGGCCATGAACTTCTCCGCCATGCTCACGTCGATCTTGCCCTTTGCCTCTTTCATTAACTGCTCCCAGCGGACGCGCCGTGCGTTGGGAGAGGTGTCGAGTTTGGTGGGATCGAAGCTCGTGTCTTTAGCGATCACTTCGGGATCACGGGCGAAATTCGATCCCACGAAGTAGCCGTTCTTGCTGTGCCAGACCCGGTACGCCTCGAGGCCCAGCTCGAACTGAGCGATCTCTCCGGTCTTGTTATCGCCGAGCAGCCAATCGTTGGCGTAGCCGCCGTTATTACCCTCCAGCATGATGCTGGTGTAGTCATCGATTGAGGCTGCGTATTGCAAGGCCTTGCGGGAGCGCATGAACTCCGGCTTGCCGTTCGGGTTCCAGCCGGCGAATTGCGTAATCGTCGTCTCGGTCACCATAATGCCGCTCGAGTTCACGCCGAAATCATCGTCGCTGGTGATGACACCGGGAAAACCGTCCATCAAGATGCGATAACCTTGCTGCGGCACGATATCAAAGATGATGCGCCAACGCTCACCATCCAGGTAGCTGGTCCAGTTGTTGTGGGCGATCACGATCTTGTGGTCGCGCGTGTAACCGCCGGTCGCCACAAAGGCGCTGCAATTCCCGGGACTCACCAGGTGCGGAGCGCCGGCCACCTTGTGCTGCGAGTTGTACCAGGGGACGTAATAGTCTGGCAGTTCTTCGAAGGCGTTCAGGGCCACTACGTCATCGATATCCATTGAGACCCCGCGCGCCTTCAAGCCCTCCACGATTCCCGCAAGCTCCTCCTGGTATTCCTGGTCAATGTGCGGCCAAAGCATGTCGTGCGCGGCGCGGCGAAAGAAATCCCAATCCTTCCGGGTATCGTGTGTGTCCAGGAGCTTGATCGCTTCAAAGGCATCTGCGATTTCAGGGGCCAACAGGTAGCCGTGCTGAAAGCCAATGTCGCCCGGCGTTCCTTCCAAGTGAACGTAAATCCACCCGCCCTTTTCAAATCGATAGGCCGGCTTCAGACGAGGCTCGGCAGCCTCGCCGGCCGCTTGTAGGTTCCTAGTAGGGGCACGCCATAGCGTGCCTCGGCTTGGCTGACGGACAATGAGGGAGCACATTAGCAGTAGCGAAAAGCTAACAAGCAACCCTACACGACGTGTGTTCGAGCGTCTTTGCATTTTCACCTCGGTCAATGAACGGGTAGGGGCAACCCCTGTGGTTGCCCTGGACGGCCACAAGGGGCGCCCCCACATTCACTGATTCTCCATCATAGCGCCCGCGGCAGCGTAGCCGCTTTGGACAGCGCCTTCGATGGTGGCCGGCAATCCGGTCGCAGTCCAATCGCCTGCAAGGAAGAGGCCGCCAATCGGCGTCCGTGTGGAGGGGCGCAATTCCTCGGCTTCCCAGGTCGGCGAGAAGGTGGCGAATCGCTCCTTGATTACGAGCGAATGCAGCAAGCGGACTCGGCCCGCCTCCGGGAAGAAGTCGCCAAGCTCGCGAAGCGCCGTGGCCAACAACTCTTCTTTGCTTGTGGCAATGTGGCGATGCGCCCCGCTCAATACCAGCGAGACATAACCATCACCACGGTCGAAGATTTTACCCTTATTGAACAGCCATTGAATAGTCGCGCCGCGCAACCCGGCGAAATCAAGATCTGTAATGGCACGGTCGAACCAGAGGTTAATAGAGATGATCGGCGCCGGCCGCAGGAGAGCCAGCGAGCCAAACAAAGGCCCCCGGCGCAGCAATTCGTCGGGCAATAACGCCTCAAGCTGGAACGACGGCACCGCGCTCACGACGCTTTCCGCTTCAATCCGCTCGCCTGTGGAGAGGAGCACGCCCCGGCATTGCCCTTCGGAAACCAGCAAGCCGGCCACGCCCCGGCCGCATTCGACACGCCCGCTTTTAGCGCGAATGAAATCTGCGGCAGCATCGACGTAGACTTCGCTCAAGCCCACGCGGGCTACCCCCAGGCGGGAATCCGCTGGGGAGGTGAAGAGCGCCAGCCGCAGCACGCGCTCGAAGAGCGCCGCGTTCGCGATGTCGGGATCCTCGTTGAGCGCGGCAATGCAGAGCAAGTCCCAGAAGTTGCGCTGTAAACGCTCGGACTGGCCAAGCTGAGTCAGCCACTCGCACACGCTCAGTTGCTTCGGGCGGCGCTGGGCCTCCTCGGTCCGCCGGAGCGCTATTCCCAAACGCAGGACTTCCAATTTCTCGCGAAGGGTGAAACTCCCGGAGCGAAGCACGCCGAGCAGCACGTGCCAGGGCGATGGCAGGTCAGGACACTGGAGGCGCGAGAGGCGCCCATTTCGGTCGAGGAACTGGACCGTCAAGCGTTCTTGAAAACGCACGCGATCCAGTGTTCCGATCGTTGACAGGAAGCGAATCGTCGCGTGGTAGCAGCCCATGAAGATGTGCTGGCCGTTGTCCACCACGGAGCCTGTTGTGGGATCAACAAAGGAGCGCGCCCGCCCGCCCAGATACGGCTTCTGCTCAAGCAGGCGCACACGGCAGCCGCCTTCCGCCAATGCGACACCTGCCGCGAGGCCCGCAAAACCGCCGCCGATGATAAGGGCTTCCACAGGAGTCAGGAGTCAGGAGTCAGAAGTCAGGAGTCAGAATTCGAGCCTTGACAGTCTGATTCTACCTGAATTCGCGAGTAGAATGGCCCGCGAAGCTTTAGGCGTTACCGAGTTGTGACCTAACGCGAGAACCGACCGATTCTGACTCCGGACTCCTGAATTCTGACTCCTGTCCTTAAAACGTGAACTTGATCGCCAACTGGATTCCCCGCGGCCCGCCGCCTCCGATGAAGGGATTGCCTTCTCCTACATCACCCGTGGCAGTGGTGGGCAGGAAGCCCTCGCACGCGCCGTTGCTGGGGTTGATCCCCACGCTATCACAGGCGGCAAAGAAAGTCGGCAAGAAGGGATTAGTAAAGTTCGGGTGATTCACGATGTTGAAGAAATCAGCGCGGAATTGCACTTTCAGCCGCTCCCCGACGGGCGTGTCCTTGTAGAGGGCAAGATCCCACTGTTTGAACGGCGGACCGAAGAGGGAATCGCGGTCCTCAGTGCCGTCGTGAAAGCCTCCCGTGCAGGTGTCGAGCGCGCTCGACCAGGTACAAGGCACCTTATAGGCGGAAAGGTTAACGACGGCGTTGGGAAGGCTGGTTCCCGCATAGGGATTGCCGATCACATCGGGACGGGGAAAGTACTCGCCCGTGCCGTCCCAGTTGCCGCTGAAATCAAAGTTGACCTGGAAGGGTTGCCCGGTCTGCAATGTCAAGACACTGTCGACAGCCCATCCTCCGCCAAGCTTCGACCAAAGTCCGGTGCTCGTCGGCGAGGGAAGCTTATAACTGGCCATCCAGGTAAAACGGTGGCGCACGTCGAAGTTGGAATTGCTGCGTTCGAGATCGGGACGGTAACTGTCGTTAGGCTGCGAGGCATTGGGCTCAAAATCCAGGCCGTCACTGGCGTTATCAATCGAATGGGAATAGTTGTAATTCAGCGTCGATTCGAAACCGTGGAAGTTGCGAATCCGGAGCTGTGTCTGGAGCGAGTTGTAAACCGAATTGGCCGAGGTCTCCAGGTAGTTGATGTAGCCGTATTGCGGGTAGGGAAGGTCGACGGTTACTCGCGATAGGGTCTGGTTGATGTCGCGGTAGCGGAACAAATGATGGCCTTCTGATCCGACATAGCCGACCTGCAAGACCGCCTTCTTCCCCACCTGCTGCTGAATATTCAAATTGTAGTTCAGCATGCGTGGTGTGCGGAGGCTTCGGTCCGCCGCGAACAGATTCGACGAGGTGCCGAAGTCGCTGAAAATGGGCTGTCCGGAGACAATCTGAGGGGTGACGGCGCCGCTGGAGAGAATAGGTTTGGGTCCGATATCGTTGTAAGCGACTCCGATGGTGGGCGCGTTATAGGGCACCTGGCCGAGAAAGAAGTCCTGCGAAAACAAGTCATAGAATAAACCGGCGCCGGAGCGAATCACCGTTGTCCCTTTGCCCGTAACATCGTAAGCCAGGCTGACGCGCGGCGCGAAGTTCCGGTAATCCGGCTGGTAGAGGCTCGAAAGACCATTCGTACCCACCTGGCTTAGCACACCGTTGGAAGGGTCGAAGTTCGAAAAAAGGTCATTCTTCTCCGTGATCACCCCGAAGAAGTCCCAGCGCAGTCCATAGTCGAGAGTAAGGCGGCGATTGGCGCGGAAGCTGTCCTGGAGGTAGAAGGCATGTGAGTCCTCGTAGGTGTTACGGTTGGTATCGCCCTCGAGGATACTACCGCCGGTGGGAATGCCCTGCAAGAAATCAGTCAAGCTGTCGAATGAGAGGCTGCCGCGGAACCCCTCATCGAAGAACTGATGCACCGTCGTGCGGCGAAACTCATATCCGAACTTCACCGCGTGCTTGTTGAATTTCCAGGAGAAATTGTCGATGAACTGCCAGTTGACGTCGGTGCGGCCCCGAGGATCCGCGGGGCTTGCTCCGAAGGTTGTGAAACCTGCGATGCTGATGGCAGGCAGGCCATAATCCTGGGTGCCGGCGCCGGTATCAAGACCGATAGAAGCGGCATTGAAGGCGCCGTCCTCAGGAAGGAAGGTTTCGTAAAAGCGGTTATAGCCGAAGCGCACTTCGTTGACCTGGGTGAGCGAAAGGGTCGTAAGGTAGGAGACAGAGAGTAGATTCACATTGGTCGGCGTGACGGTGTTGTAGCCAGGCAGGTCGCCGGTGTGGCCAAGTCCCAACGGAAAGCTTTGATTGCTGGTCGAGTAATAGTAGCGTGCCGTCAGCAGGTTCTTTTCGTTGAGGTTGTAGTCCGCCTTGGCGATGACGCTGTTCACGCTGTTGAAGATGTTGGTAGTAGCCGAGACATTGTTGACGACCGCGCAACTGTCCGGCGTGGAGGAATTTGCCGTGGGCCACGGACTGAGTTGCAGAAGGCTGGCGATGACGGGATTGACGCCGATGCCCTGCGCCGCCAGTGCGCCCTCGGCCTGGGCGATGTTTCCTGGCGAAGGAACACACGCCGTGCTGTTCAAGCCTCCGGTTTCGCGCTGGCCTTCGTAGTCGCCGAAGAAAAAAGCCTTGTTCTTGACGATCGGGCCGCCCACGGAGCCTCCGAACTGGTTGTTGTGGAAAGCGGTTTTGGGAATCGGCGCGGGGTCGAAGAAGTTCCGGGCGTCGAGCGCGTCGTTGCGCAAATAGTCGGCCGCCGTGCCGTGAATCTGGTTGGTGCCGGACTTCGTGACGATGTTGATCACCGCTCCCGCGTTGCGGCCGTATTCGGGAGGGAAATTGGAAAGCACCGCAAGTTCGGCCACCGCGTCCACCGGCAAAATCGTCGCCGGAGTACCAAAGACCCCCGCCTGGTTGATGGCGGGGTCGTTGCGGTAGCCGTCGTTCATGTCGGTGCCGTCAAGCAGGAAATTGTTGGCTCGTCCTCGGGCTCCGTTCACAGAAAACTCGCCGAAAGAGCCGGGAGAATCTGTGATCTGGTCGGGGCCGCCGGTCACGCCGGGGTTGAGGTAGATCAGCTTCGTGTAATCGCGGCCATTGACGGGTAGATTCTCGATTTGCGAGGACGCGACGGTGCCGCCGAGCGTGTCCTCGGTGGTGGTTACCAACGGCACTTCCGCTCTTACTTCCATACTTAACGTCTGTTTGGCGGGCGTGAGAGTGATGTCGACGCGCTGTTCGGCGGCCACATCCACGCGAACGTCCGCCTGGCTGACGGGTGTGAAGCCCTCGACGGCGACGCGCACGGTGTAGGCACCAATGGGCAACTCAGGAATGGAAAAGTTGCCGGACGCGTCCGTGGTCGTGGAACGAGCCACGCCGGTGGGCTGATTCGTCGCCATTACGGGGGCATTCGGGATTGCGGCGCCGCTCTGATCAAGCACCGTCCCAACTATCGAGCCGCGAAAGCTCTGGCCGTAAAGGGGCAGAATCGTGGCGAGGCTAATGAGTGCTAAAACAATGAAGGGACGGATCCGAAGTACCGTTCTAGTCCAGAACTCTTGACTACAGGACGCAATCATACAGTTCTCCTGTTGGTGGGCGCTGTGGCGCACGGCCTCAGCAGCAGATTGTGCAGATCAAGGACAACGGGTGAGTGTGCACCCTTCAGTCGCCATGATATGCCATGCCCCGGAATGAGCGAGATGGATTATTTTTATGGTGGCGATAAAGAGGAATCCTTGGCGTAGGGGCAGCCCTTGCCGCCGTCCGGGGTAACCACAAGGGTTGCGGCTTCCGGTTTGGGCCTGTGATTCCGAGCGCAGCGAGGAATCTCGCTCTGTGATGTGCAAGGGCGGATGGAGGCCGAGATGGCTAATGGGGGCGGACAGAACGAACAGCAGAGCAAGATTCCTCGCTGCGCTCGGAATGACACGGCGGAGGGCCGGCCACGTCTCGCAGAAGACCGCTTCACGACTTGAGGGTGACCGTCAGCGATTGACCGGGTACGATACGAATTCCATGGTCAAACGCAACGACGCGCAGTTTCCCGTCTTCGCGCAGGGTCGCTGCCAAGGATTCTTGACCGAGGCGTGCGGAAGCTGTTTTCCGTGGCACCTTTCCGTTCCCCGCCAAAGCCAGGCTCGCCAAGGTCAGCGAGCCTTCCTGCACCTGAACCTCCACCGTGTGGCTGGCGGTGCTGACCGCCTGAGTGAACTGGCCCCATCCACTGGGGGCTGACCAGAAGCAACGGAAGTTCGGGGCGCGCAAG
>Ga0116102_1001041_pt1 | contig 10598 bp, 11 predicted proteins | sample June2015DPH_4_50_FD_89822 | JGI IMG/M metagenome (GOLD analysis project Ga0116102, IMG submission 89822) | Peatland microbial communities from SPRUCE experiment site at the Marcell Experimental Forest, Minnesota, USA - June2015DPH_4_40 | ecosystem: Environmental > Terrestrial > Soil > Wetlands >... | reverse complement strand
CGGCCGCCAGGATCTGCCAGTTTGTTCAGACTGAGATCGAGCGCACTCCGGGCGGCAAGGGACACGTGGTCTCATCTCTCCGAACCTACCTTCGTTTTTTGGTTACCGAAGGACAGATTGCATCCTCGTTGGTCAAGGCCATCCCTCGCGTCCGCCGTTGGTATGATGCCGCCCTACCTCGTCCACTTTCGGCCGACGAACTCGAAAACGTGCTCGCTGCCTGCCAATCTCCTTGGGGCGGAACACGGCGCGAGCGTGCCCTTATCCTGCTTCTCGCCAGGCTGGGACTTCGCGGCGGCGAAGCGCGCCAACTCCGCCTGGAGGACATCGATTGGAACGAAGGCGTGATTCATATCCGGCGGGCGAAGACTTACCGCGAACGGACTCTGCCTCTGCCCAGTGATGTGGGTACTGTCCTTACAGAGTACATCCAACATGAGCGGCCGCGCAGCCCGCATCGAGAAGTGTTTCTCACGGCTAGTACGCCCCATCAACCGCTCACCAAAGCCGCGGCGGCCACCTGGATCACCCGCCGTTTTCTCGAGCGTGCTGGACTGCACGGGCGGCGCCTGGGCAGCCACTGCTTCCGCCATACGGCGGCAAGTCAGATGGTTCGCAATGGCGCTGCATTGAAAGATGTGGCCGACGTCCTAGGTCATCGTTCCCTGCGCAGCACAGGTCTTTACATCAAGCTGGACGAAGCGTCGCTGGCCACCGTTGCACTCCCCTGGCCAGGAGGTGCCCGATGAACAGCAACAGCCTTAATTTTCAACTGGACGCTTATCTGGGTCTCCGTCGCGCCTGGGGTATGGACGATCGGTCTGGGAAGCCAAGCTACTGCGCCAACTCGCCGATTTTCTTGGCACCCAAGCACCCGAGATCGCGATAACCTCGCGACTCGTTCTCGATTGGCTCGACTCGAATTTTCGTGATAGTTCACCGGCTCTGAACGCACGCCGGCTGGATGCGGTCCGCCAGTTCCTTACATACTTGAGTGCCGCCGTTCCTGGTACGGAGATTCCAGAATTGCGCCTCTTCGCCCGCTATCCGCGTCCTAAGCCATTCCTCTTTTCGGCCGAAGAAATCGAGTCAATTCTCCATGCTGCGACCGCTTCTTGGCAGAAAGGTTCGCTCTTACCTTTTACCCTCCAGACCGTCTTAGGGCTGCTTGCGTGTACGGGTCTCCGGGCTGGCGAAGCCCTCGGACTGGATCTTGTCGATGTCGTTTTGGACCTGCCGCCGGCCCGTCTCTGTATCCGTGAAGCCAAGTTCCACAAGACCCGCCTTGTGCCGTTGCATCCTACCGCGGTCATGCACTTAACGGCTTATGCCCGGCAGCGCGCCGATGTCGTTCCGGGCAATACCGCCTTCTTTGTCGAAGACGACGGCCGGCGCCTCCGGTACGAAACCTTGCGGAGCAGCCTGCAACGGCTGCTTCTCCAACTCGGCCTTGCCGAACGAGACGGCTGCAGCCGGCCCACTCTCCATTCGCTTCGTCACAGCTTTGCCGTGACACGCCTGACTCGTTGGCACGAGGAAGGGGTTGACGTCCGGACCCGCTTGGCGCACTTAGCCACGTACCTGGGGCATGGCGATGTACGTGACACTTACTGGTATTTGACCGCGACGCCGGAATTACTCCGGGGAGCCGCCCAGCACTTTACCGCTCCTGACAGTGAGGGAGGTGAGCCGTGAACACTTCTCCCAGCCTTTCCTCGCTTATTCAATATTTCTTCACCCAACATCTTTGCGAGCACCGGCGCTCAAGCGCCAAGACCGTTCTTGCGTATCGCGATACCTTCCGCCTGCTGTTTAGCTTCCTACAATCGCGTACTGGGCATGCCCCTACCGCCCTGACCCTCGCTGACCTGGACGCGCCGGCCATCTTGGCCTTCCTGGATCATCTCGAATCTGGGCGGCACAACCAGATCCGTTCCCGGAATGCCCGCCTCGCCGCCATCCGATCTTTCTTTCGAATCGTAGCCGTTCGCGACCCCGCCAGCCTCGGTCTCGTGAATCGCGTCCTGGCTATCCCCACGAAACGCACGGACCATCGTTTGATCACTTATCTCACCCGGGTCGAGATGGACGCCGTACTGGCGGCGCCCGATCCCGCTGGTTGGCTCGGGCGCCGTGACCATGCCTTGCTTCTGGCAATGTATAACAGCGGCGCTCGAGCCTCGGAAGTCCTCAACATGCGGTGTGGGCAGGTCACGTTCGGATCGAATACTTACGTTCAACTGCATGGTAAGGGACGCAAGGAACGGACCGTTCCTCTGTGGCCTCAGACGGCACGGGTCCTGCAACGCTGGTTCCATGAACTGGAAGCGACGAACGACTCGTTGGCTTTTCCCACCATCCGACGGACGGTACTGTCGGCGGACGGCCTCAATCATCTCCTTCAGCTGGCGGTCCAGCGTGCCAGTACCGATTGCCCGAGTCTCCTCACCAAACGGGTTACTCCGCATGTGGTCCGGCACGCGACCGCCATGCACCTGCTCCAATCGGGTGTCGATATCGCCACCATCGCCTTGTGGCTTGGACACGAGAGTATTGAGACGACCCATGGATACGTGGAGGCGGATCTCGCCTCCAAGCAAAAGGCTTTGGAAAAACTGGCACCCGCACAAGGCCAATTGCATCGCTTTCAGCCCGAAGATGAACTGCTACGGTTCCTAGCCGGGCTCTGATTATTCCGTCTCCGACTCCCATGAGAATCAGCTTTCAAGCCCGTTCGCCGCCCATATCCCGGATGATCCCGTGACGCCTCTCTGACTTCCGATGTCGATCAACAACAGACCTTTTTCGGGATTCTCACATTCGGAATAGGAACCAATTTAGGCGCTAGGGCTCAGTTGATTCAGTGCTGGTATCGAGGAACTCGCCGAGCCTCATTTCGTTTTGGTGAATGAGAGATCGCACCATGCGGGACGCAGGAAATAGTTCCTGCGTCAGCTTTAAGTTTTGAATCGACATCTGCATCTCATCGGTGTTTCGCTCCACGAGAGCGATCGCGAAGCCAATGTTGCCAAGATAGATTGCTGCTTCGAAGTTTCCCGAGTTCCGCTTTAACGCTTCCATGGCTGATATATAGCATTCGATGGGACGTCCTAGGGCCAATTCGGCACGCGCTTTAATGGTGTATCCGTAATCCGAGGTAGCATCGATTAGCAGAGCGGTCGAACAGAGTTCGACCGCTCGCTCCAGTCGGTCGGCTGTACGTGAGTAGCATTCGGCTAGGCAGAACTTCAGGTCAACATCTTCGGGGCACCGCCCGTGTTCCTGTTCGAGGATCGTGATCGCGGCTTCGACATTTCCGAAACCCTCGTAGAACACTTTTGCTTGGTAGATGACCCAGTCTATTGGGTTAGTAAACTCACTTTCGGCTTGGAGCCGCGCAACCGGTTCAGTTTCACAATCGACCCCTTGCTCTCCGAACGGTCGAAGAAGTCGTCGTTCCATCTTGATCCCCCCCTTTTGCAAGTTGTTGTCACTCCACTGCATTAATCGAATTTAAACACGCTATAGGCCGCCCGTTTTGTTTAGCCAAGCGGCTGGCGGTTACGGGCGGCCAAGCGTGACATCGTGTTTTCGGTCCGACTAGGTGGCCACTTTGGCGAGTTGGTTTTCAAAACGGGACAGCAGTCCAGAATCGTTAGAGAGCTTGGACAAAATGCGTCCGGCACCGTCCGCAAAATCGTCAGGAGCACTACGAAAACGCTGCATCAGTTGACCTAGTGTGAATCGAACTGGCTCGACGAATTCCTGATTGGAATCCCCAACCAACCAATTGCGGTCGTTTGGAAGCCGGATAAAATGGAGCGTCGACAATTCCCGGTTTCCAGGGCCTTTGTAATCCCATTCGCCTAGCTCACCGAACCGATGAAAGTCCTTAGGGCCGAAATCAAAAGGCTGGTCGGACCGCAGTTCCTCTTGAGCTTCTTTGATGGCGTTTCTTAAGATTACGGTTTCCAAGTCGAATAGCCCAACGTCCTGGTCAAAGCTGAATTCGACATGGCCGCTACCACCGAAGTCCAACTTGTTGGGGCAGGCCTTACGCCGTTCACCACGACGGTAGAGCAATAGATCCGCGGGCGAAGTTCCGGCGAGCGTTGGAATACCTAAAACAGTCGTGTGCTGCCACTCATTACGGTGAGCGGCACGAGCATCGGCGAGTCCTGCGCTGTACAATTTGCCTTCGCGTTTTTCCACCAGGATAAGCATGGGAAGTTCTCCTTTGGGGCCGCTCCCTCAGGGGTGCGGCCGCAACTTGGAATTTAATTTAGGGTATGACCATTTGCGATTTGTGACACAATTCGACGGTCCGGGCGGCCGAAGAGCACCCCATGAAGCAAAAAAGGGAATTCCCATGAACTCAGACCGGAAGTTCTTCCTTCTCACGTACTACCAGTCCCCGAGGGATCTCAACCTTGATCTTACGCAGGGGCCGAGAGGTGCTTACCACTGGCAAATCGGAACGAGGCCGATGGAGTCTCAACTACATAAGATTCGAGACGGCTTAGCTAGTGGGTTACTGATTTCGGTGCTAGGAGATATGGGCTACAAATACGAGGGCCCCATTTTAAACCTGCCAGAAACAGTGGCTGACGGGCTCAGAACCATCCAGAGTGTTGATGTACCTATCGGTTCTTCGGACCTACTGTTGCTTGCTACGCGGCCTCCCTTGAATGATTTCGAGGAAGGCGAGCCAGTTTCGAAGCGATACATTCTGCGAAGCCACAATGCGCTCGAGGAAGTCATATTCGAAGAGCTCCAGTTGCACTTCCTCGCAACGTGTCACCGCGGACGCATCATTCTGAGTGAGACTGTTGAACTACCGGCAGGCTGTGAGGACCTGCGCGAAGTCGTTTTCGAGCAATCTCGGGGTGCCCGTGTAGCAAAGGCATCGGTTAATTGTGGTGAGGGCGATACCGTGGGATACATGCTATCGACCGGGTCCGTGCGTCCACATGGGCCACGCCTGGTAGCAGCTTTCGGTATCGGGGGAACGGAAACGCTGTGGCTGAGCTACCTTATAAAGAACAGCCCGCAAGTCGGGGGAACGTTCCACGGTCTTTTGAAGGCAAGGGAACGCATGATGGCTCTCGCTGTCTTTAGGGTGCCGCCGGTCGTCCCGTCTCCTTTTCTTCACTATGAGTTAGGCGCCTTTGGTGCACGGACCATCTCATGTAAAGTCGTCGAATGAAAGGGGAAACGGCTGAATTGGCAATCGTTCCGTTCTCAATTTCTTGGATGTCGCTTTCGCGCCAGGGCAAATTCACCTTCCTCAAACTTCACTAGCTGAGTGAGAGTTTTCGTCTTCAGGGAGGAACCCGAGCAGTCGCCGGGTGAATCGAGTCCACCAGTCAGACGGTCAAGCCATTGGCGTGTCTCCGATTATTCCGAGTTCAACACGCATGGGAATCAGCGTTCAAGACCACGCGCCACGCGCACTCGGAATAACCCGGGACTCGGAATAACTTGGAAAACGCGCGAAATACCCATGGATTCTCACAAATGCTCAATCCCATTCGTGGCGAGCCCTAAAGTGGTTACCTCTCTCCGCGCCGTGATAGTTGGGTATAAGGGGTTCGCAGGCTGAACGGCGTTTAGTTTCCGATCCGGCTTAAGTGGTGGGAAGGGCTGTTATCAATAGGAATCGCGCGCCAAAGAGTGGTAATCTCTTTGACGTGCCCAAGGTGATTGATCCATGCCAGATAACTCCGCAGAACCGCGAGTCCTCAGAGTATTCCTTGCTTCTCCGAGTGATGTAGCCGAGGAGCGGGAAGCACTGGCGCACTTAATACGCGACATAAACGATATTCTCGCGTTTCTCGCACCTGACACCGGCTTGAGTCTCGAGCTTGTGCGGTACGAAACTCACACTTATCCCGATATTGGCCAAGCCCAGGAAGTGATCAACCGGCAGATCCCCATCGACTACGACATATTCATTGGGGTGATGTGGAGGCGGGTCGGCACAAAAACGGCAAAGAGTCCCAGCGGAACCATCGAGGAATTTCGGCGCGCATGTGAAAAGCGTAGCCATGGTCACCTACCCCGCATTATGTTTTATTTCTGTGAGCAGCCCATCCCAATCCCGGACGTGGCGGAGCTGGAGCAGTTGAAAGAAGTCGTCGCGTTCCGGGATGAATTGTCTAAGATCGGTTTCACATGGACCTATCCCTCACATGCTGAGTTCGCCGAGCACGTGCGAGGGGGACTGCTGCGTGCCATCCGCGATATCTTGCAAGAGGAATCACGAAGTCCCGCAACTGCGGCCGTAATGGAGCGGCCCGCAATTGTTGATAGCGCCGTCCGGACAGGGGTGCTGAGCCTTGCCGCGGAATACGAGGAGATTCGTCGCACAGAGCAGGGGGGCGGTGCTCGCACTCGCCACATGACAGCGGTTTTTTCTCGGATGAAGGCCATTGCGGCAGGTGTGCGAGGGATGTTGGTCGAACTCCAGAAGAATCCTTCGCCCGGAGCGCGCCTCGCCGCCATCGCAATACTGCAAATGTTCCCTGACGCCCGCCACCTGAACTGGCTCGCCGAACGTTTGGACAATCCTGAAGTGGAGAAGCCTTTTGTTGGGTACCAAGCAGCCCACGCGCTTCTCGAAGCAGTGCGAGCGCTCCCTACGACGGAGTGTGCGCAGCTCAAGTCCGCCCTTGAGAGGGCAAAAACGCTTGCTCAGAAGCTTCCGTCGGATTCAAACCGGCTTCAAGTACTCGCCATTGCCGAACAGGAGCATTCTCGAAGGTGCGCTAGTACTTGAGATTGCTGATGGTGAATCCCCAAATAACTCGCAAACCTTTATTGGATACTTGGGCTGTTCTCGACAGCTATCGGTAAATACGGGGTGTTTACCCGCGGGTTAGCGATGGCGATGGTAGGCGAATCGCGGCTGATCCGCTCTCTCTTCAGTCACATCGTTGAGTGGTCCCATGCCAACGTGTGGGTCAAGGCGATAATCAAAAGCGATCTTCATTTGACGAACTACGTCGAAATAGGAGTCGGGAGCCGACATGGGCCGGCGATTTTAGCCGCGCCCGCTGTCTTGGTCCTCTCTACTAAGGCAGCGGTCTCTCCCCTCCTCTTCTCGCTCACGCACTGCAACTCCACAGCGGGCATACAATGTACCTTCCCGATCCCATGACCTTTTAAGCCTTTTACTCCCCCCTCAATTCTGGCAAACTGAGACGCTTTGTTGGAAGCCCTTAACATCTGTTTCTGGGTTTTGTAAGGAGGTTATATGCCTATGCCACTCCATCGAATTAATCGGCGGGACTTCATGCGGCTCGGTGCGGGTACGGCAGCAATCGGCGTCTCCGGAAAGGTTGCCACTCTGGAGCCGGCGAGGCTGTGGGCATCGCCGGGTGCCGTGCCGCCTTCTGACACGGTGCGATTCGCAAGCATCGGGACGGGTGTACGTGGCTGCGAGGTACTCCAAGCCACCCGGCTGGTGCCGGGAGTTGAATGTGTTGCTACGTGTGATGTGTACGACACTCGGCGCATCTCCACGCGCGAAGCCTTGGGTGGCAAGGAGGTTCCATTCACGCGCAGCTATCAGGAGATATTGGACCGCAAGGACATCGACGCGCTGATCATCGCAGCCCCTGACCACCAGCATCGCCCGATCGCCGTGGCTGCCTGTGAAGCGGGCAAAGACGTCTATTGCGAGAAGCCCATGTCCCACAGTGTGGAAGACGGCTTTGCCATGGTAGAGGCTGCCCAGAAGTACCAGCGCATCGTACAGGTGGGAAGCCAGCGTCTAAGTTCCGTCATTTACGCCAAAGCCAAGGAGATTTACGGCTCCGGCAGGCTCGGCCAAGTGACTATGATTGAGGCCCACTGGGACCGCAATACGCCGGGCGGCGCCTGGGTCGTTCCTATTCCACCTGACGCCAGCGAGGAAACCATCGATTGGGAGCGCTTCTTGGGCGACGCTCCCAAGAGACCCTTCGACCCGGTGCGCTATACCTCCTGGCGCCGTTTTGCAGACTACGGCCTGGGCTTGGCGGGGGACCTCTTAGTGCACATGCTGTCGGGTATTCACTATGTTACGGGGACCAGTGCTCCCCCCCGGCGCGCCCAATCCACCGGCGACGTGTTCCGCTGGAAAGAGACGCGGGAGTTTCCCGACCTCCTGGTGACCCTGTTCGAGTATCCGGATTTTCGGGTCAGTTTGCGCTGTAACCAGAACAATGAGAGCGGAGAGTATCTAGCGTTCTTCGGCACCGAGGGCACGCTGGAGATACGCGACATCGTATCAATGCCTGCCTTTGGCTTCGGCGCGGTGAGTGGACTGAGGAGCCCGGTACTAACCTTTACTCCCCAAGACACGCGGCCGACTCCGGAGAGTTACTCCGTTTTCGGCTGGCCGAAGGCGATGCGAGAGGAATATTTCAGGAAATTCCGAGAGGAGCATCCGCTGCCGGGGCTGTTGCAGTCGGGGGTCGAGCAAGAGGCGGAGAGTTTTCTGCCGCCACCCGGATACAGTGATGTTCCTGATCACGTCGCCAACTTCTTCAACTCGGTAAGGACGCGGAAGCCGCCGGTGGAGAACGAAGTCTTCGGGAACAACGCCGCCCTGGGCTGTCATCTGGCCAACTTTGCATACTTCCAGCAAACGGTGGCGAATTGGGATGAGGAGGCTCGGAGGATCAAGCGATAAGACGAATAGGTAGTCAGATTGCACTCTAAAGCGCGCGCCAGTTCAGGCAATAACCGAGCGGCCGGCAAACAGAATGTGGAGTTATAAAGAGAATGATCCGGCCTTCGCCTTGTGAGGCAGACACCCAGACGCGCACGTCCTCGATATAACGCTCCCGATCGGCGCCGGATTTCAGGCACTCAAGATCGAACCACACCTCGTGTCCACGAGACTCAAGGTCGCGCTTTATGCACACCGCCAACCCGGCATGCTCGTCATGACCGTAACTGATGAAGACCCGCATTTCGGAACAACCTGCACACGATCATTTCAAAATGTCGGCGGCGGGGGAAGAAGAGTGTTGGCTTATCGCTTACGGAGGGTAGGTATAGAGAGCAGATCAACTCCCTATCTAGCCGAATTAGGAACGATGAAACGTTAGTGCTGAAACGGGCTTTATGGACACCAAAGGGGCGCAATTTGGGTAACTATTGGGAAATCCCCTAATGTTAAACAGCATGAGGAGTACCCTCTCCAAGCTGCGGGTACGAAACCCGCCTGTGATCTCAAGCTGGCACTTTGTGAACCCGATACGAGACGGGAGGGTGCTCGTTGTGCTACCCGCTACGGCAGTGGTGTATGATTTCCTCGTCCGCAAATGCAGTTCGGGTTTGGCGCGAACGGCCGGAGAGGAGGTTTGATATGGCTACAAAGAGAATTCTGATGCTGGTGGGAGACTACGTCGAAGACTATGAGGTCATGGTGCCATTTCAGGCGCTGCTCATGGTCGGGCACACGGTTCATGCCGTCTGCCCCGGGAAGAAGTCCGGTGAGACGGTGCGAACCGCCATCCACGACTTCGAAGGTGACCAGACCTACAGCGAGAAACGCGGGCACAATTTCACGCTGAATGCCAGCTTCGCGGACGTCCAAGCCGAGAACTACGATGCACTGGTAATTCCCGGCGGTCGTGCGCCGGAGTATCTGCGCCTCAATCCTCAGATCATCGAGATCGTTCGCCATTTCTGCCAAGCCAACAAACCCATCGCCTCGATCTGCCATGGCGCCCAGATCCTCGCCGCGGCGAACGTCCTGGGTGGGAAGAGTTGCAGTTGCTACCCCGCCGTCTCGCCGGACGTCGTAACAGCGGGCGGTAAATACGTGGACATTCCTGTGGACCAGACCTACGTGGATGGCGGCTTGGTCACAGCCCCCGCGTGGCCGGCTCATCCCGCCTGGCTGGCAGCTTTCCTGAAAGTCCTCGGGACGAAAATTGAGCCGTAGGCAAGCACCGGTCGGGTCTGCTCACTTTGCATGAACGCCGTTCTTTCCGACATGGAACCATGAATGACGCAACCGTCGTTGTGGCGGGAGCTACCGGTAATCTCGGCGGACACATCGCGAGAGCTTTGCGCGAACGGGGAGTCAGCGTACGAGCCCTCGTTCGCCGCGGGACGACGGATGATAAGCTTGAACGACTGCGGAACCGCGGCGTAACGATTGTCAGTGTCGATTTCCGCAACGCTTCCCAGGTGGCGCCAGCATTTTCAGGTGCGTCCTGCGTAGTGTCGGCGCTGGCCGGACTACGCGAGGTGATCGTGGAAATCCAAACGCTTCTGCTCGACGCTGCGGTCAAGGCTGGCGTGCCACGTTTCATTCCGTCCGACTATTCGATCGATTTCACCAAGTTACCCGCCGGTGAGAATCGCAATCTCGATCTTCGCCGGGAATTCCACCAGCGCATCGATAAGACTTCGATTCGAGCGACCACGATCTTCAACGGTGCGTTTGCCGATATGCTGACCGGCCAGATGCCGCTCATTCTCTTCAAACGGAAGCGAGTCCTCTATTGGGGAGACGCTGACCAGCGCATGGACTTTACGACGATAGACGACACGGCCGCGTTCACGGCGAGTGCGGCCCTTGACCCGACCACCCCTCG
>Ga0116102_1001030_pt1 | contig 10633 bp, 11 predicted proteins | sample June2015DPH_4_50_FD_89822 | JGI IMG/M metagenome (GOLD analysis project Ga0116102, IMG submission 89822) | Peatland microbial communities from SPRUCE experiment site at the Marcell Experimental Forest, Minnesota, USA - June2015DPH_4_40 | ecosystem: Environmental > Terrestrial > Soil > Wetlands >... | reverse complement strand
GTAGAACTCCTTCGCGCGGTCGGCATCCGAGACCGGGATGACGACCACCTCGAGCTTCACGTCGACTCTCCCGGCACTCGCCGCCCACTCGCGTCGCTGCTGCGGTCCTCGGTCGTGCTCATCGCGGCCTCCCTGGGCTGAGACGGTGATGGTGATGACGTAACGCGCTTCACCACGCGTCATACCCAGGACACGCCTGCTGGCCCACGGTGCCCGGTGGGTGTTTCGACGTCGTCGTAGACCCGGGCCGCGGCCAGCAGCCCGTCCGGGCCGCGTTCGTAGACGCCAAGTCCCGCCTGCGGTGGCAGGTCATGGCTGCCCCAGCGGACCAGGTTGTACTCCAGCGCGCAACGCAGCCCGTCGTCGGTGACGGCGCAGTGCTCAAGGCCAATGCCGCCGCCTGCACTGAAGGAAAGGTTGCGGCTGACGAACTGCCGAACCTGCTGGTGCCCGCGAACCTCGCCGGCGCGGGGATCGTAGATCACCACCTCACCCGGCCACCCCGTCTCCAGAGCATGAGCGTCACCCATGTTCAGCGCGGCGAAGTACTGACCGACCGGATCAGCCTGACCCGCGGTTCGGGTCTGCCGGCGTACCAGCTCCACCGCACTGACGAAGTCTGGGAACGACGGCATCTCAACCTCTTGCTGCTCTAGCGGCCGCACAGGCTCTTGGAGGCTGCCGAGTCTGCCCGCCTCGGCCACTCTGATGCCGTCATCAGGGCGCACAGGCCTCCAGCAGGTCCCTGAAATCGCCGCGCGTCTGCGCGGCCGTCACGGGTCGGCCCGCCAGGCCCGCTAGCAGGGCGTCCAGGCCCCATTACGCCATGACCGAACCTCCTCAGCGTCACGCGGTGGATCGAGGCTCGTGTCCGGGGGACTGGCTATCGTCGATGTGAGGGATTTCGCCGGGCGATTTCGGCATTCACCCGGACTCCTCGGCGGGCGTACTCGACGGCCAGTGAGCGGGCGACCAGTCACCCTCTGGGTCCGTGGTTTGCCCCACTTCGATCAGATGACCGTCGGGATCGCGGATGTAGCAGCGCTTCTCGTACTGGTGCTGTTTCGGCGGCGTCAGGAAATGAGCACCCCTGGCGCTCCATTCGGCATACACGGCCTCGATGTCTTTAACCCGGATATTGAGGAAGCTGCTGACCCGGTCGGGATCGCGCGGCGTCTCCAGGGTGACCGTCGGCTTGTCGTCGGTCGGGCCCCCGCCGCCATTGATGACGATCCAGCTGTTGGATAGCGCAACATTGACCGGCTCTCCGGGAAAGGCCACTCTGCCGCCGAGTACTTCGGTGTAGAAGCGCCGGGAGCGCTCGACATCGTCCGAGACGATGAAGTGGGTCAGCACAATTCCCTCTGGCGGCGGTGGGAACTCGGCCATCCGGGCACCTCCGCTGGCTAGGTCTCACACCCCGCTTTGCGACGGGGCCCGCAGCCCACGTTACTACGAGTTAAGCGTTCGATCTCCTTCCACGTCCGCGTGCGGATCCGGACCGCAGGCGGCGGCAGAGGCGGTGCTGTCTCCGCGATGTCGAAAGCTAAGCGCGATTCAGCTGCGATGACGCACGTATGCGAGGGGACTCTGAAACGTTGCCGTCCGATTCACATGCCCGGTGCATGTGCAGGTAGGAGACCGTCCCGGCGATCAGTTACGGCAGCTGTAGTTCGTGATCACGGTGTCGCGTCGGCGTAGGCGTTCCAGCGCTGGTGGGCTTGGCGAACTCGGCGCTGGTGGTGGCGTCGCCAGATGGACCAGCGCTGACGGTGGGCCGAGTCGCGGCGGGGCTGCGGGATCACTGCTCCTCGCAGCAGTCTGATGGACTACCTTGCCGAACGCACCCAGATCACTCGTTCGTGCGCGACCGGATCGAGCATCGGCGGGATCGGTTCCGCCGCGCAGATCGGCGGGTCGGCGCGCGGTTATCACGCTAACTCTCCTGCTGTTATCCCGGCCGGGTAAGCCCATTTAAAGTGTCACTGCGCAGGCCGACGCGCTGTATGTTTATGCGTTGCCGACCGCACCGAAGACTTCCGCTTCTGCCGCCGGTCGCGCGGGCATGCCGACTCGGGGCGGCTAAGGATTGCGCCTCTGACCGGACAGCCGCACACTGATCATCCAGTTCTGTACGTCTCGTGCCGCGCCAACGATCCCATTCTGTGTCGGCAGATCAGCGCGCGTGGGACAAGCACGAGGACGGACTTATCCATGATGCAGGTTCTCATCTTTCTTGTCGCCCGGCTCTGCGCTGACCTGGTACTACGCAGTCCGTGTCATTGATCTTTGGTCGGCGTGCTCTCATTGATCTGTCATTTTCCTCCGCGTGGTCGGCCAGGTCTGCGCGAGTGGCGCTCGGACGCCAGCGACAGTCGTCACGGAAACGCCAGGCGAACCGCTGATCGCCCGCGTATACCAACGGCACATGAGCGGCGTCTAGTAGGTACATAGCGCCCCCGCCCGGCGCGGCAACGCCGGACGAGGGTTAGATCCCCGGCCTGCATCCGGGATGGAGGACCATGCACGAACCTACGACAATCGCGCCGCAGGCGCCCGGAACCGGCAGCCAATCCGGCCGCCAATTCGGCCCTGGGGCTGGCCTGCCGGCCGGGCGCATGGGCGGGAACCTGATCGCGCCGGGCATGATCATCGATCCGGCCTCTGACTGGCCACTGTCAGCCCAGCTCGCGCAGCTGCTGCGGGGATTGATCCGCTCCGGCCAGCTGACGGCGGGCGACCGGGTTCCCAGCGAGCACGAGCTCGCTGACCAGCACAGCGTGTCCCGCGATACGGCACAGCGCGCGCTGGCCCTGCTGGCCTGCGAGGGACTGATCACGCGCCGCCGCGGAGTCGGGTCCATCGTCGCGGTCGCGGATCGCCTCACCGAGGTGCGCGCGGCGCCGGGCGCGCGGATCTCGGCCCGGCTTGCCACGGCCGCCGAGCGGGTCGCCGCCCGTGCCGGATCGTGGGTGCCGGTGCTGGCCATCGCCGAGCCCGGCCGGCCCGAGCGGCTGTACCCGGCGGACCGCGTGGTGATCGCCCCATGAACCGAGCCCCGGGACCAGCGCGCATGGTCCGGCTGCTCCGTAGCTTCGGGTGAGCACGGCAGGTGGCAAGCCTGGCCTGGACCGTCTGGCTGGGGCGCTATGACGGAGCGTCATCACATGGCGTCGGGTTCGTGGATCGGGCTCGGCAACGACAAGGGAATTAGCGCAGGCCCGTGAGCTACAGAGGAGAGATTCGAGATGATCGGGTGGCCAGCTGAGCACATGCTTAGCCCATAGCCGGGACGAGCGGAGCCCTTCCCAGGGGCGAACGACCTCATCGCAGGAATGACCGAGCATCCGGAACCTCCCCCCGCTGGGCGACGAAGGCGACGACGCTGGCGATGATGACGCGGGCAAGGACTTTGTGGATCTCGGCGTGGAACGCCGTTTCACGGAGGCAGCGGCGATGGCCGATGCCAGGGCGCAGGTGGCCGTCGATCGCGGCTTCGTGCCAGTGAGCTGGTCCGCGGTGAGGCCACCGGGGCCGCAGTCGACGGCGGGCTTGACGGACGGCTCGGCGTACAGCCAGTAGCTGCCTGGGCCCGGCTTGCCGGCGACGCCGAGCGCGTCCGGGAGGGAACAGGGACCGCGGGTCTCAGCGCAGATAGACGCCGTCCACGCCGATCCGGCCCGGCCCGTCCAACACGTAGATGCCGGCCGAACTGCCCCGGACGTCGAACGCCAGCGTTCCGTCGTGGACCACGATCTCCCGGCCGGTGACGGCATCGCGGTAGGTGCCGTTGAGCACACCCTGCACAATGATGGTCTGGTCGCTGCCGATCCCGAGGCCGACGACGACGTAGCTGCGCCCGCCGTCGTGGTCGCGCACGAAGCTTAGCCCGCTGCCCCACTCGTTCAGATGGCTCATGGGTGCCTTTTGCAGGGCGGGGAGCGCTTGGCGGATCTGGTTGAGGCGCTTGATGTGCTCGTAGAGGGGGTGCGCCTGGGTCTCGCCGATTCGTTCGGGGGTCAGGTGGTCTCCGAAGTAGGCCCGTCCGGTCCGGGTCAGGGTGTCCCGCTCGCCCTCGACGTCCTGGGGAGCGCCCTTCATGAACTCAATCTCCTCGCCGTAGTAGAGGCAAGGAATGCCGCGGACTGTCCAGAGCACGTTGTAGGCGGCCGCCGCCATCCACTGTTCGCCCTTGAATCGGTACTTGAAGTCGTTGTCAGGGCCGACGTCGTGGTTCTGCAGAAACGTGATGAGCGTGGTCGGGTCACCGTAGATCCAGTCCATCGACATCGCCTGCGCGAGACCGCTGAAGGTGCCCCGGCTCAGGTTGTCCCTGAACGAGGAGAACAACCCGAAGTCGAGCACCGCGAAGCCGGAGTCGCCGCCGGAACGGGGATTGCGCGGGTCGTCGCCGAGTCGGGTGTACCACCAGGGCCGGATCGGAGACGGGCCGTTGTCGCCGCCGCCCATGTCTCCCCATCCGTAGCCCTTGACCAGGTTCTCCCCGAAGACGAAGAGGCCCGGCTTGTGAGCCTTCCAGGCGTTGACGTACTCAAGCAGGTTCCCCCGCTCCACGTGCTTGACGGTGTCGATCCGCAACGCGTCGACGCCCATGTCGAGGTAGCGGTTGATCGCGGTGATCAGGTAGTCCTTGACATTCTCGCGCTCGGTCGCCAGGTCGATGCAGTCGCCTGCGATGTGCTTGTGCTGCAGCGGATATGCGCTTTCCCAGTCGCCGCCTGCGATGAAACCGTCCTGGTGGTACCACTGCGGGTCGAGTCGGCCCGGGTCCACCCCGAAGAACCGGCCGGGGTCGTACCCGGGTTTCGGGACGGTCTGGCCGGTCCGCGGATCGATCAGGGGTTCGCGGCCCTCCGGGTCGCGCTCGTGCCTTTCCCAGTACCACTGCGGCGCCACCGGGTTGTCCAGGTCGTCTCGGTTGGGCCAGGCGTAGTTGCCGAGGTTGCCCTGATAGGGCCCGTGGTTCACCTCGCCCTGCCGGGACCCCTGCGGAACGTAGTACTTGATGGGCAGGTGGTCGATCCAGACCTTGCCTCGGATCCCGTACTGGCAGGAATGGTTGACGACGACGTCCTGAATGATCTTGATGCCTCGCTCGTGCGCCGCGTCGATGAGGTGCTGGTAGGTCGCGTCCGGCGACTCCAGCCGAGGATCGATCCGGGTCCAGTCGTAGCCGTGGTAACCGTGATAGTCCAGCCCGCTGCGGTTCTCGATCGGCGGGGTGATCCAGATAGCGGTGAAGCCCAGGTCCTTGAGGTAGTCCAGTTGCTCGATCAACCCTTTGAAGTCGCCCCGCCAGTGCGGGTCCGTCGGACGGCCGTTGGGGTCGAAGGCGATCCGGTCTCGGCAGTAGAAGTTGTTCGCCGGATCACCGTCGTAGAACCGGGTGGTGATGAGGAAGTAGATGGTCTCCTCACGGAAGTCCACCCCGGACGGCGGGGCCTGCGGGGCGGGTGCCCCTGTCGCCGCGGGTGCCGTGCCGGACGCTGCGGCGGTACCAGCGGTTCGGGGGTCGGCGTCCTGCCACTGGCCATCGCGATCCATCCAGCCGTCCCGCTCCCGACGAAGGTCGGCCGTCTGCCGCCCGTGCTGGTCGTGGAACACCAGGCTTGCGGTGTCCACGCCCTCGATGAGGCAGACGTACCAGCCGTCCCCGTGCGCCTGCATCGGGACTCCCGGCCAGCCCGTGGCGGCCTTCGGAGGGTGGGTGCCCCAGACGTGAACATGAATGGTATCGGCCCAACCGCGTGGCGGGTGGAACCAGACCGTTAGATCAGGCACACCAAGCATCATAGGAAAGCCGAACGGCGGCTGATCCCGCGTCATGAGGGAACGGTCATGGTTGTGCCATTCGAGCAGCTGAGAGGTGCCGTGCTGCCGGAATGAAGATCTTCTTCCTAACCGCTGACTGCCTCGACGCAAGTTCCGCCCGTCCACGTCGTAAACGGGCTCTTCGAAGTTAGCCGGGATCGTGTTTCCGGCTGATCACCGGGCGTGACCGGTGGCTGGGCACGTTCTGTCATCGGCGGGTGGCGCGGGTACAGGCCATGCGGACCTGGCGGCGCGGGTTTGCCGGGTTGCGGAAGGAATATGCCAGGCGTGCCTCCAGCTTGGCGATCCGGTTCAGGCTCTCGGACCTGGCATTCGTCACGCCGGCCAGCACCGCGCAGACCGGCTCGCTCTCCCATCGGGCTATGGTGCAGGCCAGGGTGAGCAGCTCGGGAATGTCGTCGTGCTGCGCCGGTCTGTCCGGTTCGGGTTCCCGCCGCCGGGCAGCCGCGGGAAAGTGGCGGAGAGGGAGACACACGATGGTTGAGCAGGAGCCGGTGACCGAACTGTGCGCGTTCAGCAGTCCAGGTGCGGTCCCGACGGAGTGGGCGCAGGCGCGCGGCGGCCTGCGGGATGCCGAGGTGTACTGGCTCTCGACGGTACGCCCGGATGGGCGCCCTCACGTCACCACGCTGCTGGGAGTCTGGCTGGACGGCGCGTTGTACTTCTGTACCGGTCCCAGCGAACGCAAGGCCAGGAACCTCGCGCAGAACCCGCATTGCATCCTCACGACCGGGCGCAACGATCTCGCCGACGGCGTCGACCTGGTGGTGGAGGGCGACGCCGCGACGGTGAGCGATGAGGCCGAGCTCAAAAGGGTCGCGGACACCTACGAGTCGAAATACGGTCCGCGTTTCACGGCCCCCGAGGGCACCTGGTCCGGTCTCGGGGACACCATCCGAGACGGCAGCGCCCTGGTGTACCGCGTCGCTCCGTCGAAGGTCCTCGGTTTCGGCAAGGGCAAGCAGTTCAGCCAGACCCGGTGGCGCTTCTCCCGGCCCTAGCCGCCGAGATGGCTACCCAGCCGGGCTGCCATCTCCATCCCCCGCACGCCAGACGATGCCCCAGACACGACTACCCGCGTCCCCGCAGGGATCGCGGCCGGAGACAGCCCTCGTCGCGATTTAACGAGGCGCTGTCGGCAGGGGGGCTGGAGCGACGGCTGAGCGGCCGACCGGGCCTGATTGTCATGTGCTGGCTGTTCGGCCACGGCGCAAGCTCGGCTCACCCTCGCACCCCGGGTCTCAGCCCGTGGCGTACCTCTCCAGTCCAGCAGACTGGAGTTCCTCCGGCGCCATCGCGACCCGGTAATGCACCGATGCATCGAAGTTGAGCATCAACGGCTCGGTCACGTGCGGGACCTGACTGGCGCTGTCCACCTCGACGATCATCAGCGCGCCGCGTCCCACGCCGTTGTCGGTGAAGTACATGACCTCAGGCTTGATAGCTCCCAGCACCTCACCGATCTTCGCCCCGGCAGTGCCCTTGCGGACATAGGTGTTGAACGGCTCCAGCGGGAAAGCCACTTCGACGATGAACTTCATAACGTCCCCCCACAGGTCAGCGAGCTAGTCGGGGGAATTTTCCTGCCGCTGACACCCGGTGTCAACCACCAGCCATGATCATCAGAGCTGGCTGGGAAGCACAACCGGCTGCTCATCTCAGCCAGTTCGCTGACCACCAACGATCCATGCAGTTCTGCCCCGCATCAGCGATCGAGTCATCGCTCCTACCAAGCGTCATATCAGCGACTCAGTGCGCATCTCAGTCGTGGCCAGAATGGTGTCCGGACTCGCCAATCTAATCAGCGGCATGCCGATCAGCACGCCTGAGTGTGCGTAACTATCCAGAGCGGCCTGACCTTGGGATCGACCTCATCTGCCGCGATCAGGTACGTCCGCTTAGACCGGACGGGCCCGCGCGGCGGCCGTAGACGAAGATCGACAAGTATCTCGGCCAGCGACCGAGCGAGCGCTCCCAGAGATCGCTCACAGTGAACCTTCCGAACTCGACCCGCGGGCTACGTCGACCGACGGCATCACTCTGAGTGATAGGTGGAAGTCAGGGAGAACGCTCACCGAGCCGCCGTTCGGCGCGTCCTGGCGCTCGGCCAGGATGGTCGTCCAGGCGCGCGAGAACGAATGTTCTGTCACGTCGCGCGCCAGCTCAGAGTGCGTGCTCAAGATCGCTGGCCTGCTGCCTGGCTTACCTCAACTTCGTCACAGGACGGTTCAGAACGGCGGGCTGCACGGAAACCGATCGTAGGCCAGCAAGACCACCCAGCCTCCCCGAAGCCCGGCACACCCGCAGAGCCAGAACAACAAGCCCACGTCAGCGCGATCGAAGCCGGAGGTTAAACGACAAGCTTAGGCGTTGGTGACGTCTTCGTGATGAAGATGTACTTCACCGAGCTGGGCGACTACGAGATGAACAACCACGTCGTCGAGTACGAGCCGGACCGGCGCATCGGCTGGGAGCCGGAGGCGGGCCGCGGGCACCCGAATGCCGCCCCGGAGGCTTCGCGCCAGGCCCGCTGGGGGCAGCGGTGGTCGTTTGAGCTGACTCCCGATGGCCCGGACGCGGCCATCGTGACCGAGGTCTTCGACTGTTCCCGGGTGCCCGAAGACGAGCGCGTGGATATCGACAACGGCAGCATCTGGGTCGAGAGCATGAACCGGACGCTGGAACGGCTTGACGGGCTTTGCGCCAGGCAGCCAGGAGCAGCAGCTACGCCGGACTAGCGCTTCGGCTGCCCGGCCGGGCGGGCGAGGCTCGATCGTCGCCGTGATCGTGGCCATGGTCACCTTTCGCTGCGGGTGCCGATCCCTGAGACTGGGCCGGTGACCGATCGGCTGCGGGTGCGTGAGATCGACGATGATGAGGGCCGGCACCTGGTGCGGATCGTGCGCCGGGGCAGCGGATCGGTGGTCACCCGGCGGCGGGCGCAGATGGTGCTGCTCTCGGCGCAGGGCATGGACGTGCCCGCGATCGCGAAGGTTGCCTTCACCAGCCAGGACCGGGTGCGCCATCATGAAGCGGGATCGGCGGGGGCCTAAGCGTGGGCACGTAACTTCACCTCCCGGAGTCTTTGGCGGCGAGCAAGGCAAGCACGAAGAGAACAACAGTGCCGGCGCTCGCCGGTAATCATCGGAGTAGCTGGCCGAAGATCTGCTTCCCGACCTGGATAGCGCGGTCCTGGCTCAAGATGCCGCCAGTGATCGCTGGATGTGCATGAGCCCAGGCAGCTGCGGCTGCCCGGGTGGCGAAGAAGTTCATGTATCCGCAGCAGATCTCCGCTGACGGCCCGGGATGCTCGCTGCCGGTGCGGCCGTCGAACACTACCGCAGTGCGGGGATGCCACTCGCTGTTACTTCCGTCAACGGTGACGGTGATGGGCCGGCCGGTGGAGGGGTCTGCGGACTGGATCACGGCCTTGCTGTCCACCATCGGCGCGATGCCCAGCGCGTCGATCGCGCACATGGCATAGGCGCTGGCGCCGCCTGCGATCTGGACCCGGTGCGCGGTGGGCAGCGCGGAGAATGGGTACGCCACGGTGATCCGCCCGGCATCGTCGAGGCACAGGAAGTCACCCTGAGCTAGCTCGGCCAGGGCCTGAGCGGCATCGAACGGCGCGGCGGCATCTTCCAGCAGCGACGTCTCGGGCGGGCCGCCGGTCTGCGCGAACGAGCGGAGCACGGCCTGATGCACCGCCCTGAGACCGCGCTCAGAAGGCGCGATACGCCCGCGGCCACCTCGCCCAAGCGCATCCAGCCAGCTTGGACTGTCTGCGCCGGCATCACTGTCCGCGGCCTGCTCGATGGCCTGGCGGAGCTGGCCCGCTGACGGCAGACCCGAAATCCGGCCATCGCTGCCCCGGTCCAGGCGGCAGGACATGCTGGCTGGCTGGCCCGGCTCGGCGAACGGATCGGCCCCGTTGATCAGGATCGTGGGCGAGCCATGCATTCCCCGGCTGGCCGCCTCTGCCTCGTCAGCGATCACATGACGGGAGACGGTCACGCCGGGGCGGCCTTCCAGCACGCTGGCCAGCTGCTCCTCCACCAGAGCCACATTCGGGCAGCCGGGTACCGCCAGCACCGTCACATGCATCTCGAACTCCTCCTGCCCGGTGATCGTGAGGCACGGTACGCGGGCATCAGCGCATAGCGTCGACGGCAAAGCTGGCCGCATTGACGCAGGACCCTCCGGGGTCCATAATGACTGACTAGTCAGTCATTATGGAGCTAGTGATGCTAAGTGGTCAACCTGAGTCACCCCGAACCAGGACGGAGCGGTACCTGCGGCTCGTCCGCCCGGTAGCGCGGGGATGCTGGGGGATCGTGGCAGCTGTGGCAGTGTTTTCCATGGCGGGTGCTATCGGCGGCCGGGGCGGGCTGGCGCTGGCGAGCAGCTACCTGGCCTTTGCAGGCGGCTACTGCCTGCTGAACTTCCGGCAGTGCCGGGAAACCCACTGCGCAATCACCGGCCCCGGCTGGACGATTGCCGCGCTGCTGGGCTGCGCCGCTGTGCTGACGCCCGGCTCAGGCCTGTCCTGGTACCGGGTGACCGGCGCGAGCCTCGCCGCGATCGCGATCTGCATCCTGGGATACGGCCTGGAATGGGCGGTCGCCGCCCGCACCGGCAGCCACGCGCTGCGGTAAGACGACCCATGCCCAGGATTGGTGAAGACCAGCGGACCGCGCGGCGCGGCCAGATCCTCGCCGCCGCGCTCGGCTGCTTCGCCCGCACCGGCTACCACGCCACTACCATGGCCGATGTCGCCGCC
>Ga0116102_1001024_pt1 | contig 10660 bp, 11 predicted proteins | sample June2015DPH_4_50_FD_89822 | JGI IMG/M metagenome (GOLD analysis project Ga0116102, IMG submission 89822) | Peatland microbial communities from SPRUCE experiment site at the Marcell Experimental Forest, Minnesota, USA - June2015DPH_4_40 | ecosystem: Environmental > Terrestrial > Soil > Wetlands >... | reverse complement strand
GTAACCTTGCAAGAATGAGTCGATAGGTCTTGGGTGCAGTTTGTATTCCATCCGGGCATTAGTGGGGGGTATTGGCAACCGGCACAACGCACGACTTCGGTGTCCGATACCCCCTTGGTTTTTGTGTGGCGCCTCAAAGCCAAACCCTGAGCCGTCGGTCTGCAGAATTCAGACGAAGCCTGCCGCGCTGAGACCTCTTGAACACGAAAAGCCAGAATCTCAACATGCAACGCCGCCTGGGTTGGGAAGCAAGCTCGGGAACTAAACAACGCGGAAAGTGGGGAGATGAACAGAGGGTAGGAACAATTTATGCGTTTTGGAATCGCGGGGACTTTTTCTAAACATTATGGTCAACACTATGCAAGAGGTCGAGACCCTCAGTCCATTAGTGGGGACGTAAGCCAGGGGCTTGTCGAATTTTGGGCTCACAAAACGAGTATTATCTCCATTCTGGCATTGTTGCCCGAGAGTCTACGCGCGTTGCGCTATATCATTCGAATCTCCCTAAGATTGCTGGCTTTGGGAACAGTCCAATGAAAGCTGCCAAGAGGACTAGCGTGCCATTTGCAGCGAGCGCCGCCGGCTTCGGAGGCCTGCTGCTGCTGTGCGGGACGGCAGGGATGCTACGGGCTCAAGGTGTGCCCATAAGCGGAGCCGGACCGCGAGCGACAAAACCGGCGGTGGGAGTCTCTGCCAGTTGCCGTACCACCGGGGAAAAGTGGCACGAGACTTCCGATCTCATCGGCGAGCTCCAGCGGAACCCTTCCGCGGAGGGATATAACGCGCTCGGCGCCATGTTTGCACATCATGAACAGATGGATTGCTCCATTGACGCTTTCCGGCAGGCGCTGCGACTGGATTCGTCTTCCGGGCGGATCCGCTACAATCTGGCTCTGGCGTTGATGCGGCAAGGTCAGGCACAGCCAGCCATGGAACAGCTCCACCTGGCCATTCGCAACAACCCGAAATTTGCCGAGGCCCACAATGCCCTGGGATCAATATTGCAAAACCTGGGCAAGTTGGATGCTGCGGCGGAAGAATTCAAAACCGCCCTCAATATCAATCCGCATTACGCCTTTGCCGCCTTCAATTTAGCTACGGTACTCCACGCTCAGAAGAAATACCCGGCGGAGATTTACTACATGGAGCGAGCGTTGGCAAGCAACCCGCCGCCCGACCTGACCATGCAACTGCTCCTTGCCGAGGCAGCCGCATACGATCAAATGGGAGGCCCCGACAAGAACGATCCGGAATCCGCGGAAGCCCGCGCCGCCTTGAAAAAGCTGGTGAACTTGTTCCCTGATTCTGCGGACGCGCATTACAACCTGGCCACGCTGGATGCCCGCCATTTGCGTTTTTTGGAAGCGAAGCCGGAATTTGAGGAGACCTTGCGCCTTGACCCCAGTTACGATGTCGCGCGCCTCTCGCTCGCCAAAGTCTTACTCGAAATGAGTGACAATGCGAATGCCCTTTCCGAACTCCGCGAATACACCCGGCGGGTTCCGGATAACTACGAGGGTCCTCTGGTGATGGGCCAGGTGCTTCGCAATTTGGGGCAGTTTAGCGAAGCGGCGGCCGAGCTTGAAAGGGCCAAACAGCTTAAGGCCGATGATTACGACGTTCGTTACAACCTGGGTTTTGTCCTGGCGCGGCTGGGGCAGGACGAGGAAGCCATTAAGGAGTTGGAGGCGGCGGAGAAACTGAATCCGCAGGGGGATCAAGCCCCTTACGCGCTGAGTAGTCTGTACCACAAAAAGGGAGAAGCACAGCAGGCCCGCCAGCAATTGCAGGCGTTTCAGGGAGCCAAAGAAGCCCAGCAGGAGAAAGACCAAGCCAGTGTGCTCGGGACAAGGGCCAATGGCAGGCTGCTTCAGGGCAATCCCCAAGCAGCAGCGGAAGACTATGAGCAAGCGCTAAAGCTGGATCCCAATAATGCCAAGACTTATTTCAATTATTCGCTGGCGCTTGAGAAACTGAGCCGGCGAGAGGAGGAGGAAAAAGCTCTGAGGAAGACTCTGGAATTGGATCCCAACGTCGCCGAAGCCCACGAACAACTGGGCCTATTGGAAGCGACCAGCGGCCGGAATGAAGAAGCCGAGAAAGAATTCCAAGCGGCGCTTGCCGTTAATCCCAAAGATGCTGAGGCCCAGGACGGACTGGCAACACTATTTGCCAAACAGGGGAAGAACGAAGACGCGATGGCGCTCTACCGGCAGGCGATTGCCAACGACCCTCATTTTGCCAAGGCGTATTTCAATCTGGGCATTGTGCTTGCCAGTCTGGACCGGCTAGGGGATGCGGAGGAGAATTTCCGCAAGGCTCTCAATATGTCGCCGAATTATGTGGCGGCATACACTGCTCTGGGAATGGCAGAAGGCAAGATGGGTCATGAGGAGGAAGCCATCAAACTCTTCACCAAAGTGTTGAGCCTACAGCCGGACTCTGCCGAGGCGCACGTCAATCTGGGAATTGCTTTGGCGGACCATTATGATCTTCAGGGAGCGTTGGAACAGTTTTCGGACGCTGTGCGCCTGGACCCTAAGAGCTCCAGCGCGCATTACAACATGGGGAGGGGGCTATTTGACATGGGCCGCAACCAAGAAGCTTATCGGGAAGCGACCCAGGCAGACCAGCTTTCGCAGAACAACACGTCGGTCCTCTTTCTGCTGGCTTTGATCGAAAGACAGACCCCAGACTACGGCAAGGCTGCCGCTTATCTGCGCAGGCTCCTTCTCCTGAAGCCGGAGGACTCCACCGCCGAATACATGTTGGGGCAAACCCTGCTTCAGATGGGTGATACTTCCAGCGCCATCCAGCATTGGAAATTGGCCGTGAGAATCGATCCCCAAAATTCCGAGGCCTTGTACAATCTGGCACGAACGCTCAACCGAATGGGAGACCCGGAAAGTAAAGTCTATCTGGAGCGTGCTCAGGACCTGCAAAAGCAGAGGCAGCTATCGGACCGCGTGCAGACTCTGAACAACTTTGCGCTCCAGGCCGCCAATGAACACAATTGGCCCCAGGCGTTTGCCCAGCTTGATGAAGCTGTCAAGCTCTGCGGTGACTGCGCGCAGTTGCCCACTCTTCACAAGAACCTCGGCCTGCTTTACGCGCGCACCGGCAAGGTGAAAGAGGGCGAGCAAGAACTTCGCCTGGCTCTCAAGCTGGACTCCCACAATGAGGATGCCGAAAAGGCCCTGAAGATCTTGCGGACACTTTCCGCGAATGCAGGTTGGAACAATTGAACCCCCTGGGGTATATCCGTTGACCCTGCTTTTCCAAAGCCCGACTGCTCTAACGCCAGTCATACACCTTCGCCAATCTGAAGGGGCTCAAATGGAGTACCGAGTTCTGGAAAAGACGGGATTGAGGGTACCAAAGCTCAGCTTTGGCGCGCCTTCCTTGGTCGGGGTTTTTCGACACGTTGTGGAATCCGATGCGATCCGCACCGGACACTTGGCTCTTGAGTCCGGCATTAACTTTATTGACGTTTGTCTGTTGAATTGGCTGACAGAGGCGGAAACGGTTCTTGTCAAAGCGCTCAAGGGAATCTCGCCCAATAAGTATTACCTTGCCACCAAAGTCGAGCGTCCACCAGTATTGGATCCGCTCTGGCAGCCGGGAAAGTCCGGGAATAATTAAGGGAGTCCTATGAAGACAATAGTGCTCGAGAGACCAGGCCAGCTCAGTCTTAGAGCGGCGCGTCCACCCGACAAGCCCAAACCCGGGGAAGCAACGGTGCTTGTTAAGACCATCGGCATTTGCGGAACTGACCTTCGAGCGTTTAGAGGGATTCAACCCTTCTTCCAATATCCGAGGGTCCTTGGCCATGAGTTGGCAGTTGAAATACTCGAAGTGGCCGCAAATGCATCAGGCCTGTCAGCGGGTGATCAATGCGCCCTGGAGCCCTATCTCAATTGCGGTAATTGCAGCGCCTGCCGGCGAGGGAAAACTAACTGCTGTAGGAATCTCAGGCTCCTTGGCGTGCACATCGATGGCGGGATGTTGGGAACCCTTACTGTCCCCATTTCGAAGCTGCACAAGTCTGAGGGGCTTTCGCTGGATCAGTTGGCCCTGGTCGAGACACTCAGCATTGGAGCACATGCCGTACGGCGGGCTGCCCTGCAAGCCGGGGAGACTGTTCTGGTCATCGGCGTCGGCCCCATCGGTTTGGCGGTTATTCAATCCATCCGGCATGTAAATCGCGTCATTGCCATGGATACCAGTGCTAAGCGGCTGGAGTTCTGTCGAAACACAATGGAAGTCAACCATTGCATAATCGCCAAAAGCGATCCATTGCCAGAGCTTCAGGAGCTTCTGGATGGCGGCCTGCCCGCGGCGGTGTTTGATTGCACGGGTAACAAGCAGTCCATGCAGGCATGTTTTAATTATGTGGAACACGGTGGCAAGCTCGTGCTGGTCGGAGTGTTCGATGGCGACGTGACGTTCAACGACCCCAATTTTCATCAGCGTGAATTGACGGTGTTGAGCAGCCGCAACGCGACGGGCGAAGACTTCCGGCAAATCATGGATGGCATGAGATCGGGCCGGATTGATATCAAGCCGTGGGTTACGCACCATGTATCCTCAGCCTCAATAATCGATGCTCTCCCCAAGTGGGCGAGTGGCGATAACGATGTGATTAAAGCCATCGTAGAATGGTAATTTACTGCCACCGGCAGAAAGCCTGGCGGGAAGCGCCGAAGATTCTAGCAAACAATGCGAACTCATTCCGTCTCCGTGGGAGTTGGCAGCTTGCCTTGTGAGTCCGCACAGGGCTGAAAGGTTTGACATGCACGAGTGGACCGGTTTTATGTTTGTGGTGCTGGGCGGTATCGTCACAGGCTCATTTTTCCTCGGACTCAAGTACGTCGGACCGTGGAAGTGGGAAAATATTTGGCTTGTCTACGTAACTCTAGCGCTGCTGGTGATGCCTGTCGGACTCACGTTGGCCACCGCTCCTCATTTAAGGGCGGTGTTGGGTACGGCCCCAAGCGGTGATGTCAGCCGTGTATTGCTCTACGGTGCAGGATGGGGAATCGGAGCGGTCCTCTCTGGTCTGGGGGTGGCGCGTATGGGCATGGCGGTAGGTGTGTCCGTCCTAATCGGGGTTGACGCCGCAGTTGGCTCCTTCGTGCCTATGGCTATCAATACACCGGATATGATCGTGAAGAAAAAGGGAATGGTGGTGATTATTGCCGTCTTGACATTACTCGTGGGAGTCGCCGTGGTGGGGTTTGCGGGCAAGGAAAGAGAGCGGTCACAAGCTCTGTCCGAAAAGCCAATTCAGCAGGGAGGCCTCGCGGCGGGGCTGCTCATCTGCGTTCTCAGCGGCATCTTTTCGGCCATGATGAATTTTGCATTTGTATTCAGTGGTTCCATCACCCAGGCTGCCATGAGCCTCGGCGCAACCGAATCAGGTGCGTTAAATGTCGTGTGGCTGATCACCTTGGTGGGCGGATTCATACCCTCGGGTCTCTACACGGGGTATCTGCTCACCCGACACCGTACCTGGAAAAACTACTTGTTTCCTCGAACCGGACCATTCTATTTCATCGGCTTTGGCATGGCTTTGCTATGGTATGCCGGAGTTCTGTTTTATGGCTGGGGGGCCAAAGGCATGGGACCGACAGGGGCCGTCATTGGCTGGCCCCTCTACATGGCTATATTGATCCTGGCATCGACCGTGTGCGGGTTTGTGACCGGGGAGTGGAAAGGAGCCAGCACGCAAGCAAAACGTTGGATGGCCGCGGGACTGGGAGTTCTGATGGTCGCTTCTGTCATCCTCGGAGTTGTCAACCAACTCTCTGAATAGTCTGGGAGGAAATAGTATGACTGCAACTCAAATGTGGGGTGGGTTGTGCGCTGTGGGGCTGATGGTTTTGGGGGGGCTTGCTTATGTCAAGGCGAGATCCGGGGTCAAGCGGATCGGGATGGTGATCCGCCTCAAGCCCGACAAGGTCGCTGAATACAAACGACTGCACGCAGATTCCCATCCAGGTGTCCGTGATCTCCTTAGCCAAGCGAACATCAGAAACTTTTCCATCTTCCTGCGCCAACTTGATGACGGCCAATATTACCTGTTTGGGTACTATGAGTATACCGGCACTAACTATGATGCAGATATGGCCAAACTCGCTGCCGAGCCGCGCCACAAAGAATGGCTCTCGACGGCTGGTCCGATGCAAAGTCCTGTTGAGGGTGAGACAACCTGGGCCATGATGGAAGAGGTCTACCACAACCAGTGATGGGTCGGAGGTCCGCGCTCCAGTGCACGGTAGCAAGCTGGCTCGCGTCGCGGGAGAAAGCGGCAGTGAGCTGCCGCAGTGCACGCGGCTGGCTTCACCAACTTGCATTGCAAGGTCTCAAGGATAGTGACTGAAGCCGGCTGAACCCATTGGAAACGCCAGGCATTTATACCTTTCTTGGCTGTGGTCTCCGAGAGCTTTGAAACAAAGCACACCATAATTGGCTCGGACTGGCCTGTCTGCACCTTGGCGGGAACTTACTTTCGCGTGATGCGAATCGCCGCCGTCCAGGTCCTGTCCCGTGACGAGCAGGCGAACGTCTACGGCGCGAATCCCAAGCGCTTTTACGAGCTTCAGGATTAGCCGGAACTGGAACAAACCGCTCCAAGCAGAAAGGATATCGATGTCAAAAGCGCCTTTTGGAAATGACTCACCGAAAATTGAAAGATACGCGGCGTTCTGGAACCGGGAAGATGTGAATCGGCCGCTGGTGGGTTTCACTTTTATTGGATGGTTCCCTTTGGGGGAGTTCACGGCCTGTAAAACCTGGTATTCTTCCGCATACCTGACACCCGACATGATCGCTCCGGAAGCTCTAATGGACGATTACATCCGCCTGTTGCGCGAAGGAGAGACTGTCGATGATGATCTCATTCGGGGTGCATGCCCCATGCAGGTGGCGGTCCCATTTCTCCCCGGTATTCTCGGCTGCAAGCTACGCATATTGCCCGAAAACGTCATGGGTGAAGAACTACACCTCTCATGGGATGCTTCCTTGAAAGTTCGCGCGGATCGTCAAAATCCCTGGTTCAGGAAGTATATGGAATTTGCACAGATTTTGGTGACCAAGTCGAATGGGCGTTTTCCAGTCAGCCACGCTGCGGAACTCGGGCCGACCGATCTGCACGCGGTCTTGCGGGGGCACAATGAAAGCATTATGGACTTAATGGACGAACCGGAAAAGTCCGCTGAACTTCTCTGGCGGCTGGGCGAGATTTGCCTCGATATCACTGAAGAACTTTGGAAGCGCGTTCCGCTATTTTGTGGCGGCTATTTCGACGCCCAGTATTCCTTGTGGTCACCCGGCCCCATCATTCGCATGCAGGAGGATGCTACGTCGGTATTTTCGCCCGCTCTCTATCGCAAGTTTGTCCAACCCGTGGATCGCATGCTCGCGTCTCACTTCGCCAGCAGCTTCATTCACCTACATTCGACTTCCATGTTTCTGCTGGATTTATTTCTGGAAATTGAGGAGATCAAGTGCTTCGAAATAAACAACGATGTGGCGGGCCCGCCACTCGAGAAAATGGTCCCCTACTTTCAGCGCGTTCAGAAGGCTCAGCGCCCATTGTTGGTCAGGGGTTCATTCAAACCGCAGGAAATCCGGCTCCTGTTGGACTCTCTGGAACCACGGGGCCTCTTTCTCAATATCATGGTCAACACTATGGAAGAGGTTGAAGCCCTGAGACCGTTAGTGGGGATATGAGCTATGCGTGTTAGGCGTGGGAAGGGCTAGGGATGCAGCGACAACGATCAGGGTTCAGGCTCCAGCGTGGAGTCGCGGACACTTTGGCACGACGCTGAGTTGTCGACAGGGACGGTGAAAATACTCACTCCGCTGAGCGCAGCGCGCTTGACTTGTAATTTGCTTCTGACTTCGATGGAAGGAGACGGTCTTTTTATGGAATACAACCTTCTAGGAAGGACTGGGATGAGGGTCTCCCGCCTGAGCTTCGGAGCTTCATCTCTTGGTGGTGTTTTCCGTTCGGTCGACGAAACTGAAGCCATCAAGGCTGTGCATGTAGCACTCGAATGTGGAATCAACTACTTCGATGTCGCGCCTGCCTACGCGGGCACAGTCTCTGAAACAGTTCTGGGAAAGGCATTGCGTGGTGTTCGTCGCGATCGGTATTACCTCTCCACGAAGGTGGGCAAGTATACAACGCCTGGAACTTACGGCCAAGATACGCTTGATTACTGTACGCTTGATTACTCGCGCACTCGGATCCGCAAGTCGATCGAGGAGAGTGCCGAACGGTTAGGGACTGATTATTTCGATCTGATCCACATCCACGATATCGAGTACCAGGGCCGTAAGCACACCGAATGGGGGCTGACCGAAGGTTATGAATCGGTGGTGGAGTTGAAACGGGAGGGGCGGATCGGCGGCGTTAGCTTCGGCATTTATCCCATGGATCTCTGGATGAGAATCTTCTCTTCGCTCGATGTGGATGCAGGCCTGGTCCATAACCACTACTGTCTCAACGACACACGAATTACGGAATTGCTGCCGGTTGCGGATTCGAAACAGATTGGGTTAATCAATGGTTCTCCATTCGGCAGTGCCTTGTTGACAGACCGAGGGCCGGCAGCCTGGCACCCCGCCAGTTCTGAGGATCGAGCTGTTTTTGGAGCGGCCGCCGATTTCTGCAGAAAGCAGGGGTCTTCAATCGCGAAATTGGCAATACAGTTTTCCAGCCAAAACCCCAAGCTACCGACTACTCTTTTCAGTTCCGCCAGTCCTGAATCAGTGCGACGGAATGTTGAATGGCATGAAGAACCGTGTGACTCAGAACTCTTAGCAGAAGTGCAGAAGATTCTGGAACCCGTCCGCGACAGGCAGTGGGACTACGGCAGTTAACGACTCGTAAAAAGAGGCGTGTAGGCGTGACCGGGTTTGGTACCCGGCTCCCCCCACGAATTCAACAAGATATCGCCTTTTGACAGTCCGCATTGAAGAACTAGGGAGACCTAAATGAGCATCTTTGAGGAGTTGCAGCAAGCGATCATTGACGGGAAGGCCCCCGTCGCTAAGGAATTGACAGACAGAGGACTGAAGGAGGGAATCAAACCCCATGAGTTCTTCCCCAAAGCTATCATTCCTGCCATGGATGAAGTTGGGCGGCGCATGAGGGATTGTGAATTCTTCATCCCGGAAGTGCTGATCGCCGCGCGGGCAGCAAGATCTGCCACTTACATCCTACGGCCGCTGCTGCTGGGTGATGAAGCGGTCAAACCCGTGGGCACAGTGGTAATCGGAACCGTGAAGGGTGACCTGCACGATATCGGCAAGAACATTGTAGCAATGATGCTGGAGAGTGCGGGATTCAGGATTGTGGACCTGGGAGTGGACGTTCCACCGGACAAGATCGTGGACGCCGTGAAGCAGCACCAGGCGAACTTCGTTGCTGTGTCGGCTCTACTGACCACGACGATGGTGAACATGAAAGCGGTTATTGAAGCCCTTGCCGCGGCCGGCCTTCGGGACAAGGTGAAAGTCCTGGTAGGTGGAGCTCCCCTCACGGATGCCTGGGCGCATTCGATCGGGGCGGATGGTTATGGCAAAGACGCTCCCGGCGCTGTTGAACTGGCCCGCAGCCTAGTTCCGGCTAGCGACTGAGACAATGTGCGTATTCCGTTGAAGGTGATCAGTGATTCCGGTTTGATCCCGATCGCTGGTTCCGAAGTGAAGCGACGCTGGCGTGCGTATTCCGGGGCAACGTGATCGCGATTCCGAAATTATCCCGATCAGCATTCCGAAATTGATTCGATCGCGATCCCGGGATGATGCCGATCAGTCATTCCGATTTTAAGCCGGTCAGTTTTGGCCGGTTGTCGGAATGGCGATCGGATCATTTTCGGAACGATTTCCACAGGGCCCGGAAGCGGAGGATAAGTAATAAGGAGGCGTCGTGAGGGTACACTTCTATAGTTGTCCATGGTGTGGCAGACGAGGGGTGAAGGTACAGTTCTCCGGAGACGGAAAGGCCGATCTGGTTAAGTGCCGATATTGCGGTGTTGAGAAGATCATGGGAAGGCTGGAATTCGTGAAGTCGATCCACGAGGCTGACACAGAGATCCAGAGGACCAGGCGAGCGGTCATACAGGAGTTTCGTCAAAAGGGCATCCGTGTCGTGTCGCCCACTTTCCATTCCAGGCAACGAGTTCCTCAACCGATATGGCATGGTTCCGAAACTTCACGAGCTTGAGCTTGGTAAGCTTATTGGCCGGTCATTCGATAGATATTCGCCGTTAGTTCACTGACTGTAGTCTGGGGACCACCTGAAATTCGGCTTCCGCCATTTTTCAGCGATTTCTTATCCCCGCTAAATCAGCAACATGCAGCGACAGCCCAAGGCAGCGGATTTTGGCCTTTTGGACCAAGGCACAAATGCGCCGAAAAGACTCGGATCAGTCCGCCCGGTATGTGCGGGTGTGCTCGTTGCATGCCCGTCAACTGGTCACCGGTTTCGGCCGGCTGGATTCCGGAATGGAAAAGCGTTTCCCAGGCGGAATCCGGGTCAAGTGGTAGGTTGGGCTATTTATCGACAGCTAGTGGTGAACACGCCTTGGCGACTACTCGGTAGTGATGCCAAGTCGAGGGGATTCTGGCGCCCTTGCATAGCGGAGGC